>Ga0114129_10017113_pt1 | contig 10324 bp, 7 predicted proteins | sample RhiMetdeltSRZDD1_FD_80071 | JGI IMG/M metagenome (GOLD analysis project Ga0114129, IMG submission 80071) | Populus rhizosphere microbial communities from Tennessee, USA - Rhizosphere MetaG P. deltoides SRZDD1 (version 2) (version 2) | ecosystem: Host-associated > Plants > Roots > Rhizosphere >... | reverse complement strand
TAGCCCGTTGTCGAGGGAAGAGGCACCGCTCATCGCCCTGAAGCCACTCGACGACGAGCCGGCGCGGGACTTGTTCGAGCCCGACGCGGGTGACGTGTTCACACCACCTCCGCCGAAGCCGAACGTGGTCGAAACCGCGGCACAGATGATGACGGCCTGGGGCGGAATCCTCCAGGGCTGGGTCAGTGCCCTGGATCGACGGGATCCGCGCGCGCGGGCACGCCAGGAGAAGCCGGTCGAGATCGCACCGACAGAGCTCGAGCCGCTCGACGAGGTGGCGCCGGGACCTCCCCGCGACGGCCTCGCGACAGTGGTCAGGCGCCGGGCCAAAGGCGCCGCGGCGTCTCTCTCCGCCTTCGCCTCCACCTCGGCGGAAGCGGTCAGCGGTTGGATCAAGTCCCTTCGGCGCGATCGGCCGTCGTTGTCTCTCTCCCTGCCGCGTCCGACCGCGGAGGATCGGCCCTCGGCGCCACCGCGGCCCGAGCCGATCGCGGCGCCGCTGGACGAAGACTTCCGAGAGTCACCGGCGACGCCGCGGGTGCCGCCGGCAGCGCCCGTGCCCGCCCTCAAGCCGCCGCCCACGCTCACCGAGATGCCGGCGCTGCGCCTGGCTCCCGTCGCCGAGGCGGAGCCCGACACCGACGACGTCTACGAAGGCAGCCACGGTCCGAGCCTCTTCGACAACGCCGGAGCGTTGGCGAAGAAGCTGGTGCTGGCCGGGCTGCTTGTCGTCTTCGGTATCGTGGTCTGGAGCACCTGGGAAGTCTGGCTCCCGCGCGCGGGCGGCATCGGCGTCAAGGTCGTCGACGAGATCCAGAGCCAGGTCAACCCCCAGCAGGATCGCGTCGAGGTGGCCCTCAGCCGGGCCACGCAGGCGCTGCCGCATCTTGCACCGGAGACGGTCTCCCTCATCCTGAACCGGCGCGGCCCGGTGGACCCCGTCGAGGTCTTCGATACCGCCCAGGACGCCGCCGCCCGCGGCGTCGCGTCGCTCACGGCGGAAGAGGCGGGCGAGCTCGCGTTCCTGCGGCGCGAGATGACGGCATCGCTCTCACCCGTGGAGCAGGTGCGCTTGCGCGACTACGATCGTCTGCGGCGCGTCGTGCCGTCCGCGGAGGAGGGTTCGGTGATCGCATTGATGGCGGAAGCGGTCGCGAGCCTTTCGCCACAGCGGCAGCAGCGGCTCCAGATCCTGAACGGCAAGGCGGTGACGGCCGGGCTCGGCGAGCTGGTGTTCGTGCCGCCCGCCGCCACCGCCGCTCCCTAGACGAGGAAGCCAAAGGTCCCGCGGCTACGGCACGCTCACGAGCTGCCACTGCTGGTGCGTCGCGCCGCTGTACGTCCGCTGCACGACGTCGGCGCCGTCGGCGGTGCCGCCGCCCACGACCTCGGCCGACTTGCCGCTGTTGCGGTTGGTGATGCGCGAGTACCCGCCGCCCACGTCGACGATCTGCCACTCGTCGTTGGTGGCCGATCCGCCGTACGTGTACTGGAAGATGTCGGCGCCTTCCGCCGTCGAGGCGCTGGCCACGGTGAGGTCCTTGCCGCTGTGCCGATTGACGAGGCGCGAGTACCCGCTGCCGATGCTCACGAGCTGCCACTCGTCGTTCGTGTTCGCGCCGCCGTACGTCCACTGGAAGACGTTCGCGCTGTTCGCCGTCGACGCGCTCTGCACGGCCAGGGCCTTGCCGCTGTGCCGCGCCATGATCCGATAGTAGCCGCCGCCGCAGCTGCCGCACGGAGTCGGCGTCGGTCCGGGGGCCGGTGTGGCCGTCGGCGCCGGGGTGGGCGTCGGGCTGCCGCCGCCGCCGGGCGCGGCGGGAAGCGCATCCGCCAGCGTCGACGCGAGGCGGACGCGGGCGAGGTAATGCACCGACTGTCCGATCGGCCCGCCCGAGCCGGAGCGATAGACGCCCCACTTCCAGTAGTAGCCGGCGTCGGCGTGATCCATCGCGCACGGGATCCGCGTCTGGCCGTTGGTCAGCGTCTGCATCACGCCGTCGTACCAGAGCTCGCAGTATCCGCTGCTCAGGCTCGTGCTCACCCTGGTGTGCATCACATAGCGGTGCCAGCTATTGAGGGGCAGGCTGTGATTCCACATGGATGCGGAGGCGCCGTTGGGGTCCTGGAGGTTGAAGTGCATCTGGCCGTCGCCCGGCACGGAGAGGCCGAAGGGCACCGGTCCGCCCACGGAGCCGGGACCGTCGAGGTGGACTTGCGACAGCACCTGCCACTTGCCGGACAGCGTGGGCAGCGGGCCCCACTTCGAGCTCCAGCCGATGTAGTAGTCGGCGTTGTCCTGCAGCGTGTAGCCGGCGAAACGCGCGACTTCGGCCCGGGCCTTGGTGTTGCCGTTGTCGTTGCAGACGATCTTGAACGCCTTGCCGTACGTGGAGTCGTCCACGACCGTCACGCTGCCATTCGGCACCTGGATGCTGCCCCAGACACCGAGCCCCTTGCTGGCATCGCCGTCCCAAAGGACCGTGGCGCTGGCCGTGCCCGCGATACCGGCCGCCGCCAGACACAACACGGCCGCACGAAAATTCGCTCTCTTCATTTCTCACAACCTCGCGCTGGATTTGCTTGGAGGTAAAGTACGTGGCTCCGAGCGCCAGCGCAATGGTTCATTGGTGATGAAGTGGCCGCACCTTTCGACATGAACCTGGTAGTCCGAAGGACCCAGGGGGGTCAGGTCTGTCGTATGGCTTATAGCGAGGCTCCGCTCTCGAACGGAGCCTCGCGTTCGACCGTCGTCGCGACTAGTTCGGCCGCAGGGTTCCGATCGGGATCGGGATGTCGAAATACGTCGCGGCGGCGCCCATGCCGCCTTCACACGTGTTCGGCGGCGTGGTGCAGGCGTTACGCGTCGAGGGACATTCGGCGGCCCAGAACATGTAGCCGAGCATGCCCGGCGTGCTGCCCGCGCCGTTGGGCAGCACGTTCTGCACGTAGCTCGCCTTGTTGAGTTGGGACGAGGCCGCGAAGTTCGTGCAGTTCGCGATGGGGTTGGTGCCGCTCGTCAGCCACAGCGAGACCGCGACCTTGGCCGGCGCCTTGGGCAGGATGGGAGGCCCGTAGTTCGGCTTGCCGTCGATGTGCTCCTGCCACTGATCGGTGGTGGGCTCGCCGCGCGGCACCATGGCGTTGATGTAATCGATCTTGCCGTTCGGCAGCCAGTCGGCGGCGGCGCGCCGGCTGAGCTCCTGCAGGAATCGGCTGCCCGCGGCGAGGTCCATGGTGAGCAGCCCGGACGTGCCATAGGTGGCAATGAAGGTTTCGATCCCCGCCATCTCCGCCGCGCTGGGACTGCCGTTCTCCCAGTCGATCTCGAAGCCGTCGGCACCCAGCGCCGTGACCGCCGCGCGCGCCCGCGTCGCCAGCGTCGCCGGGTTCGTCACGAGCGCGGTGTTCCACGACGCCGTGTACGTGATGCCGCCCGCGGACAGCAGCACGGTGATGCCGCGGCTCTTGAAGTAGCTCACCACCTCCGGCGTCATCCCTCGTGGGATGCCGTTCACGAAGCCGGCGTCGGTCGTCTGATTGAGCAGCTTCAACGGCTCCAGGAAGGAGAGCACGATCATGTTGACCGACGGCCGCCCGTCGCCGCGATCGATGAGCCAGTGGTTCTTCTGGTCGAACTCGGTCATGTCGCGCACGAGCGACCAGTCGCAGTAGTGGTTGCCGCAGTGCCACGCACCGTAGATCTGGATGGGGGTGCCGGCTCCAGGAACGGGCGTCGGTGTCGGTGTGGCCTTGGGGGGTGGCCCGCCCGCGAACGCGGCGGCAGCGGTACCCAGGGTCAGGGCGGTGTGCAGGACGGCCATGCGGACGGATCTCGTCACTCGCATCGGTGCCTCCTCTGGTTTGGGCGCGGAGTGAAGTGGTACTGACCAGTAGAATACCCTGCACCCGGCGTGGGTGAAAGGGTTTTTTAGAGGTCGTGGTCGCTGCCGGCTTCCCCGGCGCCGAGGACCGACAGCCACGCGGCGCCCTCGATCGAGACGGCAGCCCTGGTTTTGCGCTAAGGTACTGCTCGCCGCTGGGACCCCTGACTTCCTTCCTCCGAAAGGACACGACGATGGGAGCAGAAGAGATCCGGGCCGTCCTCTCGGCGTATCGCCTCGTGGCGCGAGCGTCATTCCCCGCTTTGCATCCGAACATGGAGACCCGCGCGCGGGCCTGGCACGACGCCAGCGAGGAGGTGCTGGGCGAGGAGCTCGCCGGCTACCTCAAGGAAGCGGCGCCGCCGCACAGCCACGTGCGCATTTTCTGGAAGCTCGGGCCGCGGCTGATCTTCAGCGGCGGCAATCAGCTCTTCGCCCGCGACGCCGGCTTCGACGACATGTCGGTGATGATCGGCATGGACGAGTTCGACGATCGGCTGCCGTGGAGGCAGCAGGCGGCGAAGTACCGCGCCGACGACGAAGAGGTCATCCACAGCGGCCAGCCGAACCTCGACATCGTCGAACGCCAGGCGCAGCCGGACGGCGTCGTCTGGCTGCACGTGGGCAAGGCGCCGATCCGCACGAAAAACGGCGACGTCATCGGTCTGTTCGGCATGTACGAGGTGCTCGCCGACGACCGAGGACGCCGCCTTTATGCCGAGCGCCTCCGAGAGGCGCCCGGCAGGGGTCCCGGTCCGTCTACTGCGTCGTGATCAGGTCCATGACCGCCGGATCCGGCTCCACCGTCACGTCCTTGTACTCGTCGTGGATCCCGCTGTTGTGGATCTGCCAGGCGATGGGGCCGGTGCGGCCCGCGGTCGGATCGTTGAAGCGCAGGTTCTCGATCGCCCGCGTCCCGACCGGCTGAGCCACCGCCATGCGGCCGGTGCCCTTCGTCGCGTCCACCAGCATCTCGACGCGGCTCCACTGATTCCGGCTGAAGCTCGTCGAGTTCGGACGGGTGAAGAGGCTGCCGCCGCCGTTGTTGTGGCCCTCGCGGTAATCCCAGTGGCCGCCGTTCGGCGGCTGGAACTGGATGCCGTGGAGGGCGTCGAAATACGGAGGCGGATAGAAGCCGAAGATCAGGACGCAGGGCTGGTGGTCTCCTGAGACCTGGCGCACGGAGAACATCAGGCGGTATTTGCTGTATTGACCGACTGTGTAGATGACGCCGCGGGCGGTGCCCTTGCTGGCCATCGCCCCGTTCGTGACCTGCCACGAGCTCGCCGGCACCTGGACCCAGCCGTTCAAGGTGGTGCCGTCGAAAAGGGTGATGACCTGGCCCGGACGAGGACGCGGTGTGGGCGTCGGCGTGAGGGTGGCCACCGGCGTGTTCGTCGGGGTCGGAGTCACCGTCGGCGGCGGCGTGGGCGTCACGACCTCTGGGCCGAACACGCTGAACTCGGTGAGGCTGTTCCAGCAGCACTTGGTGGGATCGCTGTTCCCATGTCCGACGTACCGCACGTAGCGGGCATCGACGTCGACGAAGTCGAACATCTCCTCGGCAGTGGTGGTGCCCGTCGACCGCGCGCCGGTCACGACCGAGGTCCAGCTCGTGCTGTTCTGGGACACCTGGATGTCGAAGGTGCTGAAGCGGGTGTTGCCGGCAAACCAGGCGACCTTCACGTAGCCGACCGTCTTCAGCACACCGAGGTCGAGCCTGAGCCAGGCGCCGTCGCCGTTGCCCGACCAGCGCGTGGCGAGGCTGTTGTCCACGGCATTGGCCGACACGTTGGTGTCGCTCGTGCTCGAGCTCACGCCGGAAGCGCCCGGCGTGAGCTCGATGAAGACGGGCGTGGGCGGCGGCGTGTCCGTCGGCACCGCGGTCGGCGTGGGGGTCGGTGTCTCCGTGGGCGTCGGCGTCGGTGAGGGAGTGGACGTCGGCGTCGGCGTGGACGTCGGCACTGTCGGAGAGAAGACGCTGATCTCGTTCACGCTGTTCCACTGCGCGCTTCCGGAATCGGTGTTGCCATGGCCGACGTAGCGGACCCAGCGCGCATCGACGTCGGTGAAATCGAACGTCTCCTCGGCGGTGGTGAGGCCGCCCGACTGCCGGCCGGCCAGCACCGGGTTCCAGGGCACGTTGTCGCTGGAGACCTGCAGGTCGAACTTCGCGGCGCGCGTGTTGCCCTTGTACCAGGCGATGCCGACATAACCGACGGTCTTCATGGCGCCGAGATCGAGCTTGAGCCAGACCCCGTCACCGCTGGCCGACCAGCGCGTGCCCAGGTTGTTGTCCACGGCGTTGGCGGGGGTGTTGCCGTCGTTCGTGCTGGCACTCGCCCCCGAGGCGCCCGGTGTGATCTCGACGAAGCCCTCGGCGGCGCGGGCCACGGACGTGGCGTGCGCCGACAGGGCAAAGAAAGCCACGGCAGAAATGACGCAGAGTCTTCTTGTCACAGCGGTCGCCTCACTCTTTTTGTTGTTGGACGCTTCGGATGTCGAACGGTACTTCGCGGCCGCCAATTTCGACAAGAGGCCTTCGGCCCTCGTGGATATGGGCTAAACGGGCCGACGAACTGTCAAAGTGGTTGATCCGTCGCGGCGAGTGAGTGATTGCGTCGAGCGGTTTGCACCGTAACTCAACAGCGGTGCGTCACGGCAGGACGTTGCGGGCGCAGCGGAAGCCGATGCTGTCGCTGTGCAGCGACGGCATGTACCCGAAGCGGTCGGAGAGGCGCAGGTAGTCCGGCCCGTCGTTCCACGAGCCCCCGCGCAGCACGCGCTCTCCGGCCATCGGCGGCCCCTGCGGATCCTGGCCGGACGCCGCGTAGGTGAACGTGTTGTACCAGTCGGCGCACCACTCCATGAGGTTGCCCGCCATGTCGTGCAGGCCGAAGGCATTCGGCGCGAACCGGCCCACCGGCGCCAGCCGCGGGTAACCGTCGTCGTAACCGGCCACGATGCCCTTCTCGTTCGGATAGCTCGTCTTCACCGACTCGTCCCAGACGTTCGCGAGCTTGCGGCCGCCGACGAGCGGTGTCGCCGCGTCGCCCCAGACGTGTCGCGCGCCGGCGATTCCGCCCCGGGCGGCGTACTCCCACTCGGCCTCGGTCGGCAGCCGGCCGCCCGACCACGCGCAGTAGCTGGCCGCGTCGTACCAGCTCACGTGCGCGACGGGCAGCTTTCCATCGGCGGCGCTGTCCCACTTGAGGCGAGGCTTCTGCAGGATGCGGCGCTCCACGACGTAGCTCCAGCCGTCCGATTCCGCGAGAGTGCGATAGCCGGTCGCGGTGACGAAGGCGCGGAAGTCGTCGACTGTCACCTCGGTGCGGCCGATCCAGAACCCGGCGGAAAAGGCCACGGTGTGCCGCGGGTGCTCGTCCTTGTGGCATGCGGTGTCCCTGGGCACGCAGCCCATCTCGAACGTGGCCGCCGGCAAGTACACGTAGTCGGCGGCGCGGAGCGAAGCCGGCAGCAGCGCGGCTAGAAGCATTGCGGCCGCTCTCGTCATCGTCCGGCCTCCCACACGCATCGGAATCCGGTCGTGGGCAGCCGCCGAACGGCGGCGTCCTTGTTGCGCATCGAGACGCGCAGATGGCTGGGATCGTCGCTCCACGCCCCGCCGCGAAGGACCCGATGCACCCCCAGCTCCGGCCCGGCCGTGCCTGCCGCCGCCGGCGAGGCGTACTGGTTGTCGTCGTACCAGTCGGCCGTCCATTCCCACACGTTGCCGGCCATGTCGTGCAGACCGAAGCTGTTGGGCTCGAACGCGCCCACCGGCGCCGTGTAGACGTGCCCGTCGTCGTATCCGGCGAAGTGCGTCCAGCCGCTGAAGACGCGCCGGGCCGACTCGTCGGCGACGTTGGCGTGCGGGCGGCCGTTCACATGCGGCGTCGTGTCGTCACCCCACGCGTACTTCTTTCCCTCGAGGCCGCCGCGAGCGGCGTACTCCCACTCCGCCTCGGAAGGCAGCCGGCCGCCCGCCCATGCGCAATAAGCCTCCGCGTCGTACCAGCTCACCTGCACCACAGGATGAGCGTCGCCCTGCTCGATACCGGGCGCGCGCCAGCTCACCCCTTCCTTTTTATCGAGCTCGCTGCCGTTCACCACCCAGCTCCATGCGTCCATCTCCGCCGTGGTGCGCCGGCCGCTGGCCTCGGCGAAACGGCGGAAGGCTGCCACCGTGACCTCGGTGCGCCCGAGACGAAAGGGTCTCTCGATGTGGACGGTGTGGCGCGGGCGCTCGTCGCCGACGGCGTCGGCATCGTTCGGCACTGCGCCCATCTGGAACGTGCCGGCGGGGACGAGCACGTACGCGAGGCCGTCCTTTGCATTCGTCTCGACCTTCGCCGGCCCGCAGCTCGCCACGATCGACACGCCGAGCGCCACGCCCGCGAGCCGGGGGATCCCAGGTGTCTTCATTTTTCTGAAGTCTATAGAAAGACGAACGCGGTGGGAAAGCCCCCACCGCGTTCACGTCTGTCGTTACTGAGCGGACGTTACGGGCAGTTCACACAGCGCCAGTCCACGATGCCGCTGCCGGAGCCGAAGCGTTGCATCGTGTACTTCTCGATGTCGATCAGGAAGTTCAGGCCGTTCTCACTGGCGTTGTCCGTGCAGCAGCCACTGCAGTCCGAGTCCGAGCACATGTCGTAGACCACGACGTCGATCTGGCGCGTGCCCTGCACGAGATGCAGCGTCTTCAGCTTGTACGTGTTCGCATCCTTCTCGTGCACGGCGGCGATGTTGTGGTCGCGCACCCACTGCTCCGTCTGCTTGCCGCTCACGAACGCGAACTGGCCCGCCCACATGCAGCCGTTGTAGCGGATGCACTCCTCGCTGTTCGGATCGGGATACGAGGTGAAGTTGGTGAGGTTGGCCCGGCGGTAGGTGCCGCCGCCGCTCGGCGTCGGGGTCGGGCTCGGCGTGGGTGTCGCGCGTCCACCGGGGGTGGCGGTCGGAGCCGGCGTCGGCGTGGGACCGGTGCCGCCACCGAGGCTCACGATCTGCCACTGCTGGTACGTCGCGCCGCTGTACGTGCGCTGCGCGACGTTCGTCCCGTCACCGGTGCCGCCGCCCACCACTTCCGCCGACTTGTTGCTGTTGCGGTTGGTCAGGCGGTGATAGCCGTTGCCGAGGGAAACGATCGACCACTCGTCGTTGGTGGCCGAGCCGCCGTACGCGTACTGGAAGATGTTGGCTCCCTCCGCCGTCGAGGCGCTCTGAACGACCATGTCCTTCCCGCTGTGCCGGTTGATGACGCGGTAGTAGCCGCTGCCGATGCTCGCGAGCTGCCACTCGTCGTTGGTGGCGGAGCCACCGTACGTCCACTGGAAGATGTTCGCGCTGTTCGCGGTCGACGCGCTCTGGACGGTGAGCGCCTTGCCGCTGTGCCGCGCCATGATCCGGTAGTAGCCGCTGAACTGCGCGTCGGCCTGGGTCGCCGCCACCAGCAGACCCCCGAGCGCGATGATCCTGCCAATCGAACGAGTCATCGTCTCCTCCTTCCAACAAGAACCCCTGCAGACGGTGCTCCGCCCTCGATGCGGCGCCCGCCACCCCTACGTCTTTTTGCTGCTTGGAAGTCGAATCGTACGTCGAGAGAGAGAGCTTTGTAAAGTATTTTATTAACTAAAAGCGAACGCGGTGGGCTTGGCCGAGCCCCACCGCGTTCACGTCAGTCGTTACTGAGCCGACGCTACGGGCAGTTGGTACAGCGCCAGTTCACGATGCCCTGGCCCGAGCCGAATCGCTGCATCGTGTACTTCTCGATGTCGATCAGGAAGTTCAGGCCGTTCTCCTGCGCGTTGTCGGTGCAGCAGCCGCTGCAGTCCGAGTCCGAGCACATGTCGTAGACGACCACGTCGATCTCGTGCGTGCCCTGCAGCAGGTGCAGCGTCTTCAGCTTGTAGGTGTTCGCATCCTTCTCGTGCACGGCCGCGATGTTGTGGTCGCGCACCCACTGCTCCGTCTGCTTGCCGCTCACGAACGCGAACTGCCCGGCCCACATGCAGCCGTTGTACCGGATGCACTCCTCACTGTTCGGGTCGGGATATGACTCGAAGTTGGTGAGGTTGGCCTGGCGATACGTGCCGCCGCCGGGCGTCGCCGTCGGCGCGGGCGTGGGCGTAGCGCGGGGTACCGTGCGCGGCGTGGGGGTGGGCGTCGGGCAGCTCGTGCACGTGGAGCCGAACACGCTGAACTCGGTGACGCTGTTGAAGCCGTTCACGGTATTCATGTGGCCCAGGTAGCGCACGTAGCGGCCGGTGACGTCCGGGAAGTCGAACGTCTCTTCGTTGCTGGTGGTGCCGCTCGTCATGCCGCCGGTGAGGGCGTTCGACCAGGGGCCCGTGCTCGATCCCGAGTACTGGATGTCGAAGCGGTTCTGACGCGCGTTGCCGTTGTACGCCGCCGTCTTGATGTAGCTGATCGTGCGG
>Ga0114129_10017112_pt1 | contig 10324 bp, 6 predicted proteins | sample RhiMetdeltSRZDD1_FD_80071 | JGI IMG/M metagenome (GOLD analysis project Ga0114129, IMG submission 80071) | Populus rhizosphere microbial communities from Tennessee, USA - Rhizosphere MetaG P. deltoides SRZDD1 (version 2) (version 2) | ecosystem: Host-associated > Plants > Roots > Rhizosphere >... | reverse complement strand
TGTGATACACGCGGTGTCCGAACCCGGCGATCTTCTCCTTGCGTGCGAACTTGGCGCGCACCACTTCCTCCGCCTTCTCGAGCGGGGCGTCGGCGCCGATCTCGAGTAGCAGACGCATCACGTCGGCGTTGGCGCCGCCGTGCAAGGGACCCTTGAGGGCGCCGATGCCCGCGACGATGGCGGAGTGGATGTCGGTGAGCGTCGCCGCGGCCACACGCGCCGCGAACGTGGAGGCGTTGAGCTCGTGGTCCGCGTGGAGGATCAGCGCGACGTCGAACGCGCGCGTCGCCAGACCGCTTGGACGCTCACCGGTGAGCATGTACAGGAAGTTGGCGGCGTGCCCGAGAACCGGATCCGGCTGGATCGGTCCGCCACCGGCCTGCATCCGCCCGAGCGTCGCGACGAGCGAGCTGATTTGTGCGGTCAGGCGGACGGCCTTTCGATAGTTGGCCTGCGCCGACTGGTCGGCGGCGTCGGGATCGTAGTGGCCGAGCCCAGACGTCAGCGTCCGCAGCGCGTCCATGGCATTGCCCGCCGGGAGCGTGCGCATGAGGCGCAGCACCGGCTCGGGGAGCGCTCGCGCGGCGCTCAGCTGTGACTGAAGGTCCCCGAGCTCGGCGCGCGTCGGCAGCCGGCGGTGCCACAAGAGGAAACAGACTTCCTCGAACGTCGCGTGCCGGGCAAGGTCGTGGATGTCGTAGCCGCAGTACGCCAGGACGCCGTGATCGCCATCGAGATAGCAGATCGCGGACGAAGTCGCGACGGTGTCTTCAAGCCCTGCTTTTGGCTTCGCCGCCGTGGACATGATCTGCAATCATACCGCGGCGCTGAGCAGCCCGTGGTGCTAGCGCTTCGACGCGGCGCCCGGCTGGTACACGAGGCCGATGACGGTGCCGACGATCAGGAACTCGAAGAACCCGGCGGTGGCCAGCATCAGCGCGAGCTTCTTGTTGATGATCAGCACGCCGTAGTTCACGCTGCCGTAGAACACGCCGCCGAAGAATCCGAACAACAGGCCGAATCTGACGCCTTCCGACAGTCCGCTCCCGCCTTCGTAGCCCTTCGAGTAAATGGCCGCGACGGCGATCATGGCGACGAAGATGCCCGCAAACATCGCCGGCAGGTAGCCCGGTCCGTCCGCGGCGGATCGGTACACGTTGGGGTATTTCTCGAACTCGCTCGCGATCAGCATCCCGTACACGAGAAACCCGTACACCACGTCCGCGACGGTCGCGGCAACGGCGGCAGAGACGAGACGGCCGTAGTTCATACGCTCTCCTTTCGGCGCGAAGGCTTTAGCCGAGCGTCGGAAGTCTAGTGGATTCGCGAGGAGGCGGGGACGGTCGTTTCGCGCGGTGATGCCGCCGCCAGCGGCTCGCCCTGTGGCCCCATCTGCGCGTAACGAAGGAACATCTGGCCCCACTCCGTCGTGTCGCACCAGCGCTCGAACACGCGCCGGTCGACGAGCGGCCATCGGTAGAAGTCGTGATAGACGTCGCTCGCCAGGATGAACCCGTTGACGAGGGGCGTATGAAAGAACAGCTTCTGGAAGCGCTTGAGCGGACCGAACCAGATCAGATCGCCGCCGCCGATGCGCACGAGGTTCTTGCCGACGTGGAAGCGCCAGTTCTCATTCCCGGCATCGACGTCGCCCGTGATCTCGATCTCGCGCGGGTCGCCGACGCCGAGGCGATCCTCGTGGGCGAGGCGGATGTAGTCGATGGTCAGCGGATCGAACCCCATCATCTTCGCCGATACGGCGTCGATGGCGACCTGGTCGGCCGACGCGAGCATCACGTTCTTCACGACTGGGAACATCGTGCGCGGACCCGGTCCGTTGCCTGCGGTCGTGCCGTCCATGATGGCGAAGATTCCCGAGTGAATCTCCTTCTGAATGGCGAGCAGATCGACGAGCGTTTCGTGAATCCAGGAGTGCGTGTAGTGACGGCGCGTGTTGAGCAGTCCGCCGAACGCGTTCTTCATCGCGCCGGTGGTCGTCGTGTAGATGTGGCACTTGGTCGTCGGCAGGTGGACGATGTTCTTGCCCAAGAAGAGGTCGGGAATGTAGATCCCTTCGGGATAGATGCGCTTCAGCACGCGCATCCGCGCCTTCGGCTCGTAGCGCACCCAGGTCATGTCCTCGTCCTTGAAGTTGTAGAGGACGGGCACCTGGTAGCGTCTGAAAATCGGCACGTAGTGATTCAGGTCCTCGCCTTTGAAGGCGTTCGTCACAACGGTCTTGTTCTGGACGCAGACCTGATCGCCGAACCCACGCCGGGCCAGCGCCTGAATCGTGCCCTCGAGCTGCCACGGCGTGGTGTTCGCCGCTGGAAACGGAAAATGCCAGGAGATGTTGTCCTTCAGAATCGTCGTCGTGCCGGCCACCAGTGCACTGGACACCCCGGCCAGATCCACGAGACGGTCGATGTCGGAAAGGATAGTGTCGGGTGCGACGCGAAGAACAGCGACCTTGGACTTTGTCAACGTTCTAGGGTTCCAGGGTTCCAGGGTTCTAGAGTTCTAGGGTTCTAGAGTTCTAACTTCGAAGTTCTAAGTTCTAACTTCTAAGTTCGGGACAACGTCCGCGTCGCTCGCGTACTGCTGCATCAGCGAGATGAGGCCCGTGTAGAGGAAGCCGACCTGGAACAGAACCAGGAACGGCACCGTGGCGTAAATCTGCTGCGCCAGCGCATAGAACACGGTCGCCGTGAAGTAGAGGCCGAGCGCCAGCTCGACGAGCGGCTGCACGGCCACCGACTGACGGTACTTCTTCCCCACCCATTCGTCGCCGTCGCCTTCGATGCGGTACTTCGGCGTACGCGTGAACTCGCTCTCTTTGTTGAAGAGCGCCTCGAAGACCGCACGGGTGTTGTTGATGGACAGCCCGATGCCGACCGACATCAGGAACGGGACGTACTTCAGGCGTGCGACCCAATCGGTGTGAATCTCGCGCTGGCACACGACGTAGAAGTTACAGAACGAGAACGTCGCGGCGAAGAACAGCGGTACGTCGATGAGGATCATCTCGTACCAGCCCATGTTGTAGCGGATGACCATCGACGGGAACATCAGGACGGAGAGCACGCACATCAGGATGTAGTTGAAGTTCGCCGTCAGGTGGAAGAACGCCTCGGCTTTCACGCCGAAGGGCAGGCGCGATTTGAGGATCTGCGGCAGTAGCTTGCGGCACGTCTGGATCGACCCCTTCGCCCAACGGTGCTGCTGCGATTTGAACGCGTTCATCTCCACCGGCACTTCGGCCGGCGCGATCACGCCCGGGACGAACACGAATTGCCAGCCGCGGAGCTGCGCGCGGTAGCTGAGATCCAGATCCTCCGTGAGCGTATCGTGCTGCCAGCCGCCGGCGTCGTCGATCGCGATGCGCCGCCAGATGCCGGCTGTCCCATTGAAGTTGAAAAAGCGCCCGCCGCGATTCCGTCCGCCGTGCTCCAGGATGAAGTGTCCGTCGAGCAGAATGGCCTGGATCTTCGTCAGCAGCGAGTAGTCCTGATTGATGTGGCCCCAGCGCGCCTGCACCATCGCGACCTTCGGATCGCGGAAGTGCGGGATCAGCTTGGTGAGGAAGTCTTCGGTCGGAATGAAGTCTGCGTCGAAGATGGCCACGAACTCGCCGCGGGCGCTTCTGAGGCCTGCCTCGAGCGCTCCGGCCTTGTAGCCGGTTCGATCCCGGCGATGGAAGTACTTGATGTCGATCCCCTGCGCGGCAAACCGTCGCACGGCGCTTTCCGCGATGCTGCGCGTCTCGTCGACTGAATCGTCGAGCACCTGGACTTCGAGGAGCTCGCGGGGATACTCGATGCGGCAGACCGCGTCGATCAGCCGATCGGCGACGTACATCTCGTTGAACAGGGGCAGCTGGATCGTGACGACGGGCAACGGATCGAGCGGCGGCCCCTGTCGCGGCTCTTTGCCTCGGTTGCTCATGTACAAGTACACGAGGTAGTAGCGGTGCCAGCCGTAGATCGCCAGGACGATCAGCACGAAGAAATACGCGGCGAGGGTCAGCGTCTCAACGGGCGTCATGTTCTACTAGCGCAATCACTTATATTACTGTTGGGATCGGATGACGTCAAACAAACAGCTCCAGGATCTCCTCGACCAGGTGGCACGCGGCGACGTCGACACGACGACGGCGCTCGACCAGCTGATCCAGGCGTTCAACGCCCGGCCTTACGAGGATCTGGGATTCGCACGCGTCGATCATCATCGAGCCATCCGTCAGGGATTCCCCGAGGTCATCCTGGGCCTAGGCAAAACACCTGCCCAGATCGCGGCGATCGCCGCCGAGATCGTCGCCCGCGGATCGACGCTGTTGGTCACGCGCGCCGGCGAAGCGGCGTTCGAAGCCGTCCGGGCCGTCGTGCCGCGCGCAACGTATTACGCCGATGCAGCCATCATTGCGTTGCGTCAGCAGGATGTAACGGCAGGTCACGGAACCGTCGTTGTCGCGGCAGCCGGGACGTCGGACCTGCCGGTCGCGGAAGAGGCGGCGCGCACGGCGGAATTGATGGGGAACGAGGTCGCGCGGCTCTACGACGTTGGCGTCGCCGGGCTGCATCGCCTGCTCGGCGAGCGCGAGCGCCTGGCGTCAGCGCGCGTCATCATCGTCGTGGCGGGGATGGAGGGCGCGCTCCCGAGCGTGATTGCCGGTCTCGTCGGGGTGCCGGTCATCGCAGTGCCCACGAGCATCGGCTACGGCGCCAGCTTCGGTGGGCTCGCAGCCCTCCTTGGCATGCTGAACAGTTGTGCGACGGGTGTGTCGGTCGTGAATATCGACAACGGGTTCGGCGCCGCAGCCATGGCGTCTCTCATCAACCATCTGTAGGGACAGGGGACTGGGGACTGGGGGAATCGAGCGACTGGGGGACTGTGACGCGGACTGGTGCACTCGGGGAGTCCCCATGTCCCCATGTCCCCTGCCGTGAGGTAGAATCAACGGTTCCCCTTGATGCCGCCTAACGCCCTTCGCGCCCTCGAGTTCGATCGGATCGTCGAGGCGGTCACCGGTTTCGCGCTGACGCCGATGGGCGCCGAGAGCCTGGCCGGTCTCGAACCGTCGACCGACGCGCAGAAGGTGGCGCAGTTGCTCGCGGCGACGAGCGAAACCGCCCGGTTCATCGACGCCAACGGGCTCTTTCCCGTCCGCGCCTCGAGCGATCTGCCGCAGATCCTGGCGGCGCTGGCGGTTGAAGGACGCGCGCTCGAGCCGCTCCGGCTGCTCGCGCTCGCAGCGTTTCTGGATTCCGTCGACGAATGTCGCGCGGCCATCCGTCGGGCGTCCGGATCGTTTCCGATTCTCGACGCCGCCAGCAGCGGTGCGGCCTCGTTCAAAGTCGAGACTGGACACACGCGCGACAAGATCGATCCGTCCGGCGACGTCGTGGACGATGCCAGTCCGGCGCTGAAAGGCATCCGGGAGCGCCTGCGGAAGCAGCGGACGCGGCTGCGCAGCACGCTGGAGTCCTACCTGCGCGGCAAGGAAACGGCCAAGTACCTGCAGGACCAGGTCGTCACCGAGCGCAACGGCCGCTACGTGCTGGTCGTGAAAACCGAACAGCGCAGCGCCATCCCCGGAATCGTCCACGGCGCCTCGACGAGCGGCGCGAGTCTCTTCCTGGAGCCGCTCAGCACCGTCGAGATCAACAACGACATCGTCGCGCTCGAGGAACAGGAGGCGGAAGAAGTGCGCCGCATCCTGCTGGCCCTGACCGACGCCTTCCGCGCGCGCGCGACAGAGCTGCACCGCACGATCGAGGCCGCGACCGATCTCGACATCCTGCAGGCGCGCGCCCGTTTCTCGGCGTCAATCGACGGCGTCGAGCCGGCGTTGTCGGGCGACGGCGCGTTCGAGCTGCAAGCGGCACGGCATCCGCTTGTCAAGAACGCGGTGCCGGTGACCATCAAGGTGATTCCGCCGGCGACGGTCCTGCTCGTCACGGGACCGAACACCGGCGGCAAGACCGTTGCCCTGAAGACGGCCGGGCTCCTGGCGATGATGGCGCAGTCCGGGCTTCGTATCCCAACCGCCGACGGATCGCGACTGCCGGTGTTTCGATCGATCTTTGCGGACATCGGCGACGAGCAATCGATCGAGGCGAGCTTGAGCACGTTCTCGGCGCATATCGCGAACATCGCCGCGATGGACTGTGCGCTGGCGACGCCGGCGCTCGTGCTGCTGGACGAGGTCGGCTCCGGCACCGATCCGATTGAGGGCGGCGCGCTCGGCGTGGCGATCGTCGATCACTTCCGCAATCGAGGCGCGACCGTGGTGGCGACGAGCCACTACGACGCCCTGAAGACGTACGCGTCGACCACCGAGGGCGTGGCATGCGCGGCATTCGGATTCCACGCCGAGACGTTCGCGCCCACCTACCAGCTGGTATACGGCACGCCCGGCCGCAGCCTCGCGCTGGAAATCGCCGGCCGGCTCGGTCTCAACCCGAGTGTTGTCGCGGCGGCGCGCGAGAACCTCAGCGCGCGCGAGGCGCAGCTCGCGGAGCACCTCGCGAAGATCGATCGCGACATGCGGGCGCTCGAGCACGAGCACCGCCTGGCGACCAAGGAGCGCGAGACGCTCCAGCAGGCCGAAGCGCGCATGCACCAGCGCGAGGACGCGCTGCGGCAGCGGGAAGAGACCTTCCGCAGGCGCCTCAACGAGGAGCTCGAGACGCAGGTTCGCCAGGCACGGAAGGAAATCGATACGGTCATCGACGAGCTGAAGGCGAAGGCCGCCGCGATGACCCGGCAGACGGGGACGGAGGTCGGCTGGCCGGCGGTCCGACCTCCGTCCCCGACAACCGGCGAGACGGGCGCGGCGCGAAGCGACGCACGCGCCGCGGTCGACGAGGTGGCCAAACGCATCCTCGCCGGCGAAGGCGGCCCCGGTCAGCCATCACCAGATCAATCCGCAATCTGCAATCCGCAATCCGCAATCCGCAACATCACGCCGGGCGATCGCGTCATCGTGGGCGGTCTGGGACTCGAAGCCATCGTCACGGCGATTCACGACGGCACGGCGGATCTCGACGTGCGCGGCAAGCGGATGCGCGCCAGCCTTCGCGACCTGCGGCTGGTTGGCGGAGGCGTCACCACGCCGGCCGGAGGCAGCGTCAAAGTGCACGTGGAGCTGCAGCCGCGCGAGACCAGCGCCGCGGATCTCAACGTGATCGGCTGCACTGTCGATGAAGCCATCTCGCGCGCGGAGCGGTTTCTCGACGAGTCGCTGCTGAGCGACCAGCGTGTCGTCCGGTTCATCCACGGGTACGGCACCGGTCAACTGAAGCGCGCGCTCACCGGCTTTCTGCAGCAGCACCCGCTCGTCGCGCGGTTCGCCACGGCGCCGCCCGAACAAGGCGGCGGCGGCGTCACCGTAGTGGAGTTGAAGGATTAAGTGGCGCTGTTCCCGCAGCAGTTCATCGACGACCTCCGCATGCAGGCGAACATCCTGCAGGTCGTGCAGGAGTACGTGCCGCTGAAGCGCGCGGGGACGGCGTACAAAGGCCTCTGCCCATTCCACTCGGAGAAGACGCCGTCCTTTCAGGTCCATCCCGACAAGGGGTTCTTCCACTGCTTCGGCTGCGGCGTTGGCGGCGACGTGTTCAAGTTCCTCGAGCTGCACGAGAAGCTGTCGTTTCCCGAAGCGGTGAAACTGCTCGCGCAGAAATTCGGGATCGCCATGCCGGAGCCTGTCGACGGGAGCGGCGATGACGCCCGGCGCGACTCGGCCCTCCGCGAGGCGCTGCTCAAGGCGCACGAAGTCGCCGCGGCGTATTTCCGGGAACAGCTGGCGGCCCCGGCGGGCGCGCGCGCCCGACAGCAGCTGAAGGACCGCGACGTCACGTCGCAAACGATCGAGCAGCTCGGGCTGGGCTACGCGCCGCAGTCACGCGACGGCCTCAAAGCGCGGCTCCTCACGGCCGGCTTCCCTCAACCGCTGCTGCTGCAGAGCGGATTGATCGTGCAGCGCGACAGCGGCGAGATCGTGGATCGCTTCCGCCATCGTCTGATCGTCCCGATCTGCCGCGAGAGTGGTTCGGTGATCGCGTTCGGTGGACGCCAGATGGATCCCGATCAGGGCGGGCCGAAGTACCTCAACTCACCCGAGACGCCGATCTACTCCAAGAGCCGGACGCTGTACGGCCTGAATCTCACGAAGACGCAGATTCGGAAGTCCGGGTTTGCCGTGCTGGTCGAGGGTTATTTCGACTTCGCGCAGCTGTTTCAGTCCGAGGCCGCGCCCGTCGTGGCCTCGTGCGGAACCGCGCTGACGACGCAGCAGGCGCACCTGCTCCGGCGTTTCACGTCCAACATCGTTCTCAGCTTCGATCCGGACGCGGCCGGCGAGGGGGCGGCCACCCGGTCCTGCGAGATGCTGGTCACCGAAGGCTTCGACGTCAACGTCGTCGCGCTCGACAAAGGCGAAGATCCGGATACATTCATTCGACGAAAGGGCGCGGATCAGTATCGAGGCCGGCTGCGGTCGTCGCGACCCTATCTTGAGTACCTGTTGGATCAGGCTTCCAACGGACTGGATTTCGGCCACGATGACAGTCGGAGACAATTCCTGGGAAGGATGCTCACGGTAGCGGCCCGGATCCCGGATGCGGCCGCCCGGGATCAGTTTGCGGACCGGATTGCGCACAAGGCTCGTATCACAGAAGAGGTCGTCCGGTCGGAAATCCGTAAGGCAGCCGTCAGCCGAAAGGCCACGCTGGGCGCGGCCGAGCTCCCGTCGCTCGGTAACCTGAAACAAGCTGAACGGGCCCTGATTTGGTGGCTGGTGAACCGCCCGGCCGAGGCCATCGAGGCCCTGGAAGACATCGATGAGGAGGATCTGGAGAACCTGGCGGCCCGGGAAGTCTTCCAAATGGCGCGAACCCTGCAAAACCAGTCGTCCGAGCTCTTACCATCGACGCTGATCCAGCGTCTAAGTACTATGAACGCTCAGCTGGTTACAGGCATCGCCACCGGTAAGGCCCCCCCGGCCATGGAAGTCGTGAACTGCGTTCGAGCCTTCAAGGCCCTGCGATTCGATCGGGAGCGGGCCGCGATACAGCGCGAAATCGATCGCCTCCAGGCACTGGGGGCCTCTCAGCACGGAGACGAAATAGAAAACTTATGGCAGCGGAAAAAAGACCTCCTACATCGCATCGAGGAACTGACGTAGACCACTTGTCGATCGAGGAGAAGTACGACGAGGTCCGGCAACTCATCAACATCGGCAAGGAGAAGGGATACCTCCTCTATGACGAGGTGAACGAGCTGCTGCCGTCGGAAATCACCTCCTCCGACGAGCTCGACGATCTCTTCAATACGTTTGGCAGCGCCGGGATCGAGGTCATCGACTCGGACCAGAAGTACCTGCGCGACGACGTGAAGCCGATCGACCGGACGGCGGAAGGGGCCGAGGAGCTCGAGCTCGATCTCACGCCGGGAGCGCTCGACAAGACCAACGACCCGGTGCGCATGTACCTGCGCGAGATGGGGACCGTCCCGCTGCTCACGCGCGAGGGCGAGGTCGAAATCGCGCGCCGAATCGAGCGCGGCAAGCTCGCGGTCATCAAATCGATCTCGCGCACGCCGCTCATCTCGAAAAAGGTCATCGAGCTCGGCGATCAGCTGCACACGGGCGAGCGCACGATCCGCGAGCTGGTGATCTTCAACGACGAGGAGATCACCGACGAGCGCATCATCGAACGCTCCAAGCAGGTGCAGAAGCAGATCGACGCCGTGCGCAAGGCGCGCGCGGTGTACGAAAAGCTGGACGAGAAGCTGCAAGCAACGCCGAAAGGGACGACCACGCGCGACAAGCGGAAGTACCGCCGCTGCCGCTGGGCGGCAATGCGGGCGCTCATCGACGTGTCGAACGCCATCCGCAAGATCGAGTTCACCGAGTCGGTGAAGCGACGGCTGATCGACGAGATGAAGGATGCCGTCGAGCGGGTCAAGCGCGAGCAGCGCGAGGTGGAGGGGTTCGAGCGGACGCTCAATCCGAAAAACAGGAAGCTGCGGCTGAAGGAAGACGACAAGAAGAACTTCCTGCGCCAGATCAAGGATCTCAAGGCCAAGATCAAGGGGATGACCGACAGCCTCGAGCAGTCGCCCGACGAGTTGAAGCGGACGCTCGACGTCATCCTGCGGGGCGAGTATCAGGCCGAGCAGGCGAAGAAGGAGCTGGTCGAAGCGAACCTGCGGCTCGTGGTGTCGATCGCGAAGAAGTACACCAATCGCGGTCTGCAGTTCCTGGATCTCATTCAGGAAGGCAACATCGGCCTGATGAAGGCGGTCGACAAGTTCGAGTACC
>Ga0114129_10017110_pt1 | contig 10324 bp, 8 predicted proteins | sample RhiMetdeltSRZDD1_FD_80071 | JGI IMG/M metagenome (GOLD analysis project Ga0114129, IMG submission 80071) | Populus rhizosphere microbial communities from Tennessee, USA - Rhizosphere MetaG P. deltoides SRZDD1 (version 2) (version 2) | ecosystem: Host-associated > Plants > Roots > Rhizosphere >... | reverse complement strand
CGTCGCTCGTCCAGTCCTCGATGATGGACCGGCTGAAGCGATCCAACAAGAGCGCGAAGGACCTCGGCGTAAAGCAGGCGCCGTTCATGGTGCTCATCGGCGCCACCATGCCCAGCATCCTCGCCGAAGTGTCGTTCCTCACGAACCGTCAGGAGGCGGCGCTGCTTCGCAGCAGCGCCTATCGCCAGCAGATCGCGGCGGCGCTGTTCAACGGAGTCATGCGCTATCAGAAGTCGCTCAAAGCGGCCGCGCAAACGTTCGCCTCCCAATAGCTCGCCCTCCTTATCGTGCGACGTGAAACGGCGCCGTCAGGCCACGTGACCGGTTGTCTCTTCGATCCGCAAGAGCTGATCCGCCAGAAGCCCGCCGCCTGCTAAATTGCGACCGCTCAGTGCTTAGGGGAAGTCTTCAGAGTTGTGCGGTTCGCGGCGTGCGAGCAGGACCCGAGCGAGACGGAATTGCAATTGAGCGCGGCGCGACTAGAATCTCGTAATGCCACGACTGATTGCTGTCCTCCTGCTTGCCGCGGCGCCGCTCTTTGCCGCAGGCATTGCCGCGCAAGGCGCGCCGCCCGCCGTTCCGCCGAAACCGACCACGCAATTGCCGGCTTGGGCATATCCGGTTCCCAACCCCGCGGACCAGGCTTTCATCCGCAAGGACGATGGAGCTCCAATCCGGATGCCGAACAGCAACAGGACGTATACCCTCACGCAGATCGACGACAACTTCAATCCGCCCGACTGGCATCCCGACGATCATCCCGCACCGCCCGCCTCGGTGCTGCACGGCAAGCCGCCCGAGGCACGCGCCTGCGGACTATGCCACCTGCCTATCGGCACGGGGCATCCGGAGTCGAGCTTCATCGCAGGGTTGCCGAAGGACTACATGTTCGAGCAGATTGTGGCGTTCCGGAACGGCAACCGTAGGAGCTCCGTGCCCTTGCGCTCGCGGAACATGATCATGCTCGCAAAGCAGTGGAGCGATGCCGAGGTGAAGGCGGCGATCGACTATTTCGCGGCGCTGCCGCGCCGGCGGTGGGTCCGGATCGTCCAGTCGGCGACGGTCCCGCAGACCATCCTGCCCGGCCTGATGCGGTTCATGAAACCGGGCGGCGCCACGGAACCGCTCGGCCGTCGCATCATCGAGTTTGCGGAGACCCGCGAGCGGTCCGAGGGTCGCGACACGCGTGCGGGCGCCGGATTCGTGGCGTACGTGCCCGTCGGCAGCGTGAAGAAAGGTGAGGATCTCGTAACCACGGGCGGCGCGAGGACCGTCGGGGGCAAGATCGTGGCCGGCAAGACGATGGCGTGCGGCATGTGCCACGGCCCGGATCTCAAAGGCCTGCCGAACGTGCCGGGAACCGGGATAAGCGTGCCCGGACTGGTCGGGTTACACCCGGTGTACGTGGTGCGGCAGCTCTATGACATGCAGCACGGCACCCGCGTCGGTGCGGCCGTCGCGCTGATGCAGCCTGTCATCTCGAACCTGACGATCGACGACATGATCAACATTGCCGCGTACACGGCGTCGCTCGATCCGGGCGGTCCTGACCTGCGGCCGAAACCGACGCCCAGCGCCACAAATTAAGCGCGCGCGAATGTTCCGAACGCGGCGCGGACCTTGACGGTCGGCGCGATCTACCGCGCGTCGGCGGCGGACGCGAGCTCCCTGCGCAGCCACGCCTTGGCGAGCTTCCAGTCGCGCATCACCGTGTCCGCGGAGACATTCAATGCCGCTGCGGTTTCTTCCACGGTGAGCCCACCAAAGAATCGCAACTCCACCACCTGACCTTTGCGGCCGTCCTCGGCAGACAGCCGGTCGAGCGCGTCGCTGAGCGCGAGCAGCGATTGATCGGGCGCGTCGATCGCCACGCACTCCTCGTCAAGGGACACCTTGGCGATTGCGCCGCCGCGCTTCTGTGAGTGCCTCGCGCGGGCGCTGTCGACGAGGATGCGCCGCATGATTCGCGCGGCCATCGCAAGAAAGTGGACCCGGTTCGTCCAATTCATGCGACGCACGTCGACAAGCCGTACGTACGCCTCGCTCACGAGAGCCGTTGCCTGGAGACTCTGGTTCGCTGCTTCGCCTCGCATGCACCGTGCGGCGATTCGGCGCAGCTCATCATGAACGAGCGGAACGAGCTGCCCGAGCGCGGCTTCGTCGCCGCCGCGCCAAGCCAGCAGCAACGTCGTGACGTCAGCTGGATCGTCTGGAATTCCGCGATTCTACGCGTTCTTGAAACGCCCTGCCAGTGTTCACTCGCGCGTAGCGCTCGCGCGACGTCCTACTGCCCTGGATTCTCGAGAGTAATCTGCCGCACCCAAAGGCCACGAGCCACTTCCGTGCCGCTACGCAAGGGAGTCGTGAACTGGTCGGCGAGTAAGCCGCGTCCCGGAACGGCGGTTGCGGCGGTGATGCCGCCGATCCCGCGCAGGATCCCTACGGCTTCGGTCGGCATCCGCGCACTCAGCACCGGCGCGTTGAGTACCGGGCGAGCGAGCGATGCGAACATGCGATCGAACGTGCCGAGAGGCTCGGGCGTCACGAAGATCAGGAAGTGTTCCCGCCCGCCCGCGCTCGTCACCTGCCAATAGACGGGCTGTTTGCTGCTGCCGCCGGGCAGACGGACCGACGTTCCGGCCGGAAGCGGGTTGGCCGGTTGTTGATTCGGGAGTGGGAAGAGCAAGTACGACTCGCCTTGATCGTCTTCGTCAACCACGTACACGTAGGTCGGCCGCGAGGTCCGCATGTGGAGCGCAAGACGATCGCCGGGCGCCACCCGCCCGCCGGCCGGCAGCGGCACCTCGGTGTTGCCGGCTGCCCGGTAGAGCGACGCGTCGATGGTGTACTCGCCATCGGCCGACGCGGCTGGCGCGACGGCTGCCGCATCGGGCTGTACTGCTGAAGGAGTCAGCGCGCTGACGTTGGGTGTCGACGGCGCGCTCGTGCGATTGACCGTCCAGACGACCAGTAGCGTGGCCAGAACAACCCCCACCACCGCGGAAGCCACTACTAACGGGCTACGCCGACTCCAATCGCGACGGGGGGTATCGTCGACGAGCTGTGAAGGCGTCCCGATGAACCGCGCCAGCTCCTGTTCGAACGCGCCGATCGTTCCGAAGCGGCGCAGTGGGTCGATCGCCAGCGCATGCTCCACAATCGCGACGAAGGCGTCCGACAAGTCCGGACGAACATCGCGGAGGTGGTGTCGTTCGCCACGAGCATGAGCCTCGCGAACGTCATCGGATGTCTTGCCGTCGACTGGAAACCCACCAGTGAGGAGGTGGTACAGCAGCACACCGAGACTGTAAATGTCGACGGCTTTGCTGCGCGACGCGCCGGCGAACACCTCTGGCGGAAGATAGAGAGGAGTACCGGCAAAGTCGTTGACGGTGATGACTGTCGTCGTGTCGTTGGTCGCGACGAGATCCTTCCCGGTCCCGAAATCCATCAGGACCGTCCGGCCGCCCTGCTCGCGCATCACGTTCTGCGCCTTGAGATCTCCGTGAAGCAAGCCCGCGCGGTGAACGGCAGCGAGGGCGCGGCATACGTCCAGGCCAATGAGCGCGGTCTCGGGCGCGCCAAAAGAACCTTGTGCCTTGAGGGCGTCGGCGAGCGTCCGGCCTTTCACGAATTCCATCCAGATGCCGACCTGGCCATCGATGTAGTCGGCGCCGTACACGGAGACGACGTTCGGGTGACGAACGCGTGCGAGTCGCCGCGCCTCTGCAAGCACCTTCGTCTCGTCCAGTACGACGCCAGACGGCGGCCGGAGGAGCTTCACGGCGACTTCGCAATCGAGCTTGGTATCGCGCGCGCGATAGACCGTTGCGAAGGAGCCGGTCCCAATGGGTTCGAGGAGCACGAAATGACCCCACCGATCGCCTGACACGACCGGTGGTGAAGGCGTCGTGCTGTCGCGGTGAAACTGTGCGATGGCCTCAATCAGGCGGAGATCGTCGAAAACCTCCGCATTGCCACCTGCGCTGATCTTGTTCAGAACATCCTGCCACTCGACGGGGACGCCGCTCGAGATCGCGGAGGCCAGCTCGACGAGCTCAGGATCGTCTGGTGCGGCGCTCAATAGACATCTCCTTGGCGAGGCGAACCAGGGCGCGGCTGACCGCCACGTGCGCCGCAGCGACGGTTGGCTTTCCAAGCGCTTTGGCGACATCGGGATACGAATGCCCCATCTCGATGCGCGCGATGATCGCTTCGCGATCGTCCGGCCTCAGTCGCTGCAGTGCCGCCTCGTATCGTTCGACCGCTTCGCTGCCAATTGCCTCTTCGATCGGAGAGGGACCGAGGTCAGGGCGGTTGCTCTCGATTGCGTCCGTCGGCCTGCGCTGTGCCCAACGCAATTGATCGCGGACACGATTGAGAAGCGCCTGCCGAAGGTACGCCTGGAATGCGCCGTCGTGGCGCGGCTCGAAGGAACCGAGACGCTGCACCACGTGCGCGAGTGTGTCCTGCACGAGGTCGTGGGTGTCGAGCGCGCCGCGGGCCCAGGCTGGAAGCCGGCCGTGCGCCCATTTCTGAAGGCGCGGGAGGTAACGGGCACAGAGGGCGTTCAGGGCCTCGGTGTCCCCAGTCCGCGCCCGGGCGAGCAGGTCCACCGATGCGGCCGCACTGGCAGCGCCGTTTGTCTTGCGTGGAGCAGACGCGCCGGACGCCGGAGGGTCGGCCATAAGAGAACCTGCCCCGAATGAGAGGGTTGCGGTGCCGATCATACTTGAAGTCCCTTTCTATGAGTGAGGCAGTCGGTAGCCGCCGGCCTGAAATCCGGTGGCGCTACTTATAACGCCGCACGCAAGGCGTTCTAACAGATCGTGGGGGCTGGCGGCCTGTTAGGAACGGCCGTCCGCGACGTTATTTCGATGCGGGGAAGGATTACGCGCGAGTTAGCCATGCTAAACTCCGCGCGGCATTCCTGGAATTTCCCCATCTTTCCTCTCGTCGTCCGTAGGTCCGAACCCACGTAATCGAAATCGCACCGCGCCCCGTACGAAGGAGTAGTGCATGTCCGGAAAGAGACCGTGGACCGTCATCGCCTACATCGTGGCAGACGATAGTCGCGAGCCGGCGTTGAACCAATTCGCGCAAGACGAGTTGACTGCGCTCAAGAACGCCGGACGTGATGAAGATGTCCGCGTGATCTCTTACGTGGATTTCACTGGTTCAAACAAGTCCGTACGGTGCGTAACCGACGGCTCGAGAGGATCGACGGACGAGGCCTGTGAGAGTCCACCAGAAACAAATGTGGCGACGACAGCTGCCCTGCGCAAGTTCTTTACATTTGCGCGCAACAACTCTCCCGGCAATTCTCGGTACGCCGTTGTCTTCTGGGGCCACGGCGCCGGGCCTGCCGGGTTGTTTTTGGATCCCAGTCCGACGCCCCCACGTTCGCTATCACTACCCCAGGTGTGGCAGGCGTTCCAGGCGCTTTCACTCCCTATCGACGTGATTCTGTTCAAAGACTGTTGGGTCAGCACCTTGGAAGCCGCCTACGAGTTCGACGATGTCGCGGAGTTCATTATCGCGGCGCAGGGGCTGGTGCCGATTCCTGGAGTTTGGCCGTTCCGCGAACTGTTCAAGCGTCTAAAAACGGCGGGAGATCCTTTGGACCGAAGGTCAGCTGCGACGTTGTTAGGGCCGCTTGAGGAACACTACGAAAATGAAGATAACCGTGGACGCCCCTCTTTAGACCACGTGCTTTTTTCCGTCCTGGATCTAACAAAGGCGAAAGGCCGACTCGCTGCGCCGCTCCGGGAACTCGTCGAAGCGCTTCAGGTCGTTAGTGGGCAGACTCGCATCGCGAGCCGCAAGGCGATGGAAAAATCTGGCGGGGGCGACCCTGCTCTGATTGACGTTCGGACTGTGTGCGCCAAATTGCAAACCCTAAACCATCCTGCTCTCGCCGCCAAAGCCAAAGCGCTCGACGTTGTGCTGGCCGACCTCGTGGTCGATCAGACGGATGGCACTTCGGGAATCCCCCCTTCTGAGAGCTTGAAGGGCGTCAGCCTGTTCCGCCGGCCGAACACAATGCTGAGCCAATCCAATTTCGTGACGTCAGTGTTCTTGAGCAACTACCAGCATCTGTCACTGAGTGGTGCGACCGGGTGGACCGAGATCGCATTTGAAACCGCGTTAAGTTAAGCCTCGGCCGTCCGTGGGGCCCAGGCTACAAAGGAGGACATCGTGGGCAAAGAGTTTAACTTCGGCGTACCCAAGCCAGAGCTAGATGCTCTCATCGTTGAGTTTCAGCACATCGTGACAACGCTGCAATCGTGGCGACGAAAACTAGCGAGGGAAGAGAAAAAAAAGACCAAGAAAGAGGAATAGTAGGCACCGAAGATTCCCAGCACGGGCGGTATACGTGGTCAAGCGATGAGTCCATCCGCACGATGTAGGGCAACCACTCTGTGCGCCCTCGTTGCCCTGCTCATTCAATTGGCTTCCCTCGGGGGAGGTATGCCAGGCCCCATCCTCGCTGCGGAGCTGGCGCAGGAACAGCTTCGCAAGCTCCTCGATGAAGGCGACTATTCCGATGCCGAGCGACTAGCCGCGCGATTGTACGAGACTCTAAAACAGAAGACCGACTCCGACTCGCTCGCTATTGCACAAGCAGCGGACTACCTGGTGGAAGCTCTGATCAAAAACGGCAAAGGGGGTGTCACCACTTCCTTGACGCTCGCTGAAGGCGTCGTCGCCCTCAAGGAGCGCCACGCCGGACGCGACCATCCGGAGCTTGCTCTTTCTCTCGAAAACCTTGCGGCGTTGCATTACGACCGTGGTGAATTCGCGACCGCTGTGCCCTTTTACGAACGGGCGCTCAAAATCCGCCGACGTTTAAACGACTCCGCCCTCGCCGACCGTCTCGACGCATCCGCTCTTCCGCTCATGCGCCTCGACCGCTTTGCCGAAGCCGAGCAAAGATTGCGGGAGTCGGAACGAATCCGGGTAAACGCTTACGGCCAATCATCGTTGGCGCTCGCTCGCACCTTGTCGTTCGAAGCGCTGCTCCATCGATACGCCGGCAATTACGCGGCAGCGACGCCGCCTCTGGACCGCGCCCTTGCGCTCCAACGTCAATTGTCACCGACTCACCCAGACGTCGCATTCACGCTTCAAATCCAAGGCGACCTTCGATTCCTCACCGGTGATGTCGTCGGGGCTCAGCATTCGTGGAGCGAGGCCCTATCCCTTGCTGCGCGGCGGCTGAACCCCAACCACCCAACCATTGCGATACTGCTGCATGACTTATCTTCAGCAGCCAAAGTATCAGGCGATGTTGCACAAGCGCGGCTACTGTTAGCGCGAGCGACACAGATTGGAACGGTAGCCTTTGCTCCGTGTCACCCCGAGGTGCCTGGCCTTTTGAACGACTCAGCCAGCACCACGGCGTACGAAGGAGACTATGCCGAGGCCCAAAAGCTGAACGCAGCAGCCCTCGCTGCTATCGTACGCTGCCTTGGTCCAACGCACTCACTGACCGCGACCATCATTCACAACCAGGGAGCGCTTGCGGTGGAAATGGGAGATCTCGCGAGCGCAGCGCGTCTCCATCAGAGAGCCCTTCAAGTGTGGACGACCGGACTGGGCGCAAATCACCCGTACGTTGCCAGAGGACTTGACGCGCTTGCCGAAGTAGTCGCTCTGCGAGGCGAACCCCGTCGGGCGCGCGCTCTCTATGAACGAGCCCTCGCCATCCGTGAACGCTCGCTTGGCCCAAACCATCCGGATGTAGCGTGGACTCTGACTAACATCGCACGACTCGCGGCCATTTCCGGCGATCTTGCCAGCGCGTCGCAACGCGTGGCGCAGGCACTCAATATCTACCAGCGTGGTGGATTGCCACAGGAACCAGACCACCTAGCTCGTGCGCTGCAACTACGAGGAAGCATCGAGACGCGACGCGGCGACTATGACGTGGCCCGGGCGACCTACATCCAAGCACTCACAACCCGCGAAAACATTTTCGGGCGAGCTCACCCGCTGGCCGCAGAATCAACCGCAGACCTAGCTTCGGCCAACTTTATGCGTGGAGCGTACGACCACGCGCTCAGCTCTGCCCTAGATGCCGAGCGGACGGGACGTGATCATTTACGTTTCACGATTAGATACTTGCCGGAGCGCCAAGCAATGGCGTACGCCGCTGCGCGGCCGCGCGGACTCGATCTGGCGTTGTCGATCGCGGCGGCTGGCGCGACCCCGTCGTCAGCGTCGATCCTCGACGCCATGATCCGTTCGCGCGGCGTTATCCTCGACGAGCTGGCCGCACGCGCCCAGGTAGCTGCGGCAAATCCCCAACTGGTCTCGGCGAGTGCCGTATTCGTTGCCGCCCAGCAACGATTCGCCAACCTGATGCTCCGCAGCGTACAGGGCGAGGAGGCCGTGCCAGCCCAGATGCTGGAAACCGCACGTCAACAAAAAGAGGATGCCGAACGTGCGATGGCGGAACAAAGCGCCACGGCTCGAGCTGAGCTGGCGCGTTCGCGACTAGGCCTCGACGATATACGTCGTGCGCTTCCCGAGGGCTCGGCCCTCGTATCGTTCATGCGGTACGACCGGACTTCGACAGCGACACGGCAGTCAGGACGCGTCTCCCGCAAAACGCCGTCGTACATCGCGCTCGTGAGCCGCGCGGATACAACGGTTGTACAGACGGTGTCGCTCGGCGCCGCCTCCAGCATCGAGCGTCTCGTGGACGCGTGGCAAGCCGAGGCCGGCGGGCGCTCGATCGCGACCGCCCCTTCCGCACGCGAAGCGGAGCGGATGTACCGAACAGCCGCCACCGCGCTGCGCCTGCGCATCTGGGATCCACTCGCAGGGGCGATCCAAGGCGCTTCGCGCGTGTTCATCGTTCCTGACGGTGGGTTGAACCTCGTGAGCTTCGCGGCCCTGCCGTCCGGAAGTCGCTATCTGCTGGAAAACGGCCCTCCGATCCACTACCTCTCAACGGAGCGAGACGTCATTTCCGGAGACACACCGGCCGGCCACGGGCTGCTGGCGGTTGGGGGACCTGCGTTCGACCTCCGTGTTTCGGCGACGACCACGGCCGCCCGGCGCTCCGGATGCGGCGCAGTCGGATCGCTGCGCTTCGAGGATCTCCCTGGCTCCCGGACCGAGGTGCAAGATATTGCAAAGATGTGGGGCAACCCGAACGACGCTCTCGTTCTAACCGGGCGGGCCGCGACGAAGAGCGCAATCACCCGCGCCTTGGTCGGACGCAAAGTCGTCCATCTTGCGACACATGGATTTTTCCTCGGATCGGAATGCGAGTCCGCGCCGGGAGTCACTCGCGGCATCGGCTCGGTCGTCGGTGCGACGGCTTCAAAGCGCACGGATAATCCACTCCTTTTGGCAGGCCTCGCGCTTGCCGGCGTCAATCAATTGCCCCGGGCGAACCAGGCAAACGGAATCCTCAACGCAGAAGAAATCGCCGGGCTCAATCTGCAGGGCACCGAATGGGTGGTGCTCTCGGCATGCGATACGGGACTTGGGCAGATCACGGCAGGTGAGGGAGTGTTCGGGTTGAGAAGGGCGCTTCAGATCGCCGGCGTCCACACGATCATAATGAGTCTCTGGTCGGTAGAAGATCAGTCCACGCGTGACTGGATGAAGGCACTCTACGCAGCGCGACTCGAGAAGGGACTCGATACACCAGCGGCGGTGCACGACGCCGGCGTCCGTATCATCGAGGAGCGTCGAAAGCGCGGACAAAGCACGCACCCCTTCTACTGGGGGGCGTTCGTGGCGGCTGGAGACTGGCGTTAACTCCGAAGCTTGGCGTGGCCGGGATCCGTTGGCCCGGCCGCGGCGTCGCGCGACCTCTTGATCATCACGACAACGATGCCGATGACCAGTCCGGCCACGATCGCAGCAATCATGATCGCGCCGACGAAGCCGACGGCGCCGAGCACGACGTCGCCCATCGTGATTTCCCGGGTAATCGGCGGCTGGCGGACGGTCTCGACGATGATCGGGCCGGGTTGCTGGAACAGCAGGGAGAGCACGGCTACTTCAGATTACTCCAGGATTCGGCGCTGAGCGCGAGCTCGGCCAGCGTACGTACGCCGACGCCCGTCGCGCCTTTCGGCTGATACGGTTTCGCGTCCTCCGCCCACGCGGTGCCGGCGATGTCCATGTGCACCCACGGCAGCTCGCCCGCGAATTCCTTGATGAAGAGCGCGGCGCTGATCGCGCCACCCGCGCGGCCGCCGGTGTTGGTGAAGTCCGCAATCTCGCTCTTCAGCAGATCCTTGTAGTCGTCAAACACGGGCATCGGCCACGAGCGGTCGCCCGCGCGTTCGCTGGCGCGCCG
>Ga0114129_10017109_pt1 | contig 10325 bp, 6 predicted proteins | sample RhiMetdeltSRZDD1_FD_80071 | JGI IMG/M metagenome (GOLD analysis project Ga0114129, IMG submission 80071) | Populus rhizosphere microbial communities from Tennessee, USA - Rhizosphere MetaG P. deltoides SRZDD1 (version 2) (version 2) | ecosystem: Host-associated > Plants > Roots > Rhizosphere >... | reverse complement strand
GCTCCGATGGCCTCGGGGAGAGAAATAGACGTTTTGATAGTGGGCGCGGGCAACGCAGCGCTCGCGGCCGCGGTCTCGGCCCGCGAGCAGGGCGCCGCGCGCGTGGTGGCGCTCGAGAAGGCCCCGCGCACCCTCCGCGGCGGCAACACCCACTACAGCGGCGGCCTGCTGCGCATCGCCTTCGACGCGCCCGACGACCTGCGGGCGCTGGTGCCCGACGCGGAGCGCGAGGTGCCCGGCTTCTACAAGGGCGTCGAGTCCTACCCGCACCGCCTCTTCATGGCCGATCTCCTGCGGGTGACCGACGGGCGGACCGACCCCGAGCTGGCCGAGCTCCTGATCGGCCGCTCGCTCGACACCGCGACGTGGATGGCGCGCCAGGGCATCGAGATGGAGCCCGCGGTGTCGCTCTCCGCGGTGAAGGTCGGCGACACCTTCAAGTGGTCGCCCGGGGCGGTGATCCGCGCCCTCCACGAGGGTGTGGGCCTCTCCGCGATGTGGTTCAAGATCGCGGAGCGCCACGGCGTCGAGATCCGATACGACACCGCGGCGGTGCGGCTGCTCCAGGACAAGAGCGGGCGCGTCACCGGCGTGGTTGCCCAGGGCCCGGACGGCCTCCACGAAATAGCCGCGAAGACGGTAGTCCTGGGCTGCGGCGGCTTCGAGGCCAATCCGGAGTGGCGGGCCCGCTACCTCGGCCGGCCGTGGGACCACGCCAAGGTGCGCGGCACCCGCTACAACACCGGCGACGGCCTGCGCATGGCGATGGAGATCGGCGCCCTGCCGCACGGCCAGTGGACTGGCTGCCACTCCACCCCGATCGACGCGGACGCGCCGCCCCACGGCGACCGCAAGCTCACCGACAAGACCAACCGGCTCTCGTATCCCTACGGGGTGCTGGTCAACGTCCGCGGCCAGCGCTTCTTCGACGAGGGAGAGGACTTCCAGTTCTACACCTACGCCAAGCTCGGCGGGATCATCCTGAACGAGCCAGGCGGGATCGGCTGGCAGATCTTCGACGCCAAGGTCACCCACCTGCTGGAAGGCCGCTACAAGACCGGCACCCCGGTGGTGGCCGACACCCTCGAGGCGCTCGTGGAGCAGCTGCCGCTCGACCGCGCCGCGTGCCGCCGCGTGCTCGAGGCCTACAACGCGGCGACCGCCGAGGGACGCTTCGACCCCACGGTGCGCGACGGGCTCGCGACTCACGGGCTGCCGCTGCCCAAGTCGAACTGGGCCCAGCGCCTCGACAGCCCGCCCTTCTCGGCCTATCCGGTGACCGGCGGCATCACGTTCACGTTCGGTGGCGTGCGGGTCACCGACCGCGCGCAGGTGTTGAGCACCAGCTGGGCGCCGATCCCCGGCCTCTACGCGTGCGGGGAGATGATCGGCGGCCTCTTCCACGGCAACTATCCCGGCGGGACCGGGCTCATGTCGGGCGCGGTCTTCGGGCGCCTGGCCGGCGCCCACGCGGCCAAGGGCTGAGCGCCGCGCGGCCGAGAGCGGAGGAGCGATCGTGAGATGATGCCGATCGCGTCCGCCCGAATGTACTCGTGGTCGCCGTCCCTCACCGCCGCGTGGCATCGGCTGCTCGCGTGGGTGTCGGCCCGGGCCGAGGTTCCGCTCGCCGTATTGGACCTGGCCGATCCCCTGCCGCTTGATGAGATCTGGCGCCGGGAGGATCTTGGGTGTGTCTTCATGTGCGGCTACCCGTGGGCGTTGCGCCGGGATCGGCCGCATCTGCTCGCTGCCCCCGTCCCATCGCCGCCACGGTACGGCGGGCGGCCGATATACTTCACGGACTTCGTCGTTCGCGAGGACAGCCCGTTCACCCGCCTGGAGGACACATTCGGGGGGTGTCTCGCGTATTCCACCGAGCACTCGCACTCGGGCTACAACGCGGCACGCTTCCATCTGCTCGCCTACCGCTCGCCCAGTCGTCCCACGTTCTACCAGCGGCTGCTGGGTCCCCTCGTGCGACAGGTCCCCGTCATCGATGCGGTGATCAACGGGAGCGCCGATGTCGGACCGGTCGACGGCTATGCGCTCGACCTCCTGCGCCGGCATGGCGACGAGCGCGCTAGGCGGGTCCGCGTCATCGCGACGACCGACGCGGCGCCGAGCGCACCTCTGGTGGCCTCGCCGATGGTCGACGCCGACGCTCGCGAGCGCCTGACGGCGGCACTCCTCCATGCGGACCGCGCAGGGGAGCTGGCGGCGACGCTCGACGAACTGCTGCTGGCGCGCTTCGTGCGAGTCGCCACGGCCGACCTCGACGTGTTCCTGCACCGCGCCCACGCGGCCGAAGCCGCCGGCTACGCCAAGCTCGCCTGAAAGGACGCTCACCGATGAAGCGGACGACCTGGATCGTGTTGGGCATCGTGGCTCTCGCAATCTCGACGGCCGAGGCCCAGAGTCCCGAGAAGATCGGCCGCGTACGCTTTCCCGTCTCCTGCGTTTCCGTGCTGCAGCAACCCTTCGAGCGGGCGGTCGCGCTGCTCCACTCGTTCTGGTACCTCGAGTCGGCGGCGGCCTTCGTCGCGCCCAACCGCTTCAAGGCGCTGTGCGGCGTCGTCCGGGCGTCGGACCGCGCGGGCGATCGCGATCGCGCCAAGACATACTACGGCAAGCTGCTGGCCACCGCCGGCTCCGCCGACACCGAGCGCCCCGAGCTCTCGGAGGCGAAGGCGTTCAAGTGACGCGCGCGCAATCCACATGCGGACGCTGATCCGCGGCGGATGGGTGGTCGGCTTCGCCGGCGGCGGCCACACGCTCGTCCCCGAGGGCGTGGTGGTCTACGAGGACGACCGCATCGTCCACGTCGGTCGCCGCTTCGAGGGACGTGTTGACACCGAGCTCGATGCGCGCGGCCTGCTCGTCTGTCCCGGCTTCATCGACACGCACGTGCACTCGGGCCACCGGGCCTCCCACCGTCTCATCACCGATACCGGGCGGCCCGACTTCTACGGACAGCCGTTCCTCGAGATCAGCGTGCCACGCGAGGGCACGCGCGTGGGCGGCGACCCACGCTACGCCCGTTCCACCGACGCCGACTCGGAGGCCGGCAGCCGCCTCATGGCGACCTTCACCGTCGCCGAGATGCTCCGGAACGGCATCACGACGTTCATGGAGTTCGGCAGCCAGCTGCGCGTGCAGGAGGCCCTGCTGGTCGAGGTCGAGCGACTGGGGCTGCGGGCTTACCTCGGGCCGGGCTACGACTCCGGCCGCTGGGTGGGCGATGCCCAGGGACGCCTCAAGCGTGTGATCGACGAGCCGGCCGGACGGAAAGAATTCGAGAGCGCGCTGGCGTTCATCCGGCACGTCGACGGCGCCGTGAACGGGCGCGTGCGCGGCCTGCTCGCCCCGCGCGAGGTCGAGACGTGCAGTCTCGATCTCCTGCGCGCAACGCGGGCCGTGGCTGATGAGCTGCGACTACCCATCGTGACCCACGCCGCCTACAACGTCATCGAGTTCTACGAAATCGTGCGCGAGCACCGCATGACGCCGGTGGAGCTGATGGAGAGCATTGGGCTGCTCGGGCCCGATCTCACGATCGGCCACGGCAATCTCATCGCGGACAACGCGCTGCTGAATTACTCCGGAGGCCGTGAGCTCGAGCTGATGGGCCGCCACGGCGTGACCGTCTCTCACTGCCCAGTGAACATCGCACGCCGCGCGCGCTATCTTGACTCCTGGCAGAAGTATCGCGCGGCCGGCGTCAACCTCGCCCTGGGCAGCGACACGTATCCGCGTGACCTCATCATGCAGATGCGGATCGCGTCCTACTTCGGCAAGGTGATAAGTCACAACCTCTTCGCCGCCCCGGCAGCCGAAGTGTTCGAGGCCGCCACGCTCGGCGGCGCGCGCGCGCTCGGCCGCGAGGACCTCGGCCGGCTCGCGCCCGGCGCGAAGGCCGATATCGTGCTGATCGATCTGGCGACGCGCGACACGCTGCGCTTCGGGCCCGTACGCGATCCGATCAAGGCGCTCGTGGAGTGCGGCATCGGCGATGACGTCGTCTCGGTTATCGTCGACGGCGTTGTCCGCATGCGCCAGCGCGTGATCCCCGGCGTCGATCTAGGGGCGGTGCGGCGTCAGGCGCAGGAGGCCGGGGAGACCGTGTGGCGGCACGTGCAGGAGTGGGATCCGCTCGGTCGTACCGCGGAACGGATCAGCCCGTGGTCGTTTCCGATCGCGAACGAGGAATAACTCCGGCGGTGTCCGATGAACAAGCTCGCGATGTGGTTCGCTCCTAGAGCTTCGCCCATTGACGGGGAGGTTTTGTTAACCTTTGTCCGGCTCCAAGTCCGCGATAGTTGGCCCGTCTTGGGAGAACGAGGTCGTTGCGGGCTTCCGGCTCGGGCGTTCTCCTCCAGGCAATGATTGTCCGGGCCACTGTCGAGCCGCACGGCATGTCTGCGTAACTCGAGCGTCTCAGAATTCTGGTAGATCGAGCAGAAACCCAATTATGTTGTCCCACCCTGGCCGACGGCCAACCGCATCCTCGAAGCGCTGCTCTTGCCAGGCGATCATCTGCCAGGGCCCGGTCGGCGGGTAGACCTCGGCCAGGTCCGCGGCGTTCACCACGTTCACGGGCGAGCCGATCACGGAGCGCGCGGCAGACCGCGAGCCGGGCCTGCTCGAGCCGGCCTATCACTTCTCGATGGTGCGGATCACGGCCGTGTAGTAGGCCTCGCTCCATCCCGCGGCTGCGGTGGCCTCGAGCAGCCGCCGCGTCGTGGCCGCCTGCTCCAGCACGACGCCCGCGGACTCGGCCAACTGGATGGCGTACGACAAGTCCTTCAGGATGTACCGCGTGGGGAAGGCGCCCTCCGTCGGGTGATGGTCGGGCAGGAGCGACTTCATCCCGTGATTGCGGAGGACGAAGCTGTCGGCGGACCCCTTGGCGAGCGTCTCGAACAACACGCGCGGCTCGACTGCGCCGGAGGCGCGGGCCACCGCGAGGGCCTCGGCGAGGGCGACGACTGTCTGGGCGACCACCATGTTGTTCATGAGCTTTACCGCCTGGCCCGCGCCAACGCCTCCGCAGTGGGTCACTTCCGAGCCCATGCACCCCAGGAGCGGGCGGAGCCGGGCGAAGAGCGCTGGCTCCCCGCCCACCATGATGCTGAGCGTGCCGTCGCGGGCGGCCTGCGCGGTGCGCGCAATCGGCGCGTCGGCGAAGGCGGCGCCGCGGGCGCCGAAGGCCTGGTGGAGCGCGCGCGCGAGCGCCACCGGACAGGTGCTCATGTCGACCACCGTCTGGCCCGAGGCCACGAGGGCGGCGAGGCCTCCGTCGGCGCCGGCGCCGAGGCAGACCGCGCGCACCTGGGGCTCTCCCGGTAGGCATAGGAACACGATCTCCGCGCGGCGCGCCACCTCGGCCGCCGAGCCCGCGGCCTGCACGCCGTCGGCCGCGAGCGCAGCGAGGGGCGCCGGCCGCTCGTCGAAGGCGACCACCGTGGCCCCCGACTTTCTCGCGAGGTTTCGACACATCGGCTCGCCCATGACCCCGAGCCCGACGAATCCGAGCACTCCTGCCGTCGCCATGTCTGCCTCCACGTGCCCCGATTTCTCCTGCACGCGCGGCACGCGCGAGTCTCCTCGAACGGCGCTGCCGGCGGACGACGGCCCTTGAACGGGGCGCGCCGCCCCGATAGTATCGCGGGGCATGAGGGATCGCACGCTGCGCGGCCGCGTGGCCCGTGGGTTTCCAGACTGAGGCTCCCCCGCGAGCGACGCGGCCAGCGACTTGAGAACCGGCCGCGCTGGCCCGCAGGAAGGAGATCCGCCCAGCCCGACCTCACCACCTACGCCGCGCGACCACCGCGCTCCTGAGCGCCTACGGTGCGCGGGACGCCCTGCCCGGAGGGTGCATCTGGGGTGCGGGCTCCTGCACCCGAGATGGTGGTCCTGCCGCAAGATGCCTCGTCCTGCCACCCGCCAGGTCCACGACTTGAAGCATTTCGCACTGAGGCGCACAGGGGGCGGTGGCCGCGGAGGCGATGGTGCTGGGGGTGAAGGCGGGCGTGGATCCGAAGCGCCTCTTCGAGATCCTCTCCACCAGCGGCGGGCGCTCGCACCACTTCCTGAAGCGTTTCCCCAACGTGCTGGCCGGCGACTTCACGCCCAACTTCGGCATCGGCCTCTCGCGCAAGGATATGGCGTTGGCGCTGAACATGGCGGGGCGAGATGCCGGTGCCGCTCGCCTCCGCGGTGCCCCAGGTCTACGACGCCGCGCACGCGCAGGGCTTCGGCGGCCTCGACATGGCGGGGGTGACACGGCTCTACGAGCAGTGGACCGGCGGGGCGGTGCGCAGCGACGCCGCGAAACCGCCCGCCCAGCTAGTCGCCGCTACCCCGCTCAGGCGGGGCGCCGGGCCCGCACCAGCGCGTCGACCGCGTCGCGCTCGGCGCCCGAGACGGGACGCCGCACCCGCTCCGCCCGCTCGACCACGAGGTCGCCGATCTCGGCCACCACGTCGTCGGGGGTGAACAGCACCGCGGCCTGGGTCGGTCCGCCGACGCCCGCGGCCAGGTTCAGCAGGTCGTGGCCCAGCACCAGGAGCGTGCCGCCGGGCCGCACCGCGCCGGCGGCCCGGGCCAGCGCGATCCGGCGCTCCGCGGCGGGCAGCTGCAGGTAGAGCACGGTCACCAGGTCGAAGGCGCGCGCGGGCGGCGTCCACGCCACCGCGTCCTCCTCCAGCCACTCGACCGACACCCCGGAGGACGCGGCCAGCTGCCGGGCCGCGCGCAGCGCCACCTCGGAGAAGTCGACCGCGGTCACCTGCCAGCCGCGGCGGGCCAGCCACACCGCGTTGCGGCCCGCTCCGCAGGCCACATCGAGCGCCCGGCCCACCGGGAGCGCGGCGACCTCGCCGACGAGGAAGGCGCTCGGCTCGGTGGAGACGTGCGCGCGCTCCCCCGCCCAGCGCTTGTTCCAGCGCTCGCGGGAGGGATCGGACCCGGTCTTCGCGGTCGCCATCGTCCGATGATACCGTGTCGCCCGCGGTGAGACGAGACTCGACAATCCCCGCCGAGGCCCGCTAGACTGCGCGCCGTGATCCGCTCCCGGGGGCACGACGTCGCGGTGCTGTGGAGCCGGCGGAGCCGCGACGCCTACGCGGCCGAGGCGGTGGCCCGCGGCGAGACGTACTCCTTCACCGATGCGTGGAGCCGTCCCCGCACCTGGCTCAAGGGCGAGTACGCCTACCTGGCCCCGGCGGGCGCCTCGGTGCTGCTGGGGCGCTGCAACCTCAAGCACGACCTGATCGAGGAGGCGGACCTCCGCGACGAGGTCCTGGCCGGCCTGCGTGCGCTGCTGGTGCCCAACGCGGCCCACCTCGGCGCCGACACCATCGCGCGCATCGAGGCCTGGCTCGGGACCGGCCGCGGGCGCCTGATCGTCAGCGGCCGGACCAACCTCTCGCCGGCCCTGCTCGGCCTCTCCCGCTCGACGGCGCGGCCAGTCACCGGCTACACCGGCTGGCGCTGGCGCCCGGACTCGCCCTTCGCGGGCCCGGAGTGGCAGCCGCTCTACGTGAGCGGCTACGCGGGTCACGCGGCGCAGACCGTCGAGCCCGCGGCAGGCAGCCGCGTGCTCGCGGACCTCATGGAGCTGAACGGCGATCTCACCGACGCCTCCACCGCGACCGCGACCACCCTCGGCCCCGGCATCGTCCTCACCGCGCGCACCGCCTATGTGGCCAACCAGGTCCTGGAGCTGGTGGGCGGCATGCTGCAGGCACACCTGAACGTGGAGCCGGTCCGGCACTGGGCCAACCCGACCCACTGGGGCGACAGCCTGCTCTTCTTCCTGCGCCGCCTGCTGCTGGAGGTCGGCCTCGACGACCTCTGGCGGACGCGGCTGCGCTCGTTCGGCGCCCACGACGGCGTGCTCTCGTTCCGCCACGACGTGCACGGCATGCGGGACTACACGTTCCTCGACTACCAGATCGAGAACCTGATTCCCGCCACCTACGACATCGAGGACCCCGGCTTCTCGACCAACATCAGCGAGGAGATGGCGGCGGACTGGGTCGCCCGCACGAGCCGCCACGACTTCATCGAGCCCGCGCTCCACAACGACAGCTCGATCGGCGACCCCCCGACCGCGATCTTCGGCACCGGCCTCCACGATCACGTGCGCAACGCCACCGCCCGGCTCGGGTTTCCGGTCTACACGTGCGGCCGTCACGCGGGCGGCCACATGCACCCCGAGACGCTCGACGCGATGGACTACCTCTACGCGCACGACGACCGCGTCCTCGGCACGTGCACGTTCTGCTACTACCACATGATCGAGTACGGGGTGCGCAACCCGGACGTGAAGGTCGGAGGCCAGATCGGTGGCAAGCCGCTCACCTACGTGACCGACGTGCGGCGCACCATCGCGTCGTCCGGCATCTGGTTTCCCTTTCATCCGGTCATCACGACGGACGAGGAATGGCGGCCCCTGCGGGGCTGGGACCGCACCCACGAGTTCGACGCGGCCTGTGAGCTGGTGGAGACCATCTTCGGCGGCCACAGCGCGCGGGTGCCCGGCGTCGACGACCGGCTCGAGAACGGGGTGTACAGCTTCCAGTACCACCCCGAGCTGGCCCGCGACCCGTCGGTCAACCACGGGCGGGGCAGCCTCGACTACCTGCGCTACGCGATCAACCTGGCCGAGCGGCAGAACCTCTGGATCGCGACCCAGCGCGACCTCTACCAGCGGATGGCCGACTACGAGGAGCTGGTCCTCCAGGTTCGCGACGAGGGGCGCACCGTGACGGTGTCGAACCCCACCGATCGGGGCATCGAGGCCATGGTGATCGAGCAGCGGCGGCCGTTCGGCACCGTCTGGCACCACGGCCAGGAGCTGGTCCACGTGGTGCGCGGGGCCTTCGTCACGGTGCCGCCGCTGCCGCCCGGGGCATCGGCGACGCTCGCGTTCCGCGACGAGGAGGCCGACGCGCCGATCGTCCGCCAGCCGAGCAACAAGGGCCTGACGATCCTGGACGCGCGGCGGGATCCGCGCACCGGGGACACCGTGCTGCGCGTCCGGGTGTGCCGGGCCCAGCCGCTCGCGGTCGAGGGCGTGGACCCGGCCGGCGTCTACCGGGTCCAGGTCGACGACGAGGCCGCCTATCCGGTGCTGCCGCGGGTCACGCGCACGATCCAGGCCCTGCTCAGCAAGCAGACCGACGGCCGCGGCCCGCAGGGTCACCGGGCGATCGTCCCGGGCACCCTCCGCTTCCTCGACCTCCTGATCCGCGGCGACGAGGCGCGGTTCGTGGAGCGTACGATCCGCATCCGCCGGCTCGGGGGCGACGAGGCCGAGGCGGCGCGCGCCGCGCTGCGGGCCGCGGTGCCGCCGCGCACCGGCCGTGTCACCTGAGCGCCCTCGCGCAGGTTACTTGTAGCGGGCCTCGATCCGACCGATCTCGTCGGCCTTCAGACAGCCGGCGAAGAAATCGAGCCTCACCGTCCCGTTGGGACGAAGCGTGAGCTGGACGCTGACGTCCTTGTTCCCGCTCCGCACGATGCCGACCGCGATCTCGCGCCCGCCGCGGTTGGCGAGCCGGCAGATGCCGACCTGCCCGGCGCTCGCGTCCACGTCCGGGCATGCCTCGCCGGTGCACGGGATCACGCGCTCCTCTTCGGGGGGCACCGACGCGAGACTCACCCGGTAGCCCAGAATCTCACCCAGGTCCGCCACGCAGCCGCCGGCGCGGTCGATCCGCGCGTGGAACACGGGCTCGTCCTTGCCCGAGAACGGGTCGTACTTCATTCCGTGCCACGCGCGGCTCCGGTCGACGGCGGCGGCCGGCGCCGGCGTGGGAATGCGCGGCTCCTCGACCTTCGGATCGGGCGCGACGTTGCTTCCTTTGCGAAGCTGCTCGACCCGCTGCTTCGGCGTGAGCTGGCGGGCCCGCCGCGGCGTGAGGGTCGCGTGCGCTTCCGTGATGACCTTCGCCATGTCCGGCTTCTCGAGGGTCATCTTGATGGTCTCGGTCGCCAGGCGGACCTCGGCCAGGACCACGTCTCTCGAGTCGTTGCGCAGCCAGACGCACCGGTCGACGGTCTCGAGCGCGATGGCGATACACGCGTTGCCCCTGCAGGGGCCCGCCGGGCCCGGCTTCGTGACGGGGGGCGAGGACGGTCCGGTCTGCGGCGCCGTCTCCGACTTCTTGGCATCCGCCGGCGGCGTGACCGCCTTCGCCTCGGAGGGCTTCGGATTCGGCATCGTGGGGCCGGTGGCCTTCGGGTCCGCCGGCTTCGGGTCGGCGGCCTTCGGGGGTGAGGTCTGCGGCTCCGCCGCCTTCGCGGTCTGCGACGGCTTC
>Ga0114129_10017108_pt1 | contig 10325 bp, 7 predicted proteins | sample RhiMetdeltSRZDD1_FD_80071 | JGI IMG/M metagenome (GOLD analysis project Ga0114129, IMG submission 80071) | Populus rhizosphere microbial communities from Tennessee, USA - Rhizosphere MetaG P. deltoides SRZDD1 (version 2) (version 2) | ecosystem: Host-associated > Plants > Roots > Rhizosphere >... | reverse complement strand
TTACGCGGGTTCAATGGCGCACACCGGCGACCAGATGTACGCGCTCGATACCTCCACCGGCAAGATCCTCTGGCGCTTTCCCGCGGGAGGATCAGTTGTCGCAGGGCCCGCGGTGGTTGATGGAACGGTGTATTGGGGATCCGGATACGCGCGAACCGGCGGCGTCGGTAACAACCGTTTCTACGCCTTCAGCCTTGGAGGGCGGTGAAGGACGAAGTCCGCGACTCGCAATGGACCCGGGGGGAGGAAGGTCGATCACGATAGTCGAGCATCGCTTAACTGATGGTCGACGCGGGTTGAGGATTGATGGTGGGACGTGAAACGCCTACCGCGGGCTCCCGAGACGTCGTCTCGGTGCGGAGGCGTCGGCCGGAACTCGCGTGAGGTACTCGAGCGCCTCGGCCATCGTGGGAACGATGTGTATGGGCAGCCGTCTGAGGCCTGGCGGAAGACGATCCGCCGCGTCTCGCCACACGAGCAGCGGCATGGCATGCGAATCGGCACTGACGTCGACGCAGTTCTCCGGACTATCGTCGATCACGGTGTCCAACGAGAGCGCGGCTGCCACCGTCCCGCGCGACTCCGAGACGACGCACACGGTCGGCAACTCGAAGCCGTGCCTCCGCAGCCAGCGCTGTGACTGCACCTGCACCGTGGCTCCCGCGGTATCGGGGCGGCTCGTAATGAAGATCACTTCCCATCCCTGATCGGCCGCGGTCAAGGCCAATCGAGCGACGGCGCCCGGCTCGATCTCCGGAAGTGTTTCCCAGAAGTTGTCACATCCTCGCAGGTGACGCCACAGGCGACGCTGCTCGTGAACGTCCAACGGTCTGGCGCTCGCGTTGTCATTGCGTGCATCAGGATCCTCGACGTGCACGGGCGACGGGCCATTCAGCGGGCGTCGCATCCGCGCCGATCGTACGCTGACGCCCTCGCCGAAAATGCGCTGCGCTTCACGCTGCAGCGCGTGTTCCATGTCGGCCAGCGTGCCGTCGAGATCACACGCCACTCGAAGAGCCATCAGGTCCTCACTCGCACTCGTGCGATCGCACTCAGGAGATCTCAGAGAGATGCCGATAGCCCGAATGGCGCTCGACGATACGCGGGCTGGCCAACACAGAGGGACATCGCGTGCCGATCCGATCACATCGATTCAGGTCGCGCGTCTTCATCGCGGCCGCATTCGGCGTGGCGCTGTGTCCGACGATCGGCGCGGCGCAAGAATCGAATCTGCCGCTGCACACGTCGATGCCCGTCGCAACCGCGATGCCGCCATCGCTGCCCATCGCGCGCGACCTCGTCTCTGCCAACGACCACGCCGAACCGGGAACGGCGCCAGGCAGCGACGTCACCGAATTGAGCGCGCCCCGGCTCGGTGTATTCCTGCCCCTCTATCTTTCGTTCGCCGGCCTGCAGACACTCGACGCGCACTCGACCATGCGCGCACTTCGAGCCGGTGGCCGCGAACGTAATCCCCTGCTGCGCGAGCTGGCGAGCCATCCGGCCGGACTGCTGGCTCTGAAAGCGGGAGTCACCGCGTCGACGATCGTCCTCACCGAGAAGCTGCGGAGCAAACATCGCGTCGGAGCGATGGTGCTGATGACCGCACTCAACTCGGCCTACGCGATGGTGGTCGCACACAACTATCGCGCGATGCCCTGACGGAGGCGCCCGACGTGCGGGTCGCGGTGCAACGCGATGCCGCACAGCACCGCGAAGAGCGCCGCGTTCCCCGGCATCTGCAGACTGAATTCCACGGTGGACTGCAGCGCGATCGCGATCAGGCCAGTCACGGCACCCAATCGAATCCAATAGCTCGACCCGCTGGAGTCCACGAAGCGGGAGCGCACCGCGCGCACGAGCGCAGCGATCGCACACATGATTGGCGCACCGAGCAGGACGCCGCCTTCTGCAGCGAGCTGCAGGTAGTCGTTGTGCGCCTCGCGGAGATGGAACCCCGGCACGCTCGTCTGGTAGAAGAGCGTGGCGACGCCGTAGGTGTTCAAACCGCTGCCCGTCAGCCAGAAGTCGCTGACCACATGCCAGGTGTCTCGCCAGATCGGCAGCCGCTCGTTGATCGTCGCGGGATCGGCGCTGCCGAGTCGTGCGGCGACTGCATCGACTCCCGCCCATCCGATGACGAAGAGCACGAGGCACGCGTAGTAGGCAATCATCACCCATCGTTTCGATCCGACCGGCATTCGCCGCATCAACCACCAGCCGGCCACGGCGATGGACGCCGCAAATGCCAGCAGTCCCGATCGCGACATCGTGAGCACGAGCGACAGCGCCATCACGACGGCGGCCGCCGCCAGGAGCAGGATGCGATTCGCTTGTGGCGACGACAGCCAGAGAATCCGGCGCCGCCAATCGGTCGCGCCCGGTGTGACGCGTGAGGCGTTCGCACACAGCAGCCCCAGCGTCAGCGGCAACGCCATCAGCATCCACCCGGCGAAGTGATTCTTGTTGACGAACGGACCGAAGGGGCTTGCCTGCATGAGCGGAGCCCAGAATCCGTAGATTCGACCCGCATAGAGCGGCTGCTGAACGATGCCGACCAGCGCCAGTGCGACACCGAGTACGGTGATGAGCGCCGCCAGCAGTCGGGCGCCGGTGAGGGAGACGGACCTGGCCACCCCGCACATCAACACGACGAATGCCGCGTACAACACGAGCGCCGTCATCGTCGCCTGGGGCGCAATCGACAACGCGTGGCGATCGGACGTGCGCAACGCGAACGCGATATCGATCTGTTCGAGCACGCCCGTAGCGCGTGGGGAGAGCGCCATGAGCACCGGCGCGGGCAGGGGTACGAGCTGCGCCAGCGTTGCCACGGCGACGGCTGCGAGGCCAATCACCAGCAACGCATCCGGCAGGGGCGGTACGTTGCTGTGTCGCACGAGGGCGTGCAGTCCAACGAGTGCGACCGCCGCTGCCAGCGGCCAGAAGGCCCATTCGTACACGGCACCGAACGCGAATGCCCCCCATGCCAAAGCGAGCATCGTCGCCACGTCCGAAGCGGTCGCGACCGGCCTCTTCATCGATCGATCGGCGGGCTGTCGCCCGCGGGGGCGAGTGACGAGAACGCGACGTCGAGCAGGCGCAAATCACTCTCGGCAATATCGCCCAACGGCATCGCGCCATCGACGGGCAGCAACCAGCCGCGCCAGCCGCAGTCGTCACAGCGGAACGGGCGAGCCGGCGTGTGCACCTTGCGCAAGCGCTCGTAGATGCCTCGAGCGTGCGAGCGATGAACGTTGCGTCCACCGCACTTCACGCACGGCTCAGATTCGAGGACCGGCACGACCGAGCTGACCGCCGCCATTGACGCCTCACGTGCCACGACGGCGGCAGCCGACTCGTACTCCCGGAGGTCCACCGCGTGTTCGAGCAGCTGCTCGAGCTGCACGCTGATGCGCAACACCCCAATCCCGAACCGGCTGCTCGCGTTGACGATTCGGCTGTGACACTCAGCCGAGACGGGCACCGCAATCACGATGGCCTTGACGCCGTGAGACGCGATCAGCGATTCCAACTCGTACGAGCGGCCCAGAACAGGAAGCCCGTTGACGAGCCTGCCGGTCTTCTCCTCGTCATCGTCGACGAACGCAATCGGCTTCAGACCAGCAGCGGGGTTCTCGAACAACTCCTGTGTGGCGGCAATGCCGTGCTTCCCGGCTCCGTACACGAGCGTCGGCGCGCCTTGATGGCTCGCCCGTCGCTGACTCGATCGCAGCACGACATACGAGGCGCGTGAGGCAATCATCAGCACCACGGCGATGAGTCCGTAGATCGGGAAGACCGCCGCGGGCTGCGTGGTGAACGAGAGCAACGGATAGAGCGCCGCACCAAGCACTGTCACGGCCACGGCAGCGCCGCCCGCCTTCGCGAGATCCGCGACGCCAGCGAGACGCCAGCTGCCGCGATACATGCCGGTGCACCAGAACGTGAGCGCGGTCAGCGGCGCGCACACGGCGACGAGATCCACCAGCGCCCGCTGGTTCTCACGAAGCGTCCACGCATCCAGTTTGAGCCCGAGCGTGAGGTAGGCCGCGACGCCCGACATCGCCAGATCTGCAAAGACGACGAACATCGACGTGTTCACGACCGGCAGCTCGTACATGCGAAGCACGGTGCCTCGGCGGATGAAGGCAAACTCGTCGTATCCCAATCGACGGACGCCGACAGCGCCAGCCACCAGGACGGCCAACACGAACAAGGCCGCGTGACGCGCCTGCAGGAACAACGATCCGAACGCGACGAGCGCGCACACGAGCCCGGCACCGTAGAGGATCAGCACGGCGTGTCCGTGCGTCACGCCGTGTGCCAGCAGTCGATGGTGGATATGGTTGCGGTCGGCGACGAACACGCCACCTTGCTGCTGTTCGAAGCGACGAATCGTGCGGCGCGCGATAGCGATCAGCGTATCGGCGATCGGCAACCCCATAATGAAGACGGGCACCAAGGCCGCGAACCCAGACGACAGCGTTGAGCCGCCCTTCAACGCGAACGCGCCGAGACAGAACCCGATTGCCGTGGCACCGCTGTCGCCGAGGAACAGGCGCGCCGGATGCAGGTTGAACGGCAGGAATCCGACCAGCGCACCGGCGAGTACCAGCGTCGCACCAGCCATGATCGGTTGGCCGACCAGCGCGAACACCGCCGTCATGCAAAGCGAGGCGATCAGCGCGAGTCCCGCCGAGAGGCCGTCGAGACCATCGATCACGTTGAAGGCGTTGGTCACGCCCACGAGCCACACGATCGACAATGGCGCGGCCCAGACCGACAGCTGGATGTCGACGTCGAAGAGATGCACGACATCGCCCAGGGAAATGCCGCTCATGACCGCCGCGGTGGCACCTGCCAGGTGAACCAGGAGCTTGCGACCGGCCCTCACGCCTCGCATGTCGTCGATCACCGAGACGATCAGGATCGGCACGCCCCCGATGATCAGCCCGCGCGCCAGTTCCGGCGGTACTGGCGCGGCGAACCACCATTCAGCTGCGGTCCATACCGCGGCGACGGCTCCGACCACTGCCAGGCCACCGAGGCGAGGGGTCGGCTGAGCGTGCGTCTTGCGACGCGCGGGCATGTCAACCGCGCCCACGAGCGTGGCCAGTCGCGCCGCCAGCGGCGTGAGCGCGAACGCGATCCCCGCGGCAACAATTGCTGGCAGGACGAGCGACAGGAAGGTATTCACTTCGTTGAACGCATGACTGCTGTTTGGCGCGACGCGACGGGTTCGGTCGACATCAAGGACACTGACACGAGCAATTGCAGGTAGCGCGCCGCCCAGGCACGGCGGCTGTAGTCACGTTGGACGAACGCCAATCCGGACGCCCCCATCGCGGCACGCAACTCGCGATCGCCTGCCAGCCTGCCGACGGCGTCGATCAGAGCCGTCACATCGCCCGGCGGAATCGCAATTCCGGCGCCGGCGTCGAGCAGGGTATCTCGTGCTTCGCCCTCGACACCGAGCACGATCGGCCGCGCGGCCGCCATCGCTTCGAACATCTTCGACGGCAGCACCGTCTTGAACACGTCCGACGGCCGGAGCGTGACCAGGACGATGTCGCTGGCGGCGAGCAGTGACGGAATGCTGGTGCGCGGGACGAGCCCGGTGAACCGCACGTTATCGAGGCGACGCGCGGCGGCGATGGCGCGCAGGCTCTCCAGCTCGGCGCCGTCTCCGACGATCAACAGGCGCACATTCCTCGCGCTCGACTGAAGCTGCGTCGCCGCATCGAGCACCGTCCCGAGCCCGTGCGCCATCCCCGTGGTACCGACGTAGCTCACAATCACGTCGTCGTTCGTCACGGCGAGCTCGCGTCGCGTCTGCTCGCGATCGCCGCTGGCAAAGAACTCGGGGATGATTCCATTCGGAACGAAATGCAACTTCGCCTGGTCGATGCCGCGCGCCGCAAGCACTCGCATGAAGCTTCGCGTCAGGCACGCAACGGCCGAGGCGTCACGATAGAGTCGAAGCTCGAGCCGCTCGAGCAGTCGCATCAATAGTGATCGCCGCTTCAAAGCTCCAACAGCCGCGATCGAATCCGGCCACAGGTCGCGCAGCTCGAACACCCACGGCAGCGAACGCAATCTGGCGATTATCCAGGTCGCGACCGCGCAGAAGAACTGCGGCGACGTACCCACCGCCACGTCGAACGCGCCGAGCCGCCAGGCGCGCCATGCTCCTGACACCGCGAATGAGAGGTAGTTGATCGTGCGCGCGACGAAGCCGCGGTTGGCAGCCAGGAAGGTCCACACGCGATGTACGTGGATGCCGTCGATCAGCTCGTGTCGATACCAGCAGCGCGAGTAGCCGGGAAAGGGCTTGCCCGCCGGGTGACTCGGAATGCCGGTGACGACATGAACCTCGTGACCCGCCGCGACCCACTCGCGGCAGTGCTCGTGGGTCCGCGCGGCAGGGGCGTTGACTTCGGGCGTGAAGTAGTGCGTCAGGAAGAGGATCCGCATCTCACCGTACGTGGGCCACGGGCGCAATGTGGTCGGACCCGATGCGCCCCGCCGCGACTTCGTGCTCGAGGATCTCGGCGATCCGCTCAGCCGCGAGACCGTCCCACAACGGCAGGTCACGCGTCTCAGGCATCGGGGTCGCCAGCACCTGATCCAGTTCGGGGACGACTCTGGTCACATCGGTTCCGACCACTCGGTTGGTCCCGAGCGCAACCGTGATTGGCCGCTCGGTGTTCGCGCGCAACGTCAAACACGGAACGCCCAGCATCGTGGTTTCTTCCTGGATCCCCCCGGAGTCGGTCAAGACCACCCGCGAGCCGGCGAGCAGGCCAAGAAACGTCATGTAGGGCTGGGGATCGCAGAGGTGCAGGTGCGGCGGCGCGTCAAGCCGAGCCGCTTCAACGCGGGCTCGCGTCCGCGGGTGAAGCGGAAACACCACGGGAAGTCGCCCGCTCGCCGCGCTCAGCGAGTACCACAGCTGCGTGAGCTGTTCCTCGTCGTCGACATTCGAGGGTCGATGCAGCGTGGCCACCGCGTAGCCCTGCGGCTTCAGTCCGAACAGCGTCCACGGGCTGGCCCGCCGCGCGTCCTCCGCACGAGCGAGCAGCGTGTCGATCATCACGTTGCCGACCAGGAACACCTTGTTCGCGTCGCACCCTTCGCGGCCCAGGTTGTCGACTCCAGCCGGCTCGGTCACGAACAGGTAGTCCGCGATCGCGTCGGTGAGGATGCGGTTGATCTCCTCGGGCATCGATCGATCGAAGCTGCGAAGACCGGCCTCGACGTGTGCGATCAGCGGCCGGCGCCCGTCGTCATAGCGCGTCTTCACCGCGGCGAGCGCGCAGGCGAGCGTGGAGTTCACATCGCCGACGACCACCACGAGATCCGGACGACTCTCGCGCAGATGATCGTCGAACCGCTCGAGCAGGCGCGCCGTTTGGACCGCATGTGTGCCGGAGCCGACATTCAGCGTGGCATCTGGAGTCGGCAGGCCGAGCTCGCGAACGAACGCGCCCGACATCTGCTCGTCGTAGTGCTGCCCCGTGTGCACGAGGCGAACGTCGAAGCACCTGCACGCTCGCAGGGCGCGATACAGGGGCGCAAGCTTCATGAAGTTCGGCCGAGCCCCGCCGACGAGCGAAACGGCGGCCGACATCAATAGCGACTCACCTTGAACCAGGCTTTTTCAACCAACGCCCGGGTTCTCGAGAGTGGCCGCTGTGCGTACGCGTCGAAGCGCGCCGCACGCGCAGCAAACGTTTCCTGTCCGGTCAAGTCGCGGAGCACGCGCAGCTGCACCGCGTGCAGCCGATGATAGTAGGGGCTGGCAAGCATGCGGCGCCCCGCCGCTGGAGCCTCGTACAACGACCACCAGCCCGTATCGAAGTCGTCGAGGCGCGCTTCGAGCGTAGCGATGGACGACTCCCAGATGGCGCGCGCGCCAGGTCGCCCGCTCCACCGAAGGTAGTCGTGAACGCCCCAGAGTGCCCAGATGAACCCGTTCAGGATGTGACTCGGGGGATCGACGATGTACTCCTCGATCCAGAGGTGTCCGCGCGAATCGGTCACGAGCACGCCGCCGCGCGACACCGGCAACTCCAGCGCCTCGAAGGCTCGATGCGCCGCGTCGGCAAACGCCTTGTCCCCGGTCTCCATTGCCGCACGGACCAGCAGCGACACTCCGTTTCCCTGCGCGAGCCCGGAATACCACGGCGCCTCGAGCAGTTCCCTGTAAGGCCAGTCGAAGAGGTGTACCCACACGGGAACGCCGTGAGCGTTGGGCCATGCATTCGCCACGAGCCACCGCGACGCGGCGAGCCACGCGGCGCGATCGTTTGCCGTTCCCGAATCACACCAGCGGTTGAATCGAGCCAGACCGTACTGAGCGATCGCGATCGGGTTGTATTGCCGTCCAATGCTCCCCCGGTAGTCGATCAGCGGGACCCCGGCGGCATCAAACGGGCCCGCATAGTTCGCCTTCCCCTGGAAGCGCATGAAGTACTGGCGCGCGTTGCTGCGATAGGCGTGATTGAGCTCGGGCTCTTCGTACCAGAACGACAACGGACCCGATCGCCGATCCGCGTACACCTGGACGATGCGGGTGAGATACGCGAGCCTCGTCGGCGCGTGCGCACGGGGGGCAACGGCCTGCGGGGTTGCCATCACGACACGCGGACCGAACTGCTCGACTCGAGCGACCGCACAATGGCGAATGTGGTACGAGTCGTGTTGACGATCGACTCGAACGACGTCGGCGAGGACGCGCCCGACGCAACCGCGCGAACGAACGCCAGCATCTCCGCCGCATGCCCCTTGTCCTGGCTCGTGAACACGCCGCCGTGGCGGACAGTCCGCCCCGTCCCCCTGACTCGCGTGCGCCGGAAGTCGTCGATCGTCGCGACTCGACCGCCGCCGAAGATCTCGATACGTTCCTTGGGCGCGGCCCGATCGCCATCGATCAGATAGGCGACGGTCGCCATGGATCCATTCGCCATCCGAAGACTGGCCATCACATCGTCCGGGCCAGCGGCCGAACGCGTCGCGAACACCTCGACGACTGGCGAGCCCGACAGGTGCGTGCAGAGATCGACGAAATGACAGACCTCCCCAACGACGCGGCCACCACCCTCGTCCGTGCGGGCGATCCAGCTGTCAGAAGCAATCCGGCCGGCGTTGACGCGATAGATGATGCTCAGTGGCGTACCGGCCATGGCGACGCGCACGGCCTCGACCGCTGGAGCAAAACGGCGGTTGAAGCCGGCCATCACGAACGGCGTCTGTCCAGTGGCGCGCAGCGTCTCCACGGCTTGGAGAATGGAGTCCAACTCCGCCTCAGTGATGCATAACGGCTTCTCGACGAACACGGGTTTGCCGGCCGCGAGCGCGTCGATCACCAACCGGGCATGACTGTCGTGCCGCGTGGCGATGACCACCGCGTCGCAGCTGCGGTCGCGCCACACCGAGTCGACGGAGGTCGAACACGAATCGAAGCCGAACCGGTCCGCCGCCGATCGCGCCGACAAGCCAGTGGCGGCAACGACCTCGCCAAGCGATGCGCTCGCTCGTGTCAACGCGGGCAGGAGCACGCTGTGCGCGAAGGCGCCCGCGCCGATCACGCTGACGCGTGGACGATCCTGCAACGGCTGGCGCGGGCGAATCGACACCGGCGTCGACGTCGCCGCAACGGCGCGGGATGGCGTCGGGTACTCGAGCAGAATGCCCAGTGTCTCGCTGCGCTCCAGCATCGCGTAGGCGTCGGCTCCGTGCTCGATGTCGAAGCGACGCGTCACGAGTGGGCGGACATCAACCCGGCCGTCGGCAACCAGCTCGAGAAACGTCCGCATGTTCTCGCGTTCGGTCCAACGGACGTACGCGCGAGGATAGTCGCGACCTCGTTCCTCGTAATCGGGGTCATACCGTCCGGGGCCATAACTGCGCGACACGGCGAGCGACAGCTCTTTCTGGTACAGCGTTCGTCGCGGCAGATCGAGTCCGGTCGCGCCAACCGCCACGATCCTGCCCCTGTCACGAGCGATGTCCGCGGCCATTACCATGGGCTCGCTGCCACGGGTCGCCGCCGCGACGACCACGAGATCAGCCCCGAATCCGTCGCTCCACCGCGAGATCGCCGACTCGGCTCCCGTTGGTGGCATCGCATGATCGGCACCGAGCGCACGCCCGAGAGCGCATCGCGCCGGGCTGAGATCGACGCCGAAGACGCGACAGCCGTGTGCGCGGAGGATCTGCGTGGCGAGCAGACCGACGATGCCGAGACCGATCACCACCACCCGCTGCCCTATTTCGGGCGCGCCAAGCCGGACCGCATGCATCGCGATCGCACCAACTGT
>Ga0114129_10017107_pt1 | contig 10325 bp, 14 predicted proteins | sample RhiMetdeltSRZDD1_FD_80071 | JGI IMG/M metagenome (GOLD analysis project Ga0114129, IMG submission 80071) | Populus rhizosphere microbial communities from Tennessee, USA - Rhizosphere MetaG P. deltoides SRZDD1 (version 2) (version 2) | ecosystem: Host-associated > Plants > Roots > Rhizosphere >... | reverse complement strand
CGGACTGGAGAAGGCCGCCACGCGAACCTGGTCATCGCGCGGCTTGAGCCATGGTCGGTCATGAAGTTCAGCTTCCTGATCTCCCTGGTGGCCTGGGTGATCCTGTTCGTGGCGGTGACGCTGCTCTACTATGCCCTGTCGGGGCTCGGCGTCTTCGCCGCGATCCAGCGGACGCTGGAGAGCGTCACATCCAGTCAGCAGTCGCCGGGAGTGAGCCTGGCCGCCTGGACGTCGGCATCCAGGGTCCTCGGGTACACGATGCTGATCGGAGCGGTGGACATCATCCTCATCACCGCCCTGTCCACGATCGGCGCCGTGATCTACAACCTGGTCACCCACCTGGGCGGCGGGATCGAGATCACACTCAAGGAGACCGACTGACCGTTGCATTCCCGGATGCGGTAATCTTGCCCGGCGGCGTTCCCTGTCAGGTCTGACATCCAGCCGGGGCGTTGACGAGCCGGGGCCTATAGCTCAGTCGGTTAGAGCGCATCCCTGATAAGGATGAGGTCGGTGGTTCAAGTCCACCTAGGCCCACCAGCACAAACACCCTCACCGCGCACCCTTCCGACCGGCCCCGTGCGTCAGTGATGCGTCAGCGCGCCGCGACCACGACTCGATCACCCGGCTGTGCGCGTCCGGCGCCAGATGGGCGTACCGCTGGGTCGTGGCGAAGCTCTCATGCCCGAGCAGCGCCTGAACGTCGTACAGCGGAACGCCGTCCATCACCAGCCACGAGGCGGCTGTGTGGCGCATGATCCGGGGCGGGAACCGGCGGATGCCCGCGGCGGTGACAGCGGGCCACCAGACCCGGTTGCGGAGGTTCACGTCACCGACCGGGCCGCCCTCCGGCGCGGTGAACACCAGAGCATCCCGTGGCCGCCCGGTCATCAGGACCGACAGGCCCTCCAGGACATCCGGCGGCACCGGCACCACGCGGTGAGACCTGCGCGACTTCGGGTACTGGCGCAAGCCCTGGCGGGTCATCACGTCCGCGACGGTGATCTGCGAGCGCAGCCAGTCCACCCGGTGCCCGTGCAATCCGGACAGTTCACCCGGGCGCAAGCCCACCTGTGTCCCCAGCTCGGCGTACAGACGCCAGCGCGGGTCAATCGCCCCGGCCGCCTCATACAGGGCGCGCGCATCTTCGCGTTCGTAGAAGTCCAGGGCGTGCGGCTCGATCGTGGGCAGCTCGAGGTCCGCGAACGGGTTGACCGTCACCAGGGGCGGGTGCTCACGCATCGCCAGCCGGTACAGGCCGCTCATCAGGTGAACCGCCGCGGCGATCGTGGCCGCGCTCAGCACCGGCACATCTTCCCCGTCTAGGACGGGGCGGCCGTGGTGGCGGGCCCGGCGGGTGGCCGTGAGCCGGTCCACCCACGCCTGCGCCTCCAGCCGGGTGACAGCGGCCATCGGCCACGCTGCCCATTCCGGCGCGCAGTGCGTCCGCCACAAGGTGGCGTGCTTGGCCTTGGTGGCCGCCTCAATACCACGCGCCCGGCTCACCCGGGCATGCCATTCGCTCACCCGGATCTCACCGAGCCGGGGGTCACGGAACTCCCCGCGGGCGGCCAGCGTTTCCTGCTCGGCCGCCCACTTCCGCACGGTCGTCTTCAGGCCGTCTGTGTAGGTGTGGCGGCGGCCGTCCGGGCCGCGGACGGTAGCCTGCCACTTGCCCGAGGGCAGCTTGCGGATATAGCTCACTGGTCGTCCTCCGATACAGGTTCCATCCATGCTGACGTTCCGGACTGGAGCTGCTGCTCCGGGACTTTCAGCCGGAGATCCCAGCTGCTCAGCTCGCGCTGGGCTTGCTCAAGCTGCTCCGCTGCGTGCTCGTAGAGGAACTGTGCTTCCTCCAGCCGCTTGTGGCGATCAGCGGCCAGGTGCTGCAGGCTCCGGACCCGTATCCGCGCCTCGGCGCGTTCTTGGAGCGCTCTGTCCCGCACGGTATCCCCGGAGCGTTCGGTGGTCAGCTCGCCCAGATCAACACCGAGCACCTCGGCGAACTGGACAGCCTCACCGACCGGCACCGACCGGTCCCCGGACTCGATCTTGGCTATCGCGCTGCGGTGCATCGCATTCCCGGCCGCGGTCATCCGCTCGGCCAACTGCTCCTGTGTCAGCCCGGCCATCTTGCGCAGCTTGAGCAGCTTCCGGGCGAAGATCCCATCGGAAATATCAACGGGACGCTGGGGCTCTGTGTTGTTCCCTGTGGTGTCCTGAGACATATTGTCCTCCATTGGGACACGAGTCTATGTCCTATCCTGGGTTGCGTCTAGAGGACCCCCGTGGTTCTATGTGCCAATACGGAACGCGCAACAGCGTCCCAGAGACGCACATCAAGACATCAAGCTTCACCCGATCCCCGAGACAGCCGAACTACTGGGCGGCTGCTCGGAGATGCACGTCTACCGGCTCATCGCGGCCGGGGAACTGCGAGCCGTGGACATCGCAACCCCCGGTGCAGGCCGGTCCAAGACCCGTGTCCGCAGCGACGACCTGGCCGACTACATCGACCGCAAGACCCGTGGCAGGACCGCATGAGACGAGACGGCCGGCCCGAGATCACCACTCCCGCGCCGGCCGGCCGTAAATCTGAACTGACAACACTCACCACGGGCAGGATAGCGCGCCCGGCCGATGTTTCGGCAGAGCTGCGCTCGTGGGGAAGTGCTGTAACCCACCTTCACTCATTCGGGTTGCCCGCCGCGGTGCCCGAGTTCCCCGCTGCCTGGCTACGGCGCCGCGGTATCCGCGCCGACTGGGTAAGCGCTGCCTGAACTGGCCTCACTCACCCTAGGAAATACCAATGACTGCCAAAGAGAACAAGGCTGCCGGTAACCCGGCAGAGAGCGAGACACCCGACCCCTTCGACCTGGACGCGCTCCGCGCTCAGCCTCTCGAAGGTTCCCTAGTAACGAGAGAACTTTCTACGGTGCCCGTGCGGAGACCAAAGAAGAATGAGTTCTTCCGGGTGCACCCGGACCCGGATTATGTGGTCGATGCTTATACCTTCGTGCATGAGGTCGGCATGGACAAGGAAACCTACTGGGTAACGGCCGGCCTGCGGGCGGAACTGCTGGAGCACCTGCAGCCAACGCGTCTGTTCACTTGCGTGAATAGGGCGGATGTCACCTTCCTATGGCCGGCGAAGCTGCCGGACGCCGGCGGTGGTGGTGGCCGTTCATGGTCGGTATCTGCCCTGGAGGCGGCCGAGCGCGCAAAGACGAGCTGGCTGCGCATCCACGGCAACAAAGACACTGGCGCCTACGACAGGTTCGTAGCCAGAGCGGAGCTGCCGGAACCGAAGTTCGAGGACAAGACCTTCGGTGAGTTGGTCCGGATCGCGTTCAAGGATCGCATTATCGACTCGATAGATCATTCCCTGGTCAAAGAGATCTACGGACTGATCTGACCCATGCGGGACCTTCCCTTTCGGGAAGTGTGGGCGGTTGACTTCGAGTTCATCTCTGCCGAAGGCAACCGCCCCGTTCCCGTATGCATGGTGGCCAGAGAGCTACGGTCGGCCCGTCTCTTCCGCCTCTGGCAAGACGAGCTGCCCGAGGCGCCACCATTCCCGGTAGACGAAGGCGCCTTGCTCGTCGCCTACATGGCCGCCGCGGAGCTAGGTTGCTTCCTCCAGCTCGGCTGGCCGATGCCGGCCAGGATCCTCGATCTCTACACCGAGTTCCGGGCCCAGACGAACGGGATCAAGCTACCGCTCGGCCGCGGCCTGCTAAGCGCCCTCTCATTCCATGGCCTGCCGTCGATCACCAAAGACGAGAAAGCCACCTGGCAAGCTCTCGTCTTGCGGGGCGGCCCGTGGACACCAGCCGAACGGGCCGGAATTCTCAGTTACTGTCAGGGCGATGTAGATGTGCTCGGGCCGCTCCTGTGCCGCATGTTGCCTGGCATCAGGGCGGAGCCTAAGGGGCTAGGGCAGGCATTGCTGCGCGGCCGGTACATGGCCGCGGTCGCCCGCATGGAACACGTCGGCGTGCCGGTCGATACGGCGATGCTGGGCCGGCTCCGCGCCGGCTGGCCGGCCCTGAAACTCGACCTGATCCGCGAGGTAGACCAGGACTTCGGCGTGTACGAGGGCTCCGTGTTCAAGCTGGCCAGGTTCGCTAAATGGCTGGCTGACCGTGGCATGGCGTGGCCGCTCACAGAGCAGGGCCGGCCCAGTCTCGAAGATGACACGTTCCGGGAGATGGCCAAGCTGCACCCGGAGGTAGCGCCGCTCCGGGAGCTGCGGCACGCCTTGAGTGATCTACGGCTTGAGCATCTTGCTGTAGGCACGGACGAGCGCAACCGGACCGGATTGTTCCCGTTCGGCGCCCGGACGGGACGGAACACACCCGGCAGTACCCGATTCATCTTCGGGCCGTCTGTGTGGCTGCGCGGGCTAGTCAAGCCGGGGACGGGACGGGCTATCGCCTATATCGACTGGAGAGCACAGGAAGTAGCGATTGCCGCTTCCTTGTCGGGTGATGAGAGGTTGCTTGATGCTGTCCAATCGGGTGATCCGTACCTGGCCTTCGCCAAGCTGGCCAGGCTAGTGCCGGGCGATGCGACTAAGGCGACGCATCCGCAGATACGTGAGCAGTGCAAGCGGTGCGTGCTGGGCGCCAACTACGGGATGCAAGCGGCCAGCCTGGCCTACCGGATCGACGGGACCAAGGCCGATGCCGAGCGGTTGCTCCAGGCATTGGCCCGCGCATTCCCGGTGTTCTGGCAATGGTCGGAAGACACGGTTGACCGCGGCATGCTGCTGGGCCGGCTCAGCTCGGTCTACGGGTGGCCGCTCCGGGTAACACGGGACACGCGCCCTACTGCGCTGCGGAACTACCCTATGCAGGCGAACGGCGCGGAGATGCTGCGGATTGCGTGCTGCCTGGCCACCGAACGGACAATCGAAGTATGCGCCCCGGTACACGACGCGATCCTGATCGAAGCATCCGCCGGCGGTATCAGGGATGCCGTCGCCGGCGCTCAGCAGGCGATGGTCGACGCATCACGGGCCGTGCTCGGCGGACTGGAGATCTCCAGCTCGGTAGAGATCGTGAGCTGGCCAGAACGGTATTCAGACCCGCGAGGCGCGGCTATGTGGGCCAAGGTCACTGCCCTACTCGACAAGTACGAGCAGGTGCGCGAGGTCGGGTAGATGCGATAGGTGTGCGGGGTGCGACAGGTCGAGTAGGTGCGACAGGTCGAGTAGGTGCAAGGGGTATATAAAACAAAGACAGCCCTCCGGGCCGGCAGTATAAGAACTTAGACCTCACAACCCTTGTCAAGCAAGAGCTATGCGCAAACTGCAAACCGCGCCAGACTAAGGCGCGTGAGTGAATGCAGCGACTACCCGCACAAGGCGATGCGTAAGCGCTTGCTCGCCTACGCCTATGGCCAGCCGTGCCCGCTGTGTGGATGGCCGATGCTGCGCGGCCAGCGCCTCGACCTCGACCACATCGTGCCGCGTGCGTTCGGCGGCACGCTCGCCGACGGCGCCCGCATCACCCACGCCCGGTGCAACAGGTCGGCGGGCGCGCGTCTCGGCAACAGGATGAGACGGCCCGCACCTGCGCAAGCGTGGCGCACATCGCGGCGATGGTGACCGGTCGAATCGCCCTGACCTGCGCAAACGTGGCTAGCGACCCCGGAGTCGCCTCATCTGTCCGTGGCATGCGATCGGGGAAAAAGCGGGACCGGCCTGTCACACTGGGTGACATGACGCGTCCTCGGCCGCCGCAGAGCCTTGACCAGGCGGGCAGATCGCTGTGGCGGTCGGTGATAGGTGCCTACGTGCTGGCACCTCATGAGGCAGAGCTGCTGCGGCAGGCGTGCCGGGTGGCTGACAATCTGGCGCGGATCGACGCTGTTCTGATGGATGAGGAGCTGGTGGTGTCCGGTCATGCTGGGCAGCCTCGGGCGCATCCGCTGTTGCAGGCGTCGGCGGATCAGCGGCGGGTGCTGGACGGACTGTTCCGGTCGATGGCGCTGCCGATGCCGGGTGAGGTGGAGGGCCACCGGCGTAGTCCTTCGGCTGCCGCGGCGGCGCAGGCACGCTGGCGGGGGCAGCGCAATGGCCAGATGGCGTGAACGGGAGCCGGTGGTGATCCCGGCGTGGGTGTTCGATCCGACGTTCGATGCCGAGGCGCTTGGGTGGCTGGATGATCTGTATGAGCGGGATCAGGAACGCTGGTATGAGGCGTTTGTGACCATCATCTCCACGCCCACCTGCACGAGGCCGTGATGGCGGCGTGGCGGCACCGGGAGCCAACCCGGATCGAACCGCCGCTGTGGTACCGGGTGTACGACCCTGCGCAGTGGGACGAACCGGATGAGCAGGAGCGGCGGATGCTGGCGGGCTGCGGCGAGGCGCTCGGCGAGGAGTGGGTGGCCGGGCGGCACCGTATGCACCCTGAGCGCCGCTGGGCTGAGGCGAAGCACCGCTACCGGCAGGCGCATCCGCAGCTCGCTTCCCAGGAGTTCGAGGACCTGGTCTCCGGTGAGCTGCGGGCGCGGCGTGCGGAGCGGGAGCGGCACGCCTAACCTCCCCTGTTTTGCCGTTATGTCGTGGGACGATATAACTGCGCCGGGCGGGCGCGGTTCCTCCGTGCCGCGCCTGGACCCGGCCTGACACGGAGGTTGACCGATGGCATTTGAAACGCTGAACGTACTGCAGGCAATCGGCGGCGACCCTGACCTGGCGGGGACCGCGATTGAACGGGCGCAGCACGCCGAACGGATGCGGGAACTAGCCGAGGAACGGGAAGCCGAGGCGAAGCGCGCTCGGCTGGCTGAGAACGCCGAGTTGATGGCCTTGGCGAATCGTGCCGCTGGCGACCCGATGGGGCAGATTCAGCGGGCCCAGCTGGACCTTGCCGACCGCCAGGCCGAAGTGGGCGACCTGGAAGACAAGCTGAGAAAAGCGCGAGGCCGTCTGGAGTCGGCCCGGTCGCATGTCCAGTTCTGGCACGACCGTTTGCTGGTTGTGGAAGAGCAGACGTCGCGCAACCGTACCCCTAGCCCGCTGGAACAGGCGAGTGCCCGGGCGGCTGACGCGCTCCGGCAAGCGCGTGAGGATCAGCTGGCCGCTCGCCAGGTCCTGCGTGCGGCGCGGCAGAGCCAGAAGCGGGGACACCGGAAGCTGGCCAGCCGGTCGGCGCCGACCGGGATACTCACCGCTGAATCCGCGCCAGCTGGTCACGTGAGTTTCCGCGGCGGCGGCGAGATCGTGGGTGTGGAGTGAGCGCCCCGGGCGACTACCCGTCCAGCCTCGTCGCCAGCTTGTGGGGCGGTGTACGGGAGGACATTCAGAACAACCATGTCGCTGAGGACCTGGCGGCGCTGACAGCGGCGCAGGCGCAGGCGACGGTGGCGGAGCAGAACCGGCGCGAGATCGCCTCCCAGACCCCGGGTGTTGGCGCCCAGCTGCTGCTGCCGCAGCCGCCCGCGGACGCCGGGCAGGGCAGCCCGGTCGTCCAGGGTGAGGGGTACGAAGTGGAGGCGCCGCCAGCGCCGCAGCAGATCACCGTCCCCCATGGTGTCCCGGTGTATGACCGGCGGCCGTCCTACGGCGCTGATGTGGTCGGCGGGATCGACTTCACTGCTGGGCGGCAGGAGCCACCGATCCGGGTGCTGATCGGTACCCGTTCGGCGCCGATGGCGGATTCTGTGGTGGCGGTATCGCCGCCGCGGCGGTCGCTGCTGTCGCGCTTGCTGCGCAGGGGCCGGTGATGGGCCGCACCCGACGGCGTCAAAGTCACGGCCGCGGCGTCCTTCCGCCTTTCCACGCCGCGGTCGAGCCAAGGGGGATGAGGGTGTCACCTCCTCGCCCATTGAACCCCTCTGCGCCGCTGGGCACCGCACAGACCTGACCGGACAGCACCTGGCGCCTCTGGCCTGTGACCGCCGCTAGGGTATCGAACACGGTTTCGCATACTGGAGTCATGGCGCGGGAACAGCCACCGTGGGCGCCGCCGCTGGTGGAGATGACCGGCGGCATCACCGGGCACCTGCTCGCGTGGGAACGGCACGAGCACGACGGTTCCTGGTGGGCGTGGGTGTCGTGGGTCCAGGAGTCCGGCGGCAGGCGCCTGCACAAGGTGGTGCAGGTGCGCGCCGGCAGTCTGCGCCCGCTGGAGCCGCCCGAGGCGTACAAGGACGTACCCAGGCGGGTATAAGGCCGCGGCCACCCGGGTAGATGGCGACGGCGCTACTACGCGGGGTGTCCCCCCAGGGCCGGGCAAATGACAGCGGCGTCGTCTGGGTTCATGTTGGGGGTGAACTTCACAACATTACCGTCGCCATCGAACAACATCTGCCCGGCGTGGACCACCACGATTTTCCCATCGGCATTCCGAAGGTGCCAGTAGATCCCGACCAGCTTGAACTGGCCGGGCTGTTCGGTCACCGTGAAGTGGTCGGTCTCCGTCAGCGTGAAACCGGTGTCGAGATTCGTGTGCGCAACCTGAATCGTGACGTGATCGATCGTCTTGTCCGGGAAGATGATCACGTTGTCGGTGCCCGAAGCCGCAATGCGGTAGGCGAAGTCGCAGAACTCACCGGCCCGAAATCTGTCCTCAAATGCGAAGGGGCTCTTGACGTGCTCGGGGCCGCCGGCCCACGCTGCCGTGCTTCCAGCTGCGGGAGCAAGCACTCCCAGCACGGTTCCGATCGTCAACACCGCACCCATGGCGAATCGCCTCATGGTATCCCCCCTGCCTCGTGCCGGGGCTGCCGAATGCCGCCCCGGTCCACGGAATCCGCCCCGCAGAAGGAACGCACCGGCATACCACTGCTGAACCATGCAGCAGATTCCCCCCTGCGGGCCCTTGGCCCTTGTCACCCCAGACCGCAACGCGCGTCTGTGCAGAAACGTTGCAGAACGTATGGAGATGGTGTGGAGACCTGCCGGGGTGAATTGTTTGCCTTGGGCTCAGCGTTCTACAGACATGCGGCGGCGGGCCACCCCCCCTGACCCGTCGCCGCTTGGGCCGGTCATGTGCATGGTCCCGATATCCACCCGCCGCCCGGCTGGGCGACACCCGGCGGGTTGGGCAGGTCAAGGTCGCTGGGCTCGTCGGCTTCCACGGTCTCCAGCTTGCCGCGCAGGCTGGCGGGGTCGCGGGCGACTAGGACGCGGATGTGCCGCCCGTCGGGGGACCGGCGGACCGCGGTCCACACGTTCAGGTCGCCGGTGTGCTCGATCTGCCAGTGCTCGCCGTGGTCGTGTATCAATGCGGCGATCTCGGCGGGCTGTGGGGGATGATCGTTCATGGGTCGCCTCCTGTTGCGGCAGGTTGGTGATCAAGGGACCGGTCCGGAGCTAGTACCTCTTGGCCGGTCCCGCTTACGTTTATCCAACATAGCCTAACTAAGTTCACCAGGTTAACCCCGAAGGCCAGGCTAGCTAGGTCATCCTTACTCTGAGTGCATGATCGACCCGATGTCCGGGGTGCCGGTGTACCGGCAGCTGGCCGACCATCTCCGCGAACGGATCCTGTCTGGGGAACTGCCATCCAGGACACCGCTGCCGAGTGCGAAGACGCTGGCCCAGGAGCACGGTATAGCGATAGGCACGGTGACACGGGCGGTCGATGTGCTCCGGCAGGAAGGGCTTGTGCGTACGATCCCCGGCCGCGGCGTGTGGGTGGTGGACCGCTCGCGCTGATCTCCGCGTGCGTCACCCGTGCGTCAAGAGAGCGTGTCGCGTTGCGGGATGCTGGGGGATGCTGGGGGGTAAATGTGCTGGTCATGCGCCAGGCGCCCCGGCTTACCTGCGCAACTTGGCCCGTTTGGTCGACGCTGGACTGCTCTTCGTCGAACACAACCCGCGCGGCGAGACCTACACCTTCAAACACACCCTCATCCAAGACGCGGCCTATGGGTCGCTGCTGCGGACAACGCGGCTGCAGTATCACCGGCAAATCGCGCAGGCGCTGACCGAGCACTTCCCGGCCATTGTCGAGAGCGCGCCTGAGCTGCTCACGCACCACTACACCCAGGCCAGCATGATGGCCGAGGCGGTGCCGTGCTGGCTGCGCGCCGGCGAACGCGCGCTCCACTCCTCGGCCAACCCCGAGGCGATCGCCCACCTCACGAGCGGCCTCGACCTACTAGTGGACCTCCCCGCGGGCCCAGAGCGCGCCGGAGTGGAGCTGCAGTTCCGCCTGACGCTCGGTCCCGCCTACATGGCCATGCGAGGCTATGCGGCGCCCGAGGTCGAGGCCTGTTACCAGCGCGCACGGGAGCTGTGTCGAGAGCTTGGCGACACGCCGCAGCTCGTGCCCGTCCTGCACGGACTGTGGACCTACCACATCGTG
>Ga0114129_10017106_pt1 | contig 10326 bp, 6 predicted proteins | sample RhiMetdeltSRZDD1_FD_80071 | JGI IMG/M metagenome (GOLD analysis project Ga0114129, IMG submission 80071) | Populus rhizosphere microbial communities from Tennessee, USA - Rhizosphere MetaG P. deltoides SRZDD1 (version 2) (version 2) | ecosystem: Host-associated > Plants > Roots > Rhizosphere >... | reverse complement strand
GTCGCCGATGAAGTCATCACCGGCTTCGGCCGCACGGGCCGCTGGTTCGGCGTCGAGCACGAGAACGTCGTGCCCGACCTGATGTCGGTGGCCAAGGGCATCACGTCCGGCTACATTCCGCTGTCGGCCAGCATCGCCAGCCGCCGCGTGGCCGGCGCCTTCGCCGAGAACACGACGCAAGAGAACGTGCACCCCAACACCTACGCCGCGCATCCCGTCGCCTGCGCCGCGGCGCTCGCGAATCTCCAGATCATGGAGAAGGACCATCTCGTCGAGAACGCCGAGGCCATGGGCGACCGGCTGCTGCACGGTCTCACGGCCGCCGTCGGGCGGCGCGCGATCGTTGGGGAGGTCCGGGGCCGCGGCCTCCTGGTGTGCGCCGAGCTCGTGGAGCCGGACGGCGCGGGCCGTCCGCTTGCGCAGGCCGAAGTCGCCAAGCTCGATCGCAAGGCCTGGGACCGCGGCGCCATCGTCTACGCGCGTGGGAACGTGCTGCGGCTGGCGCCGCCCCTCTGCATCACGCCCGCCGAGGTCGATCAGCTGGTCGGTATCGTCGCCGATAGCATCGACGAGCTGGAGCGCGAGCAGGCGCGCTGAGATCCGGTCGGCGCGACTGAGCGGCGCCACATCCGTGCCAGCTCACACGTCGCCGGCCGTCCGCCACTTCTTCCTCTCCGATCCGAGCCCCGCCGGGTCACGGCATGATCCCTGTGCGCGGCTCTCGCTCTCCTCCGTCTCGAGGGCATCAGCCCGGGCTGCCTCGCTGTCCAGGAAGTCCGGGAGACTCTCCGGCGGTCGGCCCGGAGCGCGTCTATGAGATCCATGGCCGGCGACTGGCTCGTGCTCGCCAGTAGAGCTCGACCCCGTTGACCGTCGCCTTCATGCGCGGTCCTGCGTGCATAGGTCGAGCGCGGTCAGCGCGTAGAGCTTTGCCCCGGTGACGAGATCGCTGACTTTCATTCCGAAAGTGCCCGCGCCGACGCTGATCCCCGGCCCGTACGTGAGCGCCGGGATCCGCATCTCGTTGAACGGATTGATGTCACGCCACATGCTCGAGAACGGCGGCGCCGCGTGCGTGGGCGTCGAGCCGACGATGGCCTGGTGCGCGCGGGTGATGGCCGCCGCCAGCGGCTGGACCTTCTTCGGATCGGCCTCGAAGGCCGGGCGGTACGTGTAGAGCTCCACCTCGCCGCGCAGGCCGAGCGACCTCAGCATCTCGCGCAGCTCTTCACGAATGTCGAGCGGGTTCTGCACCGGCGTGATCCGGATGTCGAGATAGATCGCGCATTGCTGGACCGTCTTGGTGATCTTGTACGGCACGCCGCCGCGGATGGCGCCGACGTTCACGCGCGGGACGATGACGCCTCCGGGGCACTCGTAGCGGTTCTTCCGCTCGTAGTCATACGCCCACTCTTCGAGCCGCTGCAGCAGCGGTGCCATGCGGATGATGGCGTTCGGATTCTGGTCGATCGGCGCCGGTCGCTGGATGTAGGGCGTATAGATGGGCAGGTCGTTGCCAAAGACCGTGAGCTTGAAGAACGCCTTGCCGGCCTCCACGCCCACCAGGCCGAAATCGGTGCCCTCGGCCACCAGCGCGTAGTCCGCGACACCGCCGTGCGTGATGGCGAAGCGCGTCCCCGGCTCCTTGGCGAGATAGTCCGGCGACTGGAACTCGTCGACGGGCTCGACGCCGATCTCGCCGACGACCGCCATGAGCATCAGATCCCCCTTGAGCGTCACGCCGCTGTCCTTGATCGCCTTGGCGGCGAGCAGCCACGTCGCCATCGGCCCCTTGTCGTTGCAGACGCCGTTGCCGTAGAGCGTGTCGCCCTCGCGCCACGCGGAGTGCAGGATCGGATCGGCGGCGCGACGGGTCGTCCACCATTCGTCCTTGTGGATCGTCGTGTCCATGTGGCTGTTGAACACGAGACTCCGGCCGTGACTCGCTCCCGGAATGGTCCCGATCACGTTGGGTCGGTCGGGGATAAGCGCAACCTTCCGAGTGGCGATGCCCTGCCCGCGGAGCCAGTCGTACACGTACTCCGCCACCGGCCCCTCGCTGCCGGTCGGGCTGTCGATGTTGCCGAGGTCGAGCGCCACCTTCACGAGCTCGTCCACGTCGATGTGGTCGAGCACCTTCTGCGCGCGGTCGTCGAACTTCATGCACGCTCCTTTGCGGGCGGAGTGAATCGCGCATCGCCGGTGTTGTCCTGGAGCATTCGCTGGATCTCGGCGCGGAGGCCGGCCACCGTCGTCGCGGGCCACGCGCGGACGTCGATGTCGGCCAGCAGTCGGCCCGGCCGCCCGAAGACGAGGACCCGGCCCCCCATGTCGATGGCTTCCTCCAGCTGATGGGTCACAAGGATCGCCGTGTTGCCTTCCGTTTTCGCGAGCTCCACGAACGTCTGGCGCAGCGCCGCCGCCGTCACCTCGTCGAGATGGCCAAAGGCCTCGTCGGCCAGCAGCAGCGTCGGCTCGATCACGAACGCGCGCGCCAGCGCCACGCGCTGCCGCATGCCGCCGGAGAGCTCGTGCGGATACGCACGCTCGAAGCGCGCAAGGCCCAGGCGCTCGAGCCAGGCGCGCGCCCGCAGCAGCTGCTCGTCCGGCTGATGCCCGAGGAGCTCCAGCGGGAGGCGGACGTTGTCGATCGCCGTTCGCCACGGCAGCAGCCGATCCTGCTGGAAGACGGCCGCCAGGCTGCCGCGGAAGTCGTCGAAATCGTCGTACGGCGTGCGGCCGCCGACGGTGACGCGTCCCTCGGTCGGCCGATCGAGACCGATCAGGATGTTGAGGAACGTGGATTTTCCGCAGCCGGTCTGCCCGACGATGGCCACCATGTCGCCCTGGGCCACCGTGAAGTCGAGCCGATCGAGCGCCACCACCGGCTCGCCCGTTCCCGTCTGGTGAAAGACCTTCCGGAGACCGGTCACCTCGATGGTGCCGGGCCCTTTCACACCCGCCACCGCAGCAGGCGCTCCTCGACCCGCGTCAGGACGGCCTCCGCCGCGAACAGGAGCACGACGAGGATCAGCGTCCACGCGAACACCTCGGCGACGGAGAAGAGCTCCTGCGCCACCACGAGGCCGTAGCCGATGCCGGTGACGGCTCCCACCAGCTCCGCGATGGTCACCACCCGGATGGCGAGGCTCAGGTTGATCTTCCAGCTCGTCAGCATCGCCGGCAGCGTGGCGGGCAGGACGAGCTTGGTGAAGATTTGCGCGCGGGTGGGACGGAACGAGCGCAGCATGTCGCGCAGATCCCTGGACACGCCACGCATGGCGTCGAGGATGTCGACGAGGAACACCGGCGCACAGACGACCACGAGCACGAAGGCGATCCGGAACTCCACCCACTTGAACCACAGCACGGCGAACAGGATCCAGCAGACGACGGGCACCGCCATCAGCAGCCGCACGAGCGGGCGGCCGTAGCGCTCCGCCGCCGTCGACGCGTACATCATCATGGCCAGGCCAAGCCCGAGCGCGAACGACACGACCAGCGCGACGGCCACGCGTGCGAGCGTGATGAGCACGAAGTCCAGCGGCAGCGTCAACAGGCTCTTTCCGATCCGCTCCCAGCCCGGAACAATGAAGGGCGGCACGAACAGGGAAAGGATCTGCCAGGCGGCTGCGAGCCCGAGCAGCCCGACCAGCATCTCCCGTGGGAAGCGGAACGGGGTGCGCGCCTCCAGCGCCTCCACCGTCTCGCTGGCGATCGCCTCGTCCTTCTTCATCAGGGCTTGTAGATGACGTTCTCGTCCGGCAGCTTCGGCAGATAGCCGATGTCGACGGCGATCTTGAACATGTCCCAGATGACCGCGCGCTCGGTCTCCCACGCGGGCTGGATGTCGTACACCAGCCGGCCCGACGTGACGGCCTCCTTGAGAACGCCGGGCGGCAGCTTGACGCTGGCGGCGACGATGCGGTCGGCCGCGTCGACGCTCGTCTTCATGAACTGCGCGCCGTCCTGGAACATCTTCTGCAGCCGCGGGACCGCCTGCGGGCTCCGCTTCAGGAAGTCCTCCCGCACGGCGAGGATCAGCTCCCAGCCGTCGGCCCTGGCGATCTGCTTCCACGCGGTGTCGCCGGTGAGGATCGTCCGGTACTCGGGGTTGTCGCGCAGCGTGAGCGTCGCCGACGGCTCCCACGTCATGGCCGCGTCCACCCGCTTGGCCTGCAGCTGCGTTCGCGCCAGCGGCGGCCCCGCCTGGACCACGGTCACGTCCTTGCCGAACACGACACCCTGGCTGCGGCCATAGAGCGCCAGGATCTGATACTCGGACGAGCCCATGTCGGCCGCGATCGACTTCCCCCTCAGGTCCGCGATGGTCTTGATGGCCGGGTCCCCGGTGATCACGGCCAGGGCATTGAGCCGGGCGTACGTGAGCACGGCGCGGATCGGCACGCCCTCGAGCCGCATCTTCTGCAACACGTGAGGACCGGCCGGCAGCATGTCGACTTCGCCCGTGGCCAGCGCGGCGTAGTAGGCGGAGACGGCGCCGAACGACTGCGGTTCAAGGTCGAGGCCGTGCTTCTTGTCGAGTCCCTGATCCTTCACGACGTCGACCATCAGCGTCGTCAGTGACGGGAACGCCAGCCGCGCGATCTTCACCTTGATGGGCTCCTGGCTCGCCGCCGGCGCCGCCCACAGCGCGGCCACGCAGGCGGTGGCGGTGATGCTCGTCACGAACGCTCGTCGATGCATGGGGTCTCCTGGCCTGCCGGCTATGGCGCGTAGATGATGGCTTCGTCCGGAAGCTTCTCGACGTACTTGGCGACGACGGCACGCTCGAACATGTCCCAGAGGCTCTTCCGCTCGCGCGGATCCCAGGCCGGGCGCACGTCGACCACCCAGCGGCCGCTCGCGATCGCCTCCTTGAAGATCCCGGGCGGAAGCTTCACCGTGCGCGCGACGATGCCGTCGGCCTCATCGACGTTCCGCTGGATGTCGGCCTGCACGTCCTGCAGCGCGGCGATCCACGGCTTCACGGCGCCCGGGTGGGCCTTGATGAAGTCCTCGCGCAGCGGCACCACGAGCTCCCACCCCTCCTCGCCCGTGAGCTCCTTCCACGCGGCGCCGCCGTTGAAGATCATCCGGTAGCTCGGATTCTCCTTGAGCATCATCGTCGCGATCGGCTCGATGACCATGGCGGCGTCCACGCGGCCGGCCGCCAGCTGCGTGCGCGCCAGCGCGAAGCTCGCCTGCACCACGGTCACATCGGTGCCGAGCGTGAGGCCCTTCGAGCGGCCGTAGATCGCGACCGTCTGGTACTGCTGCGAGCCCATGTCGGCGGCCAGCGTCTTGCCCTTGAGGTCGAGGAGGCTCTTCACCTCCGGCTTCGCCGTGATGAGGACGAGCTCGGATTGCGGGACGATGGTGGCCACGATCTTCAGCGGCACGCCCTCGTTGCGCATCTTCTGGAAGACCGTCGGTCCGCCTACCACCGTGGTGTCCACCTCACCCGTCGCCAGCGCCGCGTAGAAGGCCGCGATCGAGGGATACGCCTTCACGTCCATCTCGAGGCCGTGGCGGGCGTCGATACCCTTTTCCTTCATGAGGTTGACGATGATCGGGTTGAAAACCGGCAGCGTGAGCGCGGCGACCTTCACCTTCACCCGGTCCTGCGCCAGCGCCGGCAGCCCACCGACGACCATGCCGATCACCACCAGGACACTGAGCCTTTTCAGAATCATGAACGCTTCTCCGTGAGGAGTCGGTAGAGGCGATCCGGGGTGACCGGCAGCTCGCGGACCTCGAGGCCGAGGGGCGCGAGCGCATCCGCGATGGCATTGGCGACGGCGGCCGTCGAGCCGATGGTGCCGCCTTCGGCCATGCCCTTGAAGCCGGTGACGCTGACCGCCGGCGGCGTCTCGACGTGGATCACTTCGACCGGCGGAACCTCCAGCGTGCCGGGGATCAGGTAATCCATGAAGGTCGTCGTGAGCGGCTGACCGCCGCCATCGTAGGCGAGATCCTCGTAGAGCGCGTTGCCGATGCCCTGCGCGACGGCGCCGTGCGTCTGGCCATCGACGATCATCGGGTTCACGATGCGTCCGCAGTCCTCCACCACCACGTGTCGAAGGATCGCGACCTGCCCCGTCTCCGGGTCCACCTCGACCACCGCCACGTGCGTCCCGTTGGAGAACGTCGCCGGCGGCGGGTCGTAGTACTGCGTCGCCTCGAGCGCGGGGTCGACGCCGGGCGGCAACGTGCCAGCGGCGGGGTGATAGGCGAGATTCGCGACCTGGGCGACGGTCACCGCACGCCCGGGCGCGCCACGGACGGCGATGACGCCCGCGTCGACGGCGAGGTCCTCCCGCGCCGCCTCCAGCATGTGGGCGGCGATGGCTCCGATCTTCTCCCGCACGCGGCGCGCGGCCAGCACGAGGGCGCCGCCGCTCACCACCATGCTGCGGCTGGCGAACGAGCCGCTGCCGTGCGGGCAGCGCTCGGTGTCGCCCTCGACGATGCTCACCGCCTCGAGCGGGACGCCGAGCTCGTCGGCGAGCACCTGGGCAAGCGTCGTCGCGTGGCCCTGGCCCTGCGACGCGGCGCTGACGAATCCACGCACCTCGCCGGTGGGCTCGACGCGAACGGTCGCCGCGTCGTGGCCGGACACCTGCTTCATCCCGCGACGCCGGAAGGTCCCCGAGCCCATGCCCGTGAACTCGGTATAGGCGGCGACGCCGATGCCGCGATACGTGCCGTTCGCGGCGCGCGGCGTCGCGCGGATGGTGGCGTAGTCCGCGCCCTCGAGCGCGCGCTCGTGCGAGCGCCGCGGATCGCCGCTGTCGACCACGAGGCCCGAGGCGGTCGTGAACGGTAGCTCGTGGGCCTCGACGAAGTTGCGCCGTCGCACGTCGGCGGGATCGAGTCCGGCGCGGCGCGCGACCATGTCCACCAGCCGCTCGCGGACGAACGTGCCGAGCGCCATGCCGACGCCGCGGTAGGCCCCGGCGGGACACTTGTTCGTCGCGATCGCGTACGCGTCGTAGGCGAGCGCGGCGAGCTTGTACGGCCCGGGCAGGATGCCGGCGGCGGTCAGCGGCTCGAGCGACGCCGTGACCGGATAGACGGAGTACGCGCCCGAGTCGCAGATGAGTGTCGACTTGATCGCGAGCAGTGTGCCGTCCTTGCGCGCGCCGATCTCCACGTGGTTCACGTGGTCGCGCGCCTGCGCGCTCGCCAGCAGGTTCTCGCGACGATCCTCGAGCCACCGCACCGGCCGTCGCAGCCGCCGGGCCAGCTCGGCCACCACGATGTCCTCGGGATAGAGGTGCATCTTCGGCCCGAACCCGCCGCCGACGGCGGGGCAGAGGATGCGGATCCGCGAATCCGGCAGCCCGAGCGCCTCCGCGAGCCCGCTGCGCATGAGGTGCGGTGACTGTGTGGACGCCCACACGGTGAGCGTGCCGTCCACGGGGTCGACGCTGGCCATCACACCCCGCGGCTCCATCGGCGAGGACGAGCACCGCGCGTGACGGAACGTCTCGGCCAGCCGAATCTCGGCGCTGGCCAGCGCCTGAGCGACGTCGCCGTTCTCGAATCGCGTGTGGAAGATGACGTTGTCGCCCATCTCGGCGTGCAGGACGGGCGCGCCGGACCTCATCGCCGCCTCCGCCTCCACCACCGCCGGCAGGGGCTCGTAGGTGACGTGGATCGCCTCCAGCGCGTCCTCGGCGCGGTACTGATCACTGGCCACCACCGCGGCGACGGTCTCCCCGGCGAACCGGACCTTCTCCACGGCCAGTGCCGGCCAGCCGCTTTCCTTGTAGCCGGCGCCGCTCATGACCGCGCGAATCGGCCGCGTGCTCGCCGTGAGGTCGCCTCCGGTCACGACGGCCTCGACGCCTGGCATCGCGAGGGCGGCGCGCACGTCGACGTGCACGACGCGGGCGTGCGCGTGCGGCGAGCGCAGGAACTTGACGGCGAGCAGCCCGGGCAGACGAAGATCGCCGATGAAGTGCGCGCGACCCATCAGGAGCGGCGGATCCTCGGTCCGCTTGACGCTCCGGCTCACGTAGCCCGCCATCAGCGGCTCCGGGCGGCGCGGATCAGCGCCGAGAGCTTGTCCGGCGTGAGCGGCAGCGTGGTGATCGAGACGCCCAGCGGCGCCAGCGCGTCGGCGACGGCGTTGGCGATGGCGCCGCCGCAGCCGGAGCTCCCGCCCTCGCCCGCCCCCTTGACGCCGAGCGGGTTGAGCGGCGTCGGCGTCTCCTCGAGAATCCGCACGGCGGTGACGGCCGGCATCTCCATGGCCGTGGGCATCAAGTAATCCATGAAGGTCGTCGTCAGAAGCTGGCCCTGGTCGTCGTAGACCAGCTCCTCGTAGAGCGCGCCGCCGATGCCCTGGGCGAGGGCGCCGATCATCTGGCCGTCAACGATCATCGGATTCACCGCCTTGCCGATGTCGTAGGCGATGGCGTAGCGCAGGATCTTGACCTCGCCGGTGTCGCCGTCGACCTCGACCATGGCGGCGTGCGTGCCGTAGGGATAGGTCATCTTCGGCGCCTGGAAGAAATCCGTCGCATAGAGTCCGGGCTCCATGCCCGGCGGCCCCGGCACCGCAGCGCGGGCGAGGTCGCGGAAGGTGGCCTTCCGATCCGGCACGCCGCGAACGGAGACGGCGCCGTCGGCGACCACGAGGTCTTCGGGCGCCGCCTCGAGCGTCGCCGCCGCGACGCGCAGGATCTTGTCCCGCACCTTGCGGGCGGCCGCCGCGGCGGCCGGCAGCGCCACGGAGGCGCCGCGGCTGGCGAAGCCGCCGACGCCGAAGGGCACGCGGGCGCTGTCGCCGTGGACGACGGTGATCCCCTCCGGCGCCACGTTCAGCTCGTCGGCGCAGACCTGGGCCAGCGTGGTGTCGATGCCCTGGCCGACGGCGGCCACGCCGGAGTAGACGACGACGTGACCGGTGGCGTCGACCTCGACGCGCGCGTACTCCCACGGCCCGAGGCCCGCCTTCTCCACGAGCGAGGCGATCCCGATGCCGACATACCGCCCTTCGCTGCGTGCGACGCGCTGCGCCGCCCGCGCGTCCACGTAATCCAGCGCCTCCAGGGCCTTGTCGAGCGCGGAGGCGTAGTCGCCGCAGTCGTACACGGTGCGCTGGTTGAGCGAGGCGCCGCCCACCTCGTAGGGCATCTCGGCCGGCGTGACGAAGTTCCGGCGCCGCAGCTCCAGCGGATCGAGGCGGAGGCGGGCGGCCGCAATGTCCATCAGGCGCTCGCGCACGAACGTGCACTCGAAGCGCCCGGGCCCGCGATACGTCCCCGTCGGCGTCTTGTTCGTCATCACGCAGCGGATCTCGGAGAGGTAGTGCGGGATCTTGTACGGTCCCGGCAGCAGCGCGCCCGTCAGCTCCGGCACGAGGACGCCGTGCGTGCGGATGTAGCCGCCCATGTCGGTGAGGAAGCGATCGACCAGCGCAACGATCTTGCCGTCGCGATCGAAGCCGAGCTCGGTCTCGTGCCACTGCTGGCGCGAGTGGTTCGCCGCCATCAGATGCTCGCGGCGGTCCTCGATCCACTGCACCGGCCGTCCGATGCGCATGGCGGTCCACGGCACCAGCAGGTCTTCCGGATAGAACTCACCACGGATGCCGAAGCCGCCGCCGACCTCGAGCTCCACGAACTGGATGAGGTGCTCGGGATACTGCAGCAGATCGGCCAGCACGCGGCGGTTGAAGTGCGGCACCTTGGCCACTCCCCAGAGGCGCAGCACCCCGGTGCCGGCGTCGAAGGCGGCCGAGAGCCCGCGCGTCTCCAGCGGGACGCCGGTGTGGCGCTGGACGGCGAAGCGCTCGCGGACCCGCGTGTGGGCCGCGGCCAGGGCCGCCTCGGCGTCGCCGCGCCGCGTGTCGAGCGTGGCCACCACGTTGCCCTCGATCGCCTCGTGGAGCACCGGCGCGTCACGCTCGACCGCCCTGCGCGCGTCGGCCACCGTGGCCAGCGGCTCGTAGTCGACCTCGAGCAGCTCGAGGGCGTCCTCGGCAAGGTAGCGGTTGTCGGCGACGACGAAGGCGACCGGCTCGCCGACGTAGCGCACCTTGTCGCGCGCGAGCGGCGGCTGCAGGCACGCGACGATGCTCGGCCGGGGCCCCAGGCGGACGGGAATGCGGCCGACGTCGCCGAGGTCCTGCGCGGTCACGACGGCCACCACGCCGGGCAAGTCGAGCGCGGCCTTCACGCCGATCGCGCCGAGGCGCGCGTGGGCATGGGGCGAGCGCAGGACGGCGCCGTGCACCATGCCGGGCAGCCGGAAGTCCGCAGCGTACTTTCCGCGACCAGTGAGCAGCCGCCCGTCTTCCGTGCGCCGCATCGG
>Ga0114129_10017104_pt1 | contig 10327 bp, 6 predicted proteins | sample RhiMetdeltSRZDD1_FD_80071 | JGI IMG/M metagenome (GOLD analysis project Ga0114129, IMG submission 80071) | Populus rhizosphere microbial communities from Tennessee, USA - Rhizosphere MetaG P. deltoides SRZDD1 (version 2) (version 2) | ecosystem: Host-associated > Plants > Roots > Rhizosphere >... | reverse complement strand
TTCGTCGCAAACTCCTGATTTTAATGGTAGGCGCGTGCGGATTTGAACCGCAGACCCCTACCGTGTCAAGGTAGTGCTCTACCCCTGAGCTACGCGCCTAAATCGAAGGATTGTCAAAACCTCAAGAAAAGACGAATCTTTTCTAATTCCGCATCGCCGGCTTGACCGCCTGTTCCGCACTCAATTGTGCGGGCAAAATTGGAGCGACATAATAGCACGTCATCTCAAAATTGCGCACCGGCGAGGTTCTTCATTAGCAAGTGTGGAGACTTATACTAAACTGCATGATGACGACGATGACGATTTGGAGGCACCCCTCCTATCAGCTTAAAAAAAGACAAAAACTCTTCCTCAAGAAATTTTAAGATCGCTCGTTGTGAACGCCAGAACACTAGCCCCCGTTCTCAATGTCCACTTCTCAGCAGCGTGAGTATTCTCTGATGTAACAGGATCTTGCGTGGCAATAATACTGGGGGAGTTTCTCGCAGACTGAGATCCATGCATCTATGCTCGGTTCCATTTGTGGTGCTGACATAATGTTCCTCTTTCATCAGCGCGGCCGGTCTGGCCGAGCCGTCAAACCTAATCTGCGAAGGGGTCAATCACATCCCACGCCTGGAGGACTTTGACATCTATGTTGTTCGCGCGGGCGCGTTCACGGACGAACGACATGGCCGCGTCGAAGTCGTCGAGAGGACGCGGCAGCGGAACGAGCGGCTCGTCAAGCGGGCGCGAGAAATCGTCCCAGTGGATCGGAATAATCCGCTTCGGCCTGACGGCCTCGACAACCTCGTGCCAGTACTCGTCGCGGTGACTGTCTGGCAATTTCCCGAGCATGCCGATGCCGAGGAAGATAACCTCCGCCCGGTGGCTGGCGAGCGCGCCCCTTCTAAATCCGGCACTCGCCTGCACGAGTATGCTGCGGCCGCCGTGCTCGACGAGGAGCGAGTAGCTACCGCCTTCCTTGTAGTCGCGCAAGTGCGCCGGCTGCTCCAGCGGTTTGTCGATCTCACCCGCAAGCGGGACATGCTCGATACCGAATGAGGCGAGCAGCGAGAGCGGGCTGTGTTCGGAACGAAGCAGCGTGATTTGAAAGCCGCCGAAGGTTTCCACCTTACCGTCTTGAATGACCCGGATACGCTTCTCCGGCAGCGGGTAGCCGCGACCGATGTTGGCTGTCGATTCGGAACCGACCAAAAAACATTCGTCGGGTTGCTGCCGTACCACCTCGGGCGCGTCAAGAGCGTGGTCAAAGTGGGAGTGGAGAACGATGACGGCCTCCAATTTCTTAACGCCCGCGCGGCTGAGGCAGCGTGCGATTACGTCACGATTCGGAGAGAGCTTTTCAAGGAGTGTGCTCACTTTAGTCGGCCGGGAGAAAAAGCCGTCCGTGAGGATGGCGTTCTTGCCATCGCTGAAAAGCAAGGTCGAGACGCCGAGGAACGTCACGCGCAGGTCGGACAATTTTTCGTCAGAGGAACGGTGCATATCCCGGAAAATTCAGTCTGAGTGCAAGGAACGCGCAAATCTTACGCAGTGAGTAACAGTAAACGCAATCTGATTTGTTACAATCGGCACCCTTCCGTAAGCGTTGAAACCGTCAGTAGTGGACCAACCGGCGTGACACAAGTTGGAGGGTTTGCCCTATGTCCCGAACGACAATCATTGCATTTCCACGAGCGACAGCCCGAATCTGCATTGCAACTGCGATGGTGGCGTTGATGTTAATGACAAACATCCATCCCCTGGCCCAGGACAAGAGCCGAACCTTTCCGGTCAAGCCCGGTCGATCCGTTGTGCGGAGCCAACATGCAATGGTTGCCACAAGCCAGCCGCTCGCTTCGCAAGTAGGTCTTGAAGTGCTCAAACGCGGTGGCAATGCAGTCGATGCGGCGATCGCGATGGCGGCCATGCTCAATGTGACGGAACCGATGATGACCGGCATCGGTGGCGACGCCTTCATGCTGGTTTACTGGTCTAAGACAAAGGAGCTGAAAGGTCTCAATGCCAGTGGGCGCGCACCAGGCGCTTTGAGTCTTGATTACTTTGCTAAGAGGAAGATTACGAAGATGCCGGAGTTCGGCATGGAAAGTATCACTGTCCCCGGAGCATTTGATGGCTGGGTCACGTTATTGGAAAAGTACGGGACGATGAAGCTTGCGGATCTGCTGGCCCCGGCTATTGATTGTGCGGAGAACGGGTTTCCAGTCATGGAGAAGACTGCTGAAGACTGGAACGCCGAAGTGACAAAGTTGAAGAAGACTCCGGCGGCTGCAACTAACTACCTGATTGACGGTAGAGCGCCACGGCCAGGAGAGATCTTCCGGCAACCTAACCTCGCTCGCACCTTTCGCACTCTTGCGAGCGGCGGTCGCGACGCTTTCTACAAAGGTGAAATAGCGAAGGCAATCGCAGACTACTGCGAGAAGAACGGGGGCTTCATTTCACTGGCAGACCTGGCAGCGCAAAAATCAGATTGGGTAGAACCGATCTCGACCAATTATCGCGGTTACACGGTCTATGAAATTCCACCGAACGGACAGGGATTGACTGCCTTACTCACGCTTAACATTCTCGAGGGTTTTGATCTCGCAGCGTTGAGTAAACAACCTGTTCGCTACTATCACACGTTGATTGAAGCTACCAAACTTGCCTTCGCCGATCGCAATCGTTACATCGCCGATCCGGCTTTCTCCAAAGTGCCTATCGTCGAGTTGCTGTCGAAAGACTACGCGGCCCGGCGACGCGCACTCATCAATCCGAACAAAGCAGTTGATTCACCTCCTCCTGGCGAGATCAACAGTGGCAGCGACACTACGTACTTTACGGTCGTTGACAAGGATGGCAACGCCGTGTCGTTCATTAACAGTCTTTTTGATTCTTTTGGATCAGGGATTGTCGCAGGCGACACGGGGATCGTACTTCAGAATCGCGGCAGTGCGTTTTCACTCGACGCTACCCACCCCAATCACCTCGAGCCTGGCAAGCGACCTTTTCACACGATCATCCCGGCGATGGTGTTCAAAGACAACCAGCTGTTCATGTCGTTCGGCGTTATGGGCGGCGCCATTCAGCCTCAAGGACATGTCCAGGTGTTGGTCAACATTATCGATCTTGGAATGGGATTGCAGGAGGCGATTGATGCACCGCGATACCGGTTTATAAGTGGAAGGGACGTCTTGCTCGAGGACGAAATAGGGGCAAGAGTCATTGCGCGGCTACTCGCCATGGGCCACATGCGGGCTTCGCCTCCCGGCTTACTAAGATCATCTATGGGTGGAGGCCAGGCAATTATGATCGACCCGGTAAACAGGACGCTGATGGGCGCATCCGATCCACGCAAAGATGGACTGGCTATCGGATATTGATGACATCAGCGTTCCCGCTTTCGCGACGTCGACTATCATGTCTTGAGTCCCAGATTTCCGTCAGCATCAACTTGCACATCATCAAGTGCTCGACGGCGTTTCGACTGGCGGGGAGGTAGTCGTTCTGGCTCGAAGCTAGATCCACCAAATTCCGAGCGCGATGATTTGTGCGGAGGCGATCGCCAGCCACAGCGTAAGCGTCCGCCGCACGCGACGCTTTGCACTGAGATATTCGTCGTCTCCCAGCGGAAACGTTCCGAAACGATAAAACCAGAGGATCGCCGTCAGTAACGGCAACACCGGCCAGAATAGAGTCAAGTAAAAGAGTGCCGGCGCACCAAAGCTATATAGATCGATAAAAAAGCAAGCTATACCCAGTGGTACGGCCAAGCCCGCGAATGTTTCAGATGTAGCTATGCTATTTGCGACATCAACGGCGACGGTATTGAACACGATGGTTGCAGCGCTGCTGAGCGCATAAGCCTCAGGAATCTCTTCGTAGCAATCACGACACCGTTTTACGCCAACCGTCGCAAGCTTTCGGCAGTTCGGACATTCAACATAAGGCGTGTATCTAGCGCCGAGATTCGTTGCAACGATGAAGACCTTTAAGTCTTCAACTGAACTCAATTTCGTGTTGCAGAACTTGCATTCCGGCGTGCCATGTTTGGAGAGAGCGTGGCAATGGGGGCACTCAATAAAGGGCTCCAGTTTAATACCTTTGAAAAGAGGTTGGATCACGCGGCCTATATACTAGTCTATACTTGGTCTCACTTGGCGACACAGACTCTAACATGAGGAAACTTGTAATCGTTCCAGGCGCAATGCTGTCGTTGATTTTTGTACTAGTGTGTGTGGCGCAATCCGATCGGCAGCAGCAACTGCTTTGAGAACTTCAGGTGAGCTGTGTTCTAATCTGTCCGCATCTCCCTTTCTTAGCCGTTTGGGTGAGGCAGACTGAAGGCTCGTACTCAGTGCGGGCCTTTGGTTCTTTTAAAGCCAAAACTTGCGGACGCAGCGTGGACAGCAGTCTACAATTTAACCTTCAACAAATGCGGGCGCTGCTCGTATAACTTCACAATCAACTCTCCAAACATCGTATTCGCCCAGGCAAACCATGAACGGGTAAATCTCTTTGGATCATCTTTATCAAAGGCCTCATGCATTAAACCCGTGCCGGCATGTGTGCTTTTCAGCATTCTCAAACAATTGAGAATTTCTTTTTCATCCGTACTCGTTAATGCCCGCACGATAATTCCCAGGGGCCAGATCATGTTGGCACCCACGTGTGGCCGAATTGACTCATTCGCGCGCGAACTTGTTTGGTATTTATAGCCAGATTCAATGGCTCATTGCGTAAGTGATGACATTCATGCCGACCTTGTAAGCCACCACGCCGTATTGGGCGGGATAGCGCGAGTCGTTGATCCACTCCCAGGCATCGCCGAGGTCACAGTTGCGAGTGAGAAAAATCATCAGCCGGCCATTCTTGTTTTCGACCCCCATGTAATGCGGCGTCACGCCACCCTTTTCGTACGTTACGCCTTGAACCAATGCCGCGACTCCAGGCACTTGGACCACACCATCGAGATCGAAGTAGCTATGAAAGATCGGATGTGTCAGCGGTAAGTCTTTGATCTCATACTCCGGCACAATCTTTTTTATCTCGTCTCGCGCATGTTGCCACTCGATCTCTCCATGAAAATCGTCGAGCATTAGAAAGCCTCCTCGCAGGAGGTACTCTCGCAACGCTGCTGCGTCCTCGTCTGAAAGCTCCATCTGTCCAGGCTCGACAATGTAGGCGAACGGGTAGTCAAATAGTCGCTCGTCTGTCGGAGGGATTTGCACGGGGCGGCCTGCGAGGTGCAACTTTGAGCCTGCCCATTCACGGATTCCCATCATAAAATTGTAGTCGGCCTCCGGATAATCGACTCGCCAGGCTGCACCGAACCAGCGGTTGTAAGTCGAGTGAGGCGAGTCGTAGACAATCCGGGCGAAGGTATATTCTCCGGGCCAATCACCGTCTGTAAATGGGCGCGGATGGTTTGGAGTGGGATTACCCTGGAAAGGTTCGAACTGCTGTTGCCCGACAACGGGCATTAGGAAGGGCAGAAGTAGACAAGCAAGCAGGAGCGGAATTACTACACGATGGCGCGATTTCGACATCGGCTTGATTTCACTACTCTGAATTCTAGCAACCTTGAATCCTTAGATGCGAGGAAATGACGAATGGCCACAGAAAATTTTAAGTGCAATGGTACATAATTACTCACCATTTGTGGGCTCGCGCGGTTCTTGGTTCAATAGCATTCATGAAATCTATTCGACTTCTTTGCATCACCGTAATCCTGATTTTTACCAGTGTTTCGATTGCGTGGGCCCAGGCCGTCACATTGACGGTCGACGCTACGGACGCGGCGCGGAACCTCGTCCACAGCAAACTCAGAATTCCTGTTAAGCCAGGTCCACTAACGCTTTTCTATCCGAAGTGGATTCCCGGCGAACACAGTCCCACTGGTCCAATCAATAATATGGTTGGTCTGAAGCTGACTGTCGGCGGCAAGCCGCTTCCGTGGCGGCGCGATGACGTCGAGATGTTTGCGTTTCATTGCGAAATTCCGCAGGGCGTTGCCTTTCTCGATGTTTCGTTCGATGACGCTTCGCAACCGCAATCAACGGCGAGTGCGAAGTTGGCGCGCATCAAGTGGAATCGTTTGCTTATTTACACACAAGGCATTAACAGCGATGCAATCACCGTCAAAGCATCTTTGAAACTACCGCCCGGATGGCGATTCGCATCTGCGTTGCCAGTCGTCAGTGAGAGCAATGATGAGCTTCAATTTAAAGAGGTCTCTCTTACGCAATTAGTCGATTCTCCGGCAATCATCGGCGCGAACTTTCGCAAGTTTCCGCTCACCTCCACTGGCATCATGAACGAGGTTTACGCTGTGGCCGACACGACTTCAGCACTCGAGATGAAGCCCGAGACCCTGGCCGGTTTGAAAAGGATGGACCAGGAAGCGTACGCGTTGTTCGGCGCTCGCCATTACCGAAGCTACAGATTTCTCGTGACGCTGAGTGATCACGGCGGCAGCGAAGGACTCGAGCATCACGAATCGAGCGAAGACGGAGTTGGCGAAAAAGCATTCAGCGACGAGCTCGAGCTACTCGACTTCGCGGAGTTGATGGGCCATGAATATGTTCATTCGTGGAACGGGAAGTATCGCCGTCCGGCAGGCCTGGCGACACCGGATTTTGAACAACCGATGCGCGGCGAACTGTTGTGGGTTTACGAAGGACTAACACAGTATCTCGGGAAAGTGTTGCCTGCTCGTAGTGGTCTTTGGTCTGCGGAAGACGTTCGAGAAGCGATGGCCGCCGTAGCTGCTGAACTGGAGAACCAATCCGGCCGAGAGTGGCGTCCTCTCGTTGATACGGCGACGGCTGTTCAGTTTACTTATCCGTCCGATCGAGCCTGGATGAATTATCGTCGTAGGGTTGATTACTACGACGAAGGTTCACTGGTTTGGCTCGACGCCGATGTGCTAATCAGAACCCGCAGCAACGGGAAACTCTCACTGGACGATTTCTGTCGACGATTCCACGGCGGCCACGACTCTGCGCCGTTGATGAAGTCGTATACGTTTGACGATGTAGTAAACACCCTCAACGCTGTCATGCCATACGATTGGCGCAGTTTTCTGAATGCCCGAGTGAACGCGATCAATCCGCACGCGCCCACCGGCGGAATCACAAATGGCGGCTGGAAGGTTGTTTATACAGACAAACCGAACACGCAAATTCGACTCGGCGATCATGTGCGCAAGAGCATCGATCTGTCGTTTTCGCTCGGCATGATGTTGAAGGAAGACGGAACTGTAATGGACCTGAATCCGAACCTCGTTGCGTTCAAAGCAGGAATGGCGCCCGGAATGAAGATAATTTCTGTAAACGGCCGGGCATGGTCCAGTGACGTGCTGCAAGAGGCTATTACTTCAGCTAAGAACAGCACCGCGCCCATTGAAGTCGTGGTTGAACACGGTAGCTTCAACGAGACGTACAAACTGAACTATCATGACGGACCACGCTACCCACATCTCGAGCGCGACAACTCGAAACCGGACGTCATCGCGGACGTGGTCAAATCACTCGCTCGTTGATCGAATCGATGTGTTCACGAATCACCTTGAGGTAAAAGCCTAACAACGAGTGAAGGGCGACAGGTAAACGCTGACTACGGCGCGATTCGAATTGTGCCCGTATTGCTCGTTCTCGTGTGCGCACGAATAAAGATCGTGCAGGTACCTGGCGCCAGATTCTCCGGCAGCCTTACGACCACTTGAGTCAGATCAGAATTCGCAACGGCGCGTACGTCTTGTGCCGGTACCTCGAAGATCTGATTATCGCTCCCTGTGAACCGAACAATCACGGCTGATGACGACTCGCCAGGATTCAATTGCAGATTCCGTGCGAATAGCACCACCCGCGTGTTCCGATCGGTTCCGGTCATGAACCAGTCTGGAATACCAACGATGCGGAACGGATCTCTAAGCGCAAGAATGTCGTCCAGAACCGCCGCCTGATCCGGAGTTGGACCAGACTCTTCGAGCACCAACTCGAGTGCGTCGTCATTAACGATCGTGCCAAAGCCCTGACTAACCTGGAACGCAGCACCGGAAGGATTCGTAAGCTGCACGCGGAAGGTTTCGTCGGCCTCTGCGCTGGTGTCGCCGCAAATCTTGACCGGGATCGTAAATGTCGTAGAGCCGGGAGTGAACGAGAATGTGCCGGTGCGGCTTTCGTAATCAACTCCCTGAGTAGTACAACTTGCACCGCCGAAGGCACTGAGGTTACCGGTCGCAAAGTTACCACTGACCGAGCGACCCGTCGCAGCCGAAAGATTGATCGTGAATACTGCGTCCGTCGTGGTGCCGGTATTGCCCTCGACGACGGAGCTACCGGTGATCGTCAGCACTGGTAATGTCGAGTGATCCTGCAGCGTTACGAAAACGGTACTGGGCGCGCCCACGGCTTCAGGATTCGTGTTGTTGCGCAACGCCACGGTAAAAGTTTCATCAGGTTCCGTCGTCGCGTCATCGAGTATTGGTATTTGAATGGTCTTGCTTGTCTCACCAGCACTGAAATTCAACGTACCTGAAGTGGAGGTGTAATCCTGTCCTGCGATCGCGGTGCCATCGGTAGTCGAATAATCAACAGTCAGATCACCTAACGAACCACCTGTGCGCTGAACTGTCAGTGTAATCGTACCGACATCTTCGATTAAGCGGATCGAGCTCACTGTGAATTGCACGCTGCCGTTTGCTGTGGTTGGGTCCGCAGCCGAGAACTCTGACGTGTTTCCATTAGGATCAGTCGCTGTCGCAGTGATGACCCGGCCGGTAGCTAAAGCAACGGGAAACGTCGCATTGATCGTGGCGTTGCCGCTGCCGTTCGTGGTGATCGGGCTTGTGCCTAAGAACTGCGCTCCCTCTCCATTTCCTGAAGGATCTACCGCCGCACTCGAATAGAAATCGACGTCAAAAGTAGTGTTCGGCAGAGAGCTCAAACTTCCCTGAATGGTTGTGCTGTTGCCCGTGGACATCACTGTCGTCAGCACAGGAAAGTTCTGAAGTGAATTTGGGCCACCATCAGAGTCGTTATTGTCATTAGCGGTGACGCCATTTGCACCAAGATCAATTCCCAAACCGTTATTGGAGAAAATGGAATTGCCGCGGATAACGATGCCGACGCCATTGCTCACTGAGATTCCGGTCCCACCGTTGTAGGCGATCTTGTTTGCCGCTTCACTTTGCGTGCCGCCGATGGTGTTATTCACTGCGTTGGAAACGACAATGCCCTGCTGCATGTTTGGCACTGGACCGGTTCCCGCTGCGTTAGTTCCGATGAGATTTCCCCGGATGACATTTCCTGCCGATCCGCTTGTGATTACGATGCCGGCCGAATTTCCCGAAATAACGTTTCCCGCGCCGGCAACCAGACCTCCAATTATGTTGTTATTGCTAAAAATAGTGATTCCGTTGGTGGGGTTACCGAGCGAACGAGTGCCGGTGACGTCCGTGCCGATGTAATTACCCTGCACAGTCGCTGCTGCGCCGGAGCCGTTGATCCCAAGAGCAACGTTTCCAAAACTTCCGTTTGCAGAGATGATGTTTCGTGCCCCAGGCTCGGCGCCGCCGATCATTGCACCCTCACCAGCGGTCACACCATTGCCATTGTTACCCAAAGCCTGAGCGCCGGTGATGTTTGTTCCGATGTAATTGCCCTGCACCTTACCTCCCGCACCACGGACATAAACGCCATCGAGGTTTCCTGAGATAACGTTCCTCGCGCCAGGTGTGGAACCACCGATCACCATGTTCTCGCCGATGGCCTGGATTCCCCTGGTACTGTTGGGAATCTTTTTTGTGCCGGTGATATCTGTTCCGATCAAGTTACCTTGAATCGTGGTGCCGGTACCCTGGGTCGAAACTCCAAATTGATTACCCGAGATGAGGTTACCTGCTCCAGCCGCCGTTCCGCCGATGAGGTTGTTCGTAGATGAGGACGTCAAGATTGCAACTCCGCTCGGGTTGGAAAGCTGTGCAGTTCCTGCCGCATTAGTTCCTATGAAGTTACCTTGAATAATGTTGTTGCTGCTGCCGATAATTTCAATTCCACTGGCTGAGTTTCCGGAGATGACGTTGCGGTCGCCAGCACTGGTTCCTCCGATCACGTTGTTAGATGAGTTGGTAAGCGCAATGCCTCGGTTATTTTGCCGCTGTGTTGTTCCGTCTGCTCCGACCCCGAGATAATTTCCCTGGAACACGTTATTGTCGCAGCCACTCAATAGGATCCCCGCGTTATTGCGGAAGTTAACAATGGCCAAGCCGCGCACTGTGCTGCCGCCGGCTTTGATGACCAAACCATTAACGGAGTCGATTGCCAATCCATCGATCTCG
>Ga0114129_10017103_pt1 | contig 10327 bp, 8 predicted proteins | sample RhiMetdeltSRZDD1_FD_80071 | JGI IMG/M metagenome (GOLD analysis project Ga0114129, IMG submission 80071) | Populus rhizosphere microbial communities from Tennessee, USA - Rhizosphere MetaG P. deltoides SRZDD1 (version 2) (version 2) | ecosystem: Host-associated > Plants > Roots > Rhizosphere >... | reverse complement strand
CGCATCAGCCACAGAGCACGGCTCCGCCGTTCACGTTCACGATCTCGCCGGCGACGAAGCGGCAAGCGTCGCTGGCGAGAAAGAGGATGGCGGCGGCGATGTCGGCGGGAGAACCGACGCGGCGCAGGGGAATGCCGCGCGCCACCTCGCGCCCGGCCCGCCCGGCGAGCTCGTCGGCCGTCATGTCGGTGTCGACCCAGCCAGGAGCCACCGCGTTCACCACGATGCCATGCGGCGCGAGCTCGACCGCCCACGACTTGGTGAGCGCGATCACCGCCCCCTTGGTGGCGGCGTACGGGCTGTAGAACGCCTCGCCGCGCTGCCCCGCGGTCGACGACACGTTGACGATGCGCCCCCGGCGCTGCCGCTTCATCACGCGCGCCGCCGCCTGCGCGCAGTGGAACGTGCCGTCGAGATTGATGCCCAGCGTGCGCCGCCATTTCTCGGGAGAGAGCGTGAGGAGCGGCCCTTCCTCCCAGATGCCGGCGTTGTTCACCAGCACGTCGAGCCTCCCGTAGAGGCGCACGGTCTCCTCGACCAGGGCGTGCGCTTGCCCCGGATCGGCGACGTCGGCGCCGATCGCCGTGGCGCGGCCGCCGGCCGTCACGATGCCGCGCACCACGCGCGCCGCCTCGCGGTCGCGGCTCCGGAAATTGACGACGACGCGCGCGCCGGCGCGGGCGAGGAGCTCGCACGTGGCGCGCCCGATGCCGCGCGATCCTCCGGTCACCAGCGCCACCTTGCCGTCCATCTCGAAGCCGAGACGGCGATCTCGCCGTGTTACCGCCATGTTTCGCCTCCCTCGTAACGTCAATCGGGACGACGCGAAAGTAAGTCGGCGCACGCGCGCGAGCAAGCTGGCGCGCCTCGCGGAGTGGTAGAATCCGTGCATGCCCGCCCCCACCGTCGCCACCGGACGCGAGCTCGTCTGGCAGAAAGTTCCCGGCGTCTCCCGGGCGCGCGCCATCGTGATCGACGGCGAGACCTGGGTGCGCCTTCGCCGCGTGAAGGTCCTGGGCTCGCTGGCCACCGTGGAGGCGGCGAGCGGCTCGTGGACGCTCAAGCGCGTCGGCTGGTTCCGCACGCGCGTGACCGTGCGCATGGCCGGCAGCGCGGAGGACCTCGCGGAGTTCACGCCCAACTGGCTGGGCGCGTCGGGGACGCTGGCGTTCGCCGACGGCCGGAGCTACCGCTGGGCGTGCACGAAGTCGTTCGGGCGCGAGCACACGCTGTTCCGCGCCGACGGGCAGGCCGTGCTGCGCTTCCGCGGCGGCCAGCGCATGACGCTCGAGACGACCGACGGCGAGTCCGACTTGCCGCTTCTCGCCAGCATCTGCCACTACCTGTTGCAGCTCGAGAGGGAAGACACCGCCGTGGTCGCCGCCGCCGCCGGGGCCGCGGCCGCCGCCGGATGACGACGATCGAGGAGTCCGACGCATGAGCGAGCTGATCCTGGTCATCGAGGACGAGAAGGAAATCCAGGACCTCATCCGCTACAACCTGGAGAAGGCCGGCTATCGCGTCGCCGTGGCCAAGGACGGCGACAGTGGGCTCGAGCGCCTGTTCGCCTCGCGCCCCGACGCTGTGATCCTCGACCTCATGCTGCCCGGCGCCACCGGGCTCGACATCCTGAAGGACGTGCGCGGCGACGCCAGCATGCAGGACCTTCCGGTGCTCGTGCTCACCGCGCGCTCGACCGAGATGGACAAGCTCGTGGGCTTCGAGCAGGGCGCCGACGACTACCTCACCAAGCCGTTCAGCCCGCGCGAGCTCGTGGCGCGCGTGCGCGCGCTCTTGCGACGCGCCCGGCCCACGCCCTCGGCGGGCAAGCTCACGGCCGGCGATCTCACGGTCGACACCATGGCGCGCGAGGTCGCCGAGGGCGGGCGCAAGCTGTCGCTCACGCGGCGCGAGTTCGACCTGCTCGCCTTCTTGCTCCAGCACCCGGGCCGCGTCGTGTCGCGCGAGGAGCTGCTGCGCAAGGTCTGGGGCTACGGCTACCTGGGCGAGACGCGCACCGTCGACGTGCACATCCGCCGCCTGCGCATGAAGCTCGGCGAGAGCGGCCGCGCCATCGAGACGGTGATGGGCGCGGGCTACAAGTTCGTCTCCGAAGCTCCGGTGGAGAAGCGCTGACCCCACGTCGCCTGCGGGCGGCCGCGCGCGTACAATCCCGGCGATGAATCTCTCCTGGCGCTGGCGCGCCTTCCTGGCCTACGCCCTGGGCGTCGGCCTGGCGGTGGCCGTCGTCACCCTCCTCATCGGACGCGTCGAGCGCGAGTGGCTCCTGGCGCGCGACGTGCGCGACCTGGCGCGCTCGGCCCGGCACGCGGCCGCCGACGTGGCCGAGGCCACGCGCCGCGGCGGGCTCGACGCGCCGGCGCTGGCGGCGAGCCTGGGCAAGAGCTTCGAGCGCCGGGTCACGCTGATCGACGCGCAGGGCCGCGTGCTCGGCGATTCCGACGTGCCGCGCGAGCGCCTGGCCACGGTCGAGAATCACGCCGGGCGCCCCGAGGTGCGGGCCGCGCTCGGCGGCGGCGTCGGCAGCCAGGTGAGGACGAGCGCCACCGTCGGACGCCCGTTCCTCTACGTCGCCGTGCCGGCGGCGGGCCCGGGGCCGGTCGCCGTCGTGCGCGTGGCCGAGCCGCTCGCGGCCTTCGCCGAGATGAGCGCCTCGCTGCGCCGCATCTTCATCGTCTTCGCCGTGGCCACGCTTGTCATCCTCCTCCTCGTCCTCTACTGGCTGAGCGGTCGCGAGGGCGCGCGCGTGGCCCAGCTCGAGCGCACGGCGGTGCGGCTGGGGCGCGGTGACCTCGAGGCGCGGGCGCTCGAGCGGCCCGAGGACGAGCTCGGGCGCCTCGGCCGCGCCATGAACGCCATGGCCGCCGACCTGCGCGACCGCGTCGAAGCCCTCGAGCGCGAGCGCGACGAGCGCGAGCACATCCTGGCTCACATGACGGACGGCGTGGCTCTCATCGACGCCGACGATCACGTCGTGCACGCCAACCGCCGCATGGTCGAGATCCTGGGTGCTACGCCGCCGGCGCCGGGCACGCCGCTGGCCGAGCTGGCGCGCTCGCCCGGCCTCGTCGAGCTCGTGGGCGACGCCCGCGGCGCTTCGCGCCCGGTGGAGACCGAGCTGCGCCTGTGGACGCCGCAGCCGCGCGTGGCCCGCGCCAGCGCCACGCGTCTCGACTCGGGCGGGCGGGGGGCGGTGCTGCTCGTGCTCCACGACCTCACCGAGATCGAGCTCCTGAACCGCGTGCGCCAGGATTTCGTGGCCAACGTGTCGCACGAGCTGCGCACGCCGCTGACCTCGATCCGCGGCTACGCCGAGACCCTGCTCGAGGGCGGCCTCGAGGACGCCGAGCATCGCCAGGGCTTCGTGAGCGTGATCCGCGAGCAGGCCGAGCGCCTGGGCGCGCTGGTCGAGGACCTCCTGTCGCTGGCCCAGCTCGAGCGCCCGGGTGCCGCCCCCCGCCGCGACGAGTTCGACCTGCGCGAGGCGGCGGCCAGGCAGACCGCCGCCTTCCGCGCCCGCGCCGAGAAGGGTGGGCTGGCGCTCGGGCTCGAGGCCGGGCCGCCGGTCCCGCTCCACGGCGACCGCCGCCTCATCGAGCAGGTGCTGGCGAATCTTCTCGACAACGCCCTCAAGTACACGGAGCGCGGCAGCGTCACCGTGCGCGTCGGCGCGCGCGACGGCGTGGCCTGGTGCGAGGTCGAGGACACCGGCGCCGGTATCCCCGAGGACGACCAGCCGCGCGTCTTCGAGCGCTTCTATCGCATCGACAAGGCGCGCTCGCGCGAGAAGGGCGGCACCGGGCTCGGGCTCTCGATCGTCAAGCACGTCGTGCTGCAGCACGGGGGCGAGGTGTCGCTGCGCAGCAAGCCCGGGCAGGGGAGCCTCTTCCGCTTCGAGATCCCGCGCGCCGGCTGATTTCCCCGCACCGAAACCCGAGCGACACCGCGGCGTCGCCGCCGCCCGCCTAGAGTGCGCTCGACGCGCGGCGGTCTCGGGAAACCGCGGCGTGAAGCCAAGGGTGGAGAACCTGGCGTGCGCGTGACGGGGAGAGCCGGGCGCCTGAAATGAATCGCCCATCGCGCAACCAAGGGGAGCGCTGCGGCTCCTCCGCACGACACGCTCGGGGACACGAGGGGGGCGAAAGCCCCCCTTCGAATTTTCCGGCGCGTAACCGGGCCGACAAGCGCGCGATGCTCGGCCCCCAATAGAATCTCAGCAATAAGACGGCAGGCGGCCGCGACACCGACGCCTCGCAACGGTCCCTCCTCCGCAACGCGTGTCGCGAAGAGTCCGCTCCCTGTGCATCGCAACGTCGCCTTCCGTCTGATCGTGGAGCTCGCCGGGGCCGTCTGGATGGGCTAGAGGATCCGGAACGGATTCCCGGTGGCTCCCATTCTTTCCACGGCGCAAGATATTTTGAAAAGCCTCAGCATGCCGTGAGGCATGCGGCCGCCAATGCCCTCAGTCTTCCGTGCTGTAGATCTTGAACCGGCCCCGGCGCTCGGCGACGCTGCGCAGCCAGCGCCACCTCGCGAGCCCGCCCGCGTCGTCCTTGGTCACCATCACCAGCCCGCTGTGCAGCTTGAAGTTCTTGTACACGCCGGTCGACTCGCCGGGCTCGAAGCGCACGAACTGGTAGGGGTGCCCGCCGTACTCGCGCATGGCGTGGTTCGTGCCCGCGCGCTGGCGCGCGTAGAGGAACGTCCACGCGTCCTCCCACTGGAGGCCGGTGGCCGGGCGGCTCTGCGGGAACTCGCGCCACAGGATGGCGCGGAACTCGTCCTGGCTCACGCACAGCGAGCGCAGCGAGTCGATGTTCCCATGGTGCAGCGTCCACACGACCGAGCGGCCCAGCTCGTCGAGGCTGCGGGCGCCGCCCGTGAACGGCATCCTCACGAGCGGCGCGTTCGTCCGGCGCCCGAGCCGGACGGAGAGGGACTCGGGATCGGGCGTCGCATAGTAGCCGGGGGAGTCCTTGACCGAGACGGCGTGGGCGAGCGCGAGAGGCCCCAGGCTCGCGGCGGCGAGGACGGAGAAGAGCAGGCGAAGGACGCGCATCACATGCCGTAGGACAGGGCGAGGGAGAAGTTGCGGCCCTGATGGTACGACGACACCTCCCGCCCCCCCTGGAGGAGCTGCACGCGCGAGTCGAGAAGGTTCTTGGCCGAGAGCTTGAAGCGCGCCCGCGGCACCGGCGTGAAGCCCAGCGTCGCGTCCAGGCTCGTGAACGGCTGCTCGTAGATGTCGGGCAGCGGCAGGTAGCCGAGCTCGGCGAGCCGCTTGCCGACCATGGAGACCAGGACCGTCATTTCGGCCCGCTCGTGGGGCCACGCGTAGCTCAGGGCTCCGTTGACCAGATAGGAGGCCTGGCCCTGGAGCGGGTGGCGCTGCGATCCGTTCTGCGACGTGGCGATGATGTCCACCTCGGACGAGATGATCGAGGCGTTGGAGTTGATCGTCAGGTGGTCCAGCCGCTTCCACAGTCGGCCGAGCCGGGAGCGCGCCTCGAGCTCGACGCCGAAGTTGCGCCCGCGATCCGAGTTTTGCGGATAGACGAGCGGATCGGCGGCGCCCTGGATCACGAGCTCGATCGGCTGGCGCAGGCGCTTGTAGAAGAAGCCGACCGCGAACACCTCGGACAGCGACGGATAGACCTCGAAGCGCACGTCATAGTTGTCGATCCTGGCCCGGCGCAGCTTGGGATTGCCGAGCCGCATGGAGCCGCCCTCGTAATCGATCGACGGGCTCGGCGACAGCTCGTTCAGGTCGGGCCGGGAGACCGTCCGGCTGGCCGCCAGACGGACGTTGAGCCACGAGTTGGGCAGCCAGGTGACGTTCATCGAGGGCAGCCAGTCGGTGTCGCGCAGGCGGCCCTCCTGCACCGTCGAATCGCGGTTGAACGGGTCGAAGCTCTTGACGTCCTGGAGCGCGTCCTCGACGCGCACGCCGAGATTACCGCGCGCGCTCGTCCCCAGCGGCACGTCGACGCTCAGGTAGCCCGCGGTCACGTGCTGCGTGGCCCGGTAGTTGTCGGTGAAGCGGCTGTCGTTCTTCGTCGTCTCGATGACGTAGGCGCTCTGGTCCGTGGTGTCGAACGTGCTCTCGGCGAACAGGCTGTCGGGCGGCAAGGTCAAGAGGCTGTCGGTCGTGTTGTGGATGATCTGGAAGCGGCGGTAGAGATTGTCGCGATCCTTGGTCTGGCGATCGAATCCGGCCTTGATCTTGCCCTTGCCCAGGCCGCCGAGCTGGAAGGGGACGCTGGCGCTAGCCGTTCCTCCCCAGCCGTTGTCCTTGAGATCGCCGAACTCGCGGTTGCCCTGGCCGCCGATCGACCAGTACTCGACGAGCTGGCCGGTTCCGAAGTCGACGTAGGAGCGCTTGTCGTAGACCGTCTCGCGACGGTCCGGCTGCTGGCGCCGGGCCGACGAGCGCGTGAGCTTCCAGTTGAAATCGAGATCGTGGAGCCGGGGCAGCTGGTGCTGGCCCTCGAGCGTTCCCGAGAGGACGTTGCGCTGGACGTACTGCAGGCGCGTGCCGCGGTGGACCAGGGGCAGGCCGGTGCCCGAGTCGACACGCGTGTGATCGGCGCCCTCGTACACCCGCACCTCGTCGTCGGCGCTGTTGGTGTAGAGCCCGCGCAGGTGCAGGGAATGCCGCGGCGACAGCCGGTAGCTGAGGCCGCCCACGCCCCCGAGCTGGACCGAGGCGGTGGAGCGATTGACGTCGTAGTCGTAGACCGTGTCGCCGCTGGCGCTGCGGAAGAGCCTTGCCGTCTCGTCACGCGCGTCGAAGCTGCGCGAGAACGTCCACGACTGGATCAAGCCGAGGGGGTGGCCGAAGACGACGAACTCGTCGCCGTAGGTCGCCGCGTAGCTCGAGTTGAGCGGCGTGCGCGCCGAGCGGGGGGACCACACGTCGCTGAACGCCTTGCCGATGCCCACCAGCGCGGACTTGGCGAACACGCCCTCGTCGAGCTTCTGGCCGCCGCCCAGCCGCGTCACCTCCACCGGCAGGCCGCGGCCTCCGGCGCCGAAGCCGAAGTAGTCCCCGGAAGCCCCAGGATAGGTTCGGCGATCCTTGAAGGTCACCCCGCTCACCATGCCCTGCGAGGCCGAGAACGACCACGTCCGGCCGCCGGGGAAGTCCTTGGTGTGCACCTGCACGTCGCCGCCGCCGAACTCGCCCGGGCGGTCGGCCGTGTAGGTCTTCTGGACCACGATGTTCTCGAGCAGGGCCGCGGGGAAGAGATCGAGCGGCACCACGCGCTTGTTCTGCTCCGGGCTTCCGATGCGGACGCCGTCGACCTCGGTCGAGCTGTAGCGCTCGCCGAGCCCGCGCACGAACACGTACTTGCCGTCGGAGACCGAGAGCCCGGTGACGCGGCGCAGCACCTCGGCCGCGTTCTTGTCGGGCGACTTGCGCACCTGCTCGGCGCTCACCGCGTCGCCCACCGAGGTCGCCTTCTTGCGCGCCGCGAGCATCGAGACCTCGTTGTTCTCCCGCGCCTTGGCCTCGACCACGATCTCCTCTTGCTGGATGGCCTCAGGCGGGAGGGCGGTGTCGAAGGGGACGACCTTGCCGTCCTCGATGATGATGCCTTCGACGCTCTTCTTGGCGTAGGACAGGGCGAGGATGCGCAGCGTGTAGCGGCCGGCCGGTGCTTCGATCAGGAACGTGCCGTCGGCGTTGGTCAGGCGGCCGAGCGGACGCTGCGTGGTGTCGGCGGGCACGAGCTGGACGCTGGCGAAGGCGAGGGGCTCGCCGGTGTCGGTGGCCACGACCTTGCCCTGGATCTTGCCCGAGGCGTCGGCGCGCGCGGCCGTGACGGCGGCGAGGAGGAGCACGAGCAGACAAGCGGCGAAGCGTTTCATCAGCGGTTCCTCCGGAGACGGGAAGGTGCGAAGGCTTCCCCGGGGCGACGCCGCCGGCCCGGCGGCACCGAGCCGCCGAGCCGGGACGTGGGACGACTTCAGTTGATGCGCGTGACCTTTCCGGTCGTTTCGACTCCGGCGGCGAGCACCTTGTAGAAGTACATGCCGCTCGGCGTCTCGCGACGCAGGTTCCACGTGACGGTGTGCGGACCGGCCGCGAGATCGTCGTTGACCAGCGTGTCCACGCGCCTGCCGTCGATCGTGTAGACCTCGAGCGTGACGTGGCCGGACTGCGGCAGGTCGAACGAGAAGTTCACCTGGTTGCGGAAGGGATTGGGAGCGCTGCTCATCACGAACACGCTTCCGCTGCGGATCGGCTGCACCGACACGGCGCCGGGGCAGAACACGGTCGGCAGCGCCGGCGGCGAGGCGCAGTGCGCCTCCCACGTGGCGTCGTCGTCGATCTTCAGCGCCGCGGTCTTGAAGTTGTAGATGATGCTGTTGAGCATCGAGCCGGCGGTGCCGCGGCGCAGGTTCACGCCCGACGATGGACCGGGGAACGAGGCGCCGACCCGGTGATCGCCGACGATGGTGAAGTTGGCGAGCGTGGTGTTGGAGCGGCCCGAGCACTGCGTGGCGTTGAAGTCGAACTCGTTGTCGTCGGCCTCGATGCCCTTGTCGCCGTTCTGCGATCCCGACGGCGCGAAGAACGGAGACGGACGCAGGATGACGAACTGGGCGCGGTTGCGCGTGCCCATCTGCCAGTCGTAGCCGTCGTCGGTGCCGTCGATGCCGACCAGGTACTTCTGGTCCATGGCTCCGCCGAACCACTCGAACGAGTCGTCGGCGCCCTGGTAGGCCTCGAGGTAGTCGCCGTGCGTGCCGTGGCCGCAGGCGTTCCAGGTGAACGAGTTGAGCTCGTTGTTGGGCGTGATCTCCTTGCCCGCGAACTCGACGCGCACGTAGCGCAGGCGGCCGGCGTCGTGGTTGTCGTCGTTGCCGCCGTAGAAGCCGATGGCCCCGCCCTCGGCCGCCGCCGAGTCGCCGGTGCACGAGTTGACCAGGTTGGTCTTGGCGCGCCCATTGATGACGATGCCGCCGCAGTGGCCGCGGGTCATCGAGCCGGGAGCGTCGTCGCTGGTGACGATGATGGGGTCGCAGGCGGTGCCGACGGCGTAGAGCTTGCCGCCGCGCTCGACCACGATCGTGCCCAGGGTCGAGAACTCCTCGAAGACGACGACGCCGGGGGCGACGCTCAGGGAAGCCTGGTCCTTGATGCGCAGCTGTCCGCGCACCAGGTAATTGCTGTCGGCCGACCAGAACTGGTGGCCGTAGATCCCGATGTTGTTGTAGACGGCGAGCGGACGCGGATCGGGCATGCCCGACAGGTGCAGATCCTGGCGACCGGCGCCGCTCGAGTCCCAGTAGGTCCAGCCCACGGTCCAGTCGTCACCCGAGTTCGGGCCGATGGCGCCCAGGTAACAGACGTTGTCGAAGAAGCCGTCGGCGGGAAGGGTCATGGCCGTGCCCCACGCCGGGCTCGACGGCGCGGGCTGGAAGTTCGGCAGGACGTTGGGCTTGTAGGGAGCGTCCGGCAGCAGCGGGTCGCCGTACACGTTGTGCGTGTAGATCACGGTGCCCAGCTGCGCGGCGGTCAGTCCCCCGACGCAGCTCGGAGCGCCGGCGCCCGAAGCGCCGGAGAACTGTCCGGCCAGCGTGCCCGACGCGTTGTTGAAGAACAGAAGGTTGCCGTCGAACACGATCTGGGCCGAGGCGCTACTCGCTAGGAACGCGAGCGCCGCCAGCGCGGTGAGCGCCCTCGCGGCGACTCGCGGTCCCTGGGTGGTGACGAAACGCATGATGCCTCCTTGGCGGTGGTCGGGTTGGGTGTGTCGTCTGAGGCTCTTCGGCATCGCGGATCGGTCGAAAGGGAAGGGGTGGAGCGGCACGGGTTCCGGCGGTGACCCTGCGCGGAGTCGTCGGCGAGCGCGTGCACCTTCCCAGATGCGTCGCGGCGCCCTCGTGGCCGCTCCCCCGGACGGCGGAAAGCTACGCGAGCGTCGAAGATCGCCCGGTTGCCCGGCCATGAACGGGGTGGAAACTCTTGTTAGCGATCGATGACGGGGCTAGTTGCTGGTCTCGGCGATGGGGGTGAAGACGCCCGCGGCGGGACCGCGGGACACGACCAGCGAGGCGATGGCCACGAGCACGGAGATGAGGAGCACGAGGAGGAGGAGGCCCTCGGGCGCCTTGTTCGACTTCTTCGACTTGTTCCGGGGTGGGGAGGCTTGCCTGGCGTCGAGAGGAGCGACCACTCGGCGCCGGCGGAGAGAGGGAGCCATCCCTGGGCGTTATCGCCCTCCCGCCCCCAGGCCTTTACCTCGGGCGTCCGGCTCCCATTTCTCCAAACCATCCTCACTTCTCGGGGAATCCT
>Ga0114129_10017102_pt1 | contig 10327 bp, 10 predicted proteins | sample RhiMetdeltSRZDD1_FD_80071 | JGI IMG/M metagenome (GOLD analysis project Ga0114129, IMG submission 80071) | Populus rhizosphere microbial communities from Tennessee, USA - Rhizosphere MetaG P. deltoides SRZDD1 (version 2) (version 2) | ecosystem: Host-associated > Plants > Roots > Rhizosphere >... | reverse complement strand
CGCCATCGCCTAGGGAGCCGGGCCTAGGGAGCCGACAGGGCTTCCGTCGGGGCCAGGCGGGCCGCGACGATCGCCGGGTACAGACCCGCCAGGGCGCCGATCGCCAGCGTCGCCAGCACTCCGCCCACCACCGCCCACAGCGGTACGACGGTCGGCCAGTGCTGCGTACTCGAATACACCGACGTCACCGCGATGCCCAGCAATACTCCACCCACTCAGCCGAGTGCCGACAGCAGGCCCCGGGTCGCTCCCAGCGAGCGCCGCAGGCCGATCTCGGCCCGCCGTTCCAGGACGGAATCACCATCGTATTCGCCACGCCGACGCCGCCGACCAGCAGCGCCACCGCGCCCAGGCCCAACAACAAGCCATTGAGGGTACGGTCGGTCGCCTGCTTCGCGGCCAGCGCGTCCGACGGACGCCTTGCTCTGCTTACCGATACGCAACACCGCGACGGGCGTGCTCGGGGATGACCACGTCCGGCCCTTTGCTCTGCTTACCGATACGCAACGGCCGTTTCGTATCGGTAAGCAGAGCAAAGGGAATCGGCCACCCCACCCGGATGATCGCGGGCGGGTGTTGCGTGACGGTAAGCAGAGCAAGGATCGTCCACCCCCCGCCATGATCGCCCTCAAAGGGCAAGACGCGAGGTCGGACTGCGCGATCGCACCGCAGACACCGATCAAGGCCCGCGCGACCCGCGCGACCCGCGCGACCCGCACGCCGCGCCACCAGCGCCGCCCGGCCGCACGCGGGCTCAGAGGAGCGGCGCCGGCACGTACCCGGAAGCGGAGGGGTGCTGCGCGACCACCGCGCCGATCTTCTCGGCCACGGCCGCGACCTGGGCGGACGCCGCCCCGGTGAAGGCCGCCCGGTCCGCGACGAGCGCGTCGATCTCAGCGCGCGACAAGCCGAGGCGCGGGTCGGCGGCTAGCCGGTCGAAGAGGTCGTTCTCGGTAAGGCCCTTCTCGCGCATGGCGAGCCCGGCGGCGACGGCGTGTTCCTTGATGGCCTCGTGGGCCGCCTCGCGCCCGACCCCGCGCCGGACGGCGCCGACGAGGATCCGGGTCGTGGCGAGGAATGGTAGGTACCGGTCGAGTTCCCGCGCGACGACCGCGGGGTAGGCGCCGAACTCATCGAGTACGGTCAGGAACGTCTCGAACAGCCCGTCCAGCGCGAAGAACGCGTCCGGCAACGCGACGCGGCGCACCACGGAGCACGAGACGTCGCCCTCGTTCCACTGGTCGCCGGCCAGCTCGCCCATCATCGACACATACCCCCGGACGACGACCGCGAGCCCGTTGACGCGTTCGCACGATCGGGTGTTCATTTTGTGCGGCATCGCGGACGAGCCGACCTGCCCGGCCCGGAAGCCTTCGGTGGCCAGCTCCTGCCCCGCCATCAGGCGGATCGTCGTCGCCAGCGACGACGGGCCGGCGGCGGTCAACGCAAGCGCAGATACTACATCGAAGTCGAGCGATCTCGGGTACACCTGCCCGACGCTCGACAGCACGGTGGTGAAACCGAGGTGCCGCGCGACCGCCGCCTCCAGTTCGGCCAGGCGGGCCGGGTCCCCACCGAGCAGGTCCAGCTGGTCGGCCGCCGTCCCCACCGGGCCCTTGAGGCCCCGCAACGGATATCGCGCCAAGAGATCGACAATCCGGTGGTACGCGAGGAGCAGCTCCTCGGCCGCGGAAGCGAAGCGCTTGCCGAGTGTGGTGGCCTGTGCGGGTACGTTGTGCGTGCGCCCGACGAGCGTGAGGTCGCCGTACTCCATCGCGAGGCGACCGAGCCGGGCCAGCGCGGCGACCGTCCGGTCCCGTACGACGAGCAGCGACGACCGTATCTGCAATTGCTCCACGTTCTCGGTGAGATCCCGCGAGGTCATGCCCTTGTGGATGTGCTCGTGGCCGGCGAGCGCGGCGAACTCGTCGATCCGGGCCTTGACGTCGTGCCGGGTGACCCGTTCGCGGGCCGCGATCGACGCGAGGTCCACCCGGTCGAGCACGGCCTCGTACGCCTCGATCACCCCGTCGGGCACGTCCACCCCGAGATCCCGCTGCGCCCGCAGGACGGCGATCCAGAGCCGGCGCTCGGCGCGTACCTTCTCCTCGGGCGACCAGATCGCGACCAGCTCGGCCGAGGCGTACCGCTCCGCGAGGATGTTGGGAGTCACTTCTGCATTATGGCCGTCACGCCCTGCCCGCCCGCCGCGCAGATCGAGATGAGGCCGCGACCGGAGCCCCGCTCGGCGAGCAGCTTCGCGAGTGTGGCCACGATGCGCCCGCCGGTCGCGGCGAACGGATGGCCGGCGGCGAGCGAGGAGCCGTTGACGTTGAGCTTCGCGCGGTCGATCGCGCCGAGCGGAGCGTCCAGGCCCAGCTTGTCCTTGCAGAACTCGGGCGACTCCCACGCGGCGAACGTCGCGAGGACCTGCGACGCGAACGCCTCGTGGATCTCGTAGAAGTCGAAGTCCTGCAGCGTCAGGCCGTTCCGGGCCAGCAGGCGGGGGACGGCGTACGCCGGCGCCATCAGCAGCCCCTCCCCGCCGTGGACGAAGTCGACCGCGGCCGTCTCGGCGTCGACCAGGTACGCGAGGACGGGCACCCGGTGCGTCTCTGCCCACTCGTCGGACGCGAGCAGCACCGTGGCCGCCCCATCGGTCAGCGGCGAGGAGTTGCCGGCGGTCATCGTGGCGTCCGGCCCGTCCGTACCGAACACGGGGGCGAGAGTGCCGAGCTTCTCCAGGCTCGTGTCGGCACGGAGGTTCTGGTCGCGCGTCACCCCGAGGTACGGCGTGACGAGGTCGTCGAAGAACCCGCGCTCGTACGCGGCCGCGAGCCGGTGGTGCGACTCGTACGCGAGCACGTCCTGCTCGGTACGCCCGATGTGCCAGTCCCGCGCCGTGATCGCGGCGTGCTCGCCCATGGACAGCCCGGTACGCGGCTCCGCGTTGCGCGGGATCTCCGGCTGGAACGCGTGCTGCGGGCGCAGCTTCGCCAGCGCGCGTACGCGACCCGTCAGCGAGCGGGACCGGTTGGCCTCCAGCAGGACGCGGCGCATCCGCTCGTTCACCTGCAGCGGGGCGTCGCTCGTCGTGTCCACGCCGCCGGCGATCCCCGCGTCGATCTGGCCGAGGGCGATCTTGTTGGCGACCAGGATCGCGGCTTCGAGACCCGTACCGCACGCCTGCTGGACGTCGTACGCCGGCGTGTGCGGGTCGAGCCGCGAACCGAGTACGCACTCGCGCGTCAGGTTGTAGTCGCGCGAGTGCTTGAGCACGGCGCCGCCGACGACCTCACCGAGCCGCTCACCGGCCAACCCGTACCGGGCGACAAGCCCGTCGAGCGCCGCGGTGAGCATGTCCTGGTTCGACGCGGCGGCGTACTCGCGGTTGGAGCGGGCGAACGGGATCCGGTTTCCGCCGAGTACGGCGGCCCGGCGAACGGTTGTCGACATACCCTCAACTTACTCGCGAGTAAGCTGACGGGCGAGAAAAGGGGGCACGACATGTCTGACCGGTATGCCAGCTTCGCCCACACCGGACCGGGCCGGGTCCTCGTCAAGCGGCTCGGCCTGCCCGACCCGCCGCGGCTGCGCCGGCAGGGGTCGGGCGACCCGGAGATCGCCGGACCCGTGGCGCTCGGCGGCGGCGGGCGCCTGGCGAAGATCGTCGCCGCCCTCGTCGAGCCGGGTGAGCGCGACCTGGCCGCACTCGTGTACGACGCCACCGGCACCACCGACCTCGCCGGGCTGCGCGGGCTGTATGACTTCTTCCACCCGTACGCGCGGGCGCTGCGGTCGAGCGGCCGCGTCGTCGTCCTCGGCACGCCGCCGGCCGACGCGGGTTCGCCCGGCGCGGCGGCGGCCCAGCGCGCGCTGGAGGGCTTCGTCCGATCCGTCGGCAAGGAGTTCGGCCGCGGGACGACCGCCCAGCTCGTCGAGGTCGCGCCCGGCGCCGAGGACGCGGTCGAGTCGACGCTGCGCTTCCTGCTCTCGCCGCGCTCGGCGTACGTGTCGGGACAGGTGATCCGCATCCGCCCGGCCGAGGTCACCGGGCCGGCCGACTGGGCGCGCCCGCTGGACGGCCGGGTCGCGCTCGTCACCGGCGCCGCCCGCGGCATCGGTGCGGCGATCGCGCGGGTGTTCGCGCGGGACGGCGCGCAGGTCGTCTGCCTCGACGTCCCCGCCGCCGGAGACGCACTGTCCACAGTGGCCAATGACGTCGGGGGTACGGCGGTGCAGCTGGACCTGACGGCGGCGGACGCACCCGACCGGTTGGCGTCGTACGTGGCGGACCGGCACGGCCGGCTGGATGTCCTCGTCCACAACGCCGGGATCACCCGGGACAAGACGCTCGGCCGGATGACCGAGGAGCAGTGGGACTCGGTGCTCGACGTGAACCTGGCGAGCCAGGAGCGCATCACGTCCGTACTGCTGGAGCGAGACCTGGTGCCCGGCGGCGGGCGGCTGGTCTCGGTGTCCTCGGTGAGCGGGATCGCCGGCAACCGCGGGCAGACGAACTACGCCACCAGCAAGGCGGGCGTGATCGGGCTCGTCGAAGCACTGGCCCCGGCGCTGTGGGACAAGGGCATCACGGTCAACGCGGTCGCGCCCGGGTTCATCGAAACCGCGATGACCGCCCGGATGCCGATGGTGGTACGCGAGGCCGGCCGCCGGATGAACAGCCTGTCGCAGGGCGGCCTACCGGTCGACGTCGCCGAGACGATCGCCTGGCTCGCGTCGCCCGGCTCGGCCGGGGTCACCGGCAACGTCGTCCGGGTCTGCGGCCAGAGCCTGCTGGGAGCCTGAATGTCTACTGTGGACCTCGAACGGCCTCCGGCGCTCGGCGGGCTGTACCGCAGCGCCGTGCTCGGCGCCCTCCGCCGGCACAGCGGCGACACGCTGCCCGATACGAGCCTCGCGCTCGCGGGCGTCACCGTCGACCGCGCGCGGCTGGCCGAGTACGACCGCGTGTGCGGGTTCCGGCTCGGCGACACGCTGCCGGCCCCGTACCCGCACGTGCTCGCCTTCCCGCTGGCGATGGCCCTGATGTGCCGCCCGGACTTCCCCTTCCCGGTGCTGGGAATGGTCCATGTGGCCAATACGATATTGATTCACCGTCCACTCACGACGGACGACCGGCTCGACCTCACCGTGTCGGCGGAGAACCTACGGCCGCACGAGCGCGGGCGGCAGCTCGACGTCGTCACGGTGGCCACGGTGGACGGTACGCCGGTGTGGCGGGACGTCTCGACGTACCTGCGGCGGGAGGCATCCGGCGGTGAGCGCACCGGGGAACGCGCCGAGCCACCGCGCCCGACCGCCGTCTGGCGGGTCGACCCGTCGGTCGGTACCCAGTACGCGGCCGTCTCCGGCGACCGGAACCCGATCCACATGTCGCGGCTGGGCGCGCGGGCGTTCGGTTTCCGCCGGCCGATCGCGCACGGGATGTGGAGCCTGGCACGGTGCCTGGCGCAGCTCGACGGCCGGCTGCCCGACGCGTACACGGTGGAGGTGCAGTTCAAACTGCCCGTGCTGCTGCCGGCGCGGGTCGCCTTCAGTGCCCAGCCGGCGTGGGAGTTCGCGCTGCACGACGCGGCGTCGGGCAGGCCGCATCTGGTCGGCTCGGTGATCAGCTAGCTGGCGGCCGCCAGGATCGACCCCGCAGCAGGTCGTCGGCGCCGAGCCAGACGAAGTTCATCATCCGGGCGGCGGTGAGGTCGGGGTCCTCGTCCGGGTGGTCGACCACCCAGTCGGCGAGCGACTCCGCGACGCCGACGAGCGCGTACGCCATCGCGGTCAGGTCGACCCCCCTGAACCCGCGGTCGGGCCGGCTCAGCAGCCCTGCCACCACCTCGATCATGCGGTCGCGCATCGCGGCGACCTCGGCCGCGAACGGCGCCTGGCCGCGCGCCTGCCGGTAGAGCACCGACCAGCCGGCCCGATGCGCGCCCACGAACGTGAAGAACGCGCGCAGGCCCCGCCACAGCTGCTCGTCGGGCGGCAGGTCGAGCTCGACGACCCGGGCGATGGCCTCCATGAGCCGGGTGCCCTCGCGGTGCAGGCACGCCACGAAGACCTCCTCCTTGGACCCGAGGTACGCGTACACCATCGGCTTCGAGATGCCGGCCCGCTCGGCGATCTCGTCCATGCTGGCCGCGGAGAAACCCCGCTCGGAGAAGACCTGCACGGCCGCGTCGAGCATCTGCTGCTCGCGGACGGCCCGCGGGACGCGGCGGGGGATCGCGGGGGTACGCACCTTGCGAGCTTACCTACTCAGCCGTAATGTTACGCGTGAGTAAGTTATGGTCCTGCCGCCGGGAGGCACACACGTGAACGAGATCAACCTGGCCGACTTCGAATCGGTCGACCCGCAGCAGTTCGCCCAGCTCATCAAGACGGCGCCCGCCGACCAGCTGGCCGCGGCGATGACGAGCGAACAGCGCAAACCGATCCTCGACGCGGTGTTCGAACGGATGCCGACGCTGTTCCGCGCCGACCGGGCCGGCAACACCAACGCCGTGATCCACTGGAACATCGGCGACCGGCCGGACGGCGCCGTGGACACCTACGAGCTCGTGATCGAGAACGGGGCGTGCACGCTGTCGGACTCGGCCGAGCGCGAACCGAAGCTCTCGCTCACGCTCGGCGCGGTGGACTTTCTCAAGGTGGTCTCCGGCAACGGAAACCCCGTGATGATGTTCATGACCGGCAAGCTGAAGGCCAAGGGCGACCTCGGCCTCGCGGCCAACATCGCCAACCTGTTCGACATGCCCAAGGCATAGGAATCATGCCGCGTCGGAGGCGCGTCGGAGGCGAGCGACGCCGTGAGCAGTAGAGAGTTCTCGCTCGACCTGACCGAGGAGCAGCGGGAGCTGCGCGACTGGGTGCACGGCTTCGCCGAGTCGACCGTGCGCCCGGCCGCGGCCGAATGGGACGAACGCGAGGAAACTCCCTGGCCGATCATCCAGGAGGCGGCGAAGGTCGGGCTCTACGGCTTCGAGTTCCTCGCGACCACCCACGCCGACCCGACCGGCCTGTCGCTCTGCCTCGCGAGCGAGGAGCTGTTCTGGGGCGACGCGGGCATCGGGATGGCGATTTTCGGCACCGGGCTCGCGGTGGCGGCCATCTACGCGACGGGTACGCCCGACCAGCTCGTCGAGTGGGTGCCGCAGTGTTTCGGCGAGGCCGGCGACCCGAAGGTGGCCGCCTTCTGCAGCACCGAACCTGAGGCGGGCTCGGACGTGGGCGCGATGCGTACCCGTGCCGTCCGCGACGAGGCCACCGGCGACTGGGTCCTCAATGGACAGAAGACGTTCGCCACGAACGGCGGCATCGCCAACGTGCACGTGGTCACCGCGTCGGTCGACCCGTCCCTGGGTACGCGCGGGCAGGCGGCATTCGTCGTCCCGCCGGGTACCCCCGGGCTCAGCTCGCCCGGCAAGATGCGCAAGCTCGGCCTGCGGGCCTCGCACACGGCCGACGTCTACCTCGACGACGTACGGTTGCCCGCCGCCTGCCTCCTCGGCGGCCAGGAAGCGCTCGACCAGCGGCTCGCCACCGCCCGCAGCGGCACTCGCGCGCTGTCGCAGGCCGCTATGCGGACGTTCGAGATCTCCCGGCCGACCGTCGGCGCGCAGGCGATCGGCATCGCGCGGGCCGCGTACGAGTACGCGTTGGAGTATTCGAAGCAACGCGTCCAGTTCGGGCGGCCGATCGTCGAGAACCAGGCGATCGCGTTCGCGCTGGCGGACATGCGTACCGAGATCGACGCCGCGCGCCTGCTCGTCTGGCGGGCCGCGTGGATGGGCCGCAACAACCGGCCGTTCCTCGCTGGCGAGGGCTCGATGTCGAAACTCAAGGCAGGCGAGGTCGCCGTCGCGACGACCGAGAAAGCGATACAGATTCTCGGCGGCTACGGGTACAGCCGTGAGCACCCCGTCCAGCGGTGGTACCGCGACGCGAAAATCTACACCATCTTCGAGGGCACGAGCGAGATACAGCGTCTCGTCGTGGCCCGCGCGATCTCGGGCGTCCAGGTGCGGTGAGGCGGGCGACGGCTCACGGCGCCTCGCGGGGATGTCGCAGGCCTGGATGGTCCGGCGGCAGTGACCGGCGGATCACCCACCAGCTGACCGCGAGGCAGAGCGCGATCAGCGGCCACGTCAATGCGGCCTGCGCGACGCCCAGCGCGACCGCCTGGTCGTTGTAGTACAGCGGGAGGAACACCGCGAGGCGGACCACGTACTGACCGACCCAGACCCAGCTGGCACGGGAGTACGCGCGCATCAGGTCCGGGTCGCGCCGCCAGCGCGTCTTCTGGCCGAGCGCGAGGCCCACGACGACCCCGAGGAGCGGCCAGCGGATCGCGATGCTGGCGAGCCAGGCGAGCGCGCTGGCGGCATTGGTGGCGATGCGGATGGCGAAGAAGTCCACGGCACGGCCGGTACGCAGCGCGACGAGAGCGGCGACCGACACGCCGAGGAGGCCGAGGATCACCGCCCGGAGCCGATCGCCGCGGGCCAGCCGCCAGGCGCCGACGGCCGCCGCGGCCAGAACGGCGGCGGCGACGCCGTAGCGGAGGCCACCGGCGAGGTACCCGGCGACGAAGGCCACCGGCGGTGCGGTGGCGTCGACCGCGCCGGTGCGGCCACCGAGCAGGGTGGCCAGCGACTCCCCGCCGGTCGCTACGCGACGATCTTCGGTCATCAGGCGGGTCTGGGATCGGGAAGGCCCATAGAGGCACGCTAATGCATGGGGACGCGGCCCTCTACGGCTGCGAGCGCGATGTCGGTACGGAACTGGACGCCGGCGAACCGGGCACCTCCGGCCACGCGGTACGCGGCGGCGCGGGCCGTCGCGAGGTCGGCGCCGGTACCCGTGGCGGCGAGCACCCGACCACCCGCGGTGACGAGCGTGCCGTCGGGCCGCCGGGCGGTGCCGGCGTGCACGATCCCGGGCTGGTCGGCGCCGGTGACGGTATCGCCGCCCCGGGGCGCCGCCGGGTACCCGTGCGCCGCCAGGACGACCGCGACCGACGCGCCGTCGCGCCAGCGCAGGGGCGGGTGGCCGGCGAGGGTACCCGTCGCCGCCGCGTGGAGGAGCCCGCCCAGCGGCGTCTCCAGCAGCGGCAGGATCGCCTGCGTCTCGGGATCGCCGAAACGGGCGTTGAACTCGACGACCTTGGGGCCGTCCACGGTCAGCGCGAGCCCGACGTACAGCAGGCCGGCGAACGGCGTGCCCCGGCGGCGCAGCTCGGTCAGGGTCGGTGCGGCCACCCGGTCGAGCACGCGGCCGGTCAGGTCGGGCGGCGCCCAGGGCAGCGGGGCGTACGCACCCATGCCGCCCGTGTTCGGCCCCGCGTCGCCGTCGCCGAGCCGCTTGTGGTCCTGCGCCGGCAGCAGCGGCACCATCGCTGTGCCGTCGGTGACCACGAACTGGGACACCTCGGGCCCGTCGAGGTACTCCTCGACGACGACCCGGCCGCAGGCGAGCGCGTGCGCCCGGGCCTCGGCGCGGTCGGTCGTGACGACGACGCCCTTGCCGGCGGCGAGACCGTCGTCCTTGACGACGTACGGCGGGCCGAAGGCGTCGAGGGCATCGTCCACTGTGGACTCGTCGGGGACGGTCACGGCCCGGGCCGTCGGTACGCCCGCCGCCTGCATGATCTCCTTCGCGAACGCCTTCGAGCCTTCGAGGCGGGCGGCGGCCCGTACGGGGCCGAACACCGCGATGCCCTTCGCGACGATCGCGTCGGCGACGCCCGCGACGAGCGGCGCCTCCGGGCCGACCACGACCAGGTCGGCGGCCAGCTCGACGGCGAGCGCGGCGACGGCCGGTGGGCTGGTGGGGTCGACCGTTCGCGTGTCGGCCAGGGCCGCGATGCCGGGGTTCCCCGGTGCGGCGATCAGGTCGGTGACGGCCGGGTCGGCGGCGAGGGCGAGCGCGAGCGCGTGTTCCCGCCCACCCGAGCCCAGCAGCAGTACGCGCACAACCACAAATCCTACGGGCTGGCGTGGGTGGGGCCGCATGGGCGGTGGCCATGATCGCGGTCCGCGGTACAGGCGCGGACCGCGACTGCAAATCTGCACCACGAACGGCGATCATCGCGGGGGGTGGGCGCAGCACATTCGCATTTCGCAACGCATTTATATTGCTCGATAGATGATTCGCGGCCGAAAATGGCGGGCGGCGTGTGCGCGGGCGTCGAGTCAGCTCGGAGTCATCGTGGAGTCATCGCCCGTCCCTACGATCCCCTCACGGATCTCGATCGGCTCTCGTGTCGCATTGCGACGCCACTCCAGCCCTATCCCGTGAGCGAACGGCT
>Ga0114129_10017100_pt1 | contig 10328 bp, 5 predicted proteins | sample RhiMetdeltSRZDD1_FD_80071 | JGI IMG/M metagenome (GOLD analysis project Ga0114129, IMG submission 80071) | Populus rhizosphere microbial communities from Tennessee, USA - Rhizosphere MetaG P. deltoides SRZDD1 (version 2) (version 2) | ecosystem: Host-associated > Plants > Roots > Rhizosphere >... | reverse complement strand
CCCTTTCTGGGCCAAGGCCGAGGAACTGGGCGTCCTGGTGTTTCTGCATCCCCAGGGAGTCCCGGACCTCGAAAAACGGCTGCAAGGTAATGGCCTGCTGACCAACGTCATCGGCAATCCGCTCGAAACCACTATTGCCCTGTCGCATCTGATTTTCGAGGGCACGCTGGATCGCTTTCCTGGCCTGAAGCTCTGCGCTGCCCATGGCGGTGGTTACCTGCCGTCCTACAGTGCCCGGTCGGATCACGGCTGTTTGACCTTTCCCGACCGCTGCAGCGGGCCAGCGCTGAAGAAACGTCCCACTGAGTATTTACGGGATCTCTATTTCGACTCCATCGTTTTCACCTCGGAGGCGCTGCGGCATCTGGTGGCGGAATGCGGTGCAAGCCAGATCGTCATGGGCACCGACTATCCCTATCCGTGGACGAGCACGGCGGTGGAGCACATTCTCGAGACCACGAGCTTGAGCGACGCCGAGCGGGCGGCGATCCTGGGCAATAATGCATGCAAGTTGCTGCGCATTACGTCCTAGCACAGCCTCAAGCGACCTTTTCGGATGCGGCCCTGCTGCCTTGTCCCCTCTCCTCTGGGAGAGGGTTAGGGTGAGGGGCTTTGTTCCACGACCTACCGGGCCCCTTCGGCGCCACTGTGTGGGCGCAGGGAAGCGGCCCGTTAAACTGGGCCGCTCTGCCGACGCAGTCGCAGGGGGCGCAGCGACCTTCACCCCCCGCCCTCTCCCGGTGGGAGCGGGAGCTATGCGCCCTGCGTCTCATTGCCGAAGAGGTTCCTTGAGCATGTTTAGGTCTGCCTCCGTGGAGGGGCGAGCATGGACTTTTACGCGGTGCTGGATCAGGTCCTGGCGCTGCTACGCCAGCGCCAGCGCGTGACGTATCGGGCCCTAAAAGTCCAATTCCAGTTGGATGATGAGGCCTTAGAGGCGCTGCGGGATGAACTCATCGAGGCGCAACACCTCGCCGCCGATGAGGCAGGGAAGGTCCTGGTCTGGACGGGGGACGCTGGCAGTTCCCTGGCGCCGACCTTAGAGCCAGTGCGCGCCTCACACGCCTACACGCCCCCGCACCTGGCCGAGAAAATCCGCACCGTCCGCAGTGCCCTGGTAGGCGAACGCAAGCAGGTCACGGTACTGTTTGCCGACCTCAAAGGCTCCATGGAGTTGCTGGCTGACCGCGACCCGGAGGAAGCGCGCCAGCTCCTCGACCCGGCGCTGGAACGCATGATGGCAGCCGTACACCGCTACGAAGGCACCGTGAACCAGGTCATGGGCGATGGCATTATGGCCCTGTTTGGAGCGCCGATCGCCCATGAAGATCATGCCGTGCGGGCCTGCTATGCGGCGCTCGCCATGCAGGAGTTCGTGCAGCGCTATGCTGAGGAGGTGCGGCGCACGCAGGGACTAGTGGTGCAGATCCGGGTCGGACTCAACGCGGGTGAGGTGGTCGTGCGCGCTATTGGCAACGATCTGTACATGGACTACTCGGCCATAGGTCAGACAACGCACCTGGCGGCACGCATGGAACAGCTCGCGACCCCGGGCAGTATCCTGCTGACGGCCACGACGCTGCGACTGGTGGAAGGGTTGGTACGGGTCAACGCTCTGGGACCGGTCCCCGTCAAGGGCCTGGCGGAGCCCGTGGAAGTATTCGAGTTGGTCGGGGTCACGGCCATTCGCCGCCGCTTGCAGGCGGCGGCGGCGCGTGGCCTGAGTCGATTTGTCGGACGGGACCATGAGCTGGAGTCGCTGCAGCAGGCTCTGCACCTGGCCGAGGCAGGCCATGGGCAGATAGTGGCAGCGGTGGGAGAGGCTGGCGTCGGGAAGTCGCGCCTGGTGTATGAGTTTGTGCATTCCTACCGCACCCAGGGCTGGCTGGTGCTCGAAAGTGCATCGGTCTCCTACGGCAAGTCCACACCCTACTTCCCGGTGCTCGACCTCCTCAGGCGGTACTGCCACCTGGAGGATGGCGACGACTCCCGCACGATCCGCGCCAAGGTGACTGGACAGCTGGTGACGCTCGACATAGCCCTCCAGGAGGCGATTCCGGCACTGTTGGGCCTTCTGGATGCCCTCCCAGACGACAGCCCCTTCTTCAAACTCGAGCCGCCGCAGCGCCGTCAGCGCACGCTCGACGCTCTCAAGCGCGTGCTGCTGCGTGAAAGCCAGGGACAGCCGCTGGTGTTGGTCTTCGAGGATCTGCACTGGATCGATACCGAGACACAGGCGCTGCTGGACAGCCTGATTGAGAGCTTGCCGACCGCGCAGATCTTCCTGCTCGTCAACTATCGCCCCGAATACCAGCACGGCTGGGGCAGCAAGACCTACTATACCCAACTCCGGCTCGACCCGCTGCCGCCGGCCAGCGCCAACGAACTGCTCCTAGCATTACTCGGGGACGCCCCAAGCCTGGCACCGCTCACCCAGCTCCTGATCACGCGCACGCAGGGCAATCCCTTCTTCCTGGAGGAGAGCGTGCGCACCCTGGCGGAAACGCAGGTGCTGGTCGGAGAGCGGGGGGCGTATCGTCTGGCCAAGGCGCTCCCGAGCATTCAGGTGCCGGCCACGGTGCAGGCGGTGCTTGCGGCACGGATTGACCGGCTGCCCCCAGAGGAGAAGCAGCTCTTGCAGACCGCGGCGGTCATCGGCACCGAGGTGCTCCTGCCACTGTTGCAGGTCATTGCCGAGTTGCCCGAAGACGCTCTATACCGCAGCCTGGCGTACCTCCAGACGGCTGAGTTCCTCTACGAGATGCACCTCTTCCCCAACCAGGTGTACACCTTCAAGCACGCCCTGACCCACGAGGTGGCCTACGGCAGTCTGCTCCAGGAGCGGCGGCGGACGCTGCATGCGCGCATTGTTGAGGCCCTGGAGGCGTTCGGCGGCGACCGGGTGACCGAGGTAGCTTCTGTGGCGAAGGGCTTTCCTGCCGGAAGGCAGGACCTGGACCAGGTCGAACAGCTGGCGCACCATGCCCTGCGGGGGGAGGTGTGGGACAAGGCGCTGGCATACTTGCAGCAGGCAGGGGAGAAGGCCATGACGCACTCAGCTCCCCGCGAGGCTGTGGGATATTTCGAGCAGGCGCTCGACGCCCTCCAGCATCTGCCAGAGCAGCGTGACACACGCGCGCAGGCCATCGACCTCCGGCTGGACCTGGGGTGGCCGCTCCAGCGATTGGGAGAATGGCGACGATCCCTTGACATCCTGCACGAGGCCGAAATCCTGGCCGAGGCGCTGGGTGATCACCGTCGGCTGGCACGTGTTGCGGTTTATATCGCCAATCATCTCCGGACTATGGGTGATTATGATCGCGCACTCGCTGTTAGCCAGCGGGCGCTTGTCTTGGCAACAGCTCTTGGCGATGTTGTTCTCCAGGGGTATGCAAACGCCCGTCTAGGGCAGATCTACTATCTCCTGGGCGACTATCGGCGGGCAGGCGAGATGCTCAGGCAGAGTGCGACAGCCCTGGCAGGCGAGCGCAACCGAGAGCGCTTCGGCCTCCCCTTCCTGCCCGTCGTGCACACCCGTGCCTACCTGGTCATGTGCCTGGCCCACCTGGGAGCCTTCGCTGAGGGGCACTCTATTGGCACAGAGACGATACGGACCGCTGAGGCAGTCAATCACCCGTACAGTCGCGCTACTGCCTCATATAGTATTGGGGTGCTGTTCCTGCGTCAAGGGGCGCTCTCCCAGGCCATCCTGGCGTTCGAGCGCAGTCTTGCCATATGCCGTGCCGAGCACATTGAGGATTGGTTACCCGTGCTCACGGGGGCCTTGGGCTACGCCTATGCTCTTGCTGGGCGTCTGGCCGAAGCCCTGCTGCTCCACGAGCAGGCAACGGAGCAGCAGACCACCGTGCCAGACGAGCGCACCCAGACGCTCACCATGGTGCGGTGGGGCAAGACATGTCTGCTCACCGGCCGCCTGGCAGAGGCGAGGTCACTGGCGGAGCAAGCCTTCGATCTTGCCCGTACGCACCAGGAACGCGGCCATGAGGCATTGGCTCTGCATCTCCTAGGGGAAGTGTACGCGCACGGTGAGGCTCACGAGGTCGAGCCAGCCGTGGGGCATTACCGCCAGGCCCTCACCCTGGCCGATGAGCTCGGCATGCGCCCGCTCCAGGCCCACTGTCACCTCGGCCTCGGCACGCTGTATAGCCGCATGGGACAGGTGGAACAGGCCTACACCGACCTGTCTGCTGCCATCACGCTATACCGCGACATGGACATGACGTTGTGGCTCCCCCAGGCCGAGGCAGCGCTGGCACAGGCCGAGGAGGCGTGACATGATGTATCGTGTTGTGTAGTATGCTCTAGGCTCGTGCCGCATCAGCAGCCATTCGCCCTGGAGGGATTATGTCCAGTCGCATCACTCACGCCGACTTGCAGGCCGCGCTCCCTGATGTCACCTCTGCTTTGCACATGCCGGGGCTGCAGCGGCCTGTTGATATATGCCGAGATGCCTGGGGGATTCCCCACATCCGGGCTGGCAACGAACACGACGCCTTCTTCGCGCAGGGATTCGTGACCGCGCAAGATCGGCTCTGGCATATGGACTACGATCGCCATCGCGCCCTCGGCCGCTGGGCTGAGTGGGTTGGCCCGGCGGCGCTGCCCGAAGATCGGCTGATGCGCACATTCCGCCTCGAACGAGCAGCCATGGCTGACTGGTCCGTGTCGAGCCACGCCGCGCAGGCGATGCTGGAGTCATACACCGCTGGGGTGAACGCCTTCATCACGACCACGTGCACCCTTCCCATCGAGTACACCATTCTGGACACCACACCAGAGCCCTGGGAAGCCTGGCACTGCCTGGCGGTCTATAAAGTGCGCAATATGCTCATGGGCACCTACGAGATGAAGCTATGGCGCGCCCGGCTCGCTTTAGGGCTGGGGCCTGAGAAAGCCGCGGCACTGTTTCAGGGCGCCCCACAAGGGGCCCTGGTGACCATACCGCCGGGCGAAACATATCAGGGGCCGCCGTTAGACTGCCTGGACGCACTCGCGGCAGCGGCGGCCCAGCTCAATTGGCTTGGCGAAGTCGACGGTGGCAGCAATGCCTGGGTCATTTCCGGCGAGCGCACGGCCTCGGGGTTCCCCCTGCTGGCCGGGGATTCGCATCGTGCTCTCGATACGCCCAATGTTTACTATCAGGTCCACATCACCTGCCCCATGTTCCGCGTCAGTGGCTACGCCGTGCCTGGTGTACCCGGGGCGCCGCACTTTAGCCACACGGCCTACGTTGCCTGGGGCATGACCCACGGCTATGCTGACTATCAGGACCTGTTTATTGAGCGTTTTCGCACACAGGACGGGCGCCTGGAGTACGCTTACAAAGACGCCTGGCTGCCAGCCGACGTGTCACACGAAAAACTCCTCGTACGCGGCGCAGCACCTGAAGTGTTGGAGATCGTGGCCACGCACCATGGGCCGATCATCGCTGGCAAGCCCCACACTGGTACAGGACTGGCCTTTAGTCACATCGGCACCAACAGCGGCACGCCGTGGGCTGATAGCGTGTATCAGTTGCTGACCGCCCGCTCTGCGGACGAGGCCGAGGAGGCCATGCGGGAGTGGACCGAACCGGTGAATAATGTGGTGTACGCCGATGTGCACGGCGCCTATGGCTATCGCTATCGTGGTCGTATTCCACTGCGGCCGCTGGCGAATGGCTGGGCGCCTGTCCCCGGCTGGACTGGCGAGCACGAATGGACCGGGCAGATTCCGTTCGAGGCCATGCCACAGACGAGGAATCCGCTGGCCGGCTATGCGGTGACCTGTAACCAGAGAGTGACCACGGCTGAGTATCCCTACTACATCAGCACCTATTTTCTCGCAGATTACCGTGCCAGGCGCATTACCACGCGACTGCAGGCTTTGCCCCCTGGGACAGCTACGGTCGAGGACATGGTGGCTATCCACGCTGATCGAGTGTCGATTCCGGCACAGGCGTTCTTACAGATATTGGCTCAGATACAGCCAACGGACCCGCAGGGGGCGGCGGCTCGCGAGCTGCTCCTGATCTGGGATGGCAGTATGGACCGTACCTCTGTGGCAGCGGCATTGTACGGCACGACCAAGACTTATTGGCTCGCAGATGTGCTACAGTGCGCTTTAGGCCCGTTTGCTAAGGATGCACTCGCCTCCTCCGGCATCGGGCGGGGTGCGTCGACCCACGCGGTACAAATCTATGCGCGCGCTGTGACCGCCATGGCCAGTGGCGATACTTCCCTGTTGCCCCCGGGCCAGACCTGGCCTGGGCTTATCGCGTCAGCCCTGGAGCGGGCGGTCGCTGAACTCCGGCAGCGCCTGGGCGATGATATGCACACGTGGACCTGGGACAAGGTGCATCATACACGGCCACGCCATCCCCTGTCGCGGGTCTTACCGGAACTGGCGCCTCTCCTCGATCCGCCGCAGGTGGCTGCCGGTGGCGATGGTGATACGCCGCAGCAGGGCGGCTATTGGGGCACTGATCGCTTCGTCCTGGTGTCGTTGTCAGTAAACCGCTACATCGATGACCCGGCTGACTGGCGCCGCTCGCGCTGGATCGTGCCACTTGGCGCCTCAGGTCATCCAGGCAGTCCGCATTATGCTGACCAGGCAGCCTTGTGGGCCGATGTCAAAACGATTCCACAATGGTGGGACTGGGACGACATCGTCGCGGCTGCTGCAACACGTCAGCAACTGCTGCCAGGGGCGTAACTTCTAACACACCTCCTCTCCGGGAGAGTAAGAGTGTTCAGTATAATATTCTGCTGGGGCACGAGTGTATCATCCCCTCCCCCTCGACGGGGGAGGGTAAGGGTGGGGGTGACGGCCGGGGGAGTACCTAGGCCGCACTTCTCCCCCCCATCCCTACCTTCCCCCGCCAGGGGGGAAGGAGCCAAAAGCCTCTGTGGCTTTCTGTGGGGGTATGGACACATTGCGCCGCTATGTCATCCAACGTCTGGTAGCCTCGGGTCTCACCTTACTCGGGGTCTCCTGCATTGTCTTTGTGATGGTACGCCTTCTGCCGGGGGACCCGGCGCGCGTGATTGCGGGACTTTTAGCGAGCGAAGACGAGGTCAGCGCGGTGCGCCGCCAGCTTGGGCTGGACCGGGCGTTGTACGTGCAGTATGGCCACTTCCTGGTGCGGGCCGTGCGTGGCGACCTCGGACTATCGGCGCGGACCTCGGAGCCAGTGGTACGCGAAATCATGGCGCGCTTGCCGGCCACGTTGAAACTGGCCCTGATCAGTACCCTGCTCGCGACGTGCCTGGGGGTGGTAAGTGGGGTGGTGGCGGCCACGCACCTCTACTCCGGATTTGATTATCTCGTATCGCTGGCCACTCTGTTCGGTGTGTCTATGCCTGTGTACTGGTTGGGCCTGATCCTCATTATCGTCTTTGCGGTGCAGCTCAACTGGCTGCCTGCGGCTGGCGCCGACGAGCCTGGGAGTTTTGTGCTGCCGTCCCTGACCCTGGCGAGTTTTTCGGTCGCACTCGTAGCACGCATGACGCGCTCTACCATGCTCGAAGTGCTGGGGCAGGAATTCGTGCGTACTGCCCGGGCCAAGGGGCTACGGGAATACACGGTGGTGTACCATCATGCCTTGCGCAATGCCCTGATTCCCATCATCACAGCCGTCGGGCTGCAGTTTGGCGCTTTACTCGGCGGGGCAGTCCTGACGGAGACCGTGTTCGGCTGGCCGGGCATGGGGCAGTTGCTGGTGGAATCGATTTTTGCGCGCGATTATCCGATGGTCCAGGGGATCGTCCTGATATTCTCGGCGCTCTTTATCCTGACCAATTTCCTGGTTGATCTCTCTTATGTCTTCATCGACCCGCGCATCCATTACAACTGACGCACGTCACGTGCCGGCGGACACCACGCGCTGGCAGCGCTGGCGTGACGGCTGGCGGCGCTTCCGGCGCCATCGCGCGGCGATGATGGGTCTGTGTGTGTTGGGCTTGATGCTGCTGCTCGTCATCACCGCGTCACTCTGGACCACGCACGACCCCACGCGGCAACAACTGTCGCAAGTCCTGCGGCCCATCTCAGCGCAGCACCTGTTAGGCACAGATCATCTGGGACGTGATATGCTGGCACGTCTCTTATACGGCGGGCGTTTGTCGTTGCTCATCGGCGGCTTTGCAGTTGGTATTGGTCTCGTCATCGGCGTGCCGCTCGGGGCTCTTTCAGGTTTTCAGGGCGGGTTGACCGATTTGCTCATCCAACGGCTGGCAGATGTGCTCCTCTCTTTTCCAGGATTCCTCCTGGCGTTATCTCTGGTGTCCATGCTCGGTGTGGGCCTGCAAAATGTCATCATTGCGGTTGGGATCAGTGCTATCCCGTCGTTTATTCGCCTGGTACGGGGCTCTGTTCTCTCCATTCGGGAGCATGTGTTTGTCGAGGCGGCACGAGCTCTAGGGCAGCGTCCGAGTATCATCCTCGTGCGTCATGTCCTGCCGAATACTATGGCACCCATTATCGTGCAGGCGACACTCAACCTTGGCTCATCGATTCTGGTGGCAGCAGGTCTTGGCTTTCTAGGTTTGGGTGTCCAGCCGCCTACAGCAGAATGGGGCACGATGCTGGGCGAAGGGCGGCAATATATCTTCCGCGCCCCTCTGTTAACGCTGTTTCCAGGCTTGGCCATCTTTCTGGCTGTACTTGGCTTTAATCTATTGGGTGACGGACTGCGGGATGCGCTCGATCCGCGCTTATCGCAGTTCTGAGGAACCGGGCAAACGTGAGACACAAACATGGCCAATTTTAAGACGCACGTCTCCGTGGCAGCGGCCCTGAGTGGTACCCTGGCAACGGGCTTTTTAGTGGCTGGGGTCGCTGCGCCCAAAGATGTATGGCTCTATTTCGCCATGGGCACGGTTGGTGGTATCCTGCCCGATATTGATGCCGATCATTCTATACCTGGCAGAATGTTCTTTAGTTTTTTCGCGCTTGTGGTGGCGTTTTTAACGCTGTTTAGCCGCGCCGGGGTGTATTCGATCCTCGAACTCTCTATCCTGTGGGTGGTCACCTATGTGGTTGTCAGACACGTGATCTTCAAGCTGTTTGCCAGGTTCTCGGTGCACCGGGGGGTGTTTCATTCGCTCCTAGCGGCAATCTTTTTTGGGTTCCTGACGACGAGTCTCACGTACCATCTGTTCAAGCTCAGCCCCCTAGGGGCCTGGATGAGTGGGCTCTTTGTGAGTGTGGGCTATGTGATTCACCTGGTGCTTGATGAGATCTACAGTGTCGATCTGACCGGCGCGCGTGTTAAACGCTCCTTTGGGACAGCGCTGAAGCTTATCAGTGCGGATGTGAAAGCCACTACATGCCTTGTGTTGGCCACTATTCTGCTATTTTTCACAACCCCCAGTGCAGAACGATTTGTCCATACCGTACTGAATTTTGACACGTACAAGAGCATCAAAGGCCAATTGCTGCCCAAGGCCGGGTGGTTTAGGTGGTAAAAGCTCTGCGCAGCAGTGTTCTCCCTCCCCCTCGACTCTCCCCCCCATCCCAACCGTTCCCCGCGACTGCGTCGGCGGAGGGCCGCCTCATTAAGGGCGGCCCTTCCCCCGCCAGGGGGAAGGAGCCAAGAGCCCGAGGATGCCTGGCTATGTCAGAGCGCCGCCGCAGGATGAGCCAGCCCCGGCGGTACAACCATAGCAATGATTGGCTGTGACAATGCGCCGGGTATGCAGCTGGACGGGATTGAAGTCACGGATATGGCGGGGCAAAGCCTCTCCGAGTGGTAGCTCCAGCATCTGATTGAAGTCGCAATCATACAGGGTGCCATCCCAGCCTACGGACAAGGTATAGCGACACATGACACCGGCGGCGGCGGCTGGATTAAAGGCGTTGGCGAGGCGCGCCATATACCCTTCATAATTGCCGCTGGTGATCAGGAAGTCGAGAAAGCGGCTGATCGGCATATTCGTGATTGTATACAGGCGATTAAAGGTAATGCCGTACTCCCGTGCTAACGCCTGCCGGAAGCGAGCCTCGATGGCCTCCTGTTTGGGCGGCAGGAAGGCTCCCACGGGATTGTGCACGAGATGGAGCATGAGACCGCTTCCCTCTATGCCATAGCCCAGGCCATTCAGTAGCTGCAGCGCCCGCACTGATTTAGCAAAGACGCCGTCGCCCCGCTGGGCATCCGTCTGGGCCGGACGAAAGTAGGGCAGCGAGGCAATCACCTCGACCCGATGCTGCACAAAAAACGCGGCCAGATCAGCCTGCGACGGCAGCAAGAGCACGCTGAGATTACAGCGGTCCATAACATGACGGCCCAAGGCCCGAGCCTGTTCCACGAGCCACCGAAAATTCGT
>Ga0114129_10017097_pt1 | contig 10329 bp, 10 predicted proteins | sample RhiMetdeltSRZDD1_FD_80071 | JGI IMG/M metagenome (GOLD analysis project Ga0114129, IMG submission 80071) | Populus rhizosphere microbial communities from Tennessee, USA - Rhizosphere MetaG P. deltoides SRZDD1 (version 2) (version 2) | ecosystem: Host-associated > Plants > Roots > Rhizosphere >... | reverse complement strand
CGCCTCCGTGGCTCCGTGGCTCCGTTCCTCCGAAGCTGAGACCGTTCCTCGGTCCACCTCCGTTTCGACGAAGCTGAATGGGCAGCGGCGAGCGGCGCTACACCAAACTGAAATCCGCTCTAGGGTTGTTGTGTTTTCAGTTCAGGGAACGAACGTGAACTTCGCCTGTCCCGTGATGCTCTTCGCCCAGCCGAGCAGCGATTCGCTGAAGGGGCGCGTCCGCGCGCTGATGCGGACGTAGTAGTCGCGCGTCGGATCGAGCTTCGACGTGTCGCACAGCGGCAGGCGCGTCCACGTCGTCAGCCACGCTTTCACGATGGCCGCGTCGTCGGTGACGAGCACTTCCTCGACGCGGCCGTCGACGGTCCGCGAGAGCGTATGCCGCCGGGTGAGGTTGTCGTACTGATCGCTGGCGGCGACGGTCGCCGTCACGATCGTCCGGTCCAGCCACACGGGCACTTCCGTGCGCAGCTCGAGCTCGTAGGTGAACGTCGTGCGCAGGCCGCTGGCGATGGCATCGCGGACCGGCTCGGTGTAGGCATCCTCGAGCTCGAATGAGACGAGGACCTTGTTGTCCCGCACGATCGGAACGATCCGCAGGCCCTCGGCCGCGCGCACCATCACGCTCGCAGCCATCAGCCCTGCAGCGACCCAGATCCATCGACTGCGACGATTCGAACGCATGTGGTTCTACCTCAGCACGATGCCCATGCTCGCGCGCCAGAAGGACAGCTGTTCCGGCAGCGGTTGGGGCGCGACGCTCAAGCCCTTTGCATCGCGGCTGAAGCTGCGGAAGTATCGCACGTCCCAGGAGACGCCCCACGCATCGTTGACAAATCCGGTCGCGCCGCCGCCGACGTCAATCACCGCGAGCGACTCGTGAACCTTCAGGGCGCCGAGCGCATCGTCGATCCCCACGCGCATGACGCCTGCACCGCCCACGAAATACGGCCGCAGTGAATATCCGGTCATACGCTTCGGCAGCGTGAGCACGAAGCTGCCGGTGACTGTCGTGACGCCGCTCGACAAGACGAGATGCCGGTCGCCGGCCTGAAAGAATCCCGGCGCGTGCGCGACGTCGACGTCGACGCCGAACAGATCCCACAGGATCGCGGCGCTGCCGCCGATGACCAGGTGCGGCTTGTCGGCGGCCTTCTCGAAATCGACAAACGTCGTGCTCCCGGCGAATGCGACGGCGATGAACGGTTTAATCTGTTTCTCCGCCGCCTCCGCGCGCATTGACAGTAGAACAATCGCCACAACCAGTACAAGCTCAACCAGCGACGTCGATCGCACGTGGCTACCGGACGAAGATACCCAGGAACAGCCGGCCGAACGTCGAGACCGACAGATCCCCGGCCGCGAGCGCGAATGGCTTCGAGAGACCGTCGCTGTTCGCGAGCAGAATCAACGTGAGCCCGCGGCGCGGCAGCGTGACGATCAGCGACGAGGACGCGTTGTCGCCGACGCCGAACTGCCAGACGACGGGCTCGCCGGCGTAGCTCTGCACGAACCAGCCGAAGCCGTGCGGCAGGACCTGCCCCTGCGCGCCGAGGGGCGGCGTCCACGCCGCTGCGATCGTCTCGGGGCGCAGCAGCACGCCCCTCTTCAGCGCCAGATCGAATTTTTCGAGGTCCTGCACGCTCGAGATGAGACCGGTGGCGGGCGTCAACGTCGGCGAGACATAGCGCGACGGCGATGCGCGTCCCTGAGAATCGACGGCGTAAGGCGTCGCGAGCCGGGCCAGCGCTCCCCGGTAGCGATCGAGCGTCGCGGCCGGAAATGGCTGCGGAGCCAGCTGCATGACGTCGGGACCCGGCACGGAGTCGAGCTGCATCCCAAGGGAATCGAGCCTCGCCGCCAATATCGATCGGTACGAGACGGCGGCGATCGGCGAGTTGCCCGAGCACGCGGACGCCGCGAACGCCAGGCCAGCGAGACGCTCCGGGCGATACGCGAACGCGAGGCCGCCGGCGCTTCCGGTCGTGTGCGTGAGCAGTTGTCGCACCGTCGCGTTCGGCTCGGGCGCCTCGGCCGAGTAACTGCCGATGCGAGCGTCGAGCGATACGCGCCCTTCTTCGACGCAGCGCAGGATGATCGAAGCCGTGAACACCTGCGTCAACGCATCGAGGTGGAACGGCGTATCGGGTCGGGCGTCGATCGCGCGCTCGACGCTCTGGCGGCCGAACGCGCGCTCCCACTGCACCTCGCCAGGCCCGACGATGGCTGCCGCCAGGCTCGGGATGCCAGCCTGCGTGCGCAGCGCATCGAGGTACTCGCCGAAGCGCGCGAGCACCAGGTCGTCGGCCGCATGCAGCATGGCGAGAGACGACGACACCGCGACCGTGAGGATCAGAATCGCCCGGCGCATCAGGTTGGTCTGCGCATCATACCTGAGCTTAACGATCGTTTGCAGCACGCAAGCTCAGCGTTGAGCGCCGAGGCCGATCGCTGATGGCTACGTGGCTTCCGGATTGCTGACATGCGAGCGTGACGCTTGGACGAGTAGTGTTCGCGGCAGGTGCGGTGGTGACGGCGCTCGCGTTCGCGTCGGTGCCACTCGCGCGCGAAGCGCCGCTGCCGGCGTTCGCGGCGGCACCGCACGAAGACGCGCCGTGGCCGTCCGCGCGCGGCCACGAACGAGAGCAGCGTGACGAGGCGCTTCGCCGCGCGTCCGTGTGGACGCCGTCCGATCCGCGCGCCGTCGATTTCACCGCCAACCCACCGGACCCGTCGGGTCTCCTGACCCGTCCACGCGAGGACGTCGTGCGCTGCCGGTATGTGGCCGAGGCCCCGCACGGGACCACGCCGAAGTTCGACTGCGTGCTGGAGAACGGCGAAGTCGTGAAGGTGAAGTACGGGTGGGCGACGGCGGAGATCCACGCGGAGATCGCCGCGAGCCGCCTGCTGACGGCGCTCGGCTTCAGCGCCGACCAGATGTTCTTCGTGCCGAGGCTGCGCTGCTACGGCTGTCCGCGTTTCCCCTTCGAGGCCACGCAGGTGCTCGAGCGGCTCGGCGCGCGCGAGCTGATCGTCGGTCGCCTGCCCGCCGATCGGTTCGTCGAGTTCGAGTGGGTCGCGGTGGAGCGCAAGTTCGGCGGGCACGAGATCGCCGCAGACGATCAGGGCGGCTGGGCGTGGTGGGCGCTGGATCGCGTCGATCTGTCCTCGGGCGCGCGCCGCGCGGAGATCGACGCGCTGAAGCTGCTGGCGCGGTTCCTCGCGCACTGGGACAACAAGGCGTCGAATCAGCGGCTCGTGTGCGTGTCGCCGATCGCGGAAGGCGAGCCGACCACCTGTCCGCGGCCGTTTGCGATCGTTCACGATCTCGGCGCGACGTTCGGTCCCAGGAAAGTTCACCTGCCGCACTGGGAAGCGGCGCACATCTGGGCCGACGCCGGGCAATGTCGCGTCACGATGAAGGATCTGCCGTACGGCGGCGGCACGTTTCCCGACGCGCAGATCTCCGAGGCGGGCCGCGCGCTCGCCGCGCGGCTGCTCATCGCGCTCTCGGATCGGCAGATCACCGATCTCTTCGAGGCGGCGCGCTTCGGCACGTTCCGCGGATGGAATCTCCGCGCGTGGCCGGTCGCGGAATGGGTCCGCGTCTTTCGCGAGAAAGTGGACGCGATTCGATCCGGCGGCCCGTGTCCGGACGGCGGCATCTCCTCGGCACAGTCGAGCTCTCGCTAGAGCGTTACATCCCTTTTACAAGTGGTACGAGACGTGCGTTCGTTTGCCACACGGAGAGAGATTCGATGACGCGATTCCTTGCAGCTCTTGCATTCGCCGCTGTCGCTCACGCCTCGACGGTAAGCGCTCTGCAGAAACCCGAGGTCAACCCGCACGCGGCGCTGCTCGCCGATTTCAAGGAGCGCGTCGACAAATACGTCGAGCTCCGCAAGAAGGCGGACGACAGCGCCCCGCCGCTGAAGGAAACCAAGGACCCGGCGAAGATCCGGGAGGCGCAGGAGGCGCTCGTCGAGCGGATCGGCGCCGCGCGCGCGGGAACCAAGCGCGGCGACATCTTCACGCCCGAGATCAGCGCGCATTTCCGGCGGCTGCTCCGTCCCGAGCTGAAGGAAGCGGGAACGAAAGCGCTGATGAAAGACGACGATCCCAATCCGGAGAGCGTGGCGTTCAAGATCAATGCGCCGTATCCGGACAAGCAGCCGCTCTCGACGGTGCCGCCGAACGTGCTCGCGACCCTGCCGCGGCTGCCCAAGGACATCGACTACCGGTTCGTGGGCAAGCATCTGATTCTTCGCGACGTCCGCGCGAACATGATCATCGATTACCTGCCGAACGCCATTTCATAGGGAGGCCGTCCGTGCGTTGCCAGCACACATCGATTCGATTCGGCGCCGCGCTCGCGCTCGCCGTCGGCGCCCTCGCCGCGCCGGCCGCGGTGGACATCACGTTGCCCAACACGAAGGACTCCGTGAAGATCGCCATCATCGGCGACAGCGGCACGGGCGACTCGGCGCAGTACAAGATTGCCGAACAGCTCATTGCGTCGCGCCAGAAATTCCCGTTCGAGTTCGCGCTGATGATGGGCGACAACCTGTACGGCGGCGACACGCCGAAGGACTACGACAAGAAGTTCGAGACGCCGTACAAGCCGCTGCTGGACTCGGGGATGAAGTTCTACGCCTCGCTCGGGAACCACGACAACCCGAACGAGCGCATGTACAAGATGTTCAACATGAACGGCGAGCGGTTCTACACGTTCAAGCCGAAGAACAACGTGCGGTTCTTCGCGCTCGACAGCAACTACATGGACAAGCCGCAGCTCCAGTGGCTGGAGAAGGAGCTCGCCGCGAGCGGCTCGGACTGGAAGATCGTGTTCTTCCACCATCCGATTTACTCATCGGGCGGCACGCACGGCTCCGACCTGCAGCTGCGCGAGCAGCTCGAGCCGCTGTTCCTGAAGTACGGCGTCGACGCCGTGTTCAGCGGCCACGAACATTTCTACGAGCGCATCAAGCCGCAGAAGGGAATCTATTACTTCGTCTCGGGCGGCGCCGGAAAGGTGCGCAAAGGCGACGTCGGCAAAACCCCGCTGACCGCCAAGGCGTTCGACACCGGCTATCACTTCATGCTGATCGAGTTCTCCAAGGACACGATGCACTTCCAGGTGATTTCGGAAGAGGGGAAGACGATCGACTCGGGCGCGCTCCCGCGCTTCAGCGACGCGGACAAGAAGAAGCTCTCGACCGCGACACCCTGACCACCACACCGCAGCACACGCCGAACCCGCAGAGAACCGTGATTCTGCGTGTTCGGCGATGTCTGCGTTGATCGTCCCCGGACGCTGCTATCGGGAGGTCACCGCTCGCGGATCACACGCGACGCGCGCAGAATGCCTTCCACGCTGCGCGCGTTGCCCTCGTGGCACGCGTACTCGAACATCAGCTCGTCGGTCTTCCGCATCGGAAACGACGCCGTCCACGATCGCGTCCAGACGGTCGGGTCCTCCACCGTGAACCGATACTCGATCGTGTTCGCGCTGACGCCGCTGAAGCGCTCGACGAGATGCAGTCGCTCGTCGGCGCCTCTGAAGCTCGTCTTGCCGGTGAACCCGATCGTGTCGATGACGAGCGTGGCGCCGTCCCAGCGGCCGCGCGAGTCTCCCATCCAGCGCGGCACCGTGCCGTGCGGCCGGCCGTCGATCGGCACGATGCGCGCGTCGTGAATCATCTCGTTGACCAGCACCACGTAGTCGCGCGTCTGCACGACCTGAACGTTGTTGTTGTAGACGCCCGGCAGCATCGGCGGCCCGGCGGTTGCCCAGTTCAGGCAGCGCACGTTCAAGCCCATATCTTCCGGTCCCTCTTCCGGACCGCGATCGCGTCGCGCCTGCGCGCGCGACGCGGCCTGTGCCTGCGCGTCGGCGGTGAGCGCGGGGAGGTGTCCGTCGGGCGGGTCGACGATCAAGGACGTGCGGCGATCGATCAAACGGCGCGTGCCCGGATCCCACCAGTCAGGACCCGCCGTGGCGTTCGTCGACGCCTGCCGGTCGTTGGTCTGCCGCTCGTACGACGACGCCTCCTCGATCGTGAGGACGGCCTTCTCCCCGAAATCGCGCGGCCGCTCGAGCGGCGTCATCGTCGCGTAGGTCCAGACGCCCTGCAAATCGGGGTCGCCCCAGGCGGTGCGGGGCGGCGTCCACGTGCGCTGTGCGGTCAGCGACGCGGCGGTCATCGTCGCGACGATTCCGGCAACGAAGAGAAGCGGCGGACGCACGTGCGAATGATACTCCTCCCGAACCTTTTGGACGGCACGGGGTCTAACGTGATGCGATCGCGAGTGCCAGATGAATCGGCGTCACCCGCCGGCCTTCGGCTTGTCGTTCCTCCTGCACGTGCTCGCCCTGGCAATCGCCGTGTGGCAGACGCCGCTGCGTTACTGGGTGCCGCGCGACGCCCGCGTCACGCCGGTCTCGGTCGAAGCTCGTCCCTCTGAATCGCCGGACGGCGATCCGGCGGTCGATCCGATTGTCGAGAGCGACTCGGCGTCGACGCTCGTGATCCAGGGCTTCAAGTTCGACTTCGGCAAGGTCGCGGCGCGCGAGCTCGAGCTGTTTCCGTTTCTCTCGCTGCGGCTGCCGCTCAAAATGGCGACGCCGGCCGATCGCGGCGCCCGCGCGCGTACACGGTTGTTCAATCCGTTTGCGAGCGCGGCGGCGACCGATTCCAAGCCGCCGCTCGTGCTGAGCGACCGCGCGCTGCAGGATGTCGTCGACAGCGCGTGGTCGCGGCGCTACCGCTGGCGCGTGTTCCGTCCCGTGCGCGAGCTGACGGCGAGGTACAGCGCCGACGCCGGCCGGCTGCCGATGCTGCTGCGCCGATACAACGATCAGAACATGCTGCAGCCGTACCTCGATACGCCGATTCCCGACATGCGCGTCTGGACCGAGCTCGGCATCGCGGCCGATCACATCGACTACATCGGCTTCATCACGAAGTACGCCTCCGACCATCCGTCCACGAAGGCGACAACGGAACTCCTCTTCCTGCTGGACAAGCTGGCGCAGGGCAGCTGTGACGCGCTGACGACGCTCGTCGGCACGAGCCCTCCCCTGATGGAATGGACGCGAGCGACGAGCCGCGAGGCGTTCGACTTGTTATCGAGGCTCCAGCGCTACTACCGCTCCGAGCTGGATCTCAGAGATCTCATGGGCCGCCGCCAGCTCGCGCTGTTTTACGACCGGATCCGCATCGCGATCCTCAGCGGTATCGTCGCGACGACGCCGCGCGGCTATCGCGCGAGCGACGCGCGGTTTCTCATCGGCAGCATCTACTGGCGGCAGGCCCGCGCCGACGAAGCGGTACGCTGGTGGCGCGGGATGACCGTGGACTCCGGCGACGGCTACGTGACCGCGTATACGGCGGTGCTCGAGGCCGTTCGCCGCGCCGGGCCGAACGGCGAAGGGATCGATCGGGGCGCGATCAACGCCGCGCTCGACGCGCAGCAGCGCGCCTGGGTTGAATTCTGGGAAACACGGCTGAAGCAGTTCGGATACGCTTTCGATACGTATTGATGCCGTCGACAGGCGCATAATCAAGTCTGAAGTGAAGGCAGGTAGGTTATGACCAGGGACATGGACCGCGCGCCGATCGTCGATCCGAACGCCGAACTGGAACGCGCACTCATCGACGACTTCATTCGCGGCCGCGGCTACGATCCGGCAACGCTGCACGCGCTTCCCGAGGATGTGCAGTACCGCCTCCGGCGCGACGCGGCCGCGCACGCGGCGGCGCGGCTGAGCGAAATGGAAGCGCGCGCGCATTACATCGACGAGCTGCACGGCCAACGCTGATCGCTGACGGCTGACCGCTACGATCGTTGCGACTCCCGAACGAGCCGTTCGAGCTGACGGTACTCACGCCAGTGCCGGAAGCTGACGGTGAGGAAGCCGGCGACGGGAATCGCGAGCACGACGCCGGCCGCGCCGCCCAGGACCGCGCCGGCCCAGATCGTGAGAATCACCGAAATCGTCGACAGGTTCATCCCTCGCCGGACGAGGCGTGGATAGATCACGTAATCCTGCACGAGCCTCAGCGCGGCGAGAAACATGATGACGGCGAGCAGTCGATCGCCCGCCTGCGTGATCGCGACGAGAAACGCCGTCATCGGGCCGAGTGCGGGGATGAGCTCGAGCACGCCGCCCGCGACACCCAGTGACACCGCCGACGGAACCTTCAGCAGCGCGAATCCCGCGACCGAGATCGCGCCGACGATGACGCCGGCCGCTGTCTGTGCGCGCACGTAGCCGGCCAGCGCGCTGTTCACGTCGCGCACGTATTCCTCGGCGCGCCATTGCAGATGACCGTGCGGCAGGATGCGGAGCGCGGAGCGCTGAAACCCGGGCGCGACCGTCAGCAGGACGAACGCGAGGATCGGCGCGACCGCGAGCCACGGCGCGAGCGGCGCCGCGTCGATGAGATCGTGCAGCGTGCTGCGCGCCTCGCGCTCGACGTAGCGGATCGCCAGTTCGACGCGCTCGCGCAGGACGAGGCGGGTCGACGCCGGCAGCGGCGACCGCATGATGGCCCGATCCACCGCCCGGGAATTCGCGCCGCTGAACAGACGATCGACCGCGTCGGGCGCGGTCACGTGAACCCAGTGCGCGATCGCATCGCCGGAGAACCGCCACGCCAGCGCCGCCGGAACGAGCAGCACCCCGTAGAGCAGGCCGAGCGCCGCCGCGCGCGAAATCGGCCGGTTCCGGTCGCGCGTTCGCACGCGGCGCCGGACGCCGGCAGCCGCCGGCGCCAGCAGGTACGCGAAGAATACGGACAGCAGCAGCAGTACGCCGATGCCCTCGATCGCACGCAGCATGTCTGGGGATGACGCTCGAACGCAAAGGCCGCGCTGCGGTCTTCGCGGTCCAAGCGGCGCTACGTGTCCAGCGCCGCCGGCCTCTTGAGGTGAAATCCCGCCGTGTCCTGATACGCCTTCGCGAGCGCGATCGCGTCCATCTCGCCGAAGGGCCGCGCGTAGATCACGACGTTGGTCGGCGCGCCGTTCTCCACGAAGCCGTTCGGCACGTTGATCGCCGGATAGCACGCGAGATTCGCCATCGTGAAGTGACGCTGCGTCGGCGTTTGCGGACGCGGCGGGACACCATCCCCCGCGCCTCCGGTCGTCGGCGCGGCGTCCGTGCCGCGGCCGCGGCCGCCGCGGCCATCGCCGCCGGGGTTGTTGGTGCCGGCGACCAGATACACGTCGACGTCCTTCGTCGCCTCGGCGAGCTGCATCATCATCATCATGCGGACGCGCTGCGACCGGAGGTACTCGACCGCGGGAATCAGCCGGCCGTTCGGTCTGGCGCCGTTGCGCGCGTCCTTCATCTTGCCGGCGCGCGCGTGCTCGTCGAAGAACACGATCGACTCGACGCCGAGGCCGGCGACGTTGGTCGGCGCGTTCGGCACGGTGACGGGAATGAAGCGCGAGACGCCAATCGATCGCAGCGTGTCGAGCGTCTTCCCGGCGTTCGCTTTCACCGTGGCGTTCGTCAGCTCGTCGAACGATTCCTGGAGGATGCCGACGCGCAGCTTCTTCACGTCGAGCTGCGCGTTCCAGTTGAACGGGATGTCGGACACGCTCATGTCGCGGCCATCGGGCTTCGCGATGGCCTGCATCACGATCGCGCAGTCCTCGGCGTAGCGGCAGATCGGGCCGAGGCGATCCTGGGTCCACGACAGCGCCATCACGCCGTACCGGCTGATGCGGCCGAACGTCGGACGGAGTCCCGCCAGTCCGCAGCGCGCGGAAGGACTGAGAATCGATCCGCTCGTCTCGGTGCCGATGCCGAAGCCGACGCATCCCGCCGCCGTGGCGGACGAGGGTCCCGCCGACGATCCGCTCGATCCCTGTGTGAGATTCCACGGGCTCTTGGTCTGCCCGCCGAACCACTGATCGCCGCTCGCCAGCTCGCCGGTCGTCAGCTTCGCGATGAGTACCGCGCCCGCGTCGCGCAGCATCTCGACGATGCTGGCGTCGTAGTCGAACGATTGATCCTTGAACGCCGGCGATCCCCACGTCGTCTTGTAGCCCTTGACGGAGATGATGTCCTTCGCGCCCCACGGGATGCCGTGGAGCGGACCTTTGTACTTGCCGGCCGCGATCTCCGCGTCCGCCTTCTTTGCCTCGGCGCGGCCATGCTCGTCGAGAAACGTGACGACGTTGTTCAACTTGCCGTTGTAGCGGTGAAGGCGCGCGAGGTACATCTCGGTCAATTCGAGCGACGTGACCTGCTTCGTGCGGACGAGCTCGGCGAGATGGCGGACCGGCCAGAACGCGGCCTCCTCGAGATTCGCCGGG
>Ga0114129_10017095_pt1 | contig 10330 bp, 6 predicted proteins | sample RhiMetdeltSRZDD1_FD_80071 | JGI IMG/M metagenome (GOLD analysis project Ga0114129, IMG submission 80071) | Populus rhizosphere microbial communities from Tennessee, USA - Rhizosphere MetaG P. deltoides SRZDD1 (version 2) (version 2) | ecosystem: Host-associated > Plants > Roots > Rhizosphere >... | reverse complement strand
GTGGGCGACAAGGCCTCACCTCAGAACTTGGGGACGACGATCAACTTCACGGCCAGCGCGACCGGCGGCGTCCCGCCCTATCAGTTCAAGTGGTGGCTCTACAACGGCGCGTCGTGGTCCCTGCTCAGCGATTGGTCCGCCAGCAACTCGTTCGCCTGGGCCCCGCCGAGCCCCAACCCCAACTATCAGATTGCTATCTGGGCTCGGAGCGCCGGCAATGCAGCAGATCGTGCGGAGGCGTACCGGGCTCTTGCTTTCTCGATCGGCTCGAATCTGGCCGCCGCCTTGGCGGCCGACAAGCCGGCGCCTCAGAACGTCGGCACCACCATCACGTTCACGGCCAGCGGAATCGGCGGCATCGCGCCCTATCAGTTCAAGTGGTGGCTGTACAACGGCGCGTCGTGGTCCCTGCTCAGCGATTGGTCCGCCAGCAACACGTTTGCTTGGACCCCGACCGCCCCCAACGCCAACTACCAGATAGCAATCTGGGCCCGCAGCGCCGGCAATCCAGAAGATCGTGCTGAGGCGTACCGCGGTCTTTCATTTCCCGTCGGGGTACCGCAGGTTCGGTTCCTCAACAACCTGGTCTTCTGCACTTCCACGTGCCAAGGTTTTACGGCGAGGCTGACAGCGGCCGAGGGCTATAGCTGGACTTCCTTTTCGGGCGTTTTCTCACCTTATCAGAACGTGGCGAGCACAACTCTGAGCAACTTCACTGTTCAGGTCATCGAAAGCGGGCAGATCGTCAGCTTTCCCGGCGTATTCCACGTCTCGTTCGGCCGTCGGTACCTGATCATGCTGACTTTGGACGCCTCGAATAACCCTGTACTGCAACTCGTCGACGAGGGTTCCCTGACAGGCCTCGACGGTGAACAGCGTTTACCCCAGTTGCTCCCGATGAGGCCAGGGGACGCTTCACTGCGGTTTGCTCCTGCCTTATCGACGCCGTCGCCCTGACGGTGGTTCGTCCCGGCCCTCAAGGCGTATCAGCGTGACTCAGACCGCCCGCGAACGGTTGTAGCCGTTCCGCTACCGCTCGCACGATGCCGGCGCGACCGCAGCCGACACGGCGGGCGGACTTGAGTATGGCGCCCAGCGTACGCAGTGTGGCTGAGGGGGGCCCGCGACCTTCGGGTTGCCATGGGCACATACAGGCGATCTTCCGCGACATTGGGCGGCCGAGGCTGGCGGACGGCGTCCACGTCGGGTGAAATTCGTGAAGAAGATCACAGGCTGAATGGCCGTTCCATCACACGCGCTTGATGACTGCACGCGACGCCTTTCTGGCCGAACTCTGGCGAGCGTTCCGTCTTCGCACCCCGGATCTGCAGTGGGCACGGATTCCGGTTCGCCTTTACCCTCGTGGTCCAGTCCTTAGGCATCCGCCAGCGCTCGATCAAGCACCGCGGTCGGCAGCAGACGGTAAGGTCGAACGCACGAACCCTTTTCGATGGCGCTACAGTGCCGACGCCAGCCGTGAAGCTCGCGCCTTGCGCCGCCCTTCCGGCTGTCTAGCCGCGGTGATTCAGGCCGCCGACACGAACGGCAGGCGGGAGGTCAAGCTTGGCGAGACTCAAAAGTTGGAGCGACAGGCGTTGACAGACGTCGTCGTCGCGCTATCATCGGCCATGCCTCTGTGCCATCCGTTACTATCGTAGGTGCCTCTTCACTCGTGTGCCGGCGATGATCCGAATCGCATCGATTTCTCTCGTGTCGGCCTATCTCGCGAGCGTCGCCGTGTTCCTGCTCGTGACGCGGCGAATTCGCGTCAGTCCGCGTGGCGTGATTCGCGCCCTCGCCGCATCGCTCCGTCCACGGTTCAGCGGCGTATTGACCGACATCCGTCACGAACAGGGATATTGCTACGTCGCTCTCCTCGGAGCGCGGCCGATCTCGGACCGTGACGGCCGATCGGCGCTGGTCGTGTTCGAGGACGGCCAGCCGCTGCCACATCCTCATTCGAACCGCGATGAGATACGCGCGTGGGGCGGGGGGCGCTATTCTCACTGGGGTGAGGCGGTCTTCTTCTCGTCGCGTGACAACACCGACCCAGCGTCAAACGGTCGACGCTACACCGTGCGCGAGATGTGAGATGGCAGTCGTCAAGAATCGTAGTCTCTTCGACGTTCTCGCCTGTCCCGTGTGCCAGACGTCGCTCACGATCCACGGTGACATGCTGCGGTGCTCAGCGGCGCACGCCTTTCCCGTCATCCGTGAAATTCCCCGCTTCGTGGCCACTGACGACTATGTCGACTCCTTCAGCTTCGAATGGAACACGCACAAGACGACACAGCTCGATAGCTTTCGTCACGACACATCCTCCGAGGAAATCTTTCGCAAGAAGACAGGCTTCGGCCCCGAGAATATGCGGTGCAAGCTTGTGCTCGACGCGGGGATTGGCGCTGGCCGCTTTACAGATGTCATGGCGCGATGGGGCGCCAACGTTGTCGGCATCGACCTCAGCTTTGCGGTTGAAGCGGCGCACCAAAACTTCCGCGCGCGCGACAATGTTCTGGTGGCGCAGGCCGACATTGCGCACCTGCCGTTCAAGCCGGAGACATTTGACGTCGTCGTTTCGATCGGCGTTCTGCATCACACGCCCGATACGCGGCAATACTTTGATGCGCTGGTACCCTACGTCAAACATGGGGGCACGATCGCCATCTGGGTCTACCCGGCCGAGGGTGACTTTCTAACACGCAAGCAGTGGATCCCGTTCACATCTCGAATCCCCGACCGCATGTTCTACGAGTGGTGTCGCTGGTTTGTTCCCATGGCCCTCCGCCACCCCAACAATGTGTTGATCCGATTCATCAGTCGTGTCTTCCCGTTCAGCCGACAGGGACTCGGCGTCGAAAATGATATTCTCGATACCTTTGACGGCTATTCACCGCGATTTCACGGTATCCATACTCCGGCCGAGGTCGAGCGCTGGTTCAGGGACGTCGGCCTCGTGGACGTCCGCAACCCGGGGCCCTGGAACACGTCGATGCGAGGCGTCCGCCCGTGAATACGGAGTCATTGCGCGTTCCTGAGGAAAAGACTCAGCGAACGGGCCGGGAACCCCGACCTTCGCATGTCGTCGTCTTCGTCAGTGGTCCTCAGCCACGAGTCGAGGCTGCTCTCGCGGAGGCGCGGGGACTCTATCCGAGCCACGATTTTGTGTTCGTGACTGAACCCGAGTGTCGCGGTTGGCTCACGGAAGATGCGCACAATCACGTCTTCGTGACTCAACGCCCATTCAGTCCTTTTTCGCGGACGGCGAAGGCGCTACGGCGAACGCTCAGCGAGCGACCAATCCAGGCCTGTATTCTCGTCGTTGCCGGCACGGGCCACGAGAATCTACGGTACCGGATCTTCGCTGTTCGGCTGCCGACGGCGGAATTCCACCTACTTCCACGATCGGTTTCGAGGGTCTCGTGGATCCTCGATCGTTCCTCGTTTTTCGGAATCATCCTGGCCGCGGCACTCTCTCGGGGGATCCGTTCGGTCTCCTGGCTCGATGCGGTCGTCCTGATCGTTCTCGCGGGGATCTTGAGACTGTGGGCCCGCCGGACGGCTACGCGTCGATCGGACGGAAGGCCCGAAATCGTCCATCTGATTCCAACGATCGGGACGGGAGGGGCACAGAGGCAACTGGCACTCTTCCTCAAGAACCGCACTCGGCAGTACCAGCACCGACTTCTGGTTCTGTCTTCCACCGAGGGGTTTTCGGCGCCCGCCATGACGGCGGCCGGTATTCCGATCAGCTACCTCGACTCGAGAAATAGTCTTGTTCCACACGATGTAGATAAGCTGACGCGCAGTCGCCGTCGGCGACTCGCTTGGGTCCAACCTCTCGTCTTGTCTGCGCAGAACTGCTTTCCGATGTGTGGCCAGGTACTTAATCTTGCGCTGTACCTGAGGTCTCTTCAGCCTCGTCCCGATGTCCTCCACTGCTGGCTTCTCACGGCCAATGTAGTCGGTCCCCCCGCGGCCCGGCTCGCGGGAATGGGCAGGGTGATCACGTCGGTGCGAAATATCCAATCCGCGGTGAACTACAATTATTACGATCCACGCTGGCAGCGCATTCACGAGCGCGTCACGGCACGTCTCGCGGACGTCATCATCGCAAACGCTCCGGCGGTCGCGAGAGATTACAGGGCGTTCGCGCGGGTGCCCGCCACCAAGGTTTCGACCGTGCCGAACGGCATCGAGATCGAGGGGGCGTGTTCGCAAACGTCCAACCGCCGTGTGGCAATGCGGCGCACGCTCGGGCTTGCAGAGGACGATCTCGTCGTCGGGACGGTGGCCAGGCTGGCCAAGGAGAAGGATTTCACGACGTTTCTTCGGACCATCGCGATAGCCCGCGAACGACTTCCGAAGCTTCGCGTGTTGATCGTCGGCGACGGTCCGTTACGCTTGGAGCTAGAGGCCTTCGCGGCCGCGCTGGGTCTCGGGAAAGCGGTCGTGCGGTTCCTTGGCGAACGCAGGGACGCAGCCGAGGTCATCGCGTCTTACGACGCGTTCCTTCTCACGTCAGTGATCGAGGGGATGCCGAACGCGGTCATGGAAAGTCAGCTCGCCGGTGTGCCGGTCGTGGCGACCCGCGCTGGCGGCACCATCGATCTGATCCGTGATGGCGAAACCGGTCTCCTGGCGCCGATTGGCAACGCTGCCGCTCTCGCCGGCGCGCTCGTTCGGGTGCTTACTGACAAGTCGCTTCACGAGCAAATTTCCTCGGCAGCCCGCCAGCAGATCCGGAGCGGTTTCACCGCCGAGATGCTCGTGAAGCGAACCGAGGCCGTATACCATCGTCTGCTGACAACTGCCGAGTTCCGTCGGCGTGCGCCGTGTGTGGAATAGCCGGCATCCTTCGCAAGGACGGGTCCGCTCCTGATCGGGACCTGCTCGTCGCCATGCGGGACACCATGTCCCACCGCGGTCCCGACGACGCTGGGATCTGGACTGACGGGCCGGTCGGACTCGTCCATCGTCGCCTCGCGATTCTCGATCCCTCGCCCGCAGGCCATCAGCCGATGGGAGATCCCGACGGCGACGTTTGGATCGTCTACAACGGGGAGCAATACAACTATCCTGCGTTGCGAGCCCTGTGTCAGCAGCGCGGTATCACGCTCCGGAGTGGGAGTGACACCGAGACGCTGCTGCACCTCTGGAGGCTCTTTGGAGACCGGATGCTCGAGCATCTGCGCGGCATGTTCGCGCTCGCCCTCTACGATCGTCGAGACCGCGTCCTCTTTCTCGCTCGGGACCGGTTCGGTCAAAAGCCGCTCTACTACGCCGATCTTCCCGATCGGTTTCTCTTCGCGTCGGAACTGAAGGCATTGCGCGCCGACCCCGCGTTTCCCACGGATGTTGATCCGCGGGCGTTGCGTGATTACTTCGCAATCGGGTACGTTCCGGATCCCATTTCTATCTACCGGGCCGCCAATAAGCTTCCTGCCGCGCACTGCCTTGCCGTGCGTGCGACCATAGCCGAAGCTCCTCAGGCACGGCCGTACTGGCGCTTCGAATTCCGGCCCGATCCGAGCCTGTCGGCCGACGCATGGCGGGAACGCCTCGAACCAAAGCTGGCCGAGACCGTTGCATCGCACATGATCAGCGACGTCCCACTCGGCGCGTTTTTGTCGGGCGGGGTTGACAGTTCGACCGTCGTTTCGCTGATGGCGCGAGCGAGCTCGCGGCCCGTGAAGACGTTCTCCATCGGGTTCGAGGAAGCCGCGTACTCGGAATTGCCCCACGCTCGTGCCGTCGCGAGGCACCTCGGGACCGACCATACGGAGCTTATCGTTCGGCCCGACAAGTGCGAGCTAGTCGAGAAGCTGTTCACGTTCTATGACGAGCCGTTTGCCGATAGCTCGGCCCTCCCGACGTTTCTGGTTAGCCAACTCGCGAGAACCGAGGTCACAGTCGCCCTTTCGGGGGATGGGGGGGACGAGCTGTTCGGCGGGTACAACCGGTACATGCAGACGCTCGATGAAGTTGCAAAGACGTCGGCCCCGGAATGGACGCGCCAGCGAGTCTTCGGCCGTCTCGCACGTCGCTGGCCGACCCGGCTCCGAGGTAAGGGACGGCTCGAACGAATTGCGACGGGCCGCCCAGATGGCAACTATGTCGAGCGCACACTCGGACTCTTCGGGAGGCACCTCGGCCGCTGGGCACTCGGCCCGGAACTCGCCGATGGTTATGATCCATTTCTGCGGTGGGAGGCGATCCTGGCGCGCGACGGCCTTCCACTCGCTCACAGGATGCAGTTGAACGACATCGAGAGCTATTTGCCAGGCGATATTCTCGTCAAGGTCGACCGGGCCAGCATGGCGGTCAGCCTGGAGACACGGGCTCCCTTTCTCGATCACGAACTCGCGGAATTGGCCGCGCAGATTCCGACCCGCTACCTGGTCGATCGACGCTCGGGGAAGAAGCTTCTCAAGGACGTCGCGCGGCACCTTGTCCCCCCCTCGGCCGTCGATCGAACCAAGATGGGATTCGGAATCCCGATCGATCTCTGGTTCTGCCACGACTTACGGCCGATGCTCCAGGACTTACTCCTCGACGATTCGCGGACGGCCGATCTGTATCAGCCCGGTGTTGTGACGGCGATCCTCGAAGAGCACTGGTCCGGGCGCGTGAACTGGTGCTATGTGATCTGGACGATGCTCGCCCTCGAATTCTTCTGGCGGCAGTGGCAGCCCACGTGGACGGCGCCGAACGCGGCCGGCTAGCGCCGCCGCTTCGCGGCCTCTGCGTCGTCGCTCCCGAGCTCGATCGAATCGGCGGCTACGAGCTCGCGACCCTCGCCCTGATCCGAGAGCTACGCGCCCAAACGATCCGCGTTGTGGTCGTGACCACGGCGGCGAGCACCGCCGACGCTCATTCGATCGACGGCGTGAGCCGCATCGCCGTCCGGGGTCGCCGCACGCTCCTGGCCGTCTTTCCTCGGCTCTTTGTGTTCCTCCTGAGGCGGCGATCGACGTGTTCCGTCATCTACTGTCCGACGTTCAGCTACCTGAGCGGCCTCGCCATTCTCAGTGCCAGCCTCATCAGGCGTCCGGCGATCGTCCGCGTCGCGACCGAGAATGACGTGCGCCAGTTTCGCGAGGCGGAAACGCGGAAAGGACAGTTGTTCTATCGCCTGCTGCGCCAGGCTTCAGCGGTCATCGCACCGAGTGCTGCCATCCGCGATGAGCTCATCCAGGCAGGCTTCCCGGAGCGGAGAATTGTCATCCAACCGAATGGGGTTGATGGCGACCGCTTCTTGCCCGTCACACCGACCGAGCGACGCGAGGCCAAGCGGAGCCTCGGCTTGCCGGCGCACGCCTTGACGATCGGGACCATCGCACGCCTCGTTGCGCGCAAGGGGCTCGATATCCTCCTGCGCGCATTCGCCTCGGCGCCGATTCGGGCGCACGATGCCCGTCTGCTGATTGTCGGAGACGGCCCGCTCGGCGCCGACCTCAAGCACCTGGCCGAGGACCTGATGGTCGACAGGTCGGTGGTTTGGGCGGGTCTGCAGAAGGACCCTCAGCCCTGGCTTCGCGCCATGGATGTCTTTGCGTTTCCGTCTCGCCTCGAGGGCAGTCCCAACGCGGTGCTGGAAGCTATGGCGACCGGGCTGCCCGTCGTCGCGGCGCGGATCGGTGGGGTCGTCGATCTCATCCCCGACGAGGAGACGGGAGTGCTGGTGCCTCCAGACGATCCCCATGCCTTGGCCCTAGCGCTCGAAAGGCTCCTCGACAACGCATCCTTGCGTTTGGCCCTCGGCTCCCGTGCCAGACGCCGCGCGGTGGAGTCGTTCTCCATCCCGATGGTAGCCGCGCAGCTGACGGAACTCTGCATGGCACTTCAAAGCCACTGACCCGACATGATGCACGGCAGGTGCTAGGAATTGAGTCGGTTCGCAAGGGCCAATGCTCCGACACCCCTGTGCACTACTGCCTTAGGACCTTCTGCGTGAAGTCGCGGCGACGGAAATAGACGTCGAGCGTTCGCTCGACCATTCGCTCTGCCGAGAACCGCTCTCGGACGAACTGCTGCGCAGCTCCTCGGGCCGTCTCCCGCCAAGCCTCATCGAGGAGGATGCGCAGGACCGCCTGCGCTAGGAGTTCGGCGGAGTGGCGAAACACTGCGAACCCGGTGGTCCCGTTGTCCAGTGTCTCTACCGCACCACCCGCATCAGTCGTTACAACCGGTACACCCAGCGCCTGCGCCTCGACGAGCACGTTCGGAAACCCTTCCACACGGGAGGTGAGCAGGAAGACGTCCATGCCAGCGATTGCAGCCGCAACATCATGCTCATACCCAGTCATTCTGATCCGACCAGCCAACCCGCGCGCTTCGGCGTGCCGGAATGCTTCCTCCCGCAAGGGTCCATCACCAACCATGACGAACATGACGTCCTTTCGGCGTGCCAAGACCCGCTGTGCGACATCGATCCACAGCAGCGGCTGCTTCTCCTCAGAGAACCTCAGTACCGAGCCCATCACCGGGGCATCGGTTGGGATTCCTAAGCGAGCTTTGAACTCGCGCCCGGGCGCGATGTTGTCAGCGCGAGAGAGTGCCGAGAAATCGAAGCCGTTGCGGATAACCTTCACGGTATCTTGCGGCAACGTGAGCCAGGCCTCGTAATCTCGAGCTCCTGCCCCGCTGTTGTTGATCAACACAACATTGGGATGCGTAATCAACGCGCGGTAGGCTTCCCTCATGTAAGGCTGAAAGGAGAGGAAGTTAACAGGCGCAACGCTCCGCGTACTGAGGACGATCCGTGGAACTCCCACGATAGCTGCGGCCAGCCCCGCCTTGACATTGACCTCATCAAGCCAGGTGTGGACAATGCCGGGCCTCCTTGACAAGATCTCCATCGCATAGAGGGGGATTTCACTTAGTTCATCAGGCACACGATCGGCGAGAGCCTTCAGAGCTGCGCAGACCGACTCCGTTCTGTCTCTGCTGTCGCCAGCTTGCTGCGGGAGATCGCGGCGCAGCGCTGAAATCGAAACCGAGCATCTGTCTAACAGGGGCCGAAAGAAACTGTTGATCTCGCCATCCAAATGCACGCAGACAAAGGTTAGGTTCCGAAACCCGCGCGACGCAAGGCCGGCCAGGGTTATCGCGGTCTGGCGTTCTGCCCCCCCAGGGCCGAGCGAGCCACCGATAAGCATTATCGATTTGCCAGCGACGTCAGTGGAGGCGTACGAGACATCGCACGGCTCTGTGAGCAGACTCTGACAGATGTTTCTGTAGTATCGATCGAGATAACGAATGGCCAAGACGTCTCCCACTCTTTGGACCAGATTCGGCCTTACACGATCTTCTGCCGCAGCGTCTAGAGGTTGACGCTTCAACTGATGTGCTGGCCATCTTGCGATCAAGCGTCTGCGGAAGCCGTATGCCGAGGATTCAATCCGTCTCGTCCTCGCCGCAACATGATGGGTAACGTGATTCTTCGCGAGGGTTATCGGATCGAACGTCTGTCCTGCGCGGTGCAGACGAAACTTGACCGATCTTACTGGGCCTATCGCGCAGACCTTGAGCAGTCTAGCCGTCCGAGGGGATGTGCGCTTCAGCACTCCCCACACCCTCTCGGCGAGACTCATTCACGCTCCTCGCGTTCTGTTGTAAGGAGCAGGCCTCACCCCAAACCGGCACGCCGGCCTATTCTGGCCACACCGCGGCTCGATTCTTACGGCCGATGAAGAGAAGATTCGACTCGCTACCGTGGCGGACCGGAACGTCGGCCCGCAGGGCTTCTAGATGCGAAGGTCTCTCAGAAATGAACCGATCGCCACCCCAGTGGCGATCAAACGGCACAAACGAGTCTGATCTAAATTCAAGGTGATGCACTACGACCGGAGAGATGTCGTAGTGTCTCAGGAGGGCCGTTAGTGATTCCGCCGTAAATGACCGAACGTGCTGCCATCGATGAAACAGCATGTTACTTACTGGGCAGTAGACCATTCCGAGTTCGAGGTCCTCGTTATTCGGTGTGGTCACGATCAGCGTCCCGCCGTTCTTGAGCAAGTCACGCATGCGCTGAAGGGCGTCATCCAAATCCTGGTCGAGGATATGCTCGATGACCTCAATCATGAACACAACATCGAACTGCTGTTTCGCCTTCCCATCGAGCACCCCCAGGAAACGCTGCTGTCCGCCAACAAGGCGAAGGAGACGGTCCCCACGGCTTGTGGACGGCTCGTAGGCTGCTACGCGATAGCCGCGATCAAGGAGTAGCTCCACAAGCTCGCCGTCACCAGCCCCGTAATCCAGCACCCGGGCATCGTGTGATAAGTGATGCTCGACGGCGATCATCAGACTCTTGCCGGCCTGTCGGGAG
>Ga0114129_10017093_pt1 | contig 10330 bp, 8 predicted proteins | sample RhiMetdeltSRZDD1_FD_80071 | JGI IMG/M metagenome (GOLD analysis project Ga0114129, IMG submission 80071) | Populus rhizosphere microbial communities from Tennessee, USA - Rhizosphere MetaG P. deltoides SRZDD1 (version 2) (version 2) | ecosystem: Host-associated > Plants > Roots > Rhizosphere >... | reverse complement strand
TGCCGACACCCGGACACTCCGACGGATCGATGACGTCGAGATCCACGGTGATGTAGACGTCGTCGGTCAGCGCGTCGACCACGGGCGCGTAGGCCGCGTCCATGTCCTTCACGCGGCGCGCCGAGAACACGGCGAGCTTCTCGCGCGCGATGAGCTCGGCTTCCTCCTCGGAGATCGAGCGCACGCCGGCCTGCGCCGCCGTGCCCACGATCTCGCGCACGCGGCGCATGACGCAGGCGTGGGAGAAGCGCGTCTCGTGGTACTCGAAGCGCAGATCGCCGTGGGCGTCGAGGTGGAGCACGGAGAGCCGCGGCAGGCGCCGGGCGTAGGCGCGCACCGGCCCGGTGGTCAGCGAGTGCTCGCCGCCCACCGTGATGAGCGTCTTGCCCTGCTCGAGCGCCCACTCGGCCGCCTCCTCGACGCGGCCCACCATCTTCTCGGCGTCGGCCACGGGCTCCATCTCGGGCAGCGTGAAGAGCCCATGCGGATAGAGGGCACCCAGCACCTCGTCGTACAGCTCCATGTTGCGCGAGGCGTCGAGCAGGGCGTGCGGGCCGAAGCGCGTGCCGGGCCGGTACGAGGTCGTGCCGTCGTACGGCGCCGGTAGCACGACGGCGTGCGCGGCGTCGAGCGCGGCCGGGCTCGACTCGAGCCCGCCGAACGAGAACTCGACCGCGTAGGGCGGCTTGAGAGAGAGCGCTTGCTTCATGGAAAGGGCCGCGGGCTAGGAGGCGCGGGTCGCCCGCGAGCGGCCGGGAGCGCGGCCGGCGCGCTCGGCGACCTCTTCGCGGTCGCGGCGCACCAGGTGCGTGGCCCGCGCCATCTCCTTGGGGAACTCGACGCCGCGGTCGAGGAAGTTGTGCTCGAACTTCTCGATCCCGAACTCCTCGCGCGCGAAGGCCACGGCGCGCTCGATGTCGAACGGCTTGCTCGAGAGGATGTCCAGGGACAGGTACTGCTTCTCCGGGAACGTGTGCACGGAGACGTGGCTCTCGGCGATCAGCACGAAGCCGGAGACGCCCCAGTTCTCGGGACGGACGCCCGTGTAGCGGAAGACGTAGGGCGGCATGATCTTGGTCATGCCGATGCGCTCGGGGAACACATCGAGGATGCGGTAGATGTGCTCGAGGTCCTCGAGCTTTCTCTGCTCACACCCGTAACCGTCGAGCATCAGGTGCGGGCCGAAGCCTTCCATCGATCGGGGATCCTCCTCGCCGCGCTCGCGCGCGACCCGCAGGGTGGTGGCGCTATTCCTCGTCGTCGAGGTCTTCCTCGTCCTCGTCGACGTCGTCTTCGTCGTCGAGGTCGAGATCGTCGTCCTCGTCGAGGTCGAAGTCGTCGTCTTCCTCGTCATCCAGGTCGTCGATCTCCTCTTCGTCCTCGAGATCGTCTTCCTCGTCCTCGAAACCGCCGTTGACCGTCGGGGCGCCACTCCAGCCGTCCGTCCACGAGTCGTGCCGCGTCATGATCCACCCTATGGTTGTCGCCTCGCGCGCCGGGGAGCGCGTGGGCGGGTACCGGTCGGTGCAACCGCTTGTGATGCGAGCCATCGCGAATCGATGTCGGCGTCGCGTGAGGAGCGCGAAAACCGCTGCTCGCGCGACGAGACGCCGAGAGCAACGCGCAGTATACAAACGGCCCCCGAGGGGTCAACCGGAATCGGGGCCCCCGGAGGCGCGCGTTGACACCGGCGCGCGACCCGCCCTACCGTCCTCGAAAGCCTCCCTCATCCACGAGCGCGATGTCGAGCCCGAAACGCAGTGTCCAGAGACCTGTTGCCGTAGCGGCCGGAGCCGCCCTGCTCGTCCTCGCGCAGCTGATCGCGGGCAAGGTGGTCCGCGATACGCTGTTCCTCTCCACGTTTCCGGCTCGCGACCTGTCCATCATGATGATCGCCGCCGCGGCCCTCTCGCTGCCGGCGATCCTGCCGTTCTCCCGGGCCGTCTCGGCCCTGGGGCCGGCGCGCGCCGTCCCGGCGGGCTTCCTGGTGAGCGCCGTCGCGTTCGCGGCCGAGTGGGCTCTGTTCCAGAGGGCCCCCGCCGCCGTGGCCGTCCTCCTCTATCTCCATCTCGCGATCGCCGGCGGGGCGCTGGTCTCGGGATTCTGGTCGGTGGTGAACGAGCGCTTCGATCCGCGCACCGGCCGGCGCTCGATCGGGCCGATCGTGGGCGCCGCGGCGCTCGGCGGCGCGGCGGCCGGGTTCTCCGCCGACTGGCTCGCCGGCCGCGTGCCGGTGGCCGCACTCCTGCCCGCGCTCGCCGTCCTGCAGGTCGCTTGCGCCGGCTTCGTGTGGAGGCTGGGACGCGGCACGGGCGCGGCGACCGCAACACCGGAGGCGACCGGTTTCGCCGGCGCCCCCTCCGGCTTCTCCGCCATTCGCGCCTCGACCTACCTGCGCGACCTCGCCGTGCTCACGCTCGTGGTCACGGTGTCCCAGGGCCTGCTCGAGTTCGCGTTCAAGTTCAAGGCGCAGCAGCTCGGTCCGGGAACCGCCGACCTGCAGCGCGTGCTGGCCCGCGTCCACACTCTGACCTCGGTCGGCATCTTCGGCGCGCAGGCGCTGTTCTCGCGCTGGGCGCTCGAGCGCCTCGGCATCGCGCGCACCGTGCTCTCGCTGCCCCTCGTCACCGCCGCCGGCACGGGCGTGGCCCTCGCGGCACCCGGGCTCGGCACCGTGGCGGCCGCGACCACGGGCGAGGGGATCGTCCACAGCTCGCTCTTCCGCTCGGGCTACGAGCTCCTCTACGCGCCGCTGCCCGCGGCCGAGAAACGCTCGGCGAAGTCGATCATCGATGTCGGCTTCGGGCGCATGGGCGACCTCGCGGCCGGTGCGCTGGCCTGGTACCTGCCGATCCTGTTCGTGCTCGACCCGATCCCGGCCATCCTCGTGCTCGCGCTCGTCCTCTCGGTCGTCGCCGCCTGGTTCTCGTTCCGGCTCCAGGGAAGTCACGTGCGCGCGCTCGAGCGCAGCCTGGTGGAGCGCGCCGCCGAGGCCGACATGGCCCTGGGCGAGGACGCGCTCACGCGCACCGCCGTCTTCGACACCATGCAGCTCTGGACTGCCGAGCGGCGCGCCACGCCGGCGCCGATGCCGGCTCGTCCGACGCCCGCGCCGTTTGCCGCCGAGCCGGCGCCGGCCGACGATCCGTCGTCGACCGCGCTCGATCCGTCGACCCTCACCGGCGTCTTCCGCCTCGAGGAGGTCCTCGGCTCCTCGAGCTCGCTCGAGGGCCGCTTCGCCGCGCTGCAATCCGGGGACGTGCCGCGGGCGCGCGAGGTGCTGCAATCCACCGAGCCCCTGGCGCCCGAGCTCGTGTCGGCGGCGGTGCCGTTCCTCGGGCACCGCGAGCTCGCCCAGGACGCTCTGCTGGCGCTGCGCCGGGTCGCCGCGCGCCACGGCGGGCAGCTCGTGGACGCGCTCCTCGATCCGGCCCAGGACCTCGCGGTGCGCCGCCGGCTGCCGCGCGTGCTGAGTGCGGAGCCCACGGCGCGCATCGTCGACGGGCTCCTGCACGGCCTCGTCGACGCCAAGTTCGAGGTGCGCTACCAGTCCGGGCTCGCGCTCTCGCGCATCCACAACAAGGCGCCCGAGCTGGCGATGGCGCACGACCGCGTGCTGCACGCCATCGAGAACGAGGTCGAGACCGATCGCGAGGTGTGGCGGATCAGTCACGCGCTCGACGACGACACGGTGCACGGCGACGCGCCGGCCGACCTGGCCGTGCGCGAGCGATCGGACCGGAGCCTCGAGCACGTGTTCACGCTCCTGTCCCTGATCCTGCCCCAGTCACACCTGCACACCGCCTATCTGGGCATCCACGCCAAGGACCCCGTGCTGCGCGGCACGGCGCTCGAATACCTGGACGTCGTCCTGCCGGCCTCGCTGCGCGAGAAGCTCTGGCCTTACCTGGCCGACGAGGCCCCGCGCCGCGGCCCGCGTCCCAAGGAGCAGGTGATGGCCGACCTGGAGCGCCTGAGCGACTCCGTGGCCATCCGCATCGACGAGCTGCGCCGCCAGTCCCCACCCCCCGCTTCCTGAGCCCGTAGCTTCGAATTTTCTTGCAGCCCTCCCGGCCCGCGTGATTCTATTCACTCCAGTGCATAAATATTCATCGGAGACGACCATGTCGCGCACGCGCAGGCTCACGCTTCTCACGCAGATCCTGAACGGCGGCCGCTACTCGAGCCAGCACGAGCTGACCCGGGCGCTGGGGCGCGCCGGGCTGCCCGTCACCCAGGCCACGCTGTCGCGGGACCTGCGCAGCCTGGGCGTGGTCAAGCGGCCGGATCCCGACGGCCGCTCGGCCTACGTGCTGCCGCAGCCCCCCGGCGAGGCGCTCGACCGCCAGCGCCAGCTCCTCGATCTGCGCACGTTCGTGAACGAGGTGCGCGTGGCGGCGAACCTGATCGTGATCCGCACGCCCCCCGGCCACGCCAACGCCGTGGGCCGCGCCGTCGATCTCCAGCCCTTCGCCGGCATCGTCGGCTCGGTGGCCGGCGACGACACGCTGCTCGTCGTCATGGACGGCGCCGCTTCGGCGAAGAAGCTCAAGCGCCAGCTCGATTCCCTGTCCCGCTCGTACGAGCGGAACGGCAGCCCGGTCCGCTGACCGGCTGCCCGGAGACACGCTCATGACCCTCGCCGTCTCGTCCCGCTCCCGCCCCTCCGGCACCGGCTCGGCGCCCGCGCAGGCGCGCGTCGCCGTGCTCGGCGCCAGCGGCTACTCCGGACTCGAGCTCGCCCGCCTGGCGCTCGCCCATCCCGGCCTCGAGGTGGTGGCGCTCGCGTCGCGCGAGCACGCGGGTCACCCGGCGGGCGAGATGATCGTCGGCCTGGACGCCGACACGCGCCGCCTGCCGCCCGTGGTCGAGCCCACGGCACTCGCGGAGAGCGCTGCGGCCGGCGAGTTCGACACGCTGGTCTCCTGCCTCCCGCACGGGGCCTGGCGCGCCCTCGCGGCCGAGCTGCCGCCCCTGGCGCGCTCGCCCAAGCGGATCATCGACCTGTCGGCCGACCGCCGCGACGGCTCGGACGGCTACGTCTATGGATTGCCCGAGGCGTTCCGGGGCGAGATCGCGGGGGCGACGCGCCTGGCCAACCCCGGCTGCTATCCCACGGCGGCGACGCTCGCGGTCCTGCCCGGCGTCGAGTCGGGTTGGCTCGAGGGGCCGCTCTACGTAAGCGCGCTCTCGGGCGTGAGCGGCGCCGGCCGCGCCGGCTCGCTGCGCACCTCCTTCGTCGAGCTCGAGGGCGGCGCGTCGATCTATCGCGCCGGCACCGAGCACGCGCATGGCAAGGAGATGACCGCCCAGCTCTCGAGGATCGCGGGTACCCCGATGCCGCTCTCGTTCGTCCCCCACCTCGTGCCCATGGCGCGCGGCATCGTCGCCACCGTGCACGCCAAGCTGTCGCGGCCGGTGTCGCCGGGCGAGGCCTACTCGCTGTGGTGCGAGCGCTACGCCGGCGAGCCGTTCGTGCGCGTGCTCGAGCCCGGCACGTGGCCCGAGACGCGGGCGGTGCGCGGATCGAACCGCTGCGACGTGGCGGTGACGACGCTCCACGGCGGCGAAACACTCCTCGCCACCGCGGCCATCGACAACCTGGTGAAGGGTGCGGCCGGCCAGGCGATCCAGAATCTCAACCTGATGCTCGGCTGGCCGGAGACCACGGGCCTCACGGCGGACGGATCGCCCTGGTGACGCCCGGCCTCCTCGTCGTCAAGCTGGGCGGCCGCGCGCTCGAAGCGAAGCACGCCTCGAGCGAGCTGGGGCGCGAGCTGGCCACGCTCGGGCACCCGGTCGTGCTCGTGCACGGCGGCGGCGCGGAGGTCACGCGCTGGAGCGAGCGGCTCGGGCTCGTGCCGCGCTTCGACGGCGGCCTGCGCGTCACCGACCAGGACACGCTCGAGGTCGCGGTCGCCGTGCTCGCCGGGCTCGCCAACAAGCGCCTGGTCGCCTCGCTGCGCGCGCACGGTGTGGACTCCGTGGGCATGACGCCCGTGGACGGCGGCGTGGTCGAGATCCTTCCCCATCCGGACGCCGCACGCCTGGGAGAGGTCGGCCGCGTGGGGCGCGTGCGCACGGATCTCCTGCGCGCGCATCTGGACGCCGGGCGCGTGCCCGTGCTGGCCCCGATCGGCGCGCACGAGGGGCGTTTGCTCAACGTGAACGCCGACGATCTCGCCGCCGGGCTCGCGGGCGCGCTCGCGGCCTCGACCCTCGTCCTCTTGAGCGACACGCCGGGCGTGTCCCTCGACGGGGCGATCGTGGCGCGGATCGATGCGGGAGCGATCGCGCAGACCCTGGCGCATCCGGACGTGAGCGGCGGCATGCGCCCCAAGCTCGCGGCCTGCGCCGCGGCCGTGGAAGCGGGTGCGGCGCGCGCCGTGATCGCGGCCTGGCAGGGCCCCGGCACCTTGAGCGCGCTCGCCGCCGGCGCGCCGAGCGGAACCTGGGTGGAGCGCGCGTCCGAGACGGTAGCGCGAGGAGAACGATGACGACCGACCTCATGGAGACGACCATGGAGACGCCCGCGCCCACGCTGGCCGGCGAGGAGACGCAGATTCTCGCTCCTCTCTATCCCCTGCCGCGCCTCGAGCTGGCCTCGGGACGCGGTGCCTGGGCGTGGGACGCGGGCGGGCGCAAGTATCTCGACTTCACCTGCGGCATCGCGGTGAACGCGCTCGGGCACGCGCCGCGCGGTCTCTCGCGCGTGGTCGCGAACCAGATGGGCCGCCTCGGCCACACCTCGAACCTGTTCGCGCACCGGCCGGGCATCGAGCTGGCGCGGGCGCTCGTCCGCGCCACCGGCTACGACAAGGTCTTCTTCTGCAACTCGGGCGGCGAGGGCCTCGACGCGGCGATGAAGTTCGCGCGCGCCCGCGCCGGGGCCAAGGGTCTCGCGGGCCGCGACATCGTGGCGTTCCAGGGCGGCTTCCACGGGCGCACGGGCTTCGCCGTGTCGGCCACCTACACGCCGTCCTATCGCGAGCCGTTCGAGCCGCTCGTGCCCGGCATCCGCTTCGGCGTGTTCAACGACGTGGCCGGCCTCGACGCGCTGATCGACGCCCATGTCTGCGCCGTGCTGGTCGAGCCGGTGCAGGGCGAGGGCGGCGTGGTGCCGGCGCGCCCCGAGTTCCTGCGCGCGCTGCGCGAGCGCACCGAGGCGCTGGGGTCCGCCCTCATCATCGATGAAGTGCAGACGGGCATGGGACGCACGGGCACGCTCCTCGCGGCCCAGCAATACGCTGTGCGCGGCGAGATGACCGTGATGAGCAAGGCGCTGGGCTCGGGCTTCCCCATCGCCGCCGTGCTCCTGACCGACGACACGGCGGCCACGCTCAAGCCCGGCATGCACGGCTGCACGTTCGGCGGCGGCGCGCCGGCGTGCGCGGCGGCGCTCTGGACGATCGAGCGCATCGATCGTCCGGCGTTCCTGGCGCGCGTGCGCCGGCGGGCGGCGACGCTGGAGAAGGGCCTGGCCAAGCTCGCCGAGAAACACGCCTCGGTGAGCGAGGCGCGCGGCCTCGGTCTGTTGCGCGCCATCGAGCTCGCGCCCGGCTTCGAGCCGCCGCGGCTCGTGGCGCTGGCGCGCGAGCACGGATTGCTCCTCGTGCGGGGCGGTGATCGCGCCGTGCGCGTGCTGCCGCCGCTCGTTGTGAGCCCCGCCGAGATCGCGCAGGGGCTCGAGCGGCTCGACGCCGCCCTCACCGCTCTCGAAGCGGAGAAAGGCTCGGCCTCGTGAGCCCCACGCGTCCCAAGGTGCGCCTCGCCGTCCTCGCCTACTCGGGCGGCCTCGACACGAGCATCATCGTGCCCTGGCTGCGCGAGAACTACGGCTGCGACGTCCTCTGCTACTGCGCCGATCTCGGCCAGGGCGCGGGCGAGCTGACCGGCCTCGAGGCCAAGGCCAAGGCGAGCGGCGCCGCCGGGGTCGTGATCGAGGACCTGCGGCTCCCGTTCGTGCGCGACTTCTGCTTCCCGGCGCTGCGCGCGGGTGCCATCTACGAAGGACGTTACCTGCTCGGCACTTCCCTGGCGCGGCCCCTGATCGCCGCCCGCCAGGTGGCGTGCGCGCGCTCGCACGGGGCCGACGCCCTGGCCCACGGCGCCACCGGCAAGGGCAACGACCAGGTGCGCTTCGAGCTCACGTTCCTGGCGCTCGCGCCCGATCTCGCGGTGATCGCGCCGTGGCGCGAGTGGGACATCGCCTCGCGCGAGGACGCCCTCGCCTATGCGGCGGCGCACGGGGTGCCGGTGCAACAAACCAAGAAGGATTTGTACTCGCGCGATGGCAACCTCTGGCATCTGAGCCACGAGGGCGGCCCGCTCGAGGATCCGGCGAGCGCTCCCGAAGAGGACATGTTCAAGCTCACGCAGGGCCCGGCGAAGCAGCCGGCGGCGCCCGAGCGCGTGCGCATCGGCTTCGAACACGGCACGCCGGTGTCGCTCGACGGGCGGGCGACCGATCCGGTCCCCCTCGTCACGCAGCTCAACGAGCGCGCCGGCAAGCACGGCGTGGGCCGCGACGACCTGGTCGAGAGCCGTCTCGTGGGCATGAAGTCGCGCGGCGTCTACGAGACGCCGGCCGGCACCGTGCTGCGCGAAGCGCTCGAGGACCTGTGCCGGCTCACGCTGCCGCACGACGTCCTGCGCACGCGCACCGAGCTCGCGCCGCGCATGGCCGACCTCATCTACAACGGACAGTGGTTTTCGCCGCTGCGCGAAGCCCTGCAGGCGTTCGTCGACAAGGCGCTCGAGCCCGCGACCGGCGAGGTCACGGTCGAGCTGTCGCACGGGCGCGCCGTCGCCGTGTCGCGCACGAGCCCGCAGTCTCTCTACCGCCCGAGCCTCGCCTCGTTCGACATGGCGGGCTACGACGCGCACCACGCCGAGGGCTTCATCCGGCTCTTCGGCTTGCCGCTCGCGGTCGGCGCCGCGCGCGACCGGGAAGCGGAGGCGAACCGTGTCGGCTGAGCCGCGCGTGACGACGCGCTCCGACGTGTGGAGCGGAAGGCTGCCCGGCGGCCTCGATCCGCGCGCGCGCCTGCTCAACGACTCGCTGCCGGTCGACCGGCGGCTGTGGCCGGAGGAGATCGCGCTCACGCGCGCCTACGGTCCGGCACTGCTGGAAGCCGGCGTGCTCGAGCCCGCCGGCCTGCGCGCGCTGCTCGCCGCGTGCGACGCGCTCGACGCCGATCTCGCGGCCGGGCGCGCCACGCTCGAGGGCGAGGACGTGCACGCCGCCGTCGAGTCCGAGCTGGTGCGGCGCGCCGGCGATCCGGCTCGCCGCCTGCACACCGGGCGGAGTCGCAACGACCAGGTGAGCACGCTCGTGCGCCTGCGCGTCATGCGCCTGGCCGAGGAGGCGATCGAGCACGTGCGCGAGCTCGAGCGCGCGTGCGTGGCGCAGGCGCGGGCAGCGGGCTCGCTGGTGGCGGCGGCGTATACGCACCTGCAGCCGGCGCAGCCCATCCTGCTCGCGCACGCGTGGCTCGCGCACGTCGCCGCGCTCGAGCGCGACGAGGAGCGCTTCCTCTCCGTGCGCCAGGCGGCCGATTGCCTGCCGCTCGGCGCCTCGGCCATCGCCGGCACGCCTTTGCGCTACGACCGGCTCGCCCTGGCGGGGCGGCTCGGCATGAGCCGCGTGGCCGAGAACAGCCTCGACGCCGTCGGCGACCGCGACTTCGTGCTCGAGTACCTGCAGGCGGCCGCACTGCTCGCGATCCACATCTCGCGCCTGGCGGAAGACGTGGTGCTCGGCTGCTCGCCGGGCTTCGGCTGGTACGCGCCGCCCGACGGATTCTCGACCGGCTCGAGCTTGCTGCCGCAGAAGCGCAATCCCGACGTGTTCGAGCTGGCGCGCGCGAAGACCGGAAGGCTCGTGGCCAACGCCGAGCGCCTGGCGATCGTTCTGAAGGGCCTGCCGTCGGGCTATCAGAAGGACCTGCAGGAGGACAAGGAAGCGCTGTTCGACACCGCCGACACGCTCGACACGCTGCTCTCGGCGCTGGCGCCGGCGGTGGCGGCACTCGTCATCGTGCCCGACCGCGTGACCGCGAGCCTGACGCCGGACCTGCTCGCGGTCGAGCTGGCCGATTCGCTGGTCGCCGAGGACGTGCCGTTCCGCGAGGCGCACGCGCTCGTCGGACGGCTGTGGGCCGAGGCCGAGCGCATGAACACGACGGCCGCGGATTTGCCCGAGGCGGCGCGCGTCGCCATCTCTCCCCTGTTCACGAGCGATCGCCTCGGAGCTTTGAGCTACCGCGCCGCGCTCGAGCGCCGCGATCACTCGCCGGGCACCGGCCCGCGCGCGGTGGCCGATCAATTG
>Ga0114129_10017090_pt1 | contig 10331 bp, 13 predicted proteins | sample RhiMetdeltSRZDD1_FD_80071 | JGI IMG/M metagenome (GOLD analysis project Ga0114129, IMG submission 80071) | Populus rhizosphere microbial communities from Tennessee, USA - Rhizosphere MetaG P. deltoides SRZDD1 (version 2) (version 2) | ecosystem: Host-associated > Plants > Roots > Rhizosphere >... | reverse complement strand
AGCTGCTTGCCGCGCACGGGCGCCGGGATCTGGGTGTACGGAATTCGCACGATCTGCGCGATCCGGTGCTCCGCCATCGCGAGCCGCGTCAGCGCAGCCAGGTCGGCGGCGCACGAGCGGTTCGCCTTCTCCGCGCCGTGCGGCGAGACGAAGTGGCTGCAGCTCAGGCCGAGCAGGCGCGCGCGCTCGTTCATCAACCGTGCGAAGCCGCGGATCGAGCCGCCGACGTGGTGTGCGAGCGCGATCGCGGCGTCGTTCGCCGAGGTGATCAGCGCCGCATTCAGGAGCGCCTCCACCCGGACCTGATTGCCGCGCTTCAGCACGCCGACGCTGCGGCCCGTGTAGCGCAGCGCGTCGGCGTGGATACGGACGAGGTCGTGCGGCCGTGTCGACGTCGCAACGATGATCGCCGTCATCACCTTCGTCAGGCTCGCGATCGGCCGCTGCTCGAGCGGCCTGCGCCGCCACAGCACGTCCCCGCTGGCAAGGTCGAACACGATCCCGGCCCGGGGAGGTCGCAGCTTGAAGTGGAGGTCGAACGCGTCGTCCCCCTCCAGCGCCACGGACGCGGGCGAGGACGGTGGCGCGGGCGGCAGCTGCCTGCTGACGGCGGGAGGCGATGCCGTCGAGCCCGAGTCGCCGCCGAGCGAGCACCCGCTCAGCGCGAGCGCGACGAGCAGCGGCGCGAGTCGAGCTCTAGTCATCCGGGGGCGTCGTCAGCGCCCCCAGCACGCCGAAGCCGAGCAGCGCGAGAACGATGAGCGAGAGCACGACCAGCACGTCGACGCCGTGCTCGATGGCCACTCGCAGCGTCAGGAAGGCGAGCGCCCCTATCAGGGCGACCGCGGCGACCAGGACGGCGTTCCGTGCGGTCAATAGATGCCTGGACGCGGGTTGTAGGAGCCGTAGTGGGGATTTTCGCGGTTCGCGAAGAGCTTGATCGCGGCCAGGCCGAATAAGAACCCTCCGATGTGCGCGAAGTAGGCGACGCCGCCGTCGCCGGCCACCGGTTGGCTCGCGTCGTAGAGCTGGAAGAGGAACCACAGCCCGAGCACCAGCAGCGCGGGCAGCTCGATGATCGTGATGAAGATGATGATGATCACGAGCGTCACCACCCGCGCCCGTGGATAGAGCAGCGCATAGCCGCCTAAGACCGCCGCCACGGCACCACTGGCCCCGATTGTGGGCGTCGTCGAGTCCGTGTTGATGATCGTCTGGCCGAGCACGGCGATCAGCCCGCCGATCAGATAGAAGGCGATGAACTTGGGTCGCCCCATCGCGTCCTCGATGTTGTTCCCGAAGATCCAGAGGAACAGCATGTTGCCCGCCAGGTGGAACAGCCCACCGTGCATGAACATCGCGGTGAACAGCGTCAGCCAGGTCGGGGCGAGGCCATGGTCGCGTTCACTGCACCCGTCCGTTCCGGCGCCGGGCTGCGTGCACTGCTCGCCCGGATGCGTGATCTCGTACGGGATCGCGCCGTACTCGACGACGTTCTCGCGATAGTCCTGGCTCGTCGGCTCCCCGAGCGTCAGGCTGCCGTGCTGGAAGAAGAAGTACATCCCGATGTTGAGCACGATCAGCGCGACCGTGACAACGGCGAAGTTGACCGTCGGGATGTTGTCCTTGAGCGGGATCAAGCGGCGGCGGCGTCGGCTACGCGACGTTCACGCCACGCTTGGCGTCCTTGAGCGTCTGTTCGGCGTGGTACGACGACCGGACGAGCGGCCCGGCCGCGACGGACTCGAACCCCATCGCGTACGCCTCGCGCTCGAGGTCGGCGAACTCGTCCGGGTGCCAGTACCGGACCACGGGCAGATGGTTCTCGGTCGGCCGCAGGTACTGGCCTACGGTCAGCACCTGGACGCCGTGCTCGCGCAGCACGCCGAACGCGTCGAGCAGCTCGTCGCGCTTCTCGCCGAGCCCGGTCATGAGGCCCGACTTCGTCACGACCTCGTCGCCACCCATCTCCTTCGCGTTGCGCAGGACGCGACACGAGCGAAGGAAGTTCGATCCGCGGCGCGCGAGCGGGTAGAGCCGCGGGACCGTCTCGACGTTGTGGTTGAACACGTCCGGGCGCTCGGCGACCACGCGCGCGAGCGGCATCTCCTGTCCGCGGAAGTCAGGCGTCAGCACCTCGACCTTGCAGCCCGGCGCCTGGCGCCGGATGGAGCGGATCACGCCCACGAACGCGCGCGAGCCAAGGTCGGGCAGGTCGTCGCGGTCGACGCTCGTGATGACCGCGTGCTTGAGCCCCATCTGCTTGACGGACTGGGCGACGCGCAACGGCTCGAGCGGGTCGTCGAAGGTCGGCTTGCCGGTCTTGACGTTGCAGAACCCGCACCGCCGCGTGCACGTGTCGCCGAGGATCATGAACGTGGCCGTGCCGGCGTCCCAGCACTCGCCGATGTTGGGACAGGCGGCCTCCTCGCACACGGTATGGAGCTCGGCGCCGTCGATCATCGCCTTCAGCTCGCGGAAGTTCGCACCGCCCGGCGCGGGCACCTTGAACCACGGGGGCTTGCGCTCGCGGAACGGCCGCACCTCGCCCATGTCGAGGACACGCGCGCCGCCCGGGTTCGCTCGCGAACGGGTGCTCACGCCACTGAGGCTACCGGGGCGCCAAGAAGGCGCTCGAGCGAGACGAGCCGCTGTCGCAGGCCGTACGCGTCGGCGAACCGCCACGCGACGCGCTTGCGGAAGCACTTCATCGGGTCGAGCCGCCCGGTCTCCTTGTAGAGCGACGTCATCTGGACGTTCTCGATCCCGCAGGGCACGATCCATTCGAACGGCTGAAGATCGTTGTCGACGTTGATCGCGAAGCCGTGCGTGGTGACGCCGCGGGCGACGTGCACCCCGATCGACCCGATCTTGCGGTCCTCGACCCAGACGCCCGTCAGGCCCTCGCGGATCTCGGCGTCGACCTGCTCGTCCGCCAGCGCCGCGATCAGGGCGCGCTCCATCGTGCGCACGTACGCGAGCACATCGCGGATGACCATGATCGGGTAGCCGACCAGCTGGCCGGGGCCGTGGTAGGTCACCTGGCCGCCGCGGTCCGTCTCCTCCACCTCCACGCCCTGCATGCGGTACCAGTCCTCGCCCATCGGCAGGTGCCCGGGCTCCGAGCGCCGCCCCTTCGTGTACACGGGGTCGTGCTCGACGAAGAGGAGGGTGTCCGGGATCTCGCCCGCCTGGCGCCGGGCGCGCACGCGCTCCTGGAGCGCAACGCCGTCTGCATAGCGCAGCCTCCCGGCGTTCACGACCCAGAGCTCCGGCATCGCATGAATCGTACGCTTCGATGGTGCAGCACTCGGAACAGCTCTGGGCGCGGCGGCTCCGCTGGCGTCTGCGCGGCGCATGGCAGTGGCCGGCCTACGCGCTCCTCACGCTCCTCGATGCGGTGATCCTGCACGAGCTGCCGCCCGTCCGAGAGGGGATCGACTTCTTCCCCGCCCTGATCGTGTCGTCGTTCGCGAACCTCTTCCTGATGGGCGCGGTTGCGCCCTGGCTCGCGAAGCGGCTGGCCGAGCGCGAGCATGAGGGCGAGGGGAACGGCATCCCGCTGGCGGTGAGGAGAGAGGTGCTGAAGGACCGCACGGCGGCGATCCTGCTTGCCCTCGCCACCGTCGGGTTGCTGGCTGCCGGCCTCGGCAATCGCCCGGCTGTCATCGCCGAGACCGATGACCTCGAGTTCGCCGCCGACCTCCTCCAGGACTACGTCGCGGCGAATGCGCCGCCCGAGATCCAGCGCAACATCGAGCTCGTCAACACGGACAGGCTCGAGGAGGGCTACTTCCGGATGTGCGTCAACTACGACGAGCGCGACCGCGCCTGGTGCGTGTTCGTGAACGTCGACAAAGAGCCGCCGACCATCGTCCGCGACCCGAGCGAGGAACCTAACCTCCGCTGAGGAGCTCGACCCCGAGCCGGCGTGCGAGGCCGCGTCCGCCGGCGCGCATGAGCCGGTCGTGGTTCCACCTGAACACGGGCCGTGCAACCGGCGCGAGCGCGTTCATCCACCACCGGGTGGTGCGCACGCGCCACTCGAACAGCACCGCGGTCGCACCGCCGTCGTCGTAGAGGCGCCAGCTTCCCGTGCCGGTCAGCTCGCCCACGGCGGCACCGTCCATCCGATGCGGGCGCTCGACGGTCGTTATGCGCATCTCGAATTCGAGCCGGTAGCGCAGCGCGCTGCGCCAGCGGTAACGGCCGAGGCTTCCGCGACCGTCGGCATCGCCGTCCTCGAGCTTGCGCACGCTCTCCACGCCGTCCCACCACTCCGGCCAGCGCTCCGACGCATGAATCACCTCGAACACGGCCTCGCGCGATGCTGCGACGCGCCACGCGGTCAGGAACGCGTACTCGGCCATCCATCCGACCCTATCTCGACCATTCGGCCACGAGGGGAAGGATCGCTCCAGGGCGGGGACTTTCCGTGCGAGAAGACCACATGATCGGAAACTGCGATCACGACGGCTTCCACTCCGGCGTCGGAAAGCTCTCGCGCGACTTCCAGTCGATTCGCTTCGTCCTCGTGTGCGACGCGTGCGGCCAGGAGACGCGCGAGGTGCACGTCCAGGAGTACGCGCCGAGCCACGACCCCTCGGGCAACGAGACCCGCGGTCGTCGCGCCGCCTGAGCCTCCTTCACACCGCGGCCATCGACGAACGTTCGATGGACGCTTTGCGCGAGCGCACCGAGCATGGCTGCGGGCCTCACGGATGGGGCCCTGGACTCGATCAAGGAGGATCGCGGGTGCCGGAGGCGCTCAGTTGGATAGGTATGCGCATCGACGACGCGTATGGCGCGCGCGTCGGTGCCGTGCACGACGTCTACCTGGAGGTGGACGGATCCCCGCGCTGGATCTTCACGCTGCGGCGGCGCGTGCTCATCCCCGGCTGGGACGCGATCGCGGGCGCCGGACGGGTGTGGGTGCCGTACCAGCGTGAGCTGATCGCCGGCGCGCCAAGACTCTGGTCGCTGGACGATTTGACGCCAACTTTCGAGACCGAGACCCGCCGCTGGTACGCGACCGGAAAGGATCATTCGGGCTGGGGAGCCCACGTTCGTTCGGAGCGGTCGTCAAGATGACGGGCTCGTTGAGTCGGACACTGGTGACAGGCGGGACGGGCTACGTCGGCATGAAGGTCGTCGCAGAGCTCCAGGACGCGGGCCGCGAGGTGCGCGTGCTCGACTCGATCCTGCACGGCCAGGAGGACCTCGCTGCGGAGCAGCGGCAGAACGGTGTCGACCTCGTCGTGGCGGACATCCGCGACGACGACGCCCGCCGCGGCGCGCTCGAGGGCGTGGACGAGATCGTCCACCTGGCGGCCATCGTGGGCGACCCGGCGTGCGCGATCGACCCGGAGCGCTCGAACGACGTCAACGTGAAGGCGACGCGCTCGCTGCTGGCGGATGCGCGCGCCGCGGGCGTGGGGAAGCTCGTCTTCGCGTCGACCTGCTCGAACTACGGGCGGATGGAGGATCCGACCGTGCCCATCACCGAGGACGGCGAGCTCGCGCCGGTATCGCTCTACGCGGAGCAGAAGGTGGGGATGGAGAAGGCGATCCTCAGCGACGAGTTCGCGGAGCTCCAGCCCACGTGCCTGCGCTTCGCGACCGTCTACGGAGCGGCGCCACGGATGCGCTTCGACCTGACCGTCAACGAGTTCACACGTGACCTGTGGGCCGATCGCGACCTCGAGGTGTTCGGCGAGCAGTTCTGGCGGCCGTACATCCACGTCGCCGACGCCGGGCGTGCTGTGCGCACGGTGCTCGACGCTCCGCGCGAGCAGACCGCGAGCGAGGTCTTCAACGCCGGCCGCTCGGGCGAGAACTACACGAAGCAGATGCTGGTCGAGGAGATCCAGGGACAGGTCGAGCGCGGCAACATCACGTACGTGAAGCGCGACGAGGATCCGCGTGACTACAAGGTCTCGTTCGACAAGATCCGCGAGGTCCTCGGCTTCGAGACCAAGCACACCGTCCCGGACGGCATCGCGGAGATCGTGCAGGCCCTCGACGAGGACCGCTGGCCGGACCCGTGGGGCGCGCGCTATCGCAACATCCCCTGACATCCCGCTCTTCGACCTCCGCCTCGAGGAGGACGACTACCAGGCCGTCCGCGAGGCGCTCGAATCCGGCTGGCTCACGATGGGCCCGCGGATCCAGGAGTTCGAGGCCGCCTACGCCGAGTTCCTCGGGTGCGCGCACGCCCTGGCCCTGTCGAGCTGCACCGCTGCGCTTCACCTCGCGTACCTGGCGGTCGGCGTCGGGCCCGGCGACGAGGTCGTCGTGCCGTCCATGTCCTTCGCCGCCACCTCGAACGCGGTTCTGTACTGCGGCGGGACGCCGGTGTTCGCCGACATCGTCGGGCAGGAGGACCTTGGGATCGACGTGGCCGACGTCGAGGCGCGCATCACCGACAAGACGAAGGCAGTCTGCGCGATGCACTACGCGGGCTACCCGGCCGCAGTCGACAGGCTGCGCGAGCTGTGCGACGCGCGCGGGTTCGCGCTGGTGGAGGACAGCGCGCACGCCCCCAGCGCCGCGCTCGACGGGCGCAAGCTGGGCACCTGGGGCAGCGCCGGCTGCTTCAGCTTCTTCTCGAACAAGGTTCTCTCGGTCGGCGAGGGCGGCCTGCTCGCGACCGACGACGACGAGGTCGCCGAGCGCGTCAAGAGCCTGCGCTCGCATGGGATGACGTCGGGCACCTGGGACCGCCATCGCGGGCATGCCGAGACCTACGACATCGTCGACCTCGGCTTCAACTACCGGATGGACGAGCCACGCGCCGCGCTCCTGCTCTCACGCATGCGGCGCGTCGACGCCGAAATCGAGCGTCGCCGCGAGCTGGTGCGCGGCTACCGCGAGCGCCTGGCCGCCGTGGAGCGCATGACGGTCCCGTACACCGACGAAGAGGTTGGGCGCTCGTCCTGCTACGTCATGCCGACGCTGCTCGACGAGGGAGTGGATCGGCGCGAGTTCCGCCAAGGCCTGTCGGAACGCGGGATCCAGACGAGCATCCTCTATCCGGCGATTCACGAGTTCACCGAGTACCGGAAGCGCTACCCGGACGTGTCGCTGCCGCGCACGGAGAAGGCAGCGCGCACAGAGGTGACGCTGCCGCTCTTCCCGCACATGACGGAAGACCAGCTCGACCGCGTGTGCAGCGCGGTTGCCGAGCTGCTCTGACTACTCGTCCGGGATCAGTCGCGAGCGCACTTCTTCGAACTCGGCCTGCGCGGCCTCGTAGTCGTCGTGGCGGCCGATGTCGAGCCAGTAGCCGTCCGTCGGATAGGCGCGAACCTCTTCGCCGGCGGCGATCAGCTTGAGCACGAGATCGGGGAAGTCGAGTGCCTCTCCCTTCTCGATGTGCTCGAGCACGCGGGGCGCGAAGCAGTAGATGCCCATGCTGGCCTCGTAGCGGACCGCGGGCTTCTCCATGTAGCCCGTCAGCTTGCTGCGGTCGTCGGAGTCGCCGAACACCAGCACGCCCAGCTGGATCTTCACGTCGCGCGTCTTCGTCGCGATCGTGGCGGCGGCACCGCTCGAGGTGTGTTGCTCGAGCAGGGCGGCGTAGTCGATGTCGGTGAGCACGTCGCCGTTCATCACCAGGAAGTCGCCATCGTCGAGCCCGTCGATCATCGACAGGGCGCCGACGGTCCCGAGCGGCTCCTGCTCGCGGAAGTAGTCGATCGCGACGTCGTAGTTGCCACCGTCGCGGAAGAACACCTCGATCAGCTCGGCGAGGTAGCCGGTCGCCATCGTGATCCGCTCGAATCCGGCGTTCCTGAGCTGGCGCACGACGATGTCGAGGATCGGCCGGTCTCCGACCGGCATGAGCGGCTTCGGGAGCACCGTTGTGTACGGACGCAGGCGCGTCCCCTTGCCACCGGCGAGTACGACTGCGCGGGCCATCAGAGGGCCAGGGAAAGTGGACTCTCGAGTAACTCGCGCACTCGCGCGAGAAATTGCGCGCCGTCGGCGCCGTACAGGATGCGGTGATCGCAGACGAGCGTCAGGTTCATCATGTCGCGGGCGACGATTCGCCCGCGATCGTCGGGAACGGCGCGCTTCTTGAGCGCACCGACCGTGAGCAGCGCAGCCTGAGGCGGGTTGATGATCGCGGAGAAGCTGTCGATCCCGTACATGCCGAGATTGGAGACGGTAAATGTGCCTCCCGACACCTCCGGCGGCGTGACCTGGCCCTCGCGCACCTTTTCGATCAGGGCGCGCGCGTCCTTTGCGATATGCCCAAGTGACTTCTGGTCAGCGTCGAAGATCGTGGGCACGACCAGCGCGTTCTGGCCGGCGACCGCGATGCCGACGTTGACGCGCGAGTAGAGCTCGAACTTGCCGTCGCGGTACGCGCCGTTGACGCGGCGGTTGTCGCGCAGGGCGAGGGCGGCCGCCTTTACGACCATGTCGTTGAAGCTCGGCGCGGGGTCGGCCACCTCCTTGAGCCGCTTGCGCAGCTCGACGGCGGCGGACATGTCCACTTCGGCGACCAGCTGGAAGTCCGGAGCGGTCGCTTTCGACTCGGCCATGCGCCGCGTCACGGTCTGCTGGAGGCGCGTGAGCTCCTGGTACTCGACCTCCCCCTTCGCGCCCGCCTCGCCGCGCTGAGCGGCCGGAGCTGCCGCAGGCTTGCGCTCGCCACCGTCCTTCGCGGCCGCCTCGACGTCCGCCTTGACGATCCGCCCGCCCGGCCCCGATCCCTCGAGCTGAGCGAGCTCGACGCCCATCTCGCCGGCCATGCGGCGGGCGACGGGTGAAGCTTTGACACGTTCACCGCCGTTCGAACTGGGTTGGTCGCTGGTCGCTGGTCGCTGGTCGGGCTTGGGCTCGGGTTTTTCCGGTTCTTCCTGTGGCTCCTCTTGGTCTGGTTCTTCGTCCTTCTGCTCGGGTTCGTCCTGTTCCCGACCAGCGTCCAGCGACGAGCGACCAGCGCCGTTGCCCTCGCCTACCCGCGCAATCACCTCGCCGACGGGCAACGTGTCCCCCTCCTTCGCCACGAGTTCCGACACGGTGCCGTCGGTGTCGACCTCGTAGGTCATGTTCGCCTTGTCGGTCTCGATCTCGGCGATCGCCTGGCCGCGCTTCACCTCGTCCCCCTCCGACACGAGCCACTTCAGGATCGTGCCCTCCTCCATCGAGTCCGACAGCCGCGGCATGGTGATCTCGGACATCTCAGGTGTCCTTGAAAGTCGACAGCGCCGCCTGCACCACGTGCTCCTCGTGCGGGAACGCGGCCTGCTCGAGCGGCTTCGAGTACGGCATAGGCACGTCGGCGCCCGTCACGCGCATGACCGGCGCGTCGAGCCAGTCGAACGCCTGCTCCTGGATCAGCGCCGCCAGGTTCGCCCCGACACCGCCGTGTGGCCAGCCCTCCTCGACGATCACGGCGCGGTTGGTCTTCTTCACCGACTCGACGATCGTGTCCATGTCGAGCGGCCGCAGCGTGCGCGGATCGATCACCTCCGCGTCGATCTCGTGCTCGGAGGCGAGCGTCTCGGCCGCCTTCTCGGCGGTTATGGCCATGCGCGAGATGCCCACGACGGTCACATCGTCGCCCTCGCGCCGGATGGCGGCCTCGCCGAATCGGCTGGCGCCGCCGTTCTCGGGCACCTCGCCCTTCTGGCCGTAGAGCGTCTCGTGCTCGATGAAGATGACCGGGTTGTCGTCCTGGATCGCCGCCTTCAGGAGCCCCTTCGCGTCCGCCGGCGTGGACGGGACGGCGACGAGCAGGCCCGGCACGTGCAGGTACCAGGCCTCGAACGAGTGCGAGTGGGTGGGCCCGAGCTGGTGGCCGGCGCCGCCGGGCATCCGGATGACCATCGGGACCGACACCTGACCGCCGAACATGTATCCGACGGCCGCCGCGTGGTTGACGATCTGGTCCATCGCGAGCAGCGAGAAGTTGACGGTCATGAGCTCGACCACCGGGCGCAGCCCGACCATTGCCGCCCCGACGCCCATCCCGACGATCGTGTTCTCGGAGATCGGCGTGTCGCGCACGCGCCTCTCCCCGAACTCCTCGAGCAGCCCCTTCGTGACCTTGAATGCGCCCTGGAAGACGCCGACGTCCTCGCCCATCACGAAGACGGACTCGTCCGCCTGCATCTCCTCGCGCAGCGCCTCGTTGAGCGCCTCGCGGTAACGCATCGTGGGCACTAGTCCTCGTCCTCCTCGTCCTGCGGGTACTGCTCACCCGTGCCGGCGTACGCGGCGCCGGCCTGGGCGAGCTTGTGCGAGATCTCGGGCGCGTCGCGTTCCTCCTCGCCCGGATGTACGTCTGGCGAGCGCTCGTCGACCGTGTACCAGCCCTT
>Ga0114129_10017089_pt1 | contig 10331 bp, 3 predicted proteins | sample RhiMetdeltSRZDD1_FD_80071 | JGI IMG/M metagenome (GOLD analysis project Ga0114129, IMG submission 80071) | Populus rhizosphere microbial communities from Tennessee, USA - Rhizosphere MetaG P. deltoides SRZDD1 (version 2) (version 2) | ecosystem: Host-associated > Plants > Roots > Rhizosphere >... | reverse complement strand
TCCCAGAGATGTGGCAGCGAATGCCGGTTCTTGTGGAACGACTGGTTGGCATTATGAGCGACCGGGTACGCGAAGTCACGACCGCCGATCAGCAACGTGACAAGCTGATGGCGTTAGGCAAACTTTCCGCTGGACTCGCTCACGAGCTGAACAACCCGGCCGCAGGAGCGACCCGTGCGGCAAACGATCTGATGACAACCCTTGGCGAATTGCGGGCGGCTGATCTCCGACTCTGCGCGCATGAAATATCGGCGGAACAAGAGGCCGCCATTCGTGCTTTTGAAAATGCGGCGATCGAACATACAGCCACCGCACCGCAGTTAAATTCCTTAGAACAAAGCGATCGTGAAGAGCTGGTTGCGGACTGGCTCGAGGCACATGGGATCGAAGACGCCTGGAAATTTACGAGCAACCTTGTCGAAGCAGGGATCGATGAGAATGGTCTAGAACGAATGCTGGGAGAGATAGACGCAGAGGCAATCGCTGATTTGCTTGCGCGAGTCAACGCTCAACTCGCCGTGGCGAAACTGGCGAGTGAAATCAAGACGAGCACGGCGAGGATTTCCGAACTTGTTGGCGCCATTAAGGAATACAGTTACATGGATCAAGCCTCGGTCCAGGAAGTGGATATCCACAAAGGGCTCGAGAGCACTCTGCTGATCCTGAAGTACAAGTTGAGAAAGAAGAATATTGAACTGACGCGCGATTATGCTGACGCGCTCCCGCATATCAAGGCATATGGCAGCGAACTCAACCAGGTTTGGACCAACCTTATCGTTAATGCGGTTGAAGCAATGGGTGAACGAGGTAAGCTGAAAGTGCGCACGAAGCGTGAGCCCACTGACATTTTGGTTGAAATTCGCGACAACGGTTCAGGTATTCCAGAGGATGCGAGGTCCCGTATTTTCGAACCGTTCTTTACTACCAAGCCGGTTGGTGAAGGAACCGGACTTGGGCTGGACACCGTTGCGCGGATCGTTCGGAAGCATCATGGCAACATCCGTTTCGAATCCAAACCTGGCGACACGTGTTTCCAGGTACGGCTACCAATAGGATAGGATTCGCTACGTGCGATGCTCGGCCCGACATTCCTCACACACCAGCAACGCTATCAGCCCGCATCATCGTCGCCAGCCGTTCTGCCTCCAGGGCAAAACGTGGAGACTGGCACTCGGCAACTAACTTCTGATAACGAGCCAAGAGTTCTGCAGCGGACTCGTATTTTCTTCTCGCTTCATCAGGTTTAGCCTGTTCGGATTGAGCGAGCAGTACTTCAATATATAGCGGCTTGAGCCACAGCTCGCAAACACGAGATTGGGTGTTTGCCACGAGATCCGACGCTGCCGCACACACCCGTTCCGCTTCGTCAAGATCACCACGACGAAATCGTACTTCTGCAAGACAACGATGCGCTTCAAAACGCGAATAAAGTAAACCGAGGCGCTCACCATCTTGAAAATTGTTTAGCGCCAATTGCAGCGCTTCATCAAGCATTTGCTGCCTGTCACTTCCGATTGTCGTGTTTGCCTTGTCCGCCTTTAGAATCGCGAGGTTACCTTTCAATAGGGATCCCGCTCGCAGCTCGCCTATTGATTCTGCCAGCGTAATACCATCAACGAACTCTTTTTCAGCTCGGACGGAGTCCCCAATGAAGAATGAGCACATGCCTGCCACGAAATGAATCCAGACGCGACGTTCACGCGATTGGAGTCTATTGACTGTTTCGAGTTCACGCTGGGCATACTCGAGTCCTGCCTTGTACGCGCCCTTGTGTATTGCGTTTTCTCCTAAGTATTCGTAACCAGCCGCCTGTGCAAAGAGCACATTGTGAGTTTCTCCGAAGTCAACCGCTTTCTGGGCCCAGCGATCAGCTTCCACATAAAGTCCGTAGTGCTGATTGGCGCCGGCGAGGAAATTGTAAATCTGTGTGATCTCAGGAGCGGCAAAGGTCGAAATTGAATCTCCTGTAGCCACCGGAGCGACTAAATCGGCCGCCTTCTTTAAAAGTTCAATCGCTTTCAAATGACGGCCGGCGAGGTGATGAAAACGGCCCTCGATTGATAATGCCCGCGCCGTCTTGAGCGGGTTCGAGGAGGAACCCAAAACTTTGAGTGCTTCCTGGACATACTCAAGGCCCCGTGGATCGCCAGTAGCTACGAGTGAACTGGCTGCTTCCAGCTGCAAGCGCGCGCGAATGTTCGGATCTGTTGTGAGCGACAGGGCCCGCTGGAAGTGTTCACCCGCACCAATGGTCTCTCCATGAAGAAAATAGACTCTGCCGATGGCCTCTTCCTGAGCAAGCTCTTCATCAACCAAGCCTAATGCCTGGGCACATTCAAGCGCACGACTGTAAGCGCTTACTGCTTCGTCGAACGCAAACAGACGCTCGGCTTCATGGGCCGATCGCTTCGCATACGTAAGTCCGCGTTCATAATCGCCCGCCTGAATGTAGTGATAAGCAAGTCGCTCAACTGCACAGCGAGATGGTCCACAACCACGTTCTAGAGCTTCGGCTGCGTTGCGATGCAATCGCCGGCGACGAATGGGATTGAGCTCTTCGTAAAGCACCTCGCGAATCTTGTCGTGCGTGAAAGTAAAGGAGTCGTCCTTACCAGTGGCGATCAATTGAGCCCTTACTGATTCATCCAACGCGTCGAGCAGTACATCGTCAGATAAATTAGTGGCAGTGCTTTTGAGTTCTTCAAAGCCAAAAGTCTTCCCCAGCACCGCCGCAAGTCGCAAGACTTCGTTCGACTGCCCGGAAACGCGGTTGAGACGATTGCCAATTGCCTCTTTTACACTCTGCGGAATAACCAGGTCGCCGACATCGCAACGCTTCCAGCGCCCACTTTCTCTTCGGACTGAACCCTGTTCAATCAAAGCTTTCAAAACTTCCTCTACAAAGAAGGGATTCCCTTCTGTCTCGCGGTGCACAGCGTCGCCAAAGTCTGCACTGACTCTTTCACCCAACAATGCGCTTAACTGGGCCAGAGTATCTGGGGCGTCGAACCGCCGCAGAGTAATCCGTGTAATCAAACGTTCTCGATTCCACTCAACCAAAGCCGTGGCAAGCGGGTGGGTGCGGTCAAGCTCCGTCTCGCGGTAACAAGCGACAACCATGACACGCTCGTCGCGCAATTGCCGTAGCAAATGGCCCAAAAGCCAAAGCGTTCCACGATCGGCCCAGTGCAGATCATCTGCGTAGAACATAAGTCCTTTGGGTGTGGCGAGACTGGAAAACACCTTCGCTACGGCATCAAAGAAACGCAACCGCTCTTCATGTGCTGGTAGTTCGGGATGGGTTGGGAACGGACCCAGGCGCTCCTCAATCTCTGGGGCCAGCTTTGCAATCTGCGAAGCTGACTCGCCGAGTGCAGCGCCCAATGCGGCGTTGTCTTTCTGTTCTCGTACCCAACGGCGAAAAGCTTCAACAAACGGCAAATAAGGAGTCGTGGCATCGTACTCGTAACAACCCCCACTCAGAACGACAGCGCCATCGATTGCTGCCTGAACAGTGATCTCGCGTGCGAGCCTGGACTTGCCTGCGCCCGGTTCCCCGCTCAACACTACTGCGTGACCGTGACCCTCGCGCGCATGGCGCCACAACTCGCGAGCTTCAGACAGCTCGGCAACGCGTCCGACTAAACGTCCGCGAGACAGCGCATCAAGAATTGCAACCGCAGCGACGGCGTCGCTTTCCTCAGTCGCATTGGTTGAGCTGAGAGATTCAGCCAGGGCGGTCGCTGTTTCTCGCGCACTCGAGAAGCGATCATCCGGATTCTTTTCCAGCAGCCGGAGAATTACTGACTCAAGTTTTCGTGGAAGATCAGGACGCAGAACGCGCGGCGGCACGACTGGAGCATGCACATGCTGCGAAACAACTGCTAATGGATCGTCCGCTGCAAACGGTAGGCGACCGGTCGTTAGTTCATAAAGCAATACACCCAGCGCATATAAGTCAGTTCTGCCATCGATGTCCTGTCCGAGAGCTTGTTCGGGGGCCATATAGGACGCTGTGCCAAGTATGAGACCGGCGCGTGAAATACGAGTGCCATACCCGGGAAGCGCCAAACCGAGGTCAGCGAGCTTGATGCTTGGGGTTCCGCCAATCTTCGACATCAGAACATTATCGGGCTTCAGATCTCTGTGTACGATCTGATGCGTATGAGCGTGCTCTAACGCCCTGCAGATTTGAGAAGCAATTTCTACAATCGCACTTAATTCGACTGGTGGCGATTTAGCAAGACTTGGCCCTTCCACCAGTTCCATCACGAAAAAGGGAGTTCCCGATGCGTCGCCGACATCAAAGACAGAGATGATGTGCGGATCGTTAAGAGCAGCTGCCGACCGCGCCTCGCGCAGTAGACGCTCTCGAGCTTCGATCGACGAAGCTTGCGAGAGTACCTTGACGGCAACTTGGCGCATCAGCTCAAGATCAGTGGCCCGATATACGATTCCCATGCCGCCACGACCGAGTTCTGCATCGAGACGATAGCGTTCGCGGAGGATCGTGCCGGGAGCAATCGCGGTGGTTCGCGATTCCTGCCGACTCATGATACGAGTCGCCTGAGAGTCGTTCGTCATCGTTGAAAGAGAGCAGCGAATAAAGTGGAAACTTTAAACAGGGCGGTTAATCGCAATCCTTACCAGCTCGCCAACCTCTGATGGCCACATCAGCTCGTCGCAAACCTCCTAAGATTCGAAACCAGGAGTTTCGCATCCTTTTGCGCTCTTCTGGAAGTCCGAGCTGCGGGGCCAGAGGCTGAAACATTTAGGGCGGAAATGTCAAACACCGAATTCAGGCAGGTAATCTCGAACACTTGCTGAATAAGTCTGCTAACGTTCGTGAGGCTGAAATTGATTCCCTTTGAAAGGGCCCATTCGCGCAATTCGAGTAAAACTCCCAGGCCGCGCGCGTCGATGCCACTAACTCTCGCAAAATCCAGGACTATTGTGTTCGAGTTTTCGTGTGAAAGCACAGAGCGGCGCAGCGTCGTCGTTTCGACGCCATTAACTACACGACCCTCGAGGTGCAGAATGGTTCTGTCGTCTAGCTTCTCAACGTTCATCTTCAACATGAACTCAACTCCTTAACTTCTTACCCAACCGTTTGTTGGGCTTCATCGCTGAGGTAACCTGTTCAAAACTCGGGTCTTGGACGTTGGATCATCTCGCCGGGCACCGCGTGCCACTCCCTAATGGATATGAATCCAAAAACGCGTCGTAATCCTGTTTTCAATTGGTAGGCGTGTCTCATACACTAATTACGCTTTCCGAGAGTCCGGAGTTGCGAAACTGGAGATGAATTTCTCCTTAAATTTTCGCCATGTCACCCGGAGAAAGTGGGCGAAAACGAGTCATGGCGCGAGCGCCTATTTTGCGCCGTGACGTTTTTGCAGACACGGCAGCTCGCGCCGTCGCACCTGTGGGGCGGCACTTGATGGCCGCTATTCTTATCCTTGGAAGATTCTGGAGAGATTCCGCGGGTTGCTTCGGAACACCGAAGTTGCAGAAATTAAATGCACGGGTTCAGACTTTGGATATGGGCTGAGTTCCTCTCGGACAGCTTCGCTGGAGTCAAACTCCAAATGATTAGCCGTCCGCGGTCAGGACCGCCAAGTCGCCTACAACTGTCACCACCTATTGCGTCACTACGAATATTGGCTGGACCGCCAGGTCAAAATGATAAAAAGCAACTGCATAGGTGCTCGCAACCACAAGGCAGTTGCAAGGTCCCACTCGCCCGCTCGCCGGATCTCCGCGCCCCGTGTTCCCGTGTCTCCACGCCCCCAGGTCACTCCTGCCACCCGCCACCGAGCGCCTTGTACAGCTGCACCAGAGACAGCAGCTCGTTCCGTTTCGTCTGAGTCAAATCAAGTTCGGAATTGAAGAGCTCACGGTCAGCGTCAAGAGCGTTCAGCAGCGTATCTACACCACCCTGGTATCTCATATATGCCAGTCGGGATCGATCCCTCAGAGTGTCAACCAACAACTCCTGTTGCGCGCGAATCTCCCTCACCTTTCGGTATTGGATCAGCGCATCTGACACTTCTTTAAAAGCGGTTTGGATTGTTTGTTGATACTGAACGAGGGCTAATTCCTGCTCAGCCTTTGCAAAATTCACGTTTGACTTTAGACGGCCGGCCGTAAAGATCGGCTGCGTTACTTGTGGAATAAAACTCCAGGCCCGACTTGGTCCCGTAAACAAATTCGATAGTTGATCACTCTGAAATCCAAGCAAGCCGGTCAAGCTGATGCGCGGGAAGTAAGCCTTCTTTGCGACGGAGACGAGAGCGCGTTGGGCCACCAGATTTTCCTCGGCTGACCGGATATCAGGTCGCCGCTCAAGCAAAGAAGATGGCAAACCTGGAGGAACGGCTGGCAGTTTTTCCTGCTCCCCTAACCGTCTGCCGCGCGCGATCTCACTCGGATTGTTTCCCAGCAACAAACTAACTTGATTTTCTGTTTGCTCGATCAGCCGCTCAGTGTCGGGAATCGTCTGCGATGCCTGGTACACCAATTCTTCCGCCTGCCGCAGGTCCGACATCGTCGCAACGCCCCCCTGCTGACGGACTTTTATGAGCCTAAGTGATTCTTCCCTCGTAGCCAGGGTTCGTTTCGCGATCTCTAATTCGCTATCGAATTCAAGCAAGCTGAAATATCCTGTTGCGACATCAGCAACAACTGTGGTCATAACAGCCTTTCGATCTTCTTCCGAAGCTCGCAGTTGCGCACGAGCAGCTTTAGTCTGTTGTCGCAGTCGCCCCCACACGTCTAATTCAAACGTCAGCAGATTTAAAAAGACGCTACCAAAGCTACGAGTTCGGCCACCCTGATTACCAACTGCCAACTGCCCATTTTTCGAAGTGCGAGAAGTGGTCAGGTCTGCTCCGAGCTCGAACTGTGGAAACTGTTCAGATCTAGCCAGACCAAGATTAGCGCGTGCGGCGTTGATGCGTGCTACGGCTGCTCGCAAATCGTAGTTTTGAATCATCGCCGTTCGAACCAGATGTTGAAGCTGTTCATCCTTGAAAACTTCGAACCACTTCAGATCGCCAATGGATGTTTGATTATCTGCCGCACTTGCCTCCGCACCACGGAACCGTTCCGGTGAGAGAACTGTAGGTGGTTGATACTTCTTCTGAGCAGTTGCGCTGTTCACCGAAAAGCCAAGCAACAGAATGAATGTCAGAACTTTCCTAAGCATCGCAATTCTCAATATCTGCCTGAAGTCAGTCTCCGGATGCCGGTTCCACGGTTGGACCACCAATCATCTTCTCAGTCTTTGTGCCAAACCTCTGCGAGACTCTCTCAACGGCATAGAAACTCACCGGAATCAGAAAACTTGCTATGAGCGTATCGGTCAACATTCCGCAGACCACCACAGTTCCTAATATTTGCCTTGCTGCTGCTCCAGATCCTGAAGAAAACCACAGGGGCAAGCAGCCTGCTATGAACGCCAACGAAGTCATTAACAGCGGCCGTCGTCGCAAACGGGCTCCCTCAAGCGCCGCATCCAGCAAGCCGCGCCCTTTTTCAAACTCCATCTTGGCAAATTCAACGATCAAGATTGCATTCTTGGCGGCAAGGCCGATCACAACGATCAAGCCGATTTGCGCATACACACCGAGATCGAATCCGCGTAGCAGCAGACCGATGAGTGCCCCAAATAAAGCGATCGGCACGGTCAGCAATACGGAAAACGGCAACGACCAGCTTTCATAGAGAGCAGCGAGGATCAGAAACACGAACACCAGCGAGAGTGCGAGCGCCTTAACTGCAGCCCCGGAGGTTTGTTTCTCCTGATACGAAAGATCTGCCCAGTCATAACCCATCTCGCGCGGAAGCACTTCGCGCGCGACTTCGTCGAGTGCGGCCATCGCTTGCCCAGAGCTGTAACCGGGCGCCGCTGCGCCAATGATTTGCGCGCTTCGGTACAGATTGAATCGATTGGTGTACTCCGGACCGTTGATACTCCGCGTTGTCACCAGTGCTGACAAAGGAACCATCGTCCCGTCTTTGTTTCGCACATAGTAGTTATCGATATCGCGTTCGCTTTCACGCATTTCGCCTTCTGATTGAAGGAAGACGCGCCACTGGCGCCCGAAGCGATTGAACTGGTTGAGATATAGACCACCAAGATAGGCTTGCAACGTTTGATAAACGTCGGCGATAGCCACACCTTGCTTAAGGGCTTTGTCTCGATCAACATCAGCGAAGATTTGGGGAACGTCCGCCGAGAACTGAGAAATTACTCCAGCCAATTCAGGACGTTTGCGCGCCGCCGCGAGAAACGCTTTCAGGTTCTGGTCCAGGTATTCAACAGAGTTGCCACTCCGATCCTGAATCCACAAAGAGAAACCACCGGCGCTACCGAGTCCGGGAATTGAAGGTGGCATGAAAGCAAAAGCGACCGCTTCAGGAATCTGTGTCGCCAGCGCTCCATTAACTTTTGCCAGAATTGCTTGCGCTTTTAACTGTGAAGAGTTTCGCTCGTCCCATGGTTTGAAACTCATGAAGAAGAAGCCCTGGTAACTCGCAGAAATGCGATTAAGTAAGCTAAAGCCGCCTATCCCGGTGTAATACTGCACACCGTCAGTATGGCCCAAAATGTCTTCGACCTTCTTCAACACCAGATCCGTTCGTTCAAGCGATGCAGCCGGTGGTAGTTGAACGTGGAGCATCGCGTAACCGTAATCTTCTTCTGGAAGAAAACTCGTCGCAGTGCTGTGACCAACGATTCCGTCCGCAACCGTGAAGCCAATAATAATCACCACACCAACAACTGCTTTCCGTAGTAGTACATGACTCCAATTCAGGTAGACGTGCATTACCTTGTCGAAGCCGCGGTTGAAACCGCCAAAAAACCAGCCGAGAATCCCACTTGATTTCTTTCGCGGACGTAAGATCAACGCAGCAAGAGCGGGCGAAAGTGTTAGCGCGTTAAATGCAGAAATCAGCATGGAAACGGCGATCGTGGTAGCGAACTGGTTATTCAGCCTTCCCTGAATGCCTCCCATGAATGCCACAGGTAAGAAGACGGAAGAAAGAATCAGGGCAATGGCGACCACTGGACCGCCAACCTCTTTCATGGCCTGGATCGTAGCTTCGCGTGGAGACTTTCCGAGCTCAATGTGATGCTCGACAGCTTCAACAACGATGATTGCGTCATCTACGACCAGTCCAATCGCAAGGACCAATGCAAACAACGAAAGTGTATTGATGGAAAAGCCTAGCAATGGGAAAACCGCGAACGTACCGATCAGCGATACAGGCACCGCAATGATGGGTATCAATGTCGCTCGCCAGTTTTGCAGAAAGAGAAAGACCACGACGATCACCAGGACCATCGCCTCGAGCAACGTTGTGACCGTCTCCTTAATTCCCTCGGTTACGGGCCGTGTTGTATCGAACACGACCGTGTAATCGAGGTCCGGAGGGAAACGCTGCTTCAGTTCCGCCATTGTTTGTCTCAGCCCATTTGCGGTGGCGAGAGCGTTTGAACCTGGAGATTGGAAGATTGCGACAATCGCACACGGCTGGCCGTTCATGCGAGAACTCTGTTGATAGTTCAACGCACCTAATTCAATTCGTGCGACATCCTTCAACCGCACCACAGAGCCATCGACGTTTGCACGCACGATCACCTGGCCGAATTGTTCCGGCGTTTCGAGTCTTCCCTGCGCTCGTACGGTATAAGTTTTTTCCAATCCTTCGGGAGCCGGCGCGGCGCCCACTCGGCCTGATGGATTGACGTTGCTCTGTTCCTTAATCGCGTTCGCCAGATCCGGAACGCCTAGCCCGAGCTTTGCGAGCACATCCGGCTTGACCCAGATACGCATGGCATAGTCGCTCGAGCCAAAGACCCTTACTTCACCGACACCGGGAACACGGTAAAGAACATCGTTGACGTTGATGTTCGCGTAGTTCGCCAGAAACAAAGAATTGTAAGTTTGGTTCGGCGAGTACAGAGAGAAGACCAACATCGGTAAACCTGTCGACTTTCGCGTCGTCAGACCAAACTGATTTACATCCGTTGGCAAGTTTGGCTCGGCCTGGGCCAATCGATTCTGCACATTCACCTGATCGATGTTGACATCGGTATCAACGCCGAAGGTCACAATCAACTGTTGACTTCCATCGTTTGCATTGATGGACTGCATGTAAAGCATGTTGTCTACGCCATTCATTTGCTGCTCGATAGGCGTAGAAACTGATTGCTCAATGGTGACCGCGTCCGCGCCGGTGTAAGTGGTAGATACAATAATCTGCGGCGGCAGGATCTCAGGGAAAAGTGCGAGCGGCAGTCCGGACATGGCAATAAGTCCGCC
>Ga0114129_10017088_pt1 | contig 10331 bp, 12 predicted proteins | sample RhiMetdeltSRZDD1_FD_80071 | JGI IMG/M metagenome (GOLD analysis project Ga0114129, IMG submission 80071) | Populus rhizosphere microbial communities from Tennessee, USA - Rhizosphere MetaG P. deltoides SRZDD1 (version 2) (version 2) | ecosystem: Host-associated > Plants > Roots > Rhizosphere >... | reverse complement strand
GCGTCGCTGACAAGAGTCAGGTGGTGCCCGAGGCCACCTCGCTCAGCGCTGCCTCCGCCTGCGACAGCCAGTAGCCCATGCCCATATCGCGGTACATCGTGGCCGCCGTGGTCAGATGCTCTCGCGCCGGTCACGCCTTCGAACACCGTGAGGAAGTCGCGTGCGTTCTTCGAAGGCTCTACGTCGGGAGCGGTGAGCTCCGGGAACAGGTGGGCAAGCTCGGCGCGCCAGGCGGAAGCCAGCTCGCGGAGGTCGCCGATGGCGCGCCCAGCGCGGAAGGCGTCGACCCAGGGTCCGAATGGAAGGACCTGCTCGCTCTCGTAGGAGCGGCCCAGCAACACGCGGGCGCCCCGCGCCTCGGCGGTCTCGATGAGTTCGCTCACCAGGCGGGTCTTGCCAATGCCGGCCTCACCGAGCACGGCCACCACGCTGCCCTGCCCGGCGCACGCCTGCTCTAACGAAGCCCGCAGCTCTGTCAGCTCGGAGGCGCGGCCGATCAGAGGAATCTCGGCGACGGGCGTGCTCGACGCCACGACCCGCTCGCGGACGCGAGGACCGGCCACCTCGGGCTCGATGACCGCCCTTCGCACTGGCCGCTGCTGCAGGATCTCGCGGTAGAGCTGCTTCGTCTCCGCTTCCGGCTCGACCCCCAGCTCCCGCCCGAGCACGTTCACGCACTGCTGGTATTGGCGCTGCGCGCTCCCGCGGCGATCGAGGCCGGCGTAGAGCCGCATCAGCGTGCGGTGCACGACTTCCTGGAGCGGGTCGAGCGTCAGCAAGAGCAACGCCGTCCCCACCGCCGCTTCCATCGCTCCCTCGCGCCGCTGATGCGCCAGTAGCTTCGCGAGCCCCTCGAGCGCGAGCTCGCGCAGCCGCTCGCGCTCTCCGATGAGCCATTCCTCGAAAGGCGCCTCGTTGACCGCTGAACCCCCAGCAAATCGCCGTGGTAGAGCGCCGCGGCGCGCGCGAGAGCCTCCGGCGTCCCCTCCCCGACCGCCCGCTCGAAGGCGGCAACGTCGACCTCCACCGCGGCTGGGGTCAGAGCGAGCACCTCACCCTCTTGGCGCAACACGACATTCTCGGAACCGCCGAGCGCCTTTCGGACGACGAACAGCACCTGCCGCAAGCTGGCCCGCGCTGACTCCTCGCGGATGCCACCCCAGAGCAGTGCCGCCAGCTTGTCGCGGGAATGCGCGCGCCCGAGCGGCAGAGCGAGGTAGGCAAGGAGGGCCCGGGCCTTCCGGCTGGGGAGGCTGAGGACCTCTCCCGTCCCCTGCCGCGCCTCGAAGCCTCCGAAGAGGGTTAACCGCAACTGCGCCATGGCGCCTCCGGGGGCACACCCTACCACTTCCGGTAGCACGAGTCCGGACGTTGCCCGAGAGCCCTTCCGACGTTGACTGAAATTTGACGCTCGCGGTGACGGACAGCTAACGCCGGGGCGATACAACAGTCCCGCGATGGGCGACGCCGACGACGTGGCGATCTTCGTGGTCAGGATCTCCGGGAGCAGCACCGGTCGCATCCGGGGTGTGGTCGAGCGGGTCAGGACCGGCCGCAAGGCGCCGGTCCACGCCATGGACGACATCGGCCGCGTGATCGCGGCGATGGTGTCCGGAAAGGAAACGGCGATGTCATTGAAGGGCAAGCACGCACTCGTCACGGGAGGCTCGCGGGGCATCGGCCGGGGCATCGCGCTCAAGCTCGCCGAGAGCGGAGCCCGAGTCGCCATCCACTACTACGTCAACGAGACAGCGGCCCAGGAGACGCTCGAGCGAGTTCGCAAGCACGGCTCCGACGGGTTCCTGGTCCAGGCCGACGTCTCACGCGTGGACGACGTGCAGCGGATGTTCAGCGAGGTTCGGACGTCGTTTGGCACCCTGGACATCTTCGTGGCGAACGCGCGGCCAGAAGCGGCGAAGTTCTACCAGAAGCCCCTGGAGATTACGCTCGAGGCCTGGGACCACGCGATGGACTCCCAGGCCAAGGCCTTCCTGGTCGGCGCCCGCGAAGCCGTGGGCCTCATGGGTCAGGGCGGCCGCATCGTCGCCATCACCTACGCACCCGGCGGCCAGAAGGGTACCTGGCAACCCTGGGTCGCCATGGGCTCGGCCAAGGCCGCGCTCGAGTCCCTCGTTCGCTATTTCGCGGTGACGCTGGCGCCGCGCGGCATCACCGTCAACTCCGTGAGCCCCGGCCTCACGGATGACAGCGTGCTGAACGGCTTTCCCCAGCCTGTCGTCGACACCGCCCGCGCATGGCACGCGCACGGGTGGACCCCGATGGGCCGGATGGGGACACCGGCGGACATCGGCAACGTCGTGGCGCTGTTGTGCTCGTCGGACGCCGCCTGGATCACGGGCCAGCTCGTCCACGCCGACGGCGGCGCCTCGCTGGTCGACACGCTGCTGCCGCTGGAGCTTCAGCAGGGGTGAGTGAGATGGAGCGAACCGGACTCATCTGCCTTCTCTCGTCTGTCCTGATCGTCGTTGCGGCGCCGACCGCCGTCGCCCAGGTCCGCCCCGGTCAGGGCCCAGGCATGGAGCAGGCGCAGGCCGAGCGCTACGACGGGCCGAAGGCGCGCATTGCGGTGGCCGATTTCGAGGACAAGATGTCGAGCACGGGGCAGTACCGTGCGGAGTACGGCCGGGGCATGGCCGACATGTTGGCCACCGCGCTCTTCAACACCAACCGCTACATCGTCCTCGAACGTCAAAACCTCACCTACGTGCTCGCAGAACAGGATCTGGGCGCGTCGGGACGAATCAAGCGGGAAACGGCGGCGCCGATCGGAGAGCTCGAGGGCGCCGAGCTATTGGTGACGGCAGCCGTGACGGGCTTCGATCCCGGCGTTTCCGGAGCCGGGGGGAGTGTCGGAGGCGTGCTCGGCCACATCTTCGGCAAAGCTGCCGGCGAGTCATTCGGGAACGTCGCCGGCGGTTTTCGTCGCGCTCAGATCGCCCTCGACGTGCGGATCGTGGACACCAGGACGGGCCGGGTGGTGGCCGGGAACAGCGTGCAGGGAAGCGCGACCGAGTTCAGCGGCTCGCTTGGCGCGGCGAATACCACCTTTGCGGGCGACCTTGGTGGATTCGCGAAGACGCCGATGGAGCGCGCCATCCGCGAGGCGATTCAGTCGTCCGTCGATTTCGTGGTGAGCAGGACACCGGCGAGCTTCTTTCGGGTCGCCGCGGCCGTTCCCAATCCGCCACCCGTCCCCCAGCTTCAATCCGGACCGCCAGCACAGGCACCGCCGGCCCAGGCGGCGCGAGGCGCCGCGCCACCTTCAGCTCGCACCATGGCGATCGACCGCAATCCGAAGTTGATCGCCGAGCTGACCGAAGCACGACAGCGCGGGACCGTGGTGTCGGTGACCATGATGGTGCGGAATCCTTCCCGATCCACGCAACGCCTCGAGCTGACGGGCAAGGAGACGTACTTGCTCGACTACACGGAGGGCAGGAAGTACGAGCTGATTGGCTTCCAGGGACAACGCATCCTCGAGCTCGCTCCCAGCGAGTACGCCGTGCTGCGAGCGACGTTCAGAGCGCCCCAGAATCCGACCGCGGTGGCGGTAGTGATCGACGAGATCGGCACCTTCGACGATGTGCAGCTCGCGAGATGAAGAGTGCTCTTCCTTGATGCCGCTGGTGATGACGCTGGACGTCCGCGACGGGGACCACAGGGACGGGAAGAAGCGAATCGAAAGAAGGCGGCCCGTCGGGAGAGCCGGCCGAGGAAGGAGCCACTGACGTGAAGTCAATGACGGTTGCCCTGGCGGTGGTGCTGGCGGTTGTCGCCGGAGCGGGCGCGCTACGCGCGCAGGGCTTCGATCCCGATGCCGCCGTCGCGAAGGGCGCGAAGGTCCAGATCATCGATCTGAAGACCACGATCGACGATCTGAAGTTCCGAACGGAAGCGGTGGCCGGCGCTGTCCAGGCGCTCGCGATGAAAGAGACGCCGACCGAGATCAGGATCGAGCTGTCGGCGGACGTGCTCTTCGACTTCGACAAGGCCGAGCTCCGTCCGGACGCGACGAAGGTGTTGTCGCAGGCCGCCGGAATCTTACAGGACCACGCCACACGAAGGGTCGTCATCGAGGGACACACCGACGCCAAGGGCACCGATGAGTACAACCAGCGGCTGTCGCAACGCCGCGCGGAGGCGGTGAAGCGCTGGTTCCAGGAGCGCGCCGGACTGAAGAGCATGGCGGTCGAAACGAGGGGGTGGGGCGCCAAGCGGCCGGTGGCCCCGAACGCGAAGCCCGATGGAAGCGACAACCCTGACGGCCGCCAGAAAAACCGACGTGTCGAGATCGTGATCGCAAAGCAATCACGTTGAGGAGGAGCGGATGAAGGCGCGGAGATTCGTCGCGGGAGCACTGGGGATCATCCTGTTCGGGTTCGGCACCGTGCCGGTCGGCGCGCAGAAGCCGGCGGGAGTCATTGACACCGTCGACGCCGAGTGGTCGGGCGTGCAGACCGACCTCCTCGAGGTGCGGCGCATGTCGGACAACACCATTCGCGTCCGCTGGCGCTGGCGCAACACCGGGGACACGGAGGTTGCACTCTATGCGCACGACGCCGCCGGCCTCCTCACGTCAGAGACATATCTTCTCGACCCTACCAACAAGAAGAAGCATCTCGTGGTGACGGATGCGGGAGGCCGGCCGATCGGGACGGACATCGGGAGCAGCTTCAGGGTCAAGCCGAAAGAATCCTACGCCGCGTGGGCGAAGTTCCCGGCCCCGCCCGCGAACATCGAGAAGATCACGGTCGTGATCGCCAAGACGCCCGCCTTCGAGGACGTGATCATCGGAAAGTAGCAGGGAGTTCGGAGAGCAGCACTCACCAATGGGAGGGAACATGAAGAGCCAGTGGCAGATCATCGGTGTCGGCGTCCTCTTCACGCTGACGATTCAGGGAAGCTCGTTCGCGAACAATCATGAGGGCGAAGGGCAGCGTTGCAACGACACGTCGCAGGCATTCGAGATGCTGACGCGCGCGGACCAACCCCAGGAGAAAGCGAAACCGGGCGGCGGAAGCATGCCACCAATCAAGCAGGGGAAGGGCGGGGACAGTTGCCCGTGCGAGTGTCGTGGCGACGCCCAGGCAAAGCGGTGCTGGTGGGCTGTCCCGGCCAACTGCTCATCTTGCGTGCAAAAGGGCACGTGCGGCCCGTGGCCAATGTGCTGACCTCGGAGTCGATGTAGTTCCCGTTGTTTCCAGGAATCGCCGGAAGGGGCGGCCGGCGCCGGACGTCAATCGTAACGGCGCCGGCGCGCTACTTGCCGAGCTCCAGGCCCGTCGCCTCTTCGGCCAGGGTTCGGAGGCGAGCCGCAGCCTGGCGCATGGCGATGAATGTCGCCTCGCGCAGCTCGTCCTCACTGGCTCCCGCTTGCTTCGCACCTGGAAGCGGTGCTTGCTTCAGGTAGTCACCCCGCCATCAACGCGCACGCGTACGCCAGCAGCGCATCGGTCTTCTTGTCCAGCGACCCCGGCGTGAACCGAAGCCCTACGAACTCCTGGCGTGGTTTCGCTCCGGCGGCCGGCTCCATCTCGGTTCCCTCCTATGGATCTCGAACCGCAGTCCGCCGTCGTGTGGCGTGCACGATTCGCTGAAGCAGCGAGACGCTCGCGACGCGGCACGCTCCATGTCAAGGAGACGAGATCGCGCCGGCCGAGGTATTTTCGCTGACGGAGGTCCCCATGGAGATCGATTTCCTGACGAATTTCGACGCCCCACCCCCGCCGCCGACAGCCGCCTACAGCCACGCCGTCCGCGCCGGCGAATTTCTCTTCGTCACCGGACAGCTCGGCGTGGATCCGAAGACGGGAGCGCTCGTCCCGGGCGGTGCCGCCGAGCAAACGCGCCAGATCATGCAGAACCTCCAGACGGTGCTCCGCGGCGCCGGGGCGAGCCTCGAGCGCGCGGTGATGGCGCGCATCTACCTCGTGAACTTCGCCGCCGACTATCCGGCGATGAACGCCGTGTACGCGAGCTACTTCAAGCCGGGGCGCTTCCCCGCTCGCACCACGGTCGGCGTGACGAACCTCGCTCTGGGGTCGCTCGTCGAGATCGATCTCATCGTGGGGCTCTGACCGGGGCGCTGTCACGCCGCGCGGCCATCGTCGCCGCCGCCGCGTCCGCCTTCTTGAAGTGCTCCTCCGTGAACCCGTAGAGGCCGGCGCCGCCCATGAGGATCTGGGCGGCGATCTCGCGGGGAACGTTCTTGAGGAGATTCTCCGACACGTGGGGGAAGTTGGAATCGAAGTGCGGGTAATCGGTCGAGACGCACATCCGGTCGGCGCCGATCAGTCCCGCCGTGGCCTCGATCTCCGGCTCGCTGCCCTCGACGGCCGCCCAGCAGTTGCGACGGAAGTACTCGCGAGGCGTGAGCGTCAGGTACGGGGCGTGGGAGTCCCGGTATTGCGGGTAGTCCCACTCGATGCGCGAGAGGAGACCCGGCACCCACGAGTTCTGCGCCTCGAGATAGCCGACGCGCAGCCTCGGATGGAACTCGAACACGCCGCCGATGATCATCGCGATCAGCGCCTGCTGCATCTCGATCCAGTGGGCGGCGACGTGGCGGTAGAAACGGTTCTCGCCGTAGAGCTCGATCATGCGCGAATAGACGGCGCTCACACCTTCGTGGAACCCCCACGTCACGCCGAGCTCTTCGTGGATGCCGTAGAGCGGATCCCAGTAGTTCGAGTGCCAGTAGTGGCCGTTGACCAGGTTGGGCCGAATGAACGAACCCACGGCGCCGAGCTCACGCACGCACCGCACCAGTTCACGACAGGCGAGATGCACGTCGTGCACGGGCAGCATGGCCACCCACTTCAGCTGGTCGGGGCTGTACTGGCAGAACTCGTGAATCCAGTTGTTGTAGGCCTGGCAGATCGCCAGGGACAGCCGGGGATCCAGATTGTCGCGGGCAATGAGGCCGAGGCCCGCGGTGGGGTAGAGCACCGCGATGTCGACGCCTTCCATCTCCATACCCATGACCTGAGCCTCGGCGTTGTAATCGCGCTCGATTGCGAAGTCGAGCCGGCCGGTATCGAAGAGGCGTGACCCGGACAGAGGCTGAGTGCTCTGCGTGTGACCGCGGCGGACACGCTTTCGGTACTGCTGGAGGTCCATGTCGGATGTGGGCTGGCCGTCGATGATGATCAGTCCGGCCGCACCTCGATGGGGACGCCCGTCGGCGCCTACCGGCACGCTGATGCGGTCTCGAAAGACCGGATCCAGATAGCGCTCGAACAGATCCGGAGGTTCCATGATGTGCATGTCGGAGTCGACGAAGCGGATGCCGTCTTTCATGACACGCTCCTCGACAGCCCTGTGTGGCCGTCCTCGACGGTGGTGCGGTGACTATGATCCTGGCCTCCGTCGCAGTCAAGGCGGACCGCCCCACGCCGGGTCCCGCAACGTTCTAGTCCTCGAGCAGGGCGATGACGCGGGCGGGCGCGGACTCCGTCGTCCACTTGACCGGGAGCATGATGACCTTCGCGCGGGACGGGATCTCGTGGAGGTTCGTCAGGTTCTCGATCTGGAACGCGACGCGGGGAAGGATGATGCGGTGCACGGGCATGGCGCTGGTGAGGATCTCTTCCGCCCGTTCGTAAGCGCCGCCTTTTTCCTCCTGGGCGAAGTCGAAGCCGAGCACCTTCGGCTGCTTCACCACGAGCCACTCCGCGGCCGCCTTCGTGAGGCAGGGCGACTCGTCCCACCACTTGGGATCGGTCGTGACGTGCCCTCTCGGCCAGTCTGTGCGGAGGAACAGGATCGCCCCCGGCTCGATCGCGATCCCCTTCGCGTTCAGCGCACGCTCGGCCTGTTCGAGGTCGGCGGGGGTGATGCGCGCGTTCGGGGTTCCCTTGAACGTGAGGTCCAGGACGATTGCCTCGCCGATCATGTTCTCCAGCGCGAGCTGCTCGATGCCGGGCCGGTCACGGAAGAAGTGATGCGGGGTATCGATGTGGGTGCCGGCGTGCACGGTCATCTCGACCATGTTCGAGACGAAGCCTTGCTCCTCCCACTTCACGATCGGCTTCAGCTTGAAGTAGTACTCGTCTTTCGCGAACGGCGCGGAGTCGCACTCCTCGACCGTCATGCTGAGATCTACGATACGCATGAGGCTCGTCCTCTCTCGTTGCGGGTGGGGCGCCGCGCTCGCTGCATGCGCGATGTCCCCTCATGCCCGGAGTGATTCGTTGAGCACGCGCAAATAGTTACCGCCGACCACTTTGCCGACGTCGGCGGCCGAGAAGCCGGTGCGCCGCAGCAGTTGGACCACCGTCGGGAAGTCGGCGTAATCGGTCCATACCGCCTGGGACTTTCCGAAGCCGGAGTTGTCGGTGCCGAAGCCTACGTGATCGACTCCCAGTGTCTCCGCGGCGCGCGCCACGCCCTCCACGTAGCGCGAAAGCGACGTGAACGTCGGACTCGCCCAGATGCCGACCACGCCTCCGGTGCTGGCCACGAGCTTGCCGTGCTCGACCGAGATCAAGCGCGTGAAGGGCTCCAGCCGGCGGGAGGCGAGGTTGGTATGGGACAGGATGAGGGGCGTGCGGCTGGCGCGCGCCGCCGCTTCCACCATCACGAGCGTCCCGTGTGCGACATCGACCACGATGCCGAGCCGATTGCACTCGGCGATCACGTCGCGGCCGAGCGGAGTGAGGCCACCCTGCGTCGGTGACTCCGTCTGGTTGTCGCCGAGGTCGCTCGGCATGAAGTGAACGAGCTGAAGATGCCGCACGCCGCGGCGATAGACATCGCCGAGATGTTCGAGCCTCCCCTCCATGAATTGACATCCCTCGATCGCCTGCACGATGGCGGGGGCGCGGTCGCGATGCGCGCTCTCGATGTCGCCGCGCCGGAGCGCGCGGCGGAGTCCCTGCGTGTGGACGAGGTTGTCGAACCAGAGGAGCCGGCTCTGCGTGAACCGCCAGAGCTCGCCGGGCTGAGGCTCGCGCACCACACGAACGCGGTTCTGCGGGTCGCGCTGCGTGACGGGACCGTCGCTGGAGTGCTGGAGACACACCGCCGTCATCCGACCGGTCCGCATGTGCTCGGCGAGATCGTAGGTCGGCGCGCGCCGTCCCGTCGCGCCCGCGGCGTGAGAGTGCATGTCGATCCCGATCACGCCGTCGAGCAACCGCGCCGTTTCAGCGTCGGTTTCCCGCGCGTCGTCGCCCGTCCTCGTCGCGCATCCGGCGAGGGCAAGCACGCCGAGCGCGGCTAGCGCCTCTCGCCGTGTGATCATTCCCAAGCGTCCTCGGCCCACAACCCTAGCACCATTCCGATCCTTGACCGCCCCACGTCGGCGCACTACGCTCTGGCCAGCCGGCGCCCCGACCCCAACATGCGGAGGATCCCCATGACGGTCTATGAACTGCGGACGTATACGCTTCAGGTCGGCAAGATGGGTGAGGCCGTGAAGCTGTACACGGAGTTCGGCTACCCCGCGCTTCAGAAGGGCGGCCAGGACAAGAAGTTGATCGGCTACTTCCAGGCCGACACCGGCACCATCAATCAGCTCGTGCACTTGTGGAAGTTCGAGGACGACGCCGACCGCCGCGCGCACTGGGCGGCGCTATCTCGCAACAAGGATTTCGTCGACGGCTTTGCCGTCAAATTTCGTCCGCTCGTCCTTTCTCAGGAGGTCAAGCTGCTGACAGCGGCGCCGTGGGGACCACATCCGTGACTCATCGGCGACGGAACAGCGGGTCCTCGGTATAGAGAATCCGCGTCCACTTCATCCCGACCCGCGACAGGTCGCGCGCGAGCACGTCCTCACCCTCCGGTCGGACCCCGCGCTCGATCCACGCCACGAGATCGTCGAACGCGCGCTCGCGCGTCTCGCCGTCGACTCCACAGTGGCTGGGCGCGCGGATCACCCGCTGCACGAGCAGGTGATCGGTCCCGGCGGCAATCGTCCGGCGCCGGTACGACTGCTCGAGGCTCAGTGGCACCCACGCGTCACCGGTCTCGTGGAGCGTGAGGAGCGGCACCGTGAGCCGTCCCGTGCGTTCCGCATACACCGGATTCACGCTCGGCGACCGCGCGTCCTTGGCGGGGCGGACCCGCCGGACGCCGGCGTTGAGCTCCTCGTCGGTGAGACCGAGACCGGGATCGATCCGGTACTTGATGTGCGCGGTACTCGCCGCCCGCGCACCCGGGTTCGGCTCCTTTTCGACGTCAGGGTCGCGATGGATCATGTTCAAGAGGTAGCGGCGTTCGAGTCCCTGAAGGCGCAGCGGGAGATCATGGCCGCCCTCATCGGCGCCCATCAGATACTTCACGACGCTGTCGAACTGGCGACCGCGGGC
>Ga0114129_10017087_pt1 | contig 10331 bp, 7 predicted proteins | sample RhiMetdeltSRZDD1_FD_80071 | JGI IMG/M metagenome (GOLD analysis project Ga0114129, IMG submission 80071) | Populus rhizosphere microbial communities from Tennessee, USA - Rhizosphere MetaG P. deltoides SRZDD1 (version 2) (version 2) | ecosystem: Host-associated > Plants > Roots > Rhizosphere >... | reverse complement strand
CGCATCGTCACGCTCGAATCGCAAACCCCGGTGCGCGACTTCGACGTGATCGCGTTCTCGGTGTCGTTCGAATGGGACTACACCAACGTGCTGACGCTGCTGCGGCTCGCCGGCGTGCCGGTGCGCGCCGCCGATCGCGATCACACCCACCCGCTCGTGGTGATTGGCGGCGCGGTGACCTTCGTCAACCCCGAGCCGCTGGCGCTGTTTGCCGACGTGATCGCCGCCGGCGAAGGCGAAGCGCTCGTGCCGGCCCTCGTCGACGCCTCCGGCACCTCGTCTCGCCGCGAGCAATTGCTCAGGCTGGCGCAATCGCGCGGCTATTACATCCCGTCGTTGTACGACGTGGAGTACGGCCCCGACGGCACCATCGCCCGCTATGTGCCGCGTGACGGCACCAACGCGCCGCCGGTGGTGCGCAAAGCGGCATTGAAGACCACCGACGCCGTGGATCCGCCGTCGACCACCATCTTCACGCCCGACACCGAGTTCGGCTCGCGATTCCTCGTGGAAGTGGTGCGCGGCTGCGCCAACCTTTGCCGGTTCTGCTGGGCCGGCTACAACTACCTCCCGGTGCGCGCGTTTCCGACGAACCGCATCCTCGAGCTGGCTCGAGCGGCGCGTGTGCATTCATCGCGCGCCGGCCTGGTGTCGATCGCCCTGTGCGATCACCCCGACATCGAGCACATCCTGCGCAGCCTGAAAGACATGGGCTACTCGATCAGTCCCGCGTCGCTCAGGCTCGACGATCTGACGCCGACCATCGTGACGCTGCTCAAAGAAAGCGGCGAACGCACGCTGACCATCGCGCCGGAGACGGGCTCCGACCGCCTGCGCCGGGTGATCAACAAGACGGTGACCAACGACGAGATTCTCGATCGCGCCAACCTGATCTTCTCGTCGGGCATCGAGAGCCTGAAGCTGTATTACATGATCGGCCTCCCTACGGAAACGGATGAAGACCTCGTGGCGATCCGGGATCTGACCCTGCAGCTTCACGAGATCATGCTCAAGTACGCGCGCCCGCGCGGCCGGATCGGCCGGATCGTGGCCAGCGTCAATCCATTAGTGCCGAAACCCGGCACGGCGTATCAGTGGCTGCCGATGGAGCGCGCCGACGCGATCGAGCGCAAGATGAAACGCCTGCGCGAGCTGGTGGCCGGCATCGACAACGTCTATTTCAACATCAAGAGCGAGCGCCACTCCTATTACCAGGCGCTGCTGTCGCTCGGCGACCGGCGGATTGCGCCGGCGATCGAGCTCGCCGAAGCCAACGGCGGCCAGTGGCGCAAGGCCGTGGCCGACGCCGGCATCGACGGCGATTTCTACATCTACCGCGATCGCACCAACGACACCGTGCTGCCGTGGAGCATCATCGACGGCGGCATGAAAGAGCCGTTCTTCCGCGCCGAGTTCGAGAAGAGCACGCGCGCGGAATGGACGCTGCCGCCGAAGCGGGCGAAAGAGAACGCGCGCCTGCTGCCAGTGCTGAGCTGAGCCTCCTTCTTCGGCGTCATCGACACGACAGCAGGCGCCGAGCTCCCGCCTTTCAACTGGCGATCGCTGCCTGTGCCTCGAAGTCGGCGTAGGCCTGCAGCACCAAATCGCGAACGCGATTCTGGTTGTTCGGATCGTTCACCGGCCGCAGCAGCGAGAAGCTGCGCCGCTCGCCGTTCACCGAGTAGGTTCGCGCCGGGAACGTGACGTTGCGCCCCGGACCGTTGCGCTGATTCCAGATCGCGAAGCCCAGCAGCCGCATTCCCGCCATGGCGCCGTCAGTGAAGTGGAGCTCGACATCCGCAAGCTTTCCGTTCGGCGCACCGTTATCGATCGGCATGATCTTGATCACCATAAACATCTCCAGTGTTTCTTCGCGCGGGCTCGACCCCGCTTGTCGTTGTGGTTGCGACTGGCACAAGATCAAAGGTGATGCCAGCGAGAAAGCCCCGGGAATCCGCGATCGCACGCGACCGCCGAACCCGGCATGACAACCGTGGTTGCGCGTTCGGGCGAGGACGGCGATGAGCCTGCCGCGGCCCGACGCCGCATTTGATTGGAGCCGCGAGCCTTGGGGCGCGGCGCTGCGCTGCCGCGGCCTCGCTCCGCACGCGCAACACTTGTTTACATCGAAGCAACTGGCGTTACCCGATCCGGAGAGCTGGCGGCAGGCATTGGCGTCGGTCGGGGCGACGCCCGAACGGTTGATGCGCGTCAAGCAGGTGCACGGCAACAGGGTGCGTGTGTTGGTGCGCGGACACGTGTGGCAGGGCGCGAGCGACGTCCGTCCCGATGGTGACGCGATCGCGTCGAACGAGCCCGGCCTCGCGCTGGCGGTGATGGTGGCGGATTGCGTGCCGATCGTGATCGTCGATCCGGTTCGCGGCGCCGCGGCCGCGGTCCACGCCGGCTGGCGCGGCACCTGCGCGCGCGTCGCGGTGGCCGCGATTGAAACCATGTCGCAGAAGTTCGACAGCGACCCCGGCGACCTCGTCGCGGCGATCGGACCCAGTATCGGACCCGACGACTACGAGGTGGGCGACAGCGTGGTTGCCGCCTTCGAACAGGCCGGTCACGACCCGCGCGATCTCGATCGGTGGTTTTTGCGATCATTCGCGAAGCCGCATCTCGACCTGTGGCGCGCGAACGGCGATCAGCTGATCGGGTCAGGGTTGCGAGCCGATCGTGTATTTGCGTGCGGGCTCAGTACCTTGGCCTATCCCGAGGTGTTCGATTCGTTTCGTGTCGCCGGTGAGCGCGCCGGCCGCATGACGGGCCTCATCGTCGTCCCACGCCCGGCATACCGGGGTGGATAGAATCACCCCTCGTATGTACCGATCGTGGGTGCCCGCGTGGGGTGTCGCGGCAGTCATCCTGGCCGGCTTCACCTATTTACTCTGCGGGTTCTCTGACGCACGGTTTCCTGACGGCTTACGCGGCGTCGAAGCTGCTGGTCGCAGGCAATCTCGGCCCCAACGCGTATGACGATCGCTGGTTCGGCGTATCCACGCCTTTACGCCGCCTGGCTCCTTTGGGGGGCCTGCGTGAGACAACTCATTACATTCCCATTACAACCCAAAGCCTCGTGACGCCGGGCCCGCACGGTGCTACCATGCCCGCACTAGGAGGGTAAGGTTATGGCGCTGTCACGTCGCGACTTCGTCTGGAGGCTCGGAGCTGGTGGGGCGGCGGTAGCCTCGGCCGCGCACATCATAGGCTACGGCCGCGAAGAACTCCTCGCCTTTGAGCAGCGCGGCGGCCAACGGCCGGCCAGCGGCGGCGAGATGATGCGTCTCAGCAGCAACGAAAACCTCCGCGGGCCGAGCCCCAAGGTGATCGAGGTGCTGAAGGCGCACCCCTCGAGAAACCTCGGTCTTGGCTATCCGCCGCCGAATCAACGCGCGTTCACCGACACCATCGCGGAGATGTACGGAGCCAAGCCGCAGAACGTCATCACCTCCACCGGGTCCGGCGCGATCCTGACCGCGGCGGTGATGGCCTACTGTGACGGCAACCACGCGCTGGTGACCGGCGACCCATCGTACGGCTCGCCGGCGAGCACCGCGCAGCGGATCAAGGCGCCGGTGAAATTCATTCCGGTCGACAATAAGCTCGCCCTCGATCTGGAAGGGATGATTCGCGCCTCGATCGGCGCCGGGCTCGTCTTCCTCTGCAATCCCAACAACCCGACCTCGTCGGTGCAGTCGACGTCCGACGTCGAACAGGCGGTTCGCATCATCAAGCAGCGATCGCCCGAGACCGGCATCCTGATTGACGAGGCGTATCTCGAATACGCCACGGCTCCAGGGTCCGGCACCATGGTCAAGCTCGCCCTCGAGTTGCCCGGCGTGTTCGTGTCGAAGACCTTCTCGAAGGCCTACGGCATGGCCGGTATGCGCATGGGCTACGGTGTCGGCCAGCCCGACACCATGAACAAGGTCGGGCGCGCGTGGGGCCTCGGCGACATCAACGAGCTGCAGGCGGTGGCCGGCGTCACGGCCCTGAAAGACACCGCGCACATGGAGTGGGAGCGCCAGGAGAACAAGCGTGTGCGCGACTGGACGCAGGCGCAGTTCCGCGAGATGGGCTTCGATTCGCCCGAGTCGCAGACCAACTTCATCTTCGTCAACATTCGCCGGCCCGCGGTGGAATTCCGCGACGGGTGCGCCAAGCAAGGTATCGCCGTCGGCCGCGACTTCCCGCCGATGGAAAAGACCTACGCGCGCATCTCGCTCGGCCGCATGGAAGACATGGAGAAGGCGATGGTGGTCTTCAGACAGGTGCTCGGCAAGTCGTCCGTCTAAAGAAACGGCCAGGAGAGTTCGTAAGGGCGGGACTTTTAGTCCCGCCCTTTTTGTTTTATCGCGAAGAGCGTCGATGCACCGCGCACATACATCACGCCCTCCGAGATCGCCGGCGTTGCCATCAGCGTCTCACCCATTGAATTCGTCGCGACCTGCTTGAAGGTTTCTCCAGCTTCGACGACGAGCATCTCGCCATCTTCATTTGAGAGATAGATCTTTCCGTCGGCCGCAACCGGCGACGCGCTGAAGCCGCTGCCGACCAGGGCCAACCGCTGCCGGTAGATTTCCCTGCCGGTGGCGATGTCGTAGGCATCGAGCACGCCGTTGTTCGCCAGCACGTAGACCATGCCGCGATAGGCGAGCGGCGTCGGCATGTACGAACCGCGTCCCGTCTTGCTCCACGCCACGTGCGCGTTGGCTGTTTCACCTTTCGGCAGGCTGAGATCACCACGCGCTCCGGGTTTCACCGCGAACACCGGGCGCTCGGGGGCGCGTCCGCTGGCGATGATGTGCAGCCCGCCGGCGAAGATCGGCGTCGGCGCCGTGATCTTCGAGCTGCCGCCGAGGTGCCACAGCTCACGTCCGGTTTTTGGATCGTAGCCGCGCACGAAGTTCGAGGCGTTGGTGATCAGCTCCGGGCCGGCCGGCGTGGTCACAACCGTGGGCGTCCCCCACGATGGCAGCTCCTTGCGATCCGTCTTCCACACTGTTTCGCCTGTTTCGGCGTTCAGCGCGATCAGGAACGAATCCGCCTGTGTGTCGCACTGCACGATCACCAATCCGTTCCAGATGATCGGCGAGCTCGCCGGGCCCCATTCGTACGACGGAATGTCGTAGGCGCCCATGTCGACGCGGCCGAGGTCGACCGACCAGCGCAGGCCGCCATTGAAGTCATACGCGTAAATGCCCTGCGATCCGAACCACGCAACCACGATGCGGCCGTCGGTGGCGGGAGAGCTGCTGGCGTAGGTGGACTTGATGTGACGTTTGTTCTTCGGCGCGCCTTGCGCCGCCGCGCGCTCCCAGCGAATCTTGCCGGTGCGCGTGTCGACCGCGTAAAGCATCCAGCGGTGCTCGGATCGATCCTCGGAGGCATCGCCGTCGCCGTAGAGACCCGGCTTGAACGTCGCGTCTGTGCGGCTGCTGATCGCGCTGGTCACGAAGACGGTATCGCCCCATACGATTGGGCTCGAGTGCGCGAGCCCCGGGATCGCGGCGCGCCACAGGATGTTGTCGCCGGTGGCTGGATTCCATCGCTCGGGCAGGTTCTGATTCTCCGCGACGCCCGCGGCCTCGGCGCCGCGGAACGACGGCCACTGACCGGCGCTGCGCGCCGGCGCACCGAGCGCGCCGCGTGCCGTGCCGGCGTTCCGAACGATACGACGTGGCGGAATCGCCGTCTCGACTCCGCGCGGCAGCCACTCGCTGCGATCGAGGATCATGCGCCGCACCGTGCAGTCGTCGGCCACCAGCGAGAAGCTGACTTTCTGACCATCGACGGCGAAGCTGTAGATGCCGGGATTGCCGCAGTCCTTCAGCGTACTTGTCAGTAACAGCGTGACCTGGTTCCCAGACGCCTTCCACGATCCCGACATCGAAGGCCAGCCTGCTCCGGCAAGTGAGAACGTTCCGGCGGGATCAAATTGCAGCGTGAAATCACGAATGACCAGCGGCCCGGACGGCAGGGTCTGCGCCGCCGATATCAGCGACAGAAGGAAAGCGGCGATCACCAGTGGCATCGGCGCATTTTAGTTTAGTCTTGACGCCCGGCTGCCCCAGGGCGCATCGTGTGCGGTGTGGTGGCGGGGCGTCAGCCCCGCCGGCAAGGAGTTCTTATGGACATCGATCGTCGCAAGTTCATTGCGAGCCTTGGCGGCGCATCTGCCGTGGCGCTGATGACGTCGGAACAGAAAGCCGACGCGCTCGAAGCGTACATGGAAGAAACGCTCGATGCCGCCATCGCGCAGCAGGGCGGCCAGCAGCCGGAGAAATATCCGACGATGGCGGAGATTGAAGAGCAGAATGCCAGGCGCACCGGCATCCGGCGGGGCGGCGGCAACGTCTTCAACGCGAACGGCCGCGACGGCAAGCCACGCGGGCTCCTGCCGAAGCTGTCCAGCAGACCGACGCTGGTTGAGTTCTTCGAGAAACGCTTCGCGCCGGCGAATCACGTCCTGCAGAGCGCGACCCGGGCCCTCAAGACCGGCATGCCCGAAGAAGTCGTCTTTGCCTGCCTGATGCACGACACCGTGCACGCGCTGGTCAAGGTCGATCACGGATGGTGGGGCGCGCAGATCATCGAGCCCTACACCGATCCGAAGGTCTCATTTGCGATTCGCCATCACCAGACGCTGCGCTTCTATCCCGATGAGAAGTTCGGCTACGAGTATCCGGAAAGCTATATCCGCACCTTTGGCGAAGACTACAAGCCGGAGCCGTATCTGGAGCAGAACTACAAGTGGGTGCGCAATCACAAGTGGTACGACCTGCCGCGCCTGGTGACCGTGAACGATCTCTACTCCTTTGATCCCAATTCGAAGGTATCGCTCGATCCGTTCATCGACATCATCGGGCGGCAGTTCAAGCAGCCCAAGGAAGGCATCGGCTACGACAACAGCCCCGTGTCGCACATGTGGCGCACGATCATGTTCCCGGATCGGCCGCTGTAACGGCGGCTGACGTTTCGCCCGGATGGTCAACGGGCGCGCCCACAGCGCGCCCGTTTTCTTTTGACCGGTTCGACGCCAGAGCGATCGCGCCGATCGTCACCGCCGTGGCGCTGCCGATGACGATGGTGGAGAAGCGTCCCGAGTAGGCCACGCCGCGCGCGACGAGCGCGCCGGACATCCCGGCCAGAAAGAACACCACGATCGAGAGCGGCAGGTCGCGCGCGACCGGCATCTGGAGAAGTGCCGCGATCGCGATCACCGCTGCGGCAACGAGCGGCGTCGCGTACCACACGAATCGCGGCGGATCGTTCATCGACAGCACCATCCACGCGCTGTCGAGCATGCGGCGGGCGAGCTCCATCGCCGGCATTCCCGGTTGGTAGATCGAGTTGACGGTGATGGTCGTGCCCTGGAAGAACGAAAAGTGTCCGGTGTAGTACCAGGTGCGAAGCGCGAAGAGCGCGATGCCGATGGCAACCACCCCGGCGATCGTTGCCGCGGTGATCCAATTCACGCGCCGCAGCCACGCGCGCGGCGTCCACAGATCTCGCGCCCGGACGTCGTGCGGAATCGCGAACACGGCAACGGCGAACGCCAGCGGCAGGTTGTTCAGCCGTATGTAAAAGCCGAGCGTGGCCAGCACGCCGGCGGCCACGCGCAGGCGCCAGTTCGACGCCAGCATCGCACTCAGCGCGGCCGCATAAATGAAGCCCGCGGCTGCATTCTCCGAGAGACCGGAGCCCCAGTAGAGCCACGGTGGTCCCTGGATCACCAGCGTGAGTACGCACGCGGCGGCGATCAGCCCGGCCTTGAAGCCGGCCACGCGGCTGACGGCCTCGTGCGCGAACAGCGCCGCGATCGCCAGGCAGATGCCGTCCCAGTGGAACTCGCCGATGCTCGAATCGCCGAACACCATGTGCCACGCGCCCGCGAGCCAGCGGTATCCGGGCTGGAACCAGAACGTCCGCTCGCCGCCTTCGAGCCAGTAGCCTTGCAAATAGATGCGATAGGCCAGGCGCTGAAACGTCCACTGGTCGTCGCCGCCGGCATAGAACGAGAATTTGCCGATGTGATCGAACGCGGTCACGCCAACGAACACCAGCCACGGGATGCCGATCAAGACGAAGGCGCCGCGCAGCGTGCGGACGTGCTCGCGAAGCGGCAGCAGCGCCGCGAGACCGAGCGCGGTCACCGACCATCGCGCCAGATCGCTCGTGATGTAACCGTTGCCGGGGCCCGGCGTGAGGAATGCCAGCCAGATCGATGCCATGGCCGCCCACGCGAGTGTTGTCACGTCACCCCAGGCGCGCAGAGCGGCGGCGATCCACGCGAGCACAAAGACTGCCGTGAGGATCGTCGTGGACCAGCCGACGATCGCGCGCAGCAATCCGCGATCCCGCACCGCGGGCCGTTCGATCGTGGCGAGCGGAAATCCTGCGGTCCCGAGGGTCCGCTGGTTGAACGCCGCGTTGAAATGCCACTGGTTGCCCTGGAGCGTGCTGTCGATTTGCAGCAGGCGCAGGCCGGGGTCAAGGTCGATGCGGTAACTCGACTCGCCGGTCTGCTCCGCGGGCCTGCCGTCCACCACCATCGTCGTCGGCGTGAAACGACCGACCTGGAGATCGAGCGAGCCGGGCTCTTTGACGTCGAGATAGCCGACCACCGTCATCTTCAGCACGGTGTAAGGCGGGCGGTCGTCCGCGGTTGGCAGGTTGTTGTCGGCCGGCGGCAGGTTGAAGAACCACACCGGGAAGCGCTTGTACTCGGTCCAGCCGGTCGTCATCACCGCCGAGCACGCCGGATCGGGCGAGCGCCAGTCGGCGCGCACGTCCCAGGTGTGCGGGCGCCCGGTGCTGTCTTTGACGATCACCCGTTGCGGATCGAAGCGCACGCACAGGCCGCCCTGCGTGAGCTGCGCGTCGGCGATCCGCAACAGCGCAATTGCGACGATCAGGATCGTGGCGAGGCGCGTGCGGAAGAACGCACCGTAGAACCAGCAGAGGATCGGGACGATCAATCCGATGGCGACGGCTTCGACGGCGCCGTCAAGCGGCGCGCCGTCGAAGATGCCGGGAACCCTGGCCGGCCACCACAGCACGGCCAGCGTGAAGACACTCCACGCCAGTCCGCGGCCGCCGCCGCGCATTCGGTCAGGCACGAAGTGGAATGTATCAGACGGGCGGCGGCGTTATCGCTGCAACGTGACGGGGAGGGTGATCGATCCGTTGCTGGTGAACGTGTTACCGCCGGCCGCCGTCTGGCCCTGTGTCTGGAAACTCAATGAACCGGTAATGGTATTGCCGGAGAGCGAGCCGCTGAACGTGTGTCGTACGGTCGCGTTCCCATTCGTGCCGCCCTCGCTGGCGGTGAACGACAGCGTCGAAGGCCCGCCGCTGACCTCGACTTCCACGCCATGCTTCGTTTCAGACGGAACAAAATTGCAGGGCGAGTCTCCGGCGACGGTGGTGACAGACTGGTTGGTATGCGTCATGCTGACGGCAGCTTTGCCGGAGGTCCCATCCCCATTTAGTTCAATGGTCATTGTCCCGCTGACCGTACGAGTGTAGGCGCAAATGACCGGCCGCCCGATAGCAGTGCTCCCACTATTGGTCCACACGTACTGTCCGCTAAGCGATCCCGTGTAGGTGGCGCTTCCGCCGAGCACCCCAGTCTGATGCGCCACCACGGCGCCGCCAGCCACCGCGCCGCCCACGATCGCGATGGTCGTCATCGATATTCCGCCGCCGGCGCCGGCCGCACCGGTCGCACCCGCTGCACCGGCGGCGGCCCCGCCGCCCGTCGACCCCGCCGCGGCGGCGCCTGTCGTCGTCGCCGCGACGCCGGCGGCCGTTGCAGCCGCAACCGTCGCGAAATTGGTTTGGGTGATTGCCGCGGAAGCGATCTGTCCTTGATGTGCCGCCTGCACTTGAATACTGACCTTACCGGCGCCGGTCGCGCTGAACCCCGTCGCCGTTGCCTGGCCTGAGGCGTTGGTGGTGACGGTCATGGTCTGCACGCCGCCGGCGAATGCCGCGGGCTGGCCCGAGCCGACCGTAAACGTGACCGTCGCGCCCGAAACCGGCAGATTATTTCGGTCGCGCACTTCCACGACCGGCCGCACCGCGCTTTTCTGCTGAACGATGTTGACCGCGTCCTCGCCTTCGAGGACGACGACGCGTAGAGGTGGAGCCTGAGTCTGCGTGACGAGCAGCGCGAGAGCAAAGAGAAATGCCATGGCGCAAAATGGTAAATGCGCCATGGCGTTTAGGAAATTGGTACGAAAGTACCTGTCAGCGCTGTGACGTCGTCGCCGGGAGCTGGACCGTCGTCGCGAGCGCCATCGATGCCCACGCCGTGCCTG
>Ga0114129_10017086_pt1 | contig 10331 bp, 15 predicted proteins | sample RhiMetdeltSRZDD1_FD_80071 | JGI IMG/M metagenome (GOLD analysis project Ga0114129, IMG submission 80071) | Populus rhizosphere microbial communities from Tennessee, USA - Rhizosphere MetaG P. deltoides SRZDD1 (version 2) (version 2) | ecosystem: Host-associated > Plants > Roots > Rhizosphere >... | reverse complement strand
GGAGACCGCGCCAGTGGGGTAGGGAACCAGCGACTTGCGCCTGACCGACAAGGCTAAGCGACCGATGCTGGTGTTCGGTCCCGAAGTCGACCGCAGCGGGGGCCGTGAAGGAGCCGCATAGCTGCCAAAAAGCGGATATCGCCAGCAGCGCCATCCAGCGGCGTTCATGCGTGCCTACGCGGTTGCTATTGTTTTCACCGTTCTTGCGCGAACGGGTTTGACCGCATTCCGTTCCCAGCTTCCTGTAACAAACATCGATCCGAAACACGCAACAGCCGATCGATGGAGAGGGTGTTCCACGGAAGCGGCTCAACGGGCCGATACTCCCTGATCTGAATCTCATTATGCTTCCACTGGCTGAAATGCGCGGCTCGCCAGCCAAGAAAGCTACAGGGGAGACATTGCAGGCGTGCATTGGGCGCACCGAAGGTGCAGGGTGTTAAAGGCGATGGGCCTTGACGGCCTCCCTCCACTGGAGAAGGCTACGTGACAGTCAGGATGCAACCGTCGGGGGGCGTGTCTTCATGGCTAAATCCATGTTGTTGTTGATTGGGCTCTTTTTTGCTGTTCCGCTTGGAGTCGCCGGGGCTCAACAGGCTGTGCCGGGTAACCAGGGCCTAATCGGAACGCCTAACCAGGCTGTGCCGGGCAACCGGGTTGTGCCAGGCAACCAGGGCCTAATCGGAATACCTCCCTTTCAATCGATCAGCCCGGCGCAGTCGCCTTGTAGTGCCGGGAGCCAGAGCGTACGGGTCTGCAATAACGATTTCCAGTCTTGCAACTCGGCGTGCAGCGCGGCAATCGTATCTAATCCTAGTGCCGATATAACAGGATGCACGCAAACATGCTGTACCACCTTTAGCGCTTGTCTCAGCATCAGAGGGTGCAGCAACCTCACTTCACTTAATTGCTTTAGCGATTTCAACCCTTCTACTCGCGCCCTAAGAGGGGCGACCCAATGATCGACTCCTTCCCTCGCCTTCGCGCAAAAACCGTGCGCATGAGTATCACGCCCTGGCGCTTGCCTAGCCGGGCCTCGATGGTCTCCATGGCCTTCGCGTAGCTCACACCTTAGAACCGCACTAATCTCCCGCGCCATGGCGTCGAGCGCGCGCCGGTAAGCCAAATCGACGCCAGTGAACTCCCGGCGCTTTTCAAAAGCCCGTTAACGGCTCGCGCAATCTTCACGAGGTCGGTCTTTTTGAGTGGCACGCCGTCCCCCACGGTAGCTGCCGAACCAAACTTTTGAAGGTCGGCCCCGCTCCTGCTCACCAAGGGCTGCAAGTCCCTCCTCGACCTTAACGCCCGCAGCGTCGTGACCAACTCAGCAACAACCGAAGCCGGATCAAAAGGCGCTTTGAACTCCCTCACCGCGTCGAGCACCACACGCTCGCCAGTGCGATGCGATATGCCGGGGCAAAAGCTGTCGTGCTGGCCGCCGGAGGGATCAACGAACCCGCAAAATCTGAAAGCCGGTTGGGAAGGGCCCCTCGCGACAATCGGGCGTCACTCACGCCTCTACGGTCGCACGATCCACGTAGGCGCTAAGATCGGAGCGGAATAGCGCCTCATACTCGGCCTTGTTCGCCTCGGGATCGGCAGCAAGCTCCTTGTCGATCTGAGCCTGGTCTAGCGTCGGGTTGAAGGTGGTCGAGCCGCCCTTGACCACAAGGACCTCGGCATCATCCTTGCCCAAGGCGTCCCGGTATTTCTCGAACACCAAGCCACGCTGGCCGTATGGCGTGCTGACACCAACCACGAGACCCTTGGTCGTCAGTAACGCCGGAACACAAGCTCGGAGAATTTCAATTTCGGGCTGCGCCGATTCCTCCGAGGGGAACAGCGCGGACTCATCGAGCACCACGCCGAGCATCGGATCGTCCGATAGTTGGCAGGGAGCACGCTGATGCAGATGTTGCCCTTGAGCCTAATCTCCTCAGAGGTGACACCCTCGATCTGTCGGGCGAGAACCGGAGAAGACTCGAGGATCGTTTTGCAGTAGCCAAGGACGCCCTGCGCTTGCTTCTGGGTGGGAGCAAGGCAAAGCGCTTCTCTTAATCGGCACTATCATATTGCTTGGCTCGCTCTGGTTTATACGCCAACATGATAAAGACCTCGAAATGAAGGCGGAACGCGCTTTCCCTGGCCCAGTGAAGAGCCGAACACAGCTCAAGCGCTCTACGATTTGAGCCATGCCTCTAACCCCATTAGCTTCCCGCGCTTCCGAGTGCGCTCGCGGCTAAGTTTATTGCGAGCGCGAGCAGCATGAGGTTGAAGATGAAAGAGAGCAGGCTATGCGCCGTAACGGTTCTCCTTAGGGCCCGTGATTTCACGGTCACGTCTGACACTTGTGATGTCATGCCGATCACGAAGGCAAAGTAGAGAAAGTCCCAATAGTTAGGAGCGCGGTTACCCGGAAAGCCGAGCCCTCCTGCTTGAACCCGATGCTCGGCATAGAACTCGTGCGCATAATGAAAAGCGAAGATAAGCTGGATGAAGGTCCATGACAGCAGAATGGTCACCCCAGCAAATAAGAGGTTTAGAAAATGGTGGCCTGCGGGTGCCGTAGTTAACTGGACGAAGATCGCTCCGATGCTCGCCAAAGCTGCGGTGGCCGTGAGCACCGGAATTGCAATACGCCCTTCATCGTACAGTGCAGATCTTTTGCGTATCTGGTCGGCATTCGTGCGCATCGCTAGCTCGACCGCGAGCATAAGATAGACGACCACTCCGACATCCCAGCCGATCAACATGCGATTGATCAGTCGCCAATCTGAAGGCACTAAGGCAAATACCAGAAGCCCTAGGAGCGTGGCGAGGAAAAGCCGCCAGCGAGCACGTACGATCCGCAGCGGCCTCCACCATCTGCGTGCACCAATTGGGTACGTGGTCATCATGCAAAAAAGCCTTTAGTTGAGCTAAAACTCAGTGTCCTGCGCGATCGTTTCAGCTTGGTAACTAGGCGACCTTGGTCGCCCCGCAACTTGCCCGTGACTATCTTGTGAAGAATAGTTTCCACCTGTCTCAAACATGTACCCTTCACCGAAGCCTGTTGCCCCTAATTCCCGTCCAATCGATCCAGGCGTCAGCATCGGACACGTTCACCTGTGAAAGTGGCAAATCTAAATCGCGCCATCGAGCTCTATTGTGGCGTGCTCGGTTTTGATGTGATGCAGCGCTATGGTGATGAAGCCGCGTTCCTTTCTGCAGACAATTATCACCACCCCTCCCTGTCGGAAATCAAATACGAACGTAGTGATGATGCAGGCCGCCGGGGACGGGCCTTGCTTCGATGCTCCCGAGGGCGTGAACTGGTCGCCTCGTCGGCGCATCCTTGTTCAAGGACAGGCGGGTTCGGCTCCGATTGTAGTAGCTCGCATAACAGCGCAGCAGATGGAGAAGGTGGCGCTCTCCCAAGACAATCACGTGATCCAAACAGTCCCGTCGGATCGAACCGATCGCCCATTCGCAATAACGTTCTGCCAGGGTGAGCGGGCCGCGGTCGGCCGATCTCGGATGCCCATCGCCCGGATACGGCTCATAAAGGCGTCCCCGTACGCCTGATCTCGATCACGTAGCAGATACTTTGGTGGCTTGTCCCAGCCGAACGCTTCCGTGACCTGCTGCGCAATCCATTCAGCCGTTGGATGCGCGGTCACGCCCAACCACAGAATTTCGCGCCGGTCATGCCGCAGCATCAACATGCCGAACAGAAGCCGGAATGACAGCGTCGGCACGACGAACAGATCGAGCGCCGCGACCCCCTCAGCATGATTGTTAAATGAACGTTCTCCAGCCCTGCGATGGTGGGCGCCTCTCCTTGACCATGTACTTGGCGACCGTGGTCTGCCCGATCTCAATGCCGAGCTTAAGTAGCTCACCATGGATCCGTGGCACGCCCCAGAAGCGGGTTGGCTAGACTGACATCGCGAATGAGCCGGCGTAGCTCAAGCGGTGTCTGTGGCCGGCCCGTGCGCGGCCCTGATCTTTACGCCAATAGGCGCGGAAGCCGGCGCGGTGCCAGCGAATCACCGTCGCCGGCTTGACGATCTTCAGAGCATTGGGCACTCCTGGGGCAAGATGATAGAGCCCGGCGAACACCAGGCAGTCAACGTCAGTAAAGGCCATTCGCTTGGGAGATTTTCGTGGCTCGAAACCGCCAGCAGTGAGGACGGTCCCGCATTCCTGCGGCAGATTCGTCATTCAACCAGATCGCCGCAATCCGTTCCTGAATTTCTCTCAACAGAGAATGCAATAGACGTACGATTATCATTTGGGCCCTTCGTCAATACGTCCGGGATACACGCACAGGGCGTCAAAGCCCGCATCCCAAAAATGGAGAGACACTATGCGAACAGGTATTGCCGCGGTGACTGCCCTTGCGGGCAGCCTGCTCACTCCCGAGACTTCCGCCTCGTCACCCATCGCTCAGCACGTGGCCTGCTTGTCGCGACACTAAACCGAAACCAAATATGACCATGCATGGCCAAAGTGCTCATCATTGGCGCCAGCCGCGGCATCGGACTTGAAACGGTGAAGGCTGCCCTTCTCGCCGGCCATAATGTTCGCGCGCTGGCACGTTCGGCGGCAAGGATACCAATCCAAAATCCGGGTCTGGATAGGGTGGCCGGGAACGCGCTTGACAGCAGCGCGATCCGGAGCAACCTCGACGGTGTGGATGTGGTCGTCCAAACTCTCGGCGTCGACGTCGCGCCTCGGTCTATCTTCGAGCGCACAACGCTGTTTTCGCAATCAACCCGCATCATAGTCGACGCCATGAAGGCCGCGGGCGTGAAGCGGCTGATCGCGGTAACCGGCCTCGGTGCAGGCAACAGCCGCGGTCATGGCGGCATCATTTATGACTCGGTCGTCTTTCCCCTGCTATTGAAGCGCGTCTATGACGACAAGGACGTGCAGGAGTGGATCATTAAGTCATCGGGGCTTGATTGGACCATTGTACGGCCAGGCCTGCTGACAAATCGCCCAGCAACTGGCCATTACCGCATCCTGACTGCGGCCGAGGACTGGCGGTTCGGAACTATCAGCCGTGCCGACGTCGCGGATTTTATCGTCCGACAAATCGACGACCGCAAAATGATCGGGACGACGCCGCTTCTCATTAACTAGGAGAGTGCCATGGCGGAAGCGAATAAGGCGCGTGCCGTAGGTTTCAACCATGTCGCGCTCGAGGTTGGTGATATTGAGGAAGCGTTGGCCTTTTACGGTCGGTTGTTTGACTTCGAGCTTGGCGGAAAAAGCGCCACTTCGGCCTTCATTGATTTAGGGGATCAATTCCTGGCGCTTCAGAAAGGCCGTTCCCAACCGCCTGACGACGGGCGCCATTTTGGACTCGTGGTCGACGACAAGGATGCGGTGCGGAAAGCGCTTACCGACGCGGGGATCAAACCCCTGCCCGGCCCCTTTCTTGACTTTCTCGATCCATGGGGCAACCGCATCGAGATTGTCAGTTACGAAAACGTCCAATTCACCAAAGCGCCAAAGGTGCTACGCGGCATGGGATTGACGCATCTGTCAAAGAACAAGCAAGCGATTCAGGAGCTCACTGAGAAGGGCATGGCTCCGGAATAAGAGAGCCTGGAAAACCAAGCCGTGAGCCACCACAAATCCCCGTACAATGGAGAGTACGAATGCCGAGTGCTCTGATAACCGGAGCGAATCGGGGTCTCGGGCTAGAGTTCGCCAGACAGTGCTTGGCTGAGGGTTGGCAGGTCTATGCGGCTTGCCGCGATCCAGAGTCTGCTTCCGAGCTGCGCCGATTAGCTGACGGGAGTGATCACAAACTGCACATCATCACTTTGGATGTGACTGAGTCCACAAGTGTCAAGGCGGCCGCTGCGGAACTCGAGGGCAGAGCCATAGACGTCCTCATCAATAATGCCGGGGTCGGCGGCCCTCGCGGTCAGGGAATCGGAAACATCGATTACGAAAGCTGGTCACGCGTGCTCGAGGTCAACACCTTGGGCCCGATGCGAGTCGCAGAGGCATTCGTCAATAATGTGGCGCAGAGTCAGCGCAAGCTGATCGTGACCATTACCAGCGGCATGGGGTCAATTGCCGATAACACCTCCGGCGGGGCCTTCGCCTATCGCAGCTCGAAGGCTGCGGTGAACATGGTTATGCGTAGCCTTGCGATTGATCTCGCTCCACGCGGCATTACTTGCGTGGTTATCAATCCTGGCTGGGTAAGGACTGACATGGGGGGACCGCAAGCCACGCTAACCACGACAGACAGCGTGAAAAGGCTAAGACGATTGATCGAGACGCTAGGGCCGGCGCAATCTGGCAGGTTCTTCAATTACGACGGTAAGGCTAAGACGATTGATCGAGACGCTAGGGCCGGCGCAATCTGGCAGGTTCTTCAATTACGACGGTGGTGAATATGCCTGGTAGCCGAGGTCGCAACGATACGAGCGGCAAGAGCAAGTAGTTGCTCATTTTTTTCGGTCACCGTCCGCTACGTTATCGCGGATTGGCAGTGCTGAAGGAGCCTAGGTCGGCTGGGCAAAAACACATCAGTAGGCAAATTTTTACTCGTTTTCGGCTCAATCGCAGCACCGGTCGCGCTTTTGCGCCACCGAGTGCGCAATCAATAACGATTGAGTCGGGGGCCACGTTGAGTCTCTTTGCTGCCGGAATCTTTGTTTTCGTTCTTTTTGTCGCGTCCTACAGCCAACGCAGTACTTGGCTTGCATTCTGTTCGATGTCGATGTCGATGGCACTAGTCCTCGGCTGGCTTTTTATCTCGACGGTTCACGATCACAGCCAACTCCGTATAAGGTTTGCCTGGGCCGCAAGTGAACTTCCTCAATTGGTGGATTGGCAAATTGCCGATGGTCCGGCATCCGCCCACGAACACCTCACGACTTCACCACGTTGCAAGAAAGGACGGCAAGGGTGCAACACAGCGATGAGCGAGGCAGCGCTGCCCACGAAAGATGTGGCCAAGCAGCTCGCCCCAGCTGCCGGCTGGACCGAGACGAAACCAGCTTGGCGCCTCACGGCTGACGATCGCGACTACCTGATCAGGACAATTGCCTTTGAGGCCTCCGGTGAGCCTGCGATGGCGAAGATTGCGGTAGCCTATGTAATCCTCAATCGGAAAAAAAGCGGCAGGTGGGGCGACAATATCAAAGCTGTGGTGACTCATCCGGGCCAGTTCGAGCCATGGGAGACCAAGCGGACGGAGATAGAGGGACTTTCCCCGGATGATCCACGATATAAGAGCGCAGCACTAGTTGCTGATGCTGTTCTAAGTGGCCAGACGCCTGATCCTACCGCGGGCGCAACACACTTCCTCAATCCGACAATCGTTCGGGAGAGGCGCGGTGGTGAACTACCGTCATGGGCTCGCGGAGAGGGACTTCCCATTGGCAACCACACCTTCTACTTTCCTGAAGAGGGCGGTACCTCACCGCGGCAAGCGGGACTGACAATAGTAGATCCTCGTTTGATGCTTACTCCCCGCGGGGATCGGTGACACGCATTGGGCTACTCGAGCCCAAGAATGGATGAGGTATTCTGAACCCATTGGCTCCCACGCGCGCGACATAGCGAGCCCACCGAGCGCCGGGCAAGGCGACAGACTGATCAAACATCAGCCTTTCGGCGTCGAAACACTCACCTTGGACAATGTGTTCGGCGCGCCAACTCGAACACTGGATTTTACGTGGGCGTCACAAGGACGTCTGCAGGCGCCAAAGGAACTCTCGCAGCCATATCCGCTTTGAGGCGATTTGCGGACTCTCAACAGATGGCCGAGTTCCCTACGGAGCGCCCTAGAGAGTCCGCTGAGTGCCCCACACATCCCCAGCACAAGGACACCGCACTTTTAAGCTACGCGAATAGCAAAGTGACATGGTACACGTCGTCGACGGTCTTGATCTCAACATTGCCAAGCCTCTTGGCCAAGTTGAGCATCGCCGTGTTGGCCTGAAGGACCTCGGCCACGAAGCTCCGCACGCCTCGATCCATGGCGAACTCTTTGAGGCGCTGTTGAAGCGTTGCGCCCAGGCCCGAACCCTGCCATTCCGGGACGACCATGTAGGCAACCTCAGCAAGATTGGTCGATGGATTGAGGAAATAGGCGCCCGTGCCAATGATCTCCTCGTTCTCGCGAGGGCCGACGACGGCGACGAAGGCCACGTCCTTCTCGAAGTCCACGTTGCAGAGGCGCTGAGCTTCCTCATAAGTTAGTGCGCTGAGGTCCCGGAAGAAGCGCATATGAACGTCCTTCGACGACATGCGGTGGAACATGACCTGCATGCTTTGTGTGTCGCTTCCGCGCGCTGGCCTAAGCATGACCTTGCTTCCGGATTTGAGTTGAACGACCCGTTCCTCCTCGACGAGGTAGCCCTGGCCGCCACCTAGCCTGTGGGTCGCAGGCACAAGCGATTGTCGCTTGGCCTCATCGAGAAGACTCTCGCGAAAATCCGGATGCGCGATCTCGATCAGGGCCAAGGCTCGTTCCCGCACGGATTTGCCAAACAGATAGGCGATCCCGAACTCCGTCACCACATAATGCACGTCTGGGCGTGCCAGCGTCACCCCTTCGCCTGCCAGAAGGGACGGTCTGATGCGGGATTCCCCGCCGTCGTCTGTCGTCGATGCGAGGCAAACGATTGGCTTGCCCTCGGGTGACCTGGCGGCGCCGCGGTGAAAGTCGGGCTGAGTGGAGACACCACCATAGAACTCGCCGCGGAATTGGTCGGCGCAGACTGCGCCTGTCAAATCGATAGTGAGGGCTTGGGTCAAGGACGCCATCTTATAGTTCCGCGCCACCACTTCGGGATCAGCGACGTACTCGATAGGCCTAAACTCAAACAGCGGATTATCGTGCAAGAATTCGTAGAGTCGGTGTGAACCGATACAGAAGCTGGTGACAATCTTGCCGGGATGCAGAGTCTTATGACGCCCGGTGATTACTCCCTGCTCGATGAGATCCTGAATTGGATCGGTGATGACGTTCGAGTGGATGCCAAGGTCTCGGCGGTTATGCAGGTGCTTCAGCGTCTCATTGGGAATACGCCCGAGATCGACCTGTAGCGTCGCACCATCCTCAATAATCTCTGCCACATAACGGGCGATCCGCTCGGTAACCGTATCGGCGGGCTGATGCGCATATTCGACAAGCGGTCTCTCCACGCGGACAAAACGATCAATCCGATCAACGTGAAGGAACGTATCGCCTAGGGTTCGCGGCATGAAGGGATTGACTTCGGCGACGATCGTCTTGGCGTAACGCAGCACACTCATCGCGATGGCAACTGAGATGCCCAGACTGACGAAGCCGTGCGTGTCAGGCGGCGACACTTGTACGAAGGCAACGTCGGCCCTTATGCGACCGTTCGCCGTCAAATACGGGATTTGGGTGAGCGAGATCGGGACATATTCGGCCTGCCCACTCTGAACGAGCGCGCGCGCTTCCGAGCCGACGAAGAAACAGCGGTGGTGATAAGCAGATTGCTGCTCGACCCAAAGTGGCCCCAAACCAGTCGTAAGGAAATAAAATAGCTCGACGTCAGGCGGGGTTGGCTTGCGGCGCTCAAGGGCCTCGACCAGGGTGAATGGCGTTGCACTAGCCGTTCCGACAAATACGCGGTCGCCGGGCTTGACGACCTCGACGGCCGCCTCGGCCGATAAAAGCTTGTTTGAAATCTGCTCGAGAGACGATCCAAAGTCACGCATCCCGGCTTACTCCAACAATTCGATACGGTGTGACAGCGATGCCCGGCGCACACGATGATAATTAAGCCTGGGGTTTTTTTGCGGAATATTGGGTCCTGACCTGCTCGAAAAAAGTTTCACAATGATAGCTGACCGCTACCCTGTTGATGTGTCCGTTTTGGGTCCCATCGGCGGACATACCGGCCCAGGTGAAAAGGCTCCGCTTTACCCCCATTAAAGCAGACACTCTGCCAGCAGCTGAAATAGTCCGCTACGCACCAAGCGGACATTCGAAAGGTGGACAGGATGCGCCTCGGAACGGGTTTAAGGGTTCGGGCGATGGCCACCAGGTGAAGCTTGTCTCGCGCATCATCGAACATGGGATCGATAGGAAGATTAAACAGGTAACCCATTCGGGCTACACTTGCTTGGCCGAGAGTGGATTGCTCGATGATCAGACTCTCGATCAGAAGAAAGATCATGGGCATTGCCATAGCGCTGATCGTCCTAATGACGATTACAGCGATTCTTTCAATGGTGTGGGTGATCGAGGTAGGCGACCGCCTCCAGGAGCTGACGAACAGCTACATCCCGGCTTACGGCAACCTGGCGCGTACGAATATCCGTTCCCTCGAACGGTCGTTGGC
>Ga0114129_10017085_pt1 | contig 10331 bp, 14 predicted proteins | sample RhiMetdeltSRZDD1_FD_80071 | JGI IMG/M metagenome (GOLD analysis project Ga0114129, IMG submission 80071) | Populus rhizosphere microbial communities from Tennessee, USA - Rhizosphere MetaG P. deltoides SRZDD1 (version 2) (version 2) | ecosystem: Host-associated > Plants > Roots > Rhizosphere >... | reverse complement strand
GAGCTGATGCTGGCCGACCTCGACAGCCTCGAGCGGCGCGTCGACGGGCTCGAGAAGAGGGCGAAGGGCAGCGACAAGGAGGCCAAGGAGGCGCAAGCCACTCTCGACCTTGTCAACCGGTCGCTGGCGCTCCTGCGCGAAGGGCGTCCGGCGCGCTTCGTCGAGCGCAAGCCCGAGGAGGAGAAGGCTTTCCACACGCTCGGCCTCCTCACCTCGATGCCGGTGCTCTACGTCTGCAACGTGGACGAAGCTTCGGCCGCGACCGGCAACGAATTCTCGCGGCAGGTCGAACAGCGCGCCAGGGAGGAAGGGGAGGGCGCAATCGTCATCTCGGCCAAGATCGAGGCCGAGATCGCGCTGCTGCCTGCGCACGAGCGCGAGGAGTACCTCGCCGCGGTGGGCCTCGAAGAGCCGGGACTCAATCGGCTGATCCGCGCCGGATACGAGCTCCTGCATCTCGTGACCTTCTTCACCGCGGGACCAAAGCAGGCCTGCGCGTGGACGGTCCCGCGCGGGACGCGCGCGCCGCAGGCCGCGGGCGTCATCCACACCGACTTCGAGCGTGGCTTCATCCGCGCCGAGACCATCGGCTATGACGATTACGCGACGTTCGGCGGCGAGCCCGGCGCACGCGACGCCGGCAAGATGCGGCTCGAGGGCAAGGATTACGTCGTCGCCGACGGCGACGTGATGCACTTCAGGTTTGCGACCTGAGAACCGCTCGACGATTGCGCAGCGAAGTCGTATGCGCCTGCCGCGGATCCTACATCTGGCCGCGGTTGCGAATCGCGCCGAGATGCTCGTTGATGCGGAACGTGATCAGCACGAATTCCGCGACGATGCGCGCAAAGATCACGCCGATCAGCACTCCGACCAGGCTGGCGATCATCACGAACAGGCCGCCAATCGGATTCACGACCATCAAGGACAGGCCGGAAAGGACGCCCGACAGCCCCACCACCACGGAAATGACGACGGCGAGCCAATAGAATATTTTGATGATCGACGGCGTGATGAATCGTTCCCACTGAAAAAGGTCGCGAAGATCGAACATAGGTCCTCCTCTCCACGAAGGCGGGCGCCGCAAGCTCCGACGGGCAAGGTATTTGGCTGCACTGCGCGCGCCACCGTGCCGCCTCGCGGGCGCAGACTGCACCGGCGGCTCTTCGGGGTCAATCGACGGGCAATTCCTTGCTTTTGTGTTGATTTCGGCATCGTGAGGACGATCAATAGGCGAAGCGCTGGCGTTATGGTTGACCGCGCGCAGAACGAAGGGACGTCGTTATGAGCCTTGCGAGCGGTCGGGCGGTTCAGTCCGAAGCTGCAAGTCTGACCGTCAAGCGCGATGAGCGCCGCGCTGCCGGCGTTGCCTGCGGCGCGCATGCGCTGCACGACGGCTACACCGATCTCATCTATGTGCTGCTGCCGCTCTGGCAGAAGGAATTCGGGCTCGGCTACGCCGAGCTCGGGCTGTTGCGCGGCATATTCGCCGGCACGATGGCAACATTTCAGATTCCGTCCGGGCTCCTGGCCGAGCGCCTGGGCACTGGTACGGTGCTGGCACTCGGCACCGCGCTCGCGGGTCTCGGCTATTGCGTTGCCGGCGCGAGCGCCGGCTTTCCCATGCTGCTCGTCGCGCTGTTCATCGGCGGGCTCGGCGCCAGCACGCAGCACCCGCTCGGGTCGGCGCTCATGGCGCGCGCGTTCGAAGGCACGCGGTCGCTGAAGGCGCTCGGCACCTACAACTTCAGCGGCGACATCGGCAAGATGACGGTGCCGGCCGCGACCGCGCTTTTGCTCACGCTGATGACCTGGCGGCCGGCGCTGGCCTTGCTCGGAGCGCTCGGCGTCGTCTGCGCGGCGGCGATCTATCTGCTGACGCCTCGCTATGCAGCGCCACCGCCGACGGTGCCGGCGGACAAGGCTGCGCCGCACGAGGCCGCGCCCGCAGCCTCCAGTCGCGGCGGCTTCCCCGTCCTGCTGTCGATCGGCGTGATCGACAGCGCGACGCGCATGGCGTTCCTGACGTTCCTGCCATTCGTGCTCACCGCCAAAGGGGCGAGCCTCCCGACCATCGGTCTTGCCTTGACGCTGGTGTTCGCGGGTGGAGCCGCCGGCAAGCTCGTTTGCGCTTTCATCGGTGCGCGCATCGGGGCGATTGCCACCGTATGGCTGACCGAGGGACTCACCGCCGTCGGAATCGTGGCACTGCTGCCGCTTCCGCTCGAAGCCGCCATGGTCCTGCTTCCGGTCATCGGGGTCGCACTCAACGGCACCTCGTCGGTGTTGTACGGCTCGGTGCCTGATCTCGTCACGGCAGAGCGGCGTGCCCGCGCGTTCGGCATGTTCTACACCGGCACGATCGGTGCCGGTGCCATCGCGCCGGCGATTTACGGGGTATTCGGCGATCTGTTCGGCGTCCCGACCGCGCTGATCGTCATTGCCGTCATCGTGCTCGTTACCCTGCCGCTCTCGCTGGTGCTGCGGCCCATGCTCGCGCCTCGGCGCCAGCCGGCGGCTATCCGCCCGGAATAAACAAAACATAACCGGCGCGGGAACCTTACGGTCATTTCCTCGTTCCCGCTTCGGTCGGGGGGCGGAGAGAGCCCCAAAGAGGAATACGATGAGGAAGACTGCATTATTGGTTGCAGCGGTGGCGGGTATCTTGATGACCGCTCCGGTGCTCGGCGTCGGCCCCGCGGCGGCGCAAGGCGTTGATGTGAGGATCGGTGATAGCCCGCGACATCGCGACGGCGTGGTGATCCGCGAAGACCGTCGGGTTGGTCCCTCGGTGACCATCGGCCAGCGGCGCTGCAAGACCGTAACGGTCCGCGAATGGGTCGACGGCCGCAGGGTCGTGCGCACCATCGAGCGTTGCCGCTGATTATTTTGTTGCGTTTGCGTTTCGGAATGGGCCCCTTCGGGGGCCCATTTCTTTGTCCCTGAAGCCTCCGCGAACGGCTGCGCAACCTATCGCAGGCGGCCGCGTTGATTCAGGTTGTGCGTCGGAGGAGGCAGCTCATGGCCACGCACCTTCGCAATGCGGTGCTCGCGCTGGCGTTGCTCGCAGGCGTCGGCGGCGCCGTTGCGCAGACCGAGCCGGCAGCCGGACCGGTTCCGCAATCCCGTCTCCAGCTCAGCGAAAGCCAGCGAACGGCAATCCTCAACGCCGTCCGTGAGAATGGCACCAAGGTCGAGCCGCCCCCGAGCTTCGTGGCGACGGTCGGCGCGCCGGTCCCGCCCTCGATCGAGCTCTACGCGCTGCCGGATAACGCGCTCGCGCGCGTGCCTGAGGCCAGGCGCGTGAAATACACGGTGATGCAGGAGGAGGTGCTGCTGGTCGATCCGACCACGATGCGGGTGGTCGAGATCATCCGCCCGTGACGCGAAGCCTTGCGCCTACTCGATGGCGTCCGCCGCCCACTTGTTGACGGCGGTGGGCAGCACGTCGAGATACGGGCCCATGAAAAATTCCTCGCCAGTGCCGTCACCGAAGTAACGGTCGTAGGCGTCGATCATTGCGCGCACGTGCCCGACGCACGAGGGCATCGAGTCGACGATCAGGTCGCCGAGATTGAGGGCCACTTCCTTCTTGCGGAAGCGCGGATCCGACACGACCCGGCGGGCGATGCATTCGGTGGCGGAGCGCACCAGCGGCTGCAACGCAGCATTCTTCTGGTAGGTCGACAGGTGCGTGGAACTGTGCGGTTCCGCGATCGGTCCGGTGGCCGCGCTCACGATCAGCGCCACCCCGGTAAGCGGTGCAAGAATCATGCGAATTTCCCCAAATCCCCGGCTGCAACTTAGCCGAGTCGGGCCAAAGCGGCGGCATCAAAAATGCGTTTTCGATGGAACTCTGGCCCGGAAAGTCGGGCCGGTGTGGATTTCGAGTCACACTCGGGGCCCCGATTGGCTGAAAAAAACAGCAATCGTTAGCCGGCTCGCCCGCGACGGAACGCTGCGTGCGCCCGTTCGTTGATCCAGCGCTTCGCCCAGCTGTAATCGAGGAGTACCCATCATGACGACGTATTTTCGCCCCGCGGCGGTCGCGCTCGTCCTTGCAACGGCGGCGGGGGCTGCCGACGCACAGACCGTGATTACCCGTGAGCCGGTCGCGACCGGCACAGTGATCGCAGGACAGCCGCTGCAACTGACGCCGGCCCAGCGCACGACGATTTATCGCACGATCATTCCGCAGGGCCGCGGACGCGGGCCGATCGTGCGCGAGCGGATCGTGACCGAGCCAGTGGCGCCCGCGCCGATCGTCCGCGAGCGCGTGGTGGCGCCGGCCGACACCTACGCCTACGGCTATGACTACAACGCCTATGCCTATTCGCCCGCGCCGATCGTCCGCGAGCGCATCGTGCGACAGCCCGACGCCTACGACTACGGCTACGACTCCTACGCCTATTCGCCGCCATTGGCTCGCGAGCGGATCGTGCGGCCGCCGGCCGACGTCTACCAGGATTACGCCTTCGCGGTCGGCACGCGGGTGCCGGCGAGCGTGCAGCTCGCGCCGCTCCCGCGCGCGGTCGTGACGGAAGTCCCGGCAGTGCGGTCCTATCGGTACATGGTCATCAACAATCGCCTGCTGCTGGTCGATCCGGCAACGAGCATCGTGGTGGCCGATCTGACCGAGTAGGACATCCGCCCGGCGGCGTTGCCCGCAACGCCGCATTTCCAGTCGATCTAACCCGCCGGTCCCGCGTATTCCGCGGGATCGGCGGGACTTTTGTCGGGCACGCAACCAAAAGCCTGAGCAAATCGTTACCTCCTCCAGAATTGGAGCGACCAATGCCGCGCTTTGCCGTGACGCTCGTGCGTTTCGTATGCGCTGCGGCTTTGCTGGCGGCGAGCCACGCCACCGCGCAGACGCCCGCCACCGACAGCGCGGACGCGCCCAAGCTCACGCTCAGCGCGGAGCAGAAGCAGACGATCTATCAGAGCATCAGCAGCACGCAGAAGAACAACGCCGCGCCGCCCGGCTTCCGTGTCGCGGTCGGCGCCAGTGTGCCGGACGGAATCGAGCTCAAGCCGATGCCGCAAACGCTCGCCGCGCTGGTCCCGGCCGCCAAGGATCTTGAAGTGGCGATGGTCGAGAAGCAGGTGATGCTGGTCGATGCAAAGTCCAAGACCGTCATGGCCGTGATTACGGCAGCAGAATGAGATGAAAGAGGAGACTCCGATGCGCGTTTTATTCACCCTCGGCACGGCTCTGTTGCTGTCGTCCGGGATTGCGTTTGCGCAGCAGCAAACTCCGCCGCAGCCACAGCAGCAGCCGCAGCCTCAACCGCAGCAGCCGCAGCCGTCGCTCGATGGCCAGCAGAAGGAATCGCAGCAAACCGAGTCGGGCAGAATGGGCAAACAGGAGCCGACCGCGCAGGCTCCGAGCCCGCGGCCCAACAGCAACGATGTGTTCGTCAATGGTGCGCTCGCGGTCCCGGGTGCGCCCGCCAACACCGACACGGTGCCGGCAAAATTCTCCGAGAAGAACGCTGCGGACGACGCCCTGATCACGACCGCCTATACCTTCAAGATGCTGACGCCGGAGCAGCGGCGCGCGATCTATCAGGCGCTCAAGGACAAGGCCCCGGGCAATGCGAGCGCGCCCGCTGCGGCCGATGTGGGGATCCAGCTGCCGCCTTCGGCCCAATCCCAGCCGGTGCCGGACGATCTGACCGGCAAGGTCGCCGAGCTCAAGGGCTACCACTACATCGTCACCGACAAGAACGTGCTGCTGGTCAACCCGGCGAGCCGGGTCGTGGTCGGAGCGGTGACGCAATAGCCGCCCGGCCGGTTCACGGTGAATCGAGAGTTAATCCGGGCCGGCCGGATTCGCCGATCATTTTAGCGACCATTCAACGCCGCGAGCGGATTATCGAGCGCAGGGCGTCGAGCGCACTTCCAGGCCGGCCGCCCGGAAGGCGCGCTTGCTCGAACCGAGAGCGCGTGCGGCAAATAAAGCCGGACGCAATCTGCGCCAGCGCGATTGCGTCGCGAACCAGCGCCCGTTGCTGAACGCGCTCAGGAGGCGTCTCATGGAACGACGTCGACAGCCGCGTATGCGCACGCTGAAGGCTGCGCACATTCTGCTCAACGAGCACCGCTCGGTGATCGATTGCACCGTGCGTAATCTGTCAACGATGGGCGCCTGCCTGGCAGTCGCGACCAGCGTCGGCATCCCCGAACGTTTCGACGTGATGTTCGACGCCGACCATCTGGTCCGGTCTTGCCGCATGGTCTGGCATAAGGAAAAGCAGATCGGCGTCGAATTCGCCTCGTAAAACTGCTCATTCGGAGCGTAAACTGCTTTCCGATGACAAAATAAAGGGCAGGTGCGTGGACGTCCGGCAGTATCCATAAGTATAGACTGCGTAAGCCTGCCTGCACGCTTGCAGAATACTCAAAATCCATCATTATCAAAATCTGAAAATACGTTCATGTTGGAACTTGATCTCAGCTAATCCATCCAAACGGTGGAACAAATATTGTGCCTTTGCGTTATCCCGGGTCAACGCGAAGGAGGATGCCTATGAGAAAGCTCCTGATTGGCATCGCTGCCGCGGCGACGTTGCTGACGGCGGCGCCTGCAATGGCGCAGATCGGCTTCTACGCCGGCGACCGTGGCGTAGGCGTTCAGGTCGGCCCGGACCATTGGGACCGCGGCTATCATCGTGGATGGTACCGCGATTACGGGTGGTACCGCGGCGGCTGCCGCACGATTACGGTGCGTGAGCGTCTGCCGAACGGAGCGGTAGTGGTTCGCACCCGCGAACGCTGCTAACGGCAACGGTCCGATCGTTTCAGAATGGCCCCGCGGGAGCGGGGCCATTCGCTTGTGCGCCTCACGGCCAGTGCCATCGCAGCACCGTGACGATCCAGTCGGGCAGGGGAACAAGCGCCAGAACGAATTCCGTGCTCACCGACAGCGCGAGGGCGCCCAGCACCGAGACGGCGGTCGCCAGCATCATGCGGCCGCCGAAAACCTCGTGATGCGGGTTCATCAGCCGGGCCAGTCCATAGCGAAGCACGAGCTGGAGCTGCAGGATCGGCATGACCACCGATACTGGCGCGACCGCGAGCGCCATGTAGAGGAAGATCTGCGACAGGCAGACGAACACGCCCGACCACGTGAACCATTTCGCCGAAACCCGGTCCATCAGCAGCACGTGACAAAGCTGGGCCGGCCACAGCAGCAGAAAGACGATGGCGATGGTCGCCGCCGCGTACGAGATCAGCCCCGCAACCAGGCTGCCGCCGAGACCCTGACGCTCCACCACCACGCGGATCAGGATCGGCGTCACGCCGTAGGCGGCGGCCGACAACAGGCCGAACAGATAGCCCTCGCCATAGGCGGGCCGGAACACCGGCAGGTCCGGATCCGGCGCCCGCTGGTATTTCGCCTTCTCCGCGTGCCGCATCAGCGCCGGACCCAGGGCGACGAGGGCAATGCCGACGATGCGCAGCGGCGTGAGCGCCTCGCCCAGAACAAATACGGCGAGCGCGAGCGAAACGACGAGGCTCAACTGGATGACCGGGCCCGACAGGTTGGCGCCGATCGCTTTGACCGAACGATAGTTGCAATAGCGCCCGCAGACGAAATGCAGCGGCCCGACCAGCGCCATCATCGCGATCGCCTCGGCCGGGAAGCTCGCCAGCAGCGGCAGGCTGCCGCTCGCCAGCGCGGCCAGGAAGAACATCGGCACGCCGATCGGCACCGTGATCGCGAGCGCCTGTGAAACCGTCGCGTTCAGCACCCCGCGCCGCGTGCTGGCAGTGTTGAACGCAAACGACGCAGCCGACAGGACCGCGAGAAACGCTCCAAGCAATCGATGGTCCCCCGGCGAAGATAGACGGCGAACCTAGTGAAAGCGGGCGGCGAGGGAAATCCCTTTGCGGTGCGCGCTGCGAGCGCCGCGCCGGCGCCGCGGATTCAGCATCTGTTGACCATGTGCCCTGCAACCCCCGGCGGGGCCCGCGCGTTAACAGGGCAGGAAGAGGTCGTTCGATAGCCTTGAAGCGGGGCTTCAGGGGAGAAGACGATGTTGCGTTCGATGCCACCGTCCTGGCGTTATGGCGTGCTGCTGCTCGCGTTGATCGCGTGCGTCGGCGTCGTCGACGCCCAGGACGTTGTCGATGACGAGACCACCGGCACCATCGGCCGCGGCACCACCGACGCGCTGTCGTTGAGCGATGAGCAGCGCGGCCGCATCTTCGTCGGCGTGATGAACCTGCCGGACGTGCCGGAGGAGACGCTGGCGGAAACCCCCCTGTCGACCCGGCTGCCGGAGACGGTCGTGTTGCAGGACCTTCCTGCGATGGTGGTCCGTCAGGTGCCGATGGCGCGCGGCTACAAGTTCGTGAAGCTCGACGATCGTATCCTGCTGGTGAGCCCGTTGACGCGCGCGGTGGTCGCGGAGATCCCGCGCTTCAAGATCATCCAGTAATCCGGATCAGGGACCGCTGCCGATCGCGGCAAATAACGTCGCCGGCCGCCGCGCCGGCGCCGTTGCCGCCTTCTCCTGGGCCGTTCGAAGTCTGTCAGGCGCGCGCGCGCAGGTCCCCTGAGCTTTTCCAGGACGCCAGGCTCTCGGCGATGATCTTGGTCGAGTGCATCGCCGACTGGCTCAAGTGCGCATATTCGGTGATTTCGCGCTGAACGCGCTGCCCTTCCGCCTGCAGCAGCTCGCGCAGCGTCTGCAGCTCGGCGATCAGCCGGTCGATCTCCTGCACCGAGGTGCCGGCCACGCGTTGCAGCAGGGAGCTGATGTTGTTGGCGACCAGTTCGCTGTCTGTTTCCGGCGCCCGACGCAAGCCGGCGCCGTCACGGCGGACGAATTCGCGGATCTCGCCTTCCACTGCCGCCTCGGCCGATTGGTCGAGGTCGACAGGCTTTCCTGACTTGATGACAGTCATGATGACCACCCCCGTTGAAGAAAATGTCGCGCGCCTACCCGCGGGCGATTGCGGCACCCGAATGTGACCACTTCACGGCCGAGAATGGTCGCGGGCGGGGAGTTCCACAGGGCAGCGGTCGGTGCTTGAGTACCGATGCGGCGCTCACCGCTGCGGGCGGCGGTCGAGCTTCACCGTGTAGCGCGGGTACTGGTAATGCGGATTTTCGCCGCGCAGGCGCTCGGTGGTCTCGGCCCAGTAGATCAGCTCGACCGCGCCGCGCCCCACCTGCCAGAGCGCCGCGACGTCCGTCACATGCGGACGGTCCGCCGGCGCGAAGCTCGCCAGCATGTGGAACGAACCCTTCGGTGGCCCCCGCGACGGGTCGAGGAAGGCTGCGGCGGTCAGCTTGCTGGTGTTTGCCCGCGTCGACCAGCCGATGCCCGGATAGGCAGGCAGCAGATCGACCCTGGTTTCGCGTCCGTCCGGATGCAGGTAGGGAAAGCTGAGCCGCCACGCGCCGCGAGCCCTGGCGTCGCCCGCGAGATAGAAGGCGAGGCGGCTGAACGGCTCGTCGTTGCGCGGCTCGTCCTGCACGGCGAAGCTCGCGAAGCCGGCTGCGTTGCGCGGGCAATCGAGAGCGAACATCACGCTGCCCCCGGCCTTCGATTGCTGCATCGCGATCTCGCGGTCGGGCGCGGCGCAGGTATGGAGCTTGCGCAGCGGCGGCGGCAGATCGGAGACGCGGATGGCGGTGGGTCCCGCCGCCGGCGCCGAGGCCGCGAGGACGAAGCCGGCGGCCGAGGCCGGGCGCCGCATCATGGCCGCGTCGGCCATGCCGTTGCTTCCCACGCCGTTCGCCACTCCGTCTCCGGCGAGGCGCAGCGCAGCTGCCGGTGCTCGACCTTGACCAGCGCAAAGCCGTTGAGCTCGCCGCCGGCGTGGCGATAGGTGTGGCGGGACTCGGCCCCCGGGCAAAAGTCGCTGCCGCGCCAGGCGGTGATTGTCCTGCTCTCGACGTTCCAGGACATCAGGCCGGGATTCTCGGAGGCGCTGAAGCCGCCGGACGGCGCGATCACCGGGAACACCATCAGCCGCGGCTCGCTCCGGATCGAGTGCTCGAACAGGAAGGCGCGGCTGTACAGGACGACCCCCTCGCAGGCGACCAGCGCCATCACCCGGTAGCCGTCGGCCGGGCGGAAGATCAGCACCGGCTTGTCCTTCACCGACTCGTCGCTGACACGGCAATTGCTGCGCTCGACGGCGGCGGCGAGCTGGCGGGGAATGTCCGCGATGCGATCGATCGTCAGCGGCTGCCCGCCCGAGGGCACCTGGATCGGATCGAACATCGCCACGGTCGGCTCCTGCGCGCGGGCGCCGGCGAGCGCCGCGAGCAGGATCGCGGTCAGCGCCAAGCTCCGCATCGCGTGGCCATG
>Ga0114129_10017084_pt1 | contig 10332 bp, 6 predicted proteins | sample RhiMetdeltSRZDD1_FD_80071 | JGI IMG/M metagenome (GOLD analysis project Ga0114129, IMG submission 80071) | Populus rhizosphere microbial communities from Tennessee, USA - Rhizosphere MetaG P. deltoides SRZDD1 (version 2) (version 2) | ecosystem: Host-associated > Plants > Roots > Rhizosphere >... | reverse complement strand
TCGATCAACGCCGAAGACTGCCCGTACAGGAAACTTCTAAAGCGTGACATGCCCTCGGATCGTAATGGCACGGCAACCGCCACACCTTCAGGAAAGTTTTGAATTCCAATTCCAACCGCCAATGCAATTGCGCCAGCCAGCGTCGCGGAGGACAGGTTTGCCGCCACCGCGCCGAAGGCGACGCCGACTGCCAGTCCTTCTGGAAAATTATGCAGGGTGATCGCCAGCACAAGCAGGATGCTTCTGCGCCATCGAGTGGGAACACCCTCTGCTTCATTAACCGGGAACCCCAGATGCAAATGGGGCAGGAACAGGTCGATCATGCGAATGAACATGCCGCCCAGCAGGAACCCAATCGCCGCAGGAAACCAGACTGGTACATTGTTCGTCTCGCGCGTCATTTGGATGGCGGGCGCAAGCAGGGACCAGTAACTCGCCGCGATCATTACACCCGCGGCAAAGCCCAGCATCCCGTCTAACAGTTTGCGGTTCACCTTTTTGAAAAAGAACACGGTCGCGGCGCCGAAAGCGGTGACCATCCACGTGAATATCGTGGCGATCAATGCCTGACTGACCGGGTTAAGTTGAACGAAGAATTCGAACATACGCGATTATCCTTTCCCTCCTCCAAATCTCTGAGCAGATTTGCGTTTGCAAGCCTCGGCCCAAGTATAACAAATCCTTGCATCGGAAAATGCGTCATAGACAGGACACCTGGATAGAACATAAATTCTGTTATACTCAACCTTACCCTGCCCGATGGGTATCCCTCTCCTCTCCTCGCTTCGCTCCGCGCGAAAGGAGAGGCGGAGTTAATCCTATGCCAAAATCACACACACGATTTGTCTGCCAGGAATGTGGGCGCGTCGCCGCTTCCTACATGGGAAAGTGCCCACAATGCGGATCGTTTAACAGCATGGTGGAGGAAGTCATCCATGATGAGCCGGTGACCAAGGCTACGGCGGTTCGTGGACTCACGGGCCGGTCTGCCCCGCGCTCGATTGGCGATGTCTCCTCTGACACCGAAGACCGCATCAAACTTCCCATCGAAGAGTTTGCACGCGTGCTGGGTGGTGGAATCGTACCTGGCTCGATTGTGTTAGTCGGCGGGGACCCAGGGATTGGCAAATCGACGTTGATGCTGCAAATGGCCATGGAGATGGCTTCACAGAAACGGGTGTTGTATGTTTCAGGGGAAGAATCGGAGCGGCAGATCAAAATGCGCGCGACACGGTTGACAAATACCGCAGGGACACAGCGAGACGATGGATCGTCCAAGGCTTCTCGCGGCTCCGCTGTGCCCCTACCAAAAAATCTTTTATTGGTAACAGAGACAAATCTCGAGATCATTCTCAATCACGTCAATGAAATCAAACCTGATCTGTTGATTGTTGATTCGATTCAAACAGTCTACCTCTCCAGCATGGATTCATCCGCCGGGTCGGTGAGCCAGGTACGTGAATGTTCCTCGCAATTGCGTGAACTGGCCAAGACCAGTGGGATTACCGTCTTTGTGATCGGGCATGTCACCAAAGAGGGGACCATTGCTGGTCCACGTGTTTTAGAGCATATTGTAGATACAGTTCTGTATCTGGAAGGTGACCGCTTCCAGGCCTATCGTTTGTTACGCTCGGTGAAGAATCGTTTCGGCGCGACATCGGAGGTAGGCGTCTTCGAAATGCGCGAAGGTGGGCTGGTCGAAGTGACGAATCCATCGGAGGCATTTCTGGCGGAGCGTATGGTCAACGCAGCAGGCTCAGCGATCGCCGTAACCATGGAAGGCACGCGTCCCATTCTGGTGGAAATTCAAGGGCTCACGTCCCCAACCCAATTCGGTAATGCGCGCCGCACGGCTAATGGCGTAGACTTCAACCGTTTATTGTTGACCTCGGCTGTGCTCACGCGCCGGGTGGGATTGAAACTAGCCGAGCAGGATATCTTCGTCAATGTGGTGGGAGGCATCCAAATCGATGAACCTGCCGCCGACCTGGCCGTCGCTGCGGCCATTGCCTCTTCGTGGCGCGATATCCCGGTCAAGGCGGAGGCAGTGCTGATCGGTGAGATCGGTCTTGCAGGGGAATTACGCATGCCCGGTCAGATGCAAGCGCGTCTGCGCGAGGCGCAAAAACTTGGGTTCAAGACCGCGATTGTGCCAAAGGCCATCCGCAAAGGGGAAGCTTATCCAAAAGGCATCGAGATCGTCGAAGTGCGGTCGTTAGATCAGGCGCTGAATGTGGCTTTGACAGTTTCCAAGCCACGCACCAAGGAGCCTCACATGGCTTAATGTTTGTCGAGGGAAAAGCAGATCGTGAATGGTTTGGCACGAATTTCAGGGAAATAGAATCAGGTTCGGGGTAATTAAGAAAGATGCGTTGATCATCCAATGCCAGCGAAATAATCCAAGGTGGAGCGCCACACTAGAATCAACAATCGAATTTCTGCAATTCAAATGTACGGCTCACCCCTCGCTACGCTCGTTATACTTGTCGCGATGTCTGCGCAGAAATTCAGCCGTTATGAAATCCGCGAGGAACTGGGTGTTGGGGGCATGGCCACCGTCTATCGCGCCTATGATCCCATGTTCGAACGCGAAGTGGCACTCAAGATCCTCAAGAAGGAACTGCTCGAAGACCCACAGGTACGCGAACGCTTTGAACGCGAGACGAAGATCATCGCCCGGCTTGAACATCCCGCCATTGTGCCAGTCTATGATGTGGGCTTCGATAACGGTCAATTGTTTTATGTGATGCGCTATATGGCAGGTCGTTCCCTCTCGGAACGCATCGAAAGTGGATTGAGCCTGAATGAGATCGCCTACATCATCTTGCGCGTGGGTTCGGCTCTCGATTACGCCCACAACAAGGGCATTGTCCATCGTGATTTGAAACCAGGCAACATCCTCTTCGACGAAAACAACAACCCCTACATCTCCGATTTCGGCATCGCCAAGTTTGCACAGGCTGCCACCCGCATCACCAATTCCGGTATCATCGGTACTCCTCGTTATATGAGCCCCGAACAAGCCCGAGGCGATGAAGCCGATGGGCGCAGTGACCTATATTCGCTCGGTGTAATTCTGTTTGAAATGCTGAGCGGTAAGACGCCGTTCGAAGCCACTACACCATTGGCCATGGCCTTCAAACATGCCGCGGAACCTGCGCCCAGCATCCTCAAGATCAATCCCAATCTGCCTCATGGCATCGATGCCACTCTGGAAAAGGTCTTGTCCAAATCACCGGATGATCGCTACGACACCAGCGCGGAGTTTGCCAACGCCGTGCTGGAAGTGCTCCCTCCACCGAATTCACCCGAAGCCAACTACATCACACCGCTTCCACCGGCCCGAATTCGTCAGGCCGCTGAAGCCGCCACTGAATTACCCCTCAAGAATCCCGTCCCTGCCCCTGTGCCGGTCACGCCTGCGCCGCAATCCCGCTCGTGGATGACTGGCGGAATCCTCACGCTGGCCTTGATTGGATTCGCGCTGCTGGGTTATTCGCAATGGAGTGGATTGGGAGCCGCCTCAACCCCTACGCCCGGGCCGGCTACGCCTACCCCTGCAATCGCCACCTCGACAACTTCGCCCACGGAAACCGCCCTGCCCACGGAAACCGTCAACCCCACAGTGGTTTCGACACCTATTCCGGTTGGCCCTGGCGGCGCGGACAATATTGCCTTCACGGCTAATAACGACATCTACCTGATTGATAGCAATGGAGGAAATATACGGCAGTTGACCAATACCGATCGGGTCAAGTTTGATCTTCAATTTCTCCCGGATGGTAAAGAGTTGGTATATGGTGAAAACAACTGCGTCTATAAAATCAATGTGACACTTTCTCCTCTGAAATCAGAGCAGGTGGTCTGCTTCACCCAGGACAAACTCGAAGGCTTCCGCGTCTCACCCGCTGGGACTCACGTTGCCATCACCATCAAAGACCGCCTGATTGTCCTCCCCTACGACCCTGCCTGGTTGTCCGCCATCACCTCTGCCTTTGAGCTTCAAACGGCCGAGAATGTCTGCCTGGATTATGCCAAGGTTTCCATCAAGCGCGCGCTATGGTCTGCCGATGGAAAGAGCCTGGCGATTCTCTATCAGAGCGTAATTGGCCAGCGATCCGGGAACACTATACGCATCATGGATATAGACCTCGTGCGTTGCAAGGAAGTAGACCCTTTCATCACGGATGAAATCCCTGGCCGGCAGTTTACTCCTCAGGGGTACGAAAAGTTTCCACTCCTGCCCTCCTACCATTGGGATGGCGACCATCGCATCCTGTTCAACACGTTCATACGCAACGCGGTCTATGGTCAGCTCTACGTGTATGATACTGATACTGGAATAGAAACAAAGCTAAATCCGATCAACAACGTTTGTTGTTATCAGTCGGCAGCCTTTAGTCCGGATGGTATGTATGTGCTGCTGGTCTTTCAGGATGAGCGCCGCGGCGCAGACAGTGAAACACAACTCTACTACATCCCCGTCGATCAAATCGGCAGCGGAGCAACCTTCACGCCCATCAAACTGCCACTCTATCTTTTCCCTGATTCACGCGAAGATATCGAAGTAGCCCTGCAGCCATCCATACGATAAAATCACCCGCATCCAACAACTTCATACACTTTCGCCTTCTGCAAGGACAGAAGCAATTTATACCATTCAGGGTGCTGGTCTAAATGCGCCAAGTCAAAGGACTGTCCAAGCTCGCCTACATATAGATGACTGACTCTGTTTTGACACAACTGGTTCCTCACGTCTTCCTGTCCGAAATCAGAACGAAAGAACAATGGAAAGGTGTACCTCTTGATCAAGGGTGTGATCCAGATTCCCGCGTCGCCGCCTGTATATCCTTCGAGCCTATCCGATGGCAGGACGTTCAACTCTGTGACGGATATCCCGATGTACGCATCGCGTGGCAGCTGCTCCTGCATCCAATCCAGCGTAGCGACATCCTCGTTTCCAACCAGCACACAGCACTCGGATGGATAAAAATTGTAGGTAGTAAGGGCATGAAAAGCGATTAAGCCAATGACTGCCCCAAGCATATATTCCCAACGCATAAACTTCCAGGAGGAAGGCTGCGGCAATAATTTTTCCAGGCCAGCAAACCCCAAACCACCGATAAGAGATAATGGCAAATATAAGATCATTTCCACTAGAGGCCGGTCCAGAAAAGTCAGGGCGCCATAACCGGGAACCGGAATCGGAACAAAAAGACTGCCCAAGAACATGCACACGGAAAGGAGACAGACAAACACAACTTGTGAATATTCTCTCAGTGCGAAAATGGATAATAAAAGAACCAGCACCGTGATCCAAATCCCTTTATTAAGATAGGGGTCAAAGAGGGGAAGAAAGATAGATTGCCTCTGAATGAAGAAAATCTCAAACACAAGGCCGATGAAAACAGTTATAAAAATAAGCGAGCGGTTTCGCAAAGAAAGTTTTCCCAGCCGGGCGGCTATTATCCACGCCAGGGCGACAATCATGAGAATGATCAACGACCTACTGTGAAATAATACTGTCACCCCGATACTGAGAACAAGGATGATGTACTGCTTCCACTTGTTTTGCGGAGTCGCCACGCCCTGGTTTTGCAGGACCACATACGCCAGACTCACTACGAAAGGAATCAAAGCCAGACTCATGAGCGCGGGATATTTGCCCCAGTTGGCGGCGTGAGCTGGCATATACCAGCCGAAAGCAGAGAGAATGACAGCGAAAATGCCGGCCTTACTTGACCGGGTCAGATATTTGACCAAAAAGAAAACCGAAACTGGCATGCAAGCCAGAACCATCTGTCCCAGGATCAGCATGGTCTTGGCAATATCTGTATTCGAACTGGCAGCAAAGAATGCAGCAAGCATGTGAAACCCCCAATGGTAATAGTTCGTTGAAGCGAACAACAGGGCTCTGCCGTTTTCCAAAATGTTACGGATAATGCCATAGTGCGCAGCAGAGTCGAAATAAGATGGGAAAATCGCCTGTGAAACAAATGCCAGGCGGACGAGAATCGAGACCAGAACCAAGGTCAGCAGGACAAAAATAGTTTTTACCGATGGAGCAGGCTCAAGGTCGGGTTTGAGGCGGAACAGGATTGTAAGCAGGGTGAGGATACCCGCTGGAATCATGATTCGATTAAGAGGTGCGCTGGTAGCAAATCCCAAGAGCAGCCAGAGCATGGACAGGAGTGAGATTGGTACGATCCAGCCTGCCAGGCTCAGGGAGAAATATTCAACGAAGGTCAATTTCTCCTGGAAAAGGCCTTTCAGGGTGATGATCACCAAAACCTGACCCAACGCGATGAACAACAGGATTCCAAAGAGTATCCACCATTGTTCGCTGACGACTTTGAAAACTTCTATGAGCACGTTTCTGGGTTATTGATTTGGATACGAAGGATTCGGGTAGGAGGGATTGGGATACGAGGAAAGAGTGGCCGTGGGTGTCGGTGTCCCTACTACAGGTGTGAAACCCTCCAGGAAAACCGGTGTGGAAAATTCGGTCGGAGAGGGCGTCGATTCGGAAGCCCCTGCAACCGATGTTGAAAGCAACAACCCAATGATGGTGAATTGCCCTTCTGCCAGGACGCGTTCCTCTTCAACGGAAACCAGGGTGAATTGCAATAATTCGCCCGGAAACATTTCCCTGCCGATACATCGAATTTGGGTTGAGATATCCTCCACGTTTTCACATTCATATTGGTACCTTTCCCCTTCCATGCTGATGATCAAATAGAAATCAGGGAAGGAGGACGAGGGAATAAGGACATCTACCAGCATGTTGCCCTCCCCATCCCGGCTGAAGGAAACGATGCATGGGCGGGTATCCTCCGCGCCGCAATATCCCAGTCTGGCTACAAATATCTTCTGCCCGGCATGCGGTGGCTCTTGCATTGACTGCCACAACTTGACTCCCGCCGCGATGAGCACCAATAAAAGAAGGATGGCAGCCACACTACCCGCAATGAGACGATTTCGATTCAAACAAACCTCTGTGGCTTATGCATGGCTGGAATTTTACTTGACCTCTTGTGCAAATGCACTGTAATCCCGCCATGAATGCGTAACGCTCACAGAATCCTAAACCAAGGCTCATTTTTCAAATTCTGCGCATAAGATCCCGAAATATATATTCACTTCATACGAAATCAATTTCGCCTGCATGGGGTTTTCCTTCAGAATGCCCGCCAAAATCAAGGAGGGCCACAGACTGTCTGGTTTGCCGTTTTCCACCAGTTGCGGATCTGCCCCGAGCAACTCATCCAGATTCCCTGTGCGGAGGACATCCTGCATCCAGGCATCGAATTGGGCGGAGGCGGGATCATACCCATAGGGTCCGTTGGCAGCGTGCGCGTGACCCTGGTCTGCCGAGGTGATAACGGCAATTCTCAACGCTGATTCTTTTACCACGCGCCCAATCGCGCGACCAAATTCATAGTGGGCGGCAAAGGGGAGAGTCCGCATGGGAGAGAGGTGAACCAGTTTCGGCTTATGGGCGAAGCGATGTCCCAGAAAATATAAAGGTACCACCGCGCCCCAATCCAATGGAATGAAACAGTCCGGTCCGCCGCTGGCACCATAGATATAACGTACCACAGGCACATTCCGTTCTGTAGCCTTGTCTGCGATGGCATGCGAAAGTGCTGGGTCCATCTCGAAATCCAACTTTACACCTGGCGTCCAATCTGCCACCGCACGCTCGGCCACGCAAACGCTCAGAGCGTCATGCACACGGAAGCCATGCGGGTTGATGATAACGATCACTTCCGGCGCAAGCGATTCTAACTTTGCCCCCAACTGGTACATGGATGCGCGCGTGGTTGCAACAGTCATTTGATCTTCAACCGTTTCGGGAATCAGATCTCCGGCGTGTGGGGCGATGCAGGCGTAAATTAACGGCATGCGAACTCCTTTGTTTCATTTGTTATATACCGCTTCTCTCATGATTTACTAAACTTTCAGAACACCTGGCAGGCTGGCTGCCGTCTCCTTAGTTTAGATACGCATAGCAAACATGTGTGCGGCACTATGTAAGTATAACTTCATTGGTAAGGCTTATTTCGAGAATCGAATCATATGGCGTGAGTGTTATACCCATTACGCACACCAATTACGCCCCTTTACGCTGGGGGAAGCGCAATTGGTATGCGGGGCATTCTATGTGTAACATATTCTTCGTTGAATTTAATGCTGAGCTCCCGACCCTGTCCGTATACTGTAAACAGGAAACCACAAACCCGGCAGGAAAGGCTTGATCCGATTAAGTACAAGCAAGATGACTTATGGAAAGGAGGTCGCTGACCTGTAATCGCACTACTTTCTTCTCTCCATCCCATCTCACTGGTACATCATAAAGGAGAACACAATGCCAAAGCAAATCGTTCGCGTCGTCCTGACCAGCTTCCTGATTTTGATGATCGTGTTCGGCGGTATCAACATGGTATCCGCTGCGAAGCCCACACCCACCCCCCCGCCCGGTCCTACACCCATTCCTACGCCGATGCAGATCTTCGGCGCCTGGCATTGCGGCAACCATTACTGTGATTGGAGCCTGGTCCGCGATATGACCGAGTTCGACCAGGCCAACCACTGGTTGATCGACCGGGGTAATGGACAACCGTCTGTAAATCTTGTGGTGCTGAGCTTTGTCAACCCGCTTAAAATGCTAAACGAGACCGATACCGGTCTCAACAACATGATTCCCATTGGCATGAACCAGGCGGTGGTGGATTATTTCAAGAGCCGAGGTATTCGCGTGATGTTATCCATTGGCGGCATCACGTATACCGATGATTGGGACGCTGCCCTGGCACAGAACGCGACCCAACTGGGACGGAACGCCGCATCCATCGCTCAGGCGATGGGCGTTGGTATCGAGATCGATTACGAGAACAGCAGTAATCCTAATATCCCCGGCGTACAGGCGTTCATTGACGCGTATCGTTCACAGTTGCCATATGATGCCAGTGGAAACAATCACGCGGCACGCCTGACCATTGACGTGGGTGCAGGTGACCGCTGGCTAATTGCGTTGAATCGTCATGCCACACAATATTGGCTGACCACTGCAAACCCGGTCCTCGATTATGCCAATGCCATGGTAGGAGGCACTTCCTCAGGCAACCCCACCGACTGGCAGGAGCATGTGGATGGCAAACCGCAATATTCACCTCCTGTCCCTCCGCTGGCTCCGGCCAAGTTCACGGGCGCACTATATCTGAAAGGCAACATTGCAAACTGCAACAACTTTGCCTCCTCTGAACAAAAGACCCATGCAAATTATGTTCAGACGGTGGCTCCCAACGGCGCCGGCACCACGCGTGGCATGTTGGGTTATATGTTCTGGGCAGCGGAATATCCATCCGCACGCAGAGGGTATACTGCTACGGTTCCGCCGAATACCTGCGAAGGTGGAATGGGCGTGGCTGCAACTACCTTTACTATCCCGATTCCGATGCCGCCCTTGCGTCAACAGTAAGAAACCGTTTGTTTTTTCAAAAGAAAATTCCGAGAGGCTTGTGAAGCCTCTCGGAGTTCTGCTTTAACTTGCATCTGGTCCCGGTTTGGACAGCAGGCTGGCAATGCCTTTCAGTTCCAGCCACCATTGTTCCTTGGGGCGTTGATGTTCCGGGTCGATCAAACGGTCAAAGTCGCGCAGATCATGGAAGTGAATCTGTCCATTTTGCATACCGATGAACGCGCTGCTGTGTTCTTTTTTCTCACATTGTTCGATCAGGTAGTCCAAACATAGGCTTGCCAAACGCGTCGCCTGGATCCGGTCAAAGGGAGAGGGGTCGCCGCCCTGTTGTAAATGTCCGAGGATGGCGGGACGCACATCGAACACATCGCGGCCCTCCTCCTCGAAGAGTGCGCACATGAATTGCGTCGTATATACCGGGTTGGCAGCTTCATTGCGGATCATCAGACCAAGCCGCTTGCCAGCGCGAAATCCCTTCAGGAGGTTTTCCACATCCACCTGCAGGTCGCGCAGACTAACCCCCTCCTCATTCAGGTAGACGCGCTCTGCACCCGTTGCCATCCCACCCATCAATGCCAGGTAACCACAGTAACGACCCATGACTTCCACGACGAAACAACGCCGCGTCGCGACCGCGGACTGCTTGATCTTATCCACCGCATCCACAATACTGTTTAATGCCGTATCCGCGCCGATGCTCAATTCAGAGCCAGGCAGGTTGTTGTCAATCGAGGCTGGCAGGCAGACCATCGGGATATTGTCGCAGGGGAAGTTCGGACGATGGGTCAACATGCTATACGCAGCCGCATACGCGTTCCAACCGCCGATGATTAACAGGGCGTCGATGTGAT
>Ga0114129_10017083_pt1 | contig 10332 bp, 7 predicted proteins | sample RhiMetdeltSRZDD1_FD_80071 | JGI IMG/M metagenome (GOLD analysis project Ga0114129, IMG submission 80071) | Populus rhizosphere microbial communities from Tennessee, USA - Rhizosphere MetaG P. deltoides SRZDD1 (version 2) (version 2) | ecosystem: Host-associated > Plants > Roots > Rhizosphere >... | reverse complement strand
CCCAACGCCTTTTCCAGCACATCGAGTCGCTGTTGAGCATCCGGCAAAGTGGCCTTGATCTTGGCCTCGTCGGACGGGCGGTTGAGCAGCTTGGGCGCCACCCGCTCCAAGACGATGCCGCCAATGAGCGTCGGATAGCAGTAACTGTTATGGACGCTGATCCACTGCGTCATCCAGGCACGCGCCTTTGCATCGCTCGGCTGCAGCGCCGGGCCGGGAAATGCCTCGTCGATGTACCGGGTGACGGCGAAAGTTTCGTAAAGCTCGAAATCGCCGTGCCGCAGCACCGGGATCTTTTGAAACGGGTGACGCTGCTTGATCTCCGGGCTATCCACCCACACATCCTTGAGATCGTAGCCTACTCCCTTTTCCGCGAGTGCTATGCGTGCGGTACGCACATAGGTGCTGATAGGGCTTCCATAGAGTGTAACTTGGGCCATCGGGAACCTCCCTTTGATCAGTGGCCAACCGTGGACAATTCCCGGTAGGCACGAAAGAATGAGCGAAATACGGAACCATGGTCGGTTGCCCGGCCGTTCCTGGTCAAGCCCGTGTTCTTAGTAAGGTTTTGAGCGAAGCGCCATGCGTCTCGACATTTTCGCAGATATCATCTGTCCCTGGTGCTGGATCGGCAAGCGCCGCCTGGAACGTGCGCTGAAGGTACGCCCGCAGCAAGGGCTCACCACTCGTTGGCGCGCGTTCCAGCTCAATCCGGGAATGCCTGCCACCGGCATGGACCGCCGCGAATACCTCGCCGCGAAGTTCGGCAACGACAGCCAGGCCAAGCGAATCTACGACGTCATTCGCGCGGCCGGAGAGTCGGAAGGCCTCGAATTCAACTTCGACAAGATTCAGCAGACGCCGAACACCTTACGCGCGCACCGCCTGGTCCGTCTCGCTCAGGAGCGTGGCAAAGGCAGTCAGATGATCGAGGCCCTGTTCCAGGCCTATTTTGTTCTCGGCGAGAATATCGGCGATCGCACCGTCCTCGTGGACATCGCCCTGCCCTTGGGCTTCTCGGAAGACGAGGTGCAACAGCACATCGACAGCGCCGAAGGGCTGGAGGCTGTGCAGGCCGAAGACTCCCTCGCCCGCCGCCACGGCATCAACGGCGTTCCCTGTTATATCTTCAACAGCAAATTCGCGCTCGCCGGGGCGCATGAGCCGGAGGTCCTGTTCCAGCTCTTCGACCTCGCCCGTGAGGATGAAGCCAGCGCCAGTGAAGCGGTGCCGGGGTGAGGATGGCCCTCACCCGGTTCGGCTTCGCCTCACCATTTTCTCCCTGAAGCGAGAGCACGTCGACTAGTGTTCGGACTGCTCCTGCGGAAGCCGTCAGGGAGTGCGGCTGTATCCGATCACGCGGTGCGCTTTGTGGTCGTATCGGCTGGGGAAACGCGCCGCGCAGTGGTCATGACCGAGAGTGTCGTACTCCGATGCCGCAACATAGAGGGCTTGCTACTTATCGCATTCGACCAGATACAAACTTATTCCACAATCTCCCCCTTTGTTACTCGCAATCTCCCTTACGACCGCCCCTCCGAGACCTGCGCACAGCCTTGGTCCTATCTCCTCAATCGGCAGACAGCCCAATCTGATCCACTCCCAATTTTGTCTCGTCTTTTGGGCATCGTAGATCCCGAAGTCGCCTATCACAGTTCTATCGTAGTGCTGCGAACTTCTTATGACCACGAAAGGTGGGTTCCACTTCGATTTAATGATAGCGATCTTGTGGCTTATAACAGCTTCGTCCTCTTGTTGTTGGGCAAGAGCTTGGTGATGGGACAACGCTGTCATTAGGTACAGCAAGACAAGGGTGCTGTATCTGACTGCGGCGTGCATGTTTACCCCCAATGGTAAAGCTGTGAACGTGATCGTCCACGACGCAGCGGATCGATCTACCAGACAGGCGGATCGATTGGGGAGGCAAGGTTAAATCCTACGATCTTGGCCTGAGGCTGGCGATAATCCTGTAGGGGTGACCCAACCGACCACCGCGACAGCGCGGGAGAGGACAGCCGAGCGAAGCCAGGCGGGCGAGGTTACGCCGCCAGCCTCGCCAGCTCCTGCATCAGGTCATGCACGCCTTTGACGCGCGCCTCTGAGGTTTCCCATGCGCTGCGCACCACCAGTTTCTGATCGGGACGTACACTGAACCGCTTTCTCTGGCGGCCGATGAAGTCGATAAGTTGCTCAGGCTTGGCGAAGCTGTTCTTGTAGAAAGAGACCACGGCTCCTTTTGGGCCTGCCTCGACCTTTTCAACGCCGGCCTCGCGGCAGAGCCGCTTGATGACCACGATGCGCAGAAGGTTGTCCACTTCCGGCGGCAGCGGGCCGAAGCGGTCAATCAACTCAGCCGCAAAGGCGTCGATCTCTGCGCGATCAACCAGCGCCACAATGCGGCGATAGAGCCCAAGCCGGATGGTCAAGTCGGGCACATAGCTTTCCGGGATCAGCACCGGCATTCCAACCGCGATCTGCGGTGTCCACCCCTCCTCCCGCGCCGGAGCCGTGGCGCCGCGAGCCTCCGCCACCGCATCTTCCAGCATCTGCTGGTAGAGCTCGACACCGACCTCTTTGATGTGGCCGGACTGCTCGTCCCCAAGCAGGTTGCCCGCGCCGCGGATGTCGAGATCGTGACTGGCGAGGGTGAAGCCGGCGCCCAGGGTGTCGAGGCTTTGCATCACCTCCAACCGACGCTGTGCGGCGGGGTTGAGCACACGGCCGGTGGGCACCGTCAGATAGGCGTACCCACGCAGCTTCGAGCGGCCGATCCGACCACGCAACTGGTATAGCTGCGCCAGTCCGAACATGTCGGCACGGTGGACAATGATCGTATTCGCCGTCGGGATGTCCAGGCCGGATTCGATAATGTTCGTGGAGAGCAGCAGGTTGTAGCGGCCCTCGTAGAACGCGGTCATCGACTGTTCGAGCTGTGTTGCCGGCATTTGTCCATGCGCAGTGGTGAACTTGATCTCGGGAACCAGCTCTCTCAATCGCTCGGCAAGCTTTGGTAAATCCTCGATCCGGGGGCACACATAGAAGGTCTGCCCGCCGCGATAATGCTCGCGCATGATCGCCTCGCGGACGACCAGCGCGTCATATGGAAGAACAAACGTCCGCACCGCCAACCGATCGACCGGCGGCGTCGCGATGAGGCTCATCTCGCGCACTCCCGACAGCGCCATTTGCAGCGTGCGCGGAATTGGTGTCGCCGTAAGCGTCAGCACATGCACTTCACTACGGAGCTGCTTCAGCCGTTCCTTCTGCTTCACCCCGAAATGCTGTTCTTCATCGATAATCAACAGACCGAGATTAGCGAAGGCGATCGACTTGCTCAGCAAGGCATGCGTGCCAATGACGATTTCCACGGTCCCATTGGCGACACCCTTCTTGGTCTCCGCGCTCTCCCGCGCCGACACCAGTCGCGACAGCAATCCAATCCGCACCGGCAGCCCGTTGAAACGTTCGCTGAAGGTACGGAAATGCTGACGCGCCAGCAGCGTGGTCGGTGTCACCACCGCAACTTGGTGACCCGACATGGCGGCGATGAAGGCCGCACGCAGAGCCACCTCGGTCTTGCCAAAACCCACATCGCCGCAGATCAGACGATCCATAGACCGTCCGGACGCCATGTCCTCGAGCACATCGCCGATAGAGCGAAGCTGGTCTTCAGTTTCGGGATAAGGAAACCGCGCCGAGAATTCATCGAAGAGTCCGTCGGGAGGTTCCATCGCGATGCCGGGCTTCACCTTCCGCTCCGCGGCGATCTTGATGAGCTCCTGCGCGATCAGGCGTATGCGCTGCTTGATGCGTGCCTTGCGCGATTGCCAACTGACCCCGCCAAGTCGATCGAGCGGCACATTGACGTCCTCGGAGCCATAGCGCGTCAGCACATCGAGGTTTTCGACCGGCACGAACAGCTTGTCATTGTTGTCATAAAGCACCCGGAGGCAATCGTGAGGAGCCCCGCCGACCTCCAGCGTCGCGAGCCCGTCGTAACGACCAATGCCGTGCTCGACATGAACGACGATGTCTCCTTCGGTCAGCGTCGACAGTTCGGCGAGGAAACGATCGGAGCGACGGCGTTTTCGCTGCGGCCGTGCCAGGCGTTCGCCAAGAATGTCCTGCTCGCTGTGAACGATGGCCTTGCCATGTTCAAAGCCATGCTCCAGCGGCAGGACGGCCAGCGCCAGCGTCTCCTTGGGCAATCGGTCGAGATCGGCCCAGGAGGTAACGCGTTGCTGGCGCTGCAATCCGTGCTCAGCAAGGAGATGGGCCAGACGCTCCAAGGATCCTGCGCTGTAGCCCGCGACCAGCACATGACGCCCCTGCCCCAGCTCGCCCGCGATCCGGTCGCGCACGGCCTCGAACAGGTTGTGACCGGGTTGCGTGCGAACCTCGGCGAAGTCGCGGCCGCGCTTGCCGCCGGCATCGATGGACTGTTCGGTCCCTGAGATTTCCGAGGCCGCAAACGGTGAGAATGTCGCAATAGTGCGGCCGCGCAGCAGCCCTTGCCATTCCGCCTCGGTCAGATACAGGCGATCGGGCGACAGCGGGTTGTAAACGGGAGCTCCGCCCCTCGCTTCGGCGCGACGGAGATCAAGGCGTGCTTCGTAGAAATCCTTGATCATGTCCAGCCGCGCCAGACGTGCCGCTTCGGCTTGGTCGTCGTGCGTGACGGCAATGTTCGGCAAATAGTCGAACAATGTCTCTAAACGCGCATAGAAGAGTGGAAGCCAATGCTCCATGCCGGCATAAAGCCGACCGGCGCTCACCGCCTCATAAAGCGGGTCCTCGCCGGTGACCGCTCCGAACAACTCGCGATAGCCAGTTCGGAACCGTTCGATTGCCGCGGCATCGAGCACGAGCTCGCTGACCGGCTTCAGCAGCAGGAAATCGACACTTTCGCCGCTGCGTTGTGAAAGCGGGTCGAAGCGGCGAATGGATTCGATCTCGTCGCCAAAAAAATCGAGCCGGAGCGGCTCCTCTGAGCCTGCGGGAAAGAGATCAAGGATGCCGCCGCGAACGGCATACTCGCCCGGCTCATCCACGATATCGGTCCGACTATAACCGTTGGCGGCCAAGAAGCTTGCAATTCCGCTTTGATCGAGGCGCGCGCCAGCCCTGATTTCGAGCACACGGCCTTGGAAAGCCTCACGCGGCGGCACCCGCTGGGTTATTGCGTTAACGGTGGTGATCACCAGCCCCGGCGTGCCCGGTGGCCTATCCGCAAGGCGTGTCAGCGCATCGATGCGCCGTGCCCCGATCTCGCGATTGGGAGATACGCGATCATAGGGAAGGCAGTCCCAGGCGGGCACGGTAATGATGTCGAGACCGGGCGCGAAGAACTCGACCAACTCCGCCAGCTCAGCCATGCGCGCGTCGTCGCGGGCGACATGCAGGATGCCCTCCGCGAGCGCGCGTTGTGCCAAGACAAGCGCATCCACACCTTCCGGCGCCCCGGCGATGGTGAAACGTTCGGCGGATCTAATTTTTGCAGCTATATCGTTCACGATCGTTCACGCGGGTTCAGTTCGCTCGATATAGGTTCGCAAAAGCGCCATGACATCGTTGTCGTGCTCCGACGGAGTCGGTTCCCGCCGCGTGAGCCAAGCGTAAAGATCGGGGTCGCTGTTCTCTAACAAGCGCTCGAGCCGGTCAAGCTGCTCGCTGTTGAAAGTGGCGAGATGGCGGTCGGCAAATCCGCCGAACAACAAATCGGTTTCCCGGGTGCCCCGGTGCCAGGCACGGAATCGCAGCCGTTTTCGGCGAATCTCGATGCTATTCTCGTCCATTCTCGCTATCTCACTGAAACAGCATAAGATATAGACCGGCTGCGCCCTGCTCCAGGCCGGCGCACGAACGAACGGGAATGTCCTGCCTTGCGCCCGCCGATCCTCTATCCGCTATTCGCGCCCGTCACGAACTTGAGCGGCATCGGGCCGCGCATCGGCAAGCTCCTGGAGAGGCTTGCCGGGCCTTTGTTGGTCGACCTGCTTTGGCACTTGCCGACCGGGATCATCGACCGCCGCTATCAGCCCAAGATCGCAGATGCGCAACCCGGCCGCATCGCGACACTGAAAGTGCTCGTGGAGAAGCATCTGCCCAGCGGCCCGCGCTTGCCTTACCGAATCCGTGCCCGGGATGAGACCGGCGTGCTGGAGCTGGTTTATTTCCACACCCAAGGCGACTATCTGAAGCGGCTGCTCCCGGTCGGCGAAATCCGCGTGGTCAGCGGGCGGCTCGATCTGTTCCATAGTGTCCTCCAGATGGCGCACCCGGACCACGCGCTGACGCCGGAGCAGGCTGCCAATCTACCGCCCGTGGAACCGGTATATCCGTTGACAGCGGGCATCCAGCCGCGCGTCCTCGCCAAGGCCATCCAAGCCGCATTGGTCCGGGCGCCGGATCTGCCGGAATGGATCGACCCGGCTCTGATCCAACGCGAAAGTTGGCCCTCATGGAAACCCGCTTTGGCGGCTGCCCATGCCCCGCAATCCGAAGCAGACCTTTCGCCAGGCACCCCCTCGCGCCGGCGTTTGGCCTATGACGAGCTCCTGGCCAATCAGATCACCGTATCCCTGGTTCGCCAGAAGCAGCGCAAGCTGCCCGGCCGCATATTGGCAGGTGACGGACAGTTGCGCAGGAAGGCCCTCGCCGCCCTGTCCTTTTCCCTTACCCGCAGCCAAGACCAAGCGGTTCGAGAGATCTTCGCCGACATGGCGGCGAACGAGCGGATGTTGCGGCTGCTCCAAGGCGATGTGGGCAGCGGCAAGACTGTTGTCGCGCTCATGGCCATGCTGAACGCTGTAGAGGCCGGAGCGCAGGCGGGGCTCATGGCGCCAACCGAAATCCTGGCGCGCCAACATTTCGCGACTATCGAGCCCTTGGCTCGTGCCGCAGGGGTGACGCTAGCGCTTCTGACTGGACGCGAGCGCGGCAAGCCGCGCGAGGAAATCCTCAGCGGTCTGGCCGATGGCACGATTCCACTCGTCCTTGGCACCCATGCGTTGGTGCAGGAAGGCGTAATCTTCCACGACCTCGGGCTGGCCGTGATCGACGAGCAGCATCGGTTTGGCGTCGAGCAGCGGCTTGAGCTTGCCCGGAAAGGCAGGGGCGTGCACACGCTGGTGATGACGGCGACGCCGATTCCGCGCACCCTCATGCTCACGGCCTATGGCGATCTTGATGTCTCCCGACTGACCGAGAAACCAGCCGGCCGGAAGCCGGTCGACACGCGTGTGCTTCCAGCGGAACGGCTCGAGGAGGTCATTGCGGCCGTTCGCCGCGCGATAGGGAATCAAGCGAAGGTTTTTTGGGTTTGTCCGCTGGTGGAGGAATCCGAAGCTCTCGACCTTGCTGCGGCCGAGGAGCGGCATCGTCATCTCGCCACCATTTTCCCGGACCGGGTCGGCCTGGTCCATGGGCGGATGAGGGGCGCCGACAAGGATCGTGTGATGGCCGGATTTGCCGGTTCTGATCTCGACATCCTGGTTGCGACCACGGTGATCGAAGTTGGCGTGGACGTGCCCGACGCAACAGTCATGGTCATCGAGCATGCCGAACGATTTGGTTTAGCTCAGCTTCATCAGTTGCGGGGCCGCGTCGGCCGCGGCGACAAGCCGGCAACCTGCCTCCTCCTCTACCAAGGTCCGCTCGGCGAAACCGCCAAGGCGCGCCTGAAGATCCTGCGTGAGACTGAGGACGGTTTTCGCATCGCGGAAGAAGACCTGCAACTGCGCGGAGCCGGCGAGCTGCTGGGCACCAAGCAAAGCGGCCTTCCCGAGTTTCGTCTGGCCGACCTCATGGAGCATCAAGATCTCATCCAGATCGCGCGCGACGATGCGCGCTTGCTGCTGGAGAAAGATCCAGATTTGACCAGCGAGCGCGGTGCCGCGGTCAAGATTCTGCTTTATTTGTTCGAACGCGATGCAGCCGCGCGGACTGTGCGCTCCGGTTGATCTAGACCCAAGACGCGCAAGGTACTGACCTCTTTCAAGGAATGTTCTATGCTGCGTCCACGTATTTGCTTTCATGTCCGTTGTTGGCTCGCCATATGAGTGATGATTCGCGTCTTCTCGCGCTGGCCACAGCCGTGCCCGCGCATGAGCTTCACCAAGCGGAGGTGATGGAGCGCTCAAGACTGCTGTTCAAAGCGAGCCCCAGTCAAATCGAGCGCTTGCTGCCGGTCTACGACAATGCCGGCATCGAGCGGCGATTCTCATGCGTGCCTATCCAATGGTATCTGAAGCCGCACGGGTGGGCGGAGCGCACGGAGTTGTTCATAACTAACGCGGTGTCGCTGCTCAAAGATGCCGCCGAGCGCTGCCTCGATCAGGCCAGCATCGACTTCAACGAGATCGATACGTTGGTAACGGTTTCGACCACGGGCATTGCGACCCCCAGTCTCGATGCGCGACTGATGGAGGTGCTGCCGTTCCGGCGAGACGTTCAGCGCTTGCCGGTGTTTGGACTTGGCTGCGCCGGCGGTGTCACCGGCCTCGCCCGTGCCGCCGCTCTAGCGCGCGCTAACCCAGGCTCGAAGGTGCTGCTGTTAGTCGTCGAGCTCTGCGGGCTCACCTTCCGGGCCCAGGATCTTTCCAAGAGCAACATCATAGCGACCGCTCTCTTCGGCGATGGCGCCGCCGCCCTCCTGATCTCCACGGAAGGCCCGGGACTGCGGATCGAAGCCTGGGGCGAGCACACTTGGCCTCAGTCTCTCGACGTGATGGGCTGGGACGTCAAGGAAGACGGGCTTGGCGTGCTGTTCTCGCGCGATATACCCGCCTTGGTTCGCGACGACCTGAGGGCGGCGGTTGACCGGTTTCTCCTCCGTTACGGGCTCGATCGCTTGCAGCTTGCCGGCTACGTCTGCCATCCGGGCGGCGCCAAGGTCTTGGATGCGCTGGAAGAAGCGTTCGAAATTCCACGCGGAGCGCTGAGGCATGCACGCGAAACGCTGCGCTACTACGGCAACATGTCGGCGGTAACGGTGCTCTTCGTACTCAAACGGATGCTCGCGAACAAGTTGGGGGCCGGCCGCTACCTGATGAGCGCGCTGGGTCCGGGTTTCACCGCATCCTTCACGTTGCTGGAGACATCGTGACGCTGCCGCAGTGGATCATCGTGGCGCTCGCGCTGATGCGCGTAAGCGAGTTGGTCCATGCAGGACGCAACGCTCGCCGCCTCCTCGCCCTCGGTGGCCATTCGGTTGGCGATGGCCATTATCCATTCATTATCGCCCTCCATGCGAGCTGGCTCTTTACGCTCTGGTGGATCGGGCGGCGACTGCCTCAGCCAGACTGGCTGCTATTCGGTTTGTTTGTGTTGCTTGAAGCGGCGCGGCTGTGGGTCGTTGCCACGCTTGGCCGGTTTTGGACCACGCGGGTTATCACCCTTCCTGGCGCACCGCTGGTTCGGAAGGGGCCCTATAAATGGGCGCGCCATCCCAACTACTTGATCGTCGCATTGGAAATTCCGCTGCTGCTCTATGCTTTCGATGCGCCCGGATTGGCGGTGCTGTTCGGGGCGGCCAATATCCTGCTGCTTGCCTATCGCATCCGCGTTGAGGAGGATGCGCTGCGCGCGCGCCGTCTCGCGAGCTGAAATTTCAAAAATGCCGAGGACGCATTCCTCCAAGCTCGATTTTATGCTTCTCGTGCTGCTTGCCCTGCTATGGGGCAGTTCCTACGGGCTGATCAAGGTCGGCATCGAAACCATCCCTCCGGCAACGTTGACGGCGGGCCGAATCACACTTGCGGCGGTGATTCTGACGAGCGTCTTGTACATGCGCGGCATGTCGCTGCCGAGTTCACCGACGCTCTGGCTGCAATTGCTGCTGCAGGGTGTCATCAATCTGGTGCTGCCATTCCTCCTGATAAGTTGGGGGGAATTGCACGTCTCAAGCGGCCTTGCATCCATTCTCGCGACCACCGCGCCGTTTTTTGCCTTCGGCATCGCCGCGCTGACCGGCCATGCCGCACGGGGGTCCAGCCAAGCACTGGGTTTGCTGTGCGGTTTCTGCGGGGTGGTGGTCATCGTGGGTTGGCAAACATTGAGTGAACTCGGCGGCCCGCAATTCGCCGCGCAGCTCGCACTTATCGCGGCGGGGTTCTGTTACGGCTCATCTTCGAATTACGGCCGTGTATTTCGAAGGGTCTCTCCCATCGCCGTTGGTGCGGGAACCCTGCTCTGGGCAATGGTGCTGACAATGCCCCTGAGCCTCGCGATCGATCACCCCTGGACGCTGCAGCCGAGCCTTCGCTCACTTGGTGCGATGCTGTCCCTCGGCGTGCTTTCGACCGCCCTGGCCTTCACTATCTATTTCCGCCT
>Ga0114129_10017082_pt1 | contig 10332 bp, 9 predicted proteins | sample RhiMetdeltSRZDD1_FD_80071 | JGI IMG/M metagenome (GOLD analysis project Ga0114129, IMG submission 80071) | Populus rhizosphere microbial communities from Tennessee, USA - Rhizosphere MetaG P. deltoides SRZDD1 (version 2) (version 2) | ecosystem: Host-associated > Plants > Roots > Rhizosphere >... | reverse complement strand
CGAGGGCTCGACGAAGGCAGGAGATGCGCGAGCTCGGTCTCGTGCGTCATGGCGCCCTCCTGATCCGTGATGGACGCGTGGCCGCGGTGGGCTCGCGCGCCGACGTGACAAGAACGGCGTCTGGCCGGTCCGTCGTCCGAATGGATGCAGAGGGGAAGGTCGTCATGCCGGGATTCGTCGATTCCCATACTCACGCGCTGTTTGTCGGGACGAGAGTCGATGAGTATGTGGCTCGGATCGAGGGCATGACCTATGAAGAGATCGCGCGCGCTGGAGGCGGAATTCAAGCCAGCGCCAAACGGATGCGGGCGGCGCGCGTGCCGGACCTGATTGCGCACGTGAACAATATCCTCAAGAAATTCATCGAATATGGGACGACCACGGTAGAGATCAAGAGCGGGTATGGCCTGGACGTGGCGTTGGAACTGAAAATGCTCGAGGCGATTCATCGGGCCTCCAGCCATGAGGCTGACGTCGTGGCGTCGCTCTTGATCCATGATGTGCCTGCCGGCCTCCGCGGTACCAGGGCGCGCTATCTGCGCGAGGTCATCCATCGCTTGATTCCGACGGTGGCGAACAGAGGGTGGGCGGAGTTCTGCGACGTCTTTTGCGATCGAGGGTATTTTTCCACGCGCGAAGCGCGGCGCATTCTCGTTGCGGCCTCGGCAAAAGGCCTCAAGCCTAAAGTTCATGCGGAGCAATTGTGTCACTCCGGCGGGGCGCGATTGGCCGTAGAGGTGGGCGCGGTAAGCGCCGATCATCTGGACCGTTTGAACGCGGCCGACATTCGCGCGATGGCGCGGTCGGAGACGATCGGCACGCTGCTTCCTGGGACGGTCTTGCATTTGGGCGGAAGCTACCCCCCGGCCCGCCGGATGATCGATCAGGGCGTTCCGGTCGCGCTCGCCACGAACTTCAATCCCGGCAGCTCCCCGACGCTCAACATGCAGATGATCGTGTCGCTGGCGTGTTCTCAGATGGGCATGACGCCGGCGGAGGCGCTCGTGGCGGCAACCGTCAACGGCGCGTATGCCGTGGGACGTGGAGGGCAGGTCGGGACATTGGAGGTCGGAAAGCAGGCGGATGTCGCGATCATGGACGTTGAAGACTATCGCGAGATCCCGTACTTCTTCGCGCTCAATCACTGCGTCGCGGTGGTCAAGACGGGCCGGGTGGTGTTCTCCAGAGGTCACGCATGATGGATCGTCTCGTTGAGTGCATCCCCAACTTCAGCGAAGGGCGCCATGCCGGCAAGGTCCAGGCGCTCGTGGCTGCGGTTCGCGGCATCAACGATGTCTACCTCTTGGATGAAGAAATGGACGAGGACCATCACCGTTCCGTCCTCACGTTCGTCGGAACCCCGGCCGCCGTCGTCGAAGCGGCATTTCAAGCGGCGAACGCGGCGGCAGGGATCATCGACCTGCGGACCCACCAAGGCGGACATCCGCGGGTCGGCGCGACGGATGTCGTGCCTTTTGTTCCGATTCGCGGCGTCACGATGGAGGAGTGCATCGAGTTGGCCCGAAGCCTCGGGGAGCGAATCGGCAGGGAACTCGACATTCCCGTCTTTCTCTATGAGCGGGCCGCGACCCGCCCGGAGCGGGTCAATCTCGAAGCCATTCGCCGCGGTGGGCCTGCGGGACTGGCGGAACGCATGGCCGAAGATCCCGCCTGGCGTCAGGACTTCGGTCCCTCGACTCTCCATCCGACCGCCGGCGCGACCATTGTGGGAGCCAGGCCACCCTTGATCGCGTATAACGTGAATCTACAGACCTCGGATGAAAATGTGGCCAAGGGCATTGCCAAGACCGTCCGCTTTTCGAGCGGCGGACTGCCGTATGTCAAAGCCATCGGACTTGCCCTCCCGACCAAAGGCCTCGTTCAAGTTTCGATGAACCTGACGAACTTCGAAGAAACGCCGGTCCATACCGCCTTCGAGGCGGTGCAACGGGAAGCCGAACAACGCGGCGTCGCCGTGGCGGAAAGCGAAGTGATTGGATTGATTCCCCAAGCCGCTGTCCTGCAGGCCGTGAAGCATTGTCTGAAAATCGAGCGGTTCGATCCGACGCAGGTGCTCGAGACCCGCCTCGACCTCGTTCTTGCCCAACAAGGGGGACGATCCGGGGGACAGAGCGGACCGATTCGGGCGAACAACCTCGGATCTTCACTCACTCCATTCTTGAACGCGGTCGCCGAGGGAACGCCGACTCCCGGAGGGGGAAGCGTCGCCGCGCTCGGCGGCGCATTGGCCTGTTCTCTTGGCATCATGGCGTGCGGGATCGGACTGAGACCACAAGCGGAAGGGAATGCCGGGGGCGGAAGGGCCGACCTCGAGACGAGCCGGCAGCGCCTGATGGCGCTTCGGACACGATTTGAAGCGTTGATTCAGGCCGATGCCGATGCCTTTGAGGATGTCCTGAAGGCCTATCGTGTGTCGAAATCAGATCCGGAACGGCAGACGGCGATATCGGCGAGCTTGAAGAAGGCAACGGAGGTCCCATTGGAGACCGCCGAGTTGGCGATGGAGGTCGCATCCCTGTTGGTCGCCGTGAGAGCCTTGGCAAAACCGAGCGTGTCATCCGATGTCAAAGTGGGCATGCTCATGGCCCTGGCCGCCGCTGAGGGTGGATTGGAAAACGTGAGCGTGAATGTAAAGTCGTCGGTAAATCAACCGTTTAAATACGAAATTGCCGAACGGGTACGACGGCTGGAGCGGAGCCTTGTAGAAGTGAGAGGCCTATGCTAGACTCCCTTCCCTTAGTTCCAGGACCAGCCAACGGACATACTCTTAGGTAGAGAAGAAGCGAAGCCATGGAAATCAAAGTTTTCAATAACAACGTCGAGAAGGCATTAAAGGTCGCGAAGAAAAAACTGGCTGGTGAAGGCCTCTTCCGAGAACTGAAGCGCCGGCGCTTTTATGAAAAGCCAAGCGTTCGTAAGAAGGCCAAGCAACGGGAAGCACAGCGTCGCCGTCAAAAGTGGCTCGCCAAGCGCAAAGCCGAATAGTCTCGTCTCTTCACACCCTCTTTTCCTTCTCCGTTCCTGTCCAGATCTTCGTGCATGAATGCGCGATCAGGATATTCATACGGTCATTCGTATCCTGAGACGCGAAGTCAGGCAGTGGCAGGAACCAGTGGTCGGTGTCGTCGCCAAGGAGTCACGGGATCCTTTTAGAATTTTGATCGCCTGCGTCCTCAGTTTGAGGACCAAGGATCGTACGACCGCAGAAGCAAGCCAGCGGCTGTTCGCCTTGGCGTCGGATCCGTCCTCGATGCTGCGACTCCGCCTGTCGGCCATCCAAAGGGCCATCTATCCCGTCGGCTTCTACCGCACGAAAGCGCGTCAAATCCACGGTATTTGTCGTCGCCTGCTCGATGTCTACGGCGGACGCGTTCCCGATTCCATTGAAGAGCTTCTCACGCTTCCCGGCGTCGGGCGGAAGACCGCGAACCTCACCGTGACCGTCGGCTACGGAAAGCCCGGCATCTGCGTGGATATCCACGTCCACCGCATCAGCAATCGATGGGGCTACGTCAGGACCAAGACGCCTGAACAAACCGAGCAGGCACTGTGCCGAAAGCTGCCGGCTCGCTACTGGATCACGTACAACGATCTGCTCGTCCCGTTCGGGCAGAACGTGTGCCAGCCGGTGTCTCCCTATTGCAGTCGGTGCAAGCTGACGGAGTATTGTGCTCGGGTAGGCGTGACGAGGTCCAGGTGAGTAGTTGTGGTAAGGGGCAAGGGTGATAAACCGGATGCAGGGACCATCCCCTTACCTCATACCCCTTTTCAGATGAAGAGCGTCGTTTCAGCGCCGGCGGTGAGAGACAGGATGGCGGGCAGTCCCATCACGGAGTCGACGCCTTTCGACACGACGTCGGGGTCGACGCCCATATATTCCAAGCCTGCACTGCAGGCCACGATCTTGAATTGACCCACCTGCTTCGCCTCTTGAAACATCTCGGAAATCGTGGGCACCTTCTTTTCTTTCAGGAGCCGGGCCACCTCATCGCTCCCGGCACCGTACTCCGGCGGGAAATCGATCACATCGATTCGTCCCTCCGCCAGTTTCTTGATGGTCCAGAACAGCAATACGACGACGACATCCTTTCCCATTGCCGCGGCCGTCAGCCCCAAGGTCGCGACCTGGTGAAGCTTATCGTAGGTCGCATTGTGAGCAAAGATGATGAATCGCGGCTTGGTCTTCACATATCCCTCTGAGCGGTGCGGTCGATTATAACGTCGGCGGGGAGGGGTGACAAGGATGTCCCTCTCACGGCGCATCCGCATTCGAAGCGAACGGAGGGCACGATGAGGGCACTATTGGGATGTGGCGGTTTTGGGGGAAGGGATCGAGAGGTCGTGTCGTTCCGAGGCGGCAACGGCGTCGGGATAACCGGCATCGGCATGGCGGAGAATTCCCAGGGCGGGATCATTCGTCAAGACGCGCTCGATCTTGGCGGCCGCGTCGGCGCTTCCGTCCGCCACCGTCGCCTGACCCGCGTGAAGGGAGTAGCCGATTCCGACACCGCCGCCGTGATGGAACGAGACCCAACTCGCTCCTGACGCCGTATTCAGCAAGGCGTTCAAAATAGGCCAGTCGGCGATGGCGTCACTGCCGTCGCGCATGCCTTCGGTCTCTCGATATGGCGAGGCCACCGACCCGGCATCGAGATGGTCGCGCCCGATCACGACCGGCGCCTTGAGAGTCCCACGATGCACCAGTTCGTTGAGCTTCAGCCCCATCGCCGCCCGTTCCCCGTACCCCAGCCAGCAGATGCGGGCGGGAAGTCCCTGAAACGGGACGCGTTCGCGCGCCAGGCGGAGCCACCGCTGCAGGCCGCGGTGGTCCGGAAAGAGATCCAAGGCCGCTTGATCCGTCGCGGCGATATCGGCGGGATCGCCGGAGAGCGCAATCCAGCGAAACGGGCCTCGCCCTTCGCAGAAGAGCGGCCGAATATACGCGGGCACGAAGCCGGGGAACGAGTACGCGTCTTCAACGCCGCGCGCGAACGCCATCGTGCGGATATTGTTGCCGTAGTCGAAGACGACGCTTCCGGCTTTCTGGAAGGCCACCATGGCTCTGACATGAGCGGCAATCGAATCCATCGCGCGGTTGACATAGTCTTCGGGGTTGGCCTGTCGCAAGGTGGCGGCGGCCTCAAGCGAGATGCCCGCCGGGACATAGCCGTTGAGGGGGTCGTGCGCCGACGTCTGGTCCGTCACCATGTCTGGAATCGCGCCACGCTCCAGCAGTCGAGGGAAGATCTCGGCACAGTTCCCGACGAGTCCCAACGATAAAGGGCGTCGATCGCGCTGGGCCGAGACAATGTGCTGCAACGCCTCGTCCAAGGACATGGTCATCCGGTCGCAGTAGCCCGTCTTGATTCGCCGTTCGATCCTGGACGGATCCACCTCGACGCATAGAATCACGGCGCCGTTCATCGTGCCGGCCAGCGGTTGGGCGCCGCCCATTCCACCCATTCCACCGGTCAGGATGAATCGCCCCGACAGATCCCCGCCGAAGTGCCGTTCGGCGGCCGCGGCAAATGTCTCGTACGTTCCCTGCACAATGCCCTGCGTCCCGATATACATCCACGAGCCGGCGGTCATCTGTCCGAACATCGTCAAGCCGAGCGCCTCCAACCGTCGGAACTCGTCCCACGTGGCCCAGTGTCCGACGATGTTCGCATTGGCGATCAAGACACGCGGCGACCATGGATGCGTGCGCAGCACACCGACGGGCTTTCCCGATTGAACCAACAGCGTTTCATCGGACTCGAGCCGGCGCAACTCGGTGACGATGGCGCGATAGGCGTCCCAATTGCGCGCCGCCTTGCCCGATCCGCCGTAGACGATCAGGTCGCCCGGCTTTTCTGCCACCTCGTCATCGAGGTTGTTCATGAGCATCCGCAGTGCGGCTTCCTGCGGCCAGCCTTTGCAACTGAGTCGACCTCCCCGCGGCGCGCGAATACTCATACTATTTCTGCTTCGTCTGATGCTTCACGCTGTTGATGAAATCATCGACCACCGTATCCACCTCACCCGGGCTCAGCGGTCTGTCATGCGTTTCGCTCTCGTCAACTAAGTATGTCTCGTTTTCCTTCTCTTGACGGATGACGACGGTGTTCTCGGGGGTCACCTCGATCAACATGAACCACTCTTTTGCACCCTTTCGCATCGAGACTTCTTTTCCCGCGCCTTTCTTCGTCACCTCGACTTCGAGCTCCTGAACAGGGGACGTTCCCGGCGCAGAGACGTCCGCGGCCGAGGCGGCGAGCGGGGACCCTGCGAGCAGCACATACGCCGCAGCGACGATCCAAGGACGGTGGATGACAGTGTTCATAGTGACTCCTTGCTCAATGAGTGCGCCGTGACGTGACGGTCGAAAGAATGTGGCTGAAGGCGCCGGCGGCAATGAGCGAGCGCACGGCGGCGATATCATCGGACAGCACGCGGTCCTCATGCAGGTGTGGCACGTGGCGGCGGATAAGCCGCACGGTCGAGCGACTGCCGGCGCCCGGCTGCAAGGGCCGATGGAAATCCACCCCCTGCGCGCCGCACAGCAACTCGATCGCCAAAATATACTCCGTGTTCTCGAGGATCTGCTTCAGTTTCAGCGCCGACCCCATGCCCATGCTGACGTGGTCCTCCTGATTGCCCGACGTCGGAATGGAATCCACCGATGCGGGATGGGACCACACCTTGTTTTCAGATGCCAACGCGGCGGCCGTGACCTGGGCGAGCATGAACCCGGAGTGCAAGCCGGGACGCGGGCTGAGAAACGGAGGGAGGTCTCCGTATTCCGGGTTCGTCAATCGCTCGATGCGTCGCTCCGAGATGCTCGCCAGTTCCGTCATGGCGATCGCCAGATGGTCGAGGACCAGACCGAGCGGTTGCCCGTGGAAATTTCCGCCGGAGACGACCTCTTGCTCCTTGGCAAAGACAATGGGCTTGTCGGTCACGCTGTTGATCTCGATCTCCAAGGTCGATCGAACATACTCGACCGCGTCGCGCACGGCGCCATGGACTTGGGGCATGCACCGCAGACTGTAGGCGTCCTGAACACGGGGGCACGTCAGATGCGACGTTCGGATCGCACTGCCTGCCATCAAGGCAAGCAGATTGCCCGCCACGATTTGCTGGCCGGGGTACGGTCGAAGACGTTGGAGGCGTGGTTCGAACGCGACCGGTGTCCCTTTCAAGGCTTCGACGGACAGCGCACCCGCGACATCGGCCGTCTCAATCAGCGCATGACAGCGGCGTATCGCCAGGAGGCCCAGCGACAACATCGCTTGCGTGCCGTTCACCAGCGACAAGCCTTCTTTCGCTTCCAACCGCAGCGGCGCGAGCCGCGCGCGCGCCAAGGCTTTGCGCCCGGACAGCCGTTGCCCCTTGACGACCGCCTCGCCTTCGCCGATCAACACCAACGCCAGGTGCGCCAAGGGTGCCAGGTCCCCGCTGGCCCCGACGGACCCGCGGCAGGGGACAACGGGGAGAATATCGCGATTTAGAAGGGTCAGGAGGTTCTCGACGACGGTGGGGCGAACGCCGCTGTATCCGCGGGCCAAGACGTTGGCCCGCAAAAGCAGCAGGCCGCGCGTTTCCTCCCGCGTCAACGGGTCGCCGACCCCGGCTGCATGGCTGCGAAGGAGATTGACCTGCAGTCGGCTGATATCCGAAGGAGAGATCCGCTGGGCGGCGAACTTTCCGAATCCGGTCGTCACACCGTAGACGGGATCGGGGCGTTGCACGACTCTTTGAATGACCCGGCACGCGGCGGTCATTCGCGTCGTCGCACGCCGGGAGAGATGAACCCGTCTGCCCTGGAGGACCACGTCGTAAAACTCGGAGCGGGTCAGATCCTCTCCTGTGAGCGACAACGCTTGAGCGGCCGTCCGGCTCATCGCCACGATTATAGCCTGAGGGCCGTTTCCCATGCTAGGATTGACGCGGATGGAAATCCTTTTCTCAAAAGACGTTCTGCTCTGGTTGTTTGTTTTCTCCATCGCCGGATTCATCGCCAGCTTGATCGCCATTCCATTCATCCTCGTCAAGCTCCCGGCGGATTATTTCGACGAGCGGCGCCCGCGGAAGTGGATGGAGAATCACCATCCCGTCTTGAGGCTCACGGGTCGCTTGATCAAGAACGCCATCGGCCTCGTTCTGTTGTTGGCCGGGATCGCCATGTTGTTCCTGCCCGGACAGGGGGTGCTCACCATCCTGATCGGAATCTCTATGGTGGATTTCCCCGGCAAGCGTGGACTCGAACGCCGACTCGTCAGCCAGCCGACCGTCTTGCAAACCATCAACAAGCTGCGGGCGAAATTCGGGCATCCGCCGCTGACCGTTGGACACGATTCATAACGGCTGATCCAAACACCATGGCACAGAGCCTCCCCCACACGAAGACGTTTTATCTCGTCGACGGCAGTGCGTACATCTATCGGGCGTTCTTTGCCTTGCCCCCCTTGTCGAATTCCAAGGGGCAGCAGACGAATGCGGTCTATGGGTTCACGACGATGCTGCTGAAAATCCTCCGGGAGCATGGGCCGGAATGTCTGGCCGTCGTGTTCGATGAAGGAGGCCGGACCGCCCGGCATGTGGAGTTCAAGGAATACAAGGCGCAGCGGCCGGACATGCCGCACGGCATGCAGGCCCAGATCCCTCTCATCCATCGCGTGGTGCACGCTCTGGCGGTGCCGGTCGTCAGCCAAGCCGGCATTGAAGCCGATGATCTGATCGGCACGCTTGCGCGCAAAGCGGAGGCGGCGGGCATGCACGTCGCGATCGTGACGAGCGACAAGGACATGTTTCAACTGCTGACGCCGTCCGTGCGCATCTACGATCCGGTGAAAGACAAGTGGATCGGGGAAGCCGAGTGCCGGGAGCGGTTCGGCGTGGAGCCGGCGCGGGTCGCGGAGGTGATGGGTCTGATGGGCGACGCCATCGATAACATTCCGGGCGTGAAAGGGATCGGCGAGAAGACCGCGACGAAACTCATCGCGCAGTTTGGCTCCATTGAGGAGCTGTTGCGGCGCGTCGAGGAAGTGTCCGCCCCGAAGACGCGTGCCTTGTTGGTGGATCAGGCCGAGACCGCGCGGCTCAGCCGGCGCCTCGCGACGATCCATGTCGATTGTCCCGTCGACTTCGATTGCGATCGATATCGACTCATCCCGCCGCCGTCGGAGCCGCTCATTGCGCTGCTGCGCGAGCTCGAGTTCTCGACGCTGCTCAAGAGCATCCAGCCGTTGGCGCAGGCCGACGCCGTGGCGGTGCAGGTCACCGTGATCGACGATGATCGTGCAGCGGACTCGTTTGCGAAAATGGTCGACCAGACGGCGAGCGACGCGCCGGTGGCGCTCCACGGCGCATTCATGGGACCGGCCGGCACGCGGACGCGACTCAACGGCGTCGCATTCGCCACGGAGAAGGCCACGGCGTTCGTTCGCCTCCAGGGCACGGCGAGCCTTCCCGAGGCCCTGACGAGTCTTCTGAAGCATCCGTCACGGACGAAGGCGGTGCACGACCTGAAGCCTCTGCTGCTTGCGACGCAGCAAGCCGGCATCGCGCTGGAGAGGCCGTGGTTCGATACGATGATTGCCGCGTATCTGCTCAATCCTAACCGGCGCACGTACACGCTCGAATCCGTGGCTCTCGATGTTCTTGGTTACCATCTCGGTGCGGCGAAGGCTTCTGAGACGCCTCCGGCCGATCTCTTCAAAGAGTCCGAGGCGGCATCGGATGAGGTCGGCGAGGCTGCGGCCGTCATCGCCCGCCTCCAGCCCTTGCTCAAAGCCATGCTGCTGGAGCAGGACAGCCTCCGCTTGTTCGAGGACGTCGAGATGCCGCTCGTACCCGTGCTGGCCGAGATCGAGCGGAACGGCTTCGCGCTCGACACGAATGCGCTCGACGGTCTTGCCAAGGAGCTCGATCGGGAGATGGATCGGCTCACCGAAACCATCACATCCTTGGCGGGCGAATCCTTCAACCTCAATTCTCCAAAACAGCTGGCATCGATCCTGTTCGACAAGCTCGGGCTGAAGCCCCTGCGCAAGACCAAGACCGGCTATTCGACCGATGAAGATACATTGACGCAGCTGGCGACGCAGCACGACCTTCCCGTGCAGATCCTTGCCTGCCGGAGCCTGAGCAAGCTCAAGTCGACGTACATCGACGCGCTGCCTGCGCTGATCAATCCCGAGACCGGCCGGATCCATACGTCCTTGAACCAGACCGTCGCCGCGACGGGACGCCTGTCGTCCACCGAACCGAATCTTCAGAACATTCCCGTGAAAGGCGAGTATGGGCTCCGCATTCGTGAAGCGTTCG
>Ga0114129_10017081_pt1 | contig 10332 bp, 7 predicted proteins | sample RhiMetdeltSRZDD1_FD_80071 | JGI IMG/M metagenome (GOLD analysis project Ga0114129, IMG submission 80071) | Populus rhizosphere microbial communities from Tennessee, USA - Rhizosphere MetaG P. deltoides SRZDD1 (version 2) (version 2) | ecosystem: Host-associated > Plants > Roots > Rhizosphere >... | reverse complement strand
CTCCTGAATCCTTTGTGTATCGTCACTTGGGACTATCAAGGCAAGATCACACAATGACGCAACTTTTCCTCCGTCACGACCGAGCAAACCGATGACTTTGATTTGCTGTGACCGTGCCTGCTGGCAGGCGATGACCATGTTGGGCGATTGCCCTGACGTCGAAATCGCGAGACAAGCGTCGCCTTCATTTCCCAGTGCTTCGATCTGCCGCGAAAACACGTTCTCAAATCCCGTGTCATTGGCGATGCAAGTCAAGACACCGCCATCGGTTGTCAAAGCAATTGCCGGCAGTCCGCGTCGCTTCTGAAGAAACCGATTCACCAATTCGCCGGCGATGTGCTGCGCATCGGCCGCCGAACCGCCGTTGCCGAAAACCAAAAGCTTTCCGCCGGACTTCAACACCTGTGAAATGACATCGGCCGCACGTTCGACATCTTTCGCGTGTGATTCGAAGAATCGACGTTTTACTTCCAGACTGTCAGTGACGATGGCGGAGATGTGATCTGTCATTTGTCGGCGCACAGGCGGCTTAGCGGTCGCGAGTATATCACGCGACTTTCTGGCTTTCTTCGACAATCTCCGGCGATGAGGACTCGCGTTTGCCATTGCGACGGACGCTCCCGTTAAGTAGAGGCCGTAGCACGTGGCCGGTATGCGAGCGCCGGACGGTGGCAACTTCTTCCGGTGTACCTGCGGCCACGACGCGGCCGCCATGCGTGCCGCCTTCCGGCCCGAGATCGATGATGAAGTCGGCACTCTTGATGATGTCGAGGTTGTGTTCGATGACGATCACCGTATTGCCGAGACTGACCAGCCGCTGCAAAACATCGAGCAGTTTATGCACGTCCGCAAAATGAAGCCCTGTGGTTGGCTCATCGAGGATGTAAACCGTGCGACCCGTCGCACGTTTCGAAAGTTCTTTAGCGAGCTTGATGCGCTGGGCTTCGCCGCCGGAAAGTGTGGTGGCGGACTGGCCAAGTTTGATATAACCCAAACCGACATCCAACAACGTCTGGAGTTTTTGCCTGATTTGCGGAACGTTCTCGAGTACCGGCAAAGCTTCTTCGACGGTCGTATCCAGTAGTTCAGCGATTGACTTGCCTTTGTATTTCACTGAGAGCGTCTCGCGGTTATAGCGCGCGCCGCGACACACGTCGCACAGGACATAAACGTCCGGCAGAAAATTCATTTCGATGCGTTTTGAGCCTTCGCCTTCGCATCCTTCGCAGCGGCCACCTTTGACGTTGAAGGAAAACCGTCCCGGTTTGTAGCCGCGCTCGCGTGATTCGGGGAGCATCGCGTATAGCTCGCGAATCGGCGTAAACAATCCGGTGTAAGTCGCCGGATTCGATCGCGGCGTGCGGCCGATCGGTGATTGATCGATCTCGATCACTTTGTCGAGGTGTTCAAGTCCCTCGATAGCCACATGCGCGCCAGGCTCAACAAGCGCCCCGTACAGTTCTTTGGCTAGCGCGCGATAGAGAATGTCCGCGACTAACGAAGACTTTCCTGAACCGGACACTCCGGTTACCACCGTCAGCAGGCCCAGCGGAAAACTGACGTCGATATCTTTCAAATTGTTGTGATGCGCGCCGCGAATCGTGATGGCTTTGCCGTTTGCCACGCGGCGCTCAGGAGGAACCGGAATCTTCCGTGCACCGCTGATGTAGAGGCCGGTGATCGATTCGCTGTTATGCGCGACGTCATCAGATGTGCCGCGCGCCACGACGAACCCGCCGTGCGTACCCGCGCCCGGGCCGAGGTCGACAATGTAATCAGCGCGCCGGATTGTTTCTTCGTCATGTTCGACGACGAGGACCGTATTGCCGAGATCCCTCAGCGCCGCGAGTGTGTCCAGCAGTTTCCGATTGTCGCGCGGATGCAGACCAATCGACGGCTCGTCCAAAACGTAGAGTACGCCGCGGAGTTGCGACCCGATTTGCGTGGCGAGTCGAATGCGCTGGCCTTCGCCGCCCGACAAAGTTGCCGACGGACGATCGAGCGTCAAGTAACCCAGCCCCACCGTTTCGAGAAATCGCAGCCGGCTGCGAATCTCCTGGAGCACCAGTCCGGCGATCTTTTCCGATCTCTTGTCCAGCTTGATTCGATCGAACCCGCGGATCGCGTCTTCGATCGTCATGTTCGTGTAGTCGGCGATGCCGCGCCCGCCGACGCGTACGGCGAGCGAATCCGAACGCAGACGTCTTCCGCCGCAATGCGAACAGACAATGGGTGAGACCATCTCTTCGAGCGCCAGATGAATCTTGTCGCTCGGCGGCTCGCTCAAACGTTCGCGCAACCAGGGCAGCGCGCCTTTCCACGGACCTTTGTAACTGTAGAGGCCTTGCCGAAACTTAATCTGGCCCGGCAAGCCCTGGAAAAATGCGTCGCGAATTTCCTTCGGTTGATCCTTGAACGGAATGTTCGCGTCGCCTTTGAAATTAGCAATCACCGCCAGCAGCGCGCTGCGCAGATAAGCCGAGCCTGCTTTGTCGGCTTCAGCAAACGGCAATTCTTCCGCCGGGAGTTCGGCGTTCGGAATCAGCCTCGCGGGATCGACTTCCAGCACTGTTCCCAATCCATGACAGTTGCGACAAGCGCCGTAGGCCGAGTTGAACGAGAACGAGCGCGGCTCGAGCGGCGGCACGTTAATGCCACAATTCACGCACGCCATTTTTTCGGAATAGAGCTTCTCTTCACCGTCGACAACGGAGACCAGCACCGCACCGCCCGTTAGTTTTAGAGCGGTGCGAATTGACTCGCCCAGACGCTCGTTGATTCCGGGTTTAATCAGCAGACGATCGACGACGGCCTCGATCGTATGATTGCGTCGTTTGTCGAGCTGAATGTCTTCATCCAACGCGCGCAACTCGCCGTCGATCCGCGCGCGGATAAACCCGTCACGCGCCAGCTTTGCCAGCTCTTTCTTGAATTCGCCTTTTCGGCCGCGCACGATCGGCGCGAGCACCATGACGCGTTCGCCTTCCGGCAGCCCGAGCACGTCCTGCAGGATTTGATCGACGCTCTGGCGAGTAATGGGCGCGCCACACTGCGGACAGTGCGGCAGGCCGACGGACGAAAACAGCAGTCGCAGGTAATCGTAGATTTCCGTGACGGTGCCGACGGTCGAGCGGGGACTGCGCGCGACGGTCTTTTGTTCGATCGAGATCGCCGGCGACAGCCCTTCGACTGAATCGACATCGGGTTTTTCCAACTGATCGAGAAACTGACGCGCGTACGCAGACAGCGATTCGACGTAACGGCGCTGTCCTTCGGCGTAAATCGTGTCGAATGCCAGCGACGATTTGCCCGATCCGGAAAGGCCGGTAATCACCGTCAGTTTTTCGCGCGGGATGTCAACGTCGATATTCTTGAGGTTGTGCTGGCGAGCTCCCCTGACGCTAATGCGGTCAATTGCCATGGCAAACAAAGTGCAGCGCCACAGATGAGAATTTCGCGTGGCGCAGAACCGAGCATTGTAGACGAGTGCAGGAAAGCCAGCAAGCACGTAACCACTCGCTTGACGCTCCCGTGATGGCAACCTAGACTGCGAATAGAGGCTTGAAACGGAGAGCACTTTGAACCTTCCGAACGCGCTGACACTTTCTCGAATTTTTATTGTGCCGCTGCTGGTGGTCGTGTTGCTGACTCCGCTGTCACAAAGCCTCGGAGTGCCGCAGCACATTTTGGGCGTGACCCTCTTTGCAGTCGCCGCGCTGACCGATTTCTTCGATGGGCGGATTGCCCGCAGTCGCAAGCAGGTTTCAAAGTTAGGCAAGCTGCTCGATCCAATCGCCGACAAACTTCTGATTTCCGCGGCGTTGATCGCGCTGGTTGAAAATCATCTCGCGCCCGCGTGGGCAGTAGTCATCATCGTCGGCCGGGAATTCGCCGTCACCGGGCTGCGTTCCGTCGCTGCCAGTGAAGGCGTGATCATTTCTGCATCGGGCATGGGTAAATTCAAAATGGTCGCGCAAGTAATCACTGTCGGCCTGTTGATTTTGTCTCTGCCGCCATCCGGCGGCGGCGCGCCGGTATCGAATTTTGGCAAGCCTTTTCCGGCAATTAAATTTTGGACAGTGCCGGAGTTGCAGACCGCCTGGGGACATCTGACCGGCCCGGGTGCCACCAGGTGGGCGGATTGGCAGGTGCTGTTGTATACGACCGGGAGGGCGATGCTTTGGGTCGTTGTGCTTTCCGCAATCTATTCCATGTGGGGATATTTCCACGCGTTCTTCACGACGGTGGTGCGTGACAAGCGAGAGAAAGCCAAAGCCGCCGCGGCGGCGACCGCCGTTCAGGAACGCGTTTAGTCATCCAGGAGAAACTAAAAGGCCCTCAAGCGTTTCGCTTGAGAGCCTTTTGCATTTTCGCAAACTCGCTACACCGGCTAAGGCTGTGGTGACGGTGACGGTTGCGGTTGCGCGTCCGGGTTACGTCGCAAAGTCGGCGGCGCGGGTTTATTAGTTTCCGGCTTATCAGTGCTGTCCGGATTCGTCGTCGAATCATCCGGCGTCGGCGAACGACGCTTCAATGTCGGACGACCGGGTGTTCCGCTATCGTCAGTCCCGGCAATTGCTCCGGCTGAAGAAGCACGCGCGTTCGACAGACGTAACAGGCGGTTCTTAACGCGCTGAAACTCAGAAGTACTGATTACATATTCCTCTTTCTCAGGGAACCGAGCTGCCAGCGCGATCGCTGACGCGCGACGATCCGGTGGCGCCGGGTGGGTGGCGAACAGCTTCGCAATCGTGCCGGGCTTCTTCTTGTTCTTCGCCTCGAGCTTTTCAAACATCGTGGCCATCGCGTTCGGATCGTAGCCGGCGGCCCACATGTACTGAACCCCAAGCTTGTCGGCCTCCTCTTCGGCGCCGCGCGTAAACTTCAGGAAGCTCAAGCCTTCGATCAGGCCACCCGCGTTGTAAAGCACGTTGCCGATGACTCCGCCACCAAGCAGGACTCCGGCGAGCAAGCCATAATCGATGACCTGCATCTTGCGCTCGTTTTCCATCGCGTGGCGCGCCGCGACGTGAGCAATTTCGTGCGCCATCACGCCGGCCAACTCAGCTTCGTTATCGGCCGCGAGAAGCAATCCCTTGTTCACAAAGAAGAAACCACCTGGCAGCGCGAACGCGTTTACCTCGTCCGAATCGATAACTCTTATGGTGAATGGAATTTTCGCGTCAGAATGCAGGACGATGTTCTGACCGACGCGGTTGACGTACTCAGTGATCATTGGATCATCGACGAACTTTGCTTCGCGCTCGACCTGTGCGGCCAATTGCCGACCCAGCTTCACTTCGCTCTCAGTCCCGGCCGCCATCCGGCCCCAGAGTCCTTTATTAATGTTCCGCTTCCCGATCATGTTCGGATCCTCGTTGGTCGAGAGCGGCTTGTTATTGCTCTGAGCGGTTTGTGTGCTGGCGGGCTGTGCCTTCGCGTCTTTGTCCTTCTGGGCTTTCGGCTGAGACGCCGTGGAATTCTTCTGGTTCTGGTCCCGAGTGTAACGTGGTGCCGCGACGGCGGCGACGCTGGTAAGCCAAAGACTAGAAACAATGCCGAGGGCAATGACGGCGCGAGAGAGGCGATGCTTCATGTGATTCCTCCAGAACTCCGAGGAGGCTAAACCTAACCCTCGGCGGCCGTATCAACGTTTCATACGACCATTGATTTTTTGCCAGGGACAGCGCCCGAGGCATCGGCACTGCTAATTTAAGGCATCGCTTGGATGCCGCGCCCTAACCCGAGGTTGTGCAGGCGCTTTGATCTTTTCGGAAGCCGTGACCTCGTGGGCACATTATAGACGAGATACGAATAAAAACCACGGAATTGCTGCGAGATCGCCCGCGTGCTAAAGTCCGAGACCATCGTCGTGCTCTAAGCAATGGCAACCGCCAGAACATTTAACAAAAAGTCTCACTCGCCGAAATCTAACGCCAAGCAGCCGACCCGCTTTGAAATATCGATTATTGGTGCGGGTCGATTGGGAACAACGCTCGGGCGCGCACTCAAACAGGCGGGTCATCGAATCGAAGTTGTTGTTACACGTCGTCGCTCGTCCGCACAACGGGCAGCCCGCACTATTGGCGGCTCAACTTTGGCCACGACTGACCGCCAGCTACAACCGTCGGGTCACGCGCATCAGCGCCTCGCACAGACCAAGCTTCTGCTCATCTCAACTCCCGATGACGCCATCGAAGGTGCGGCGCGGCAACTGGCGGAGGTGTTTGGAAAACCGTCGCGCAATCGCCGATCAAAGGTGGCTTTACACACTAGTGGTGCGCTATCCGCTGAAGTTCTTGCACCGCTGCGCGAGGCAGGGTTCGCGATTGGGTCGCTCCACCCTCTGATTTCAGTCGCCGGCTCCGCGACGGCTGAGGTTTTTCGAGGCGCCTATTTTTGTCTCGAGGGCGACCGAGCTGCACTACAAGCGGCCCAGCGGATCGTCAAGACGCTAGGTGGCCAGGGCTTCACCATTGCCTCTCGATCGAAGCCTTTGTATCACGCGGCAGCGGCAATGGCTTCCGGTCATGTCGTAGCAATGTTTGACCTGGCCAGCGAGATGCTTGAGCACTGCGGTATTCCGCGGCGCCGGGTGAAACAAATTCTGCTGCCGCTGGTTGAGAGCACCGTAGCTAATCTCGCGACGAGACGTTCGGCCGACGCGTTGACCGGTCCGCTTGCGCGCGGTGACGTCGCCACAGTGCGAAAGCATCTCCAGGCGATGGAGACTCAGGGATTCCCTGAGTCGGCAAAAATCTACGTAGCTATAGCCCGTCACGCTCTCAAGTTAGCGGGCTCGCGCGGCATTGATCCTCAACAACTTAAGCGCATGAACCGACTGCTCACCTCCCGCGCGCGCGACTTGTGAAGGATTCTTGACAAGACTTTACAAACGCTAACAAAAAATCTGGAACCGACAGAACAACCTCAGCGTCTTTGTTAACGTCAATGTCTTGGTGTTCGTCTAGTATCCAGCGGGGAGTTTCTTCATGAGCACAGCCAAAGCAGCCCTGATCGAATCCATCAACAAACGTCACTTGCGAGCGGTCCCTTCCCGAGGCAAAGCGGCGCATGCATCTCAGCGTCTGAAGAGAATTCGTGAAATGGCCGCCGTGTTACTCGACGAAGCGGCGACGCTAGAGCATGAAGGCGAGCTGGCGGCTACGTCCGCTACCGTCGCCTCACTAAATAACGATGGAAAGATAGACTTCTTCGAAGAAGTGAAGCGGTTTGAGGTGCGCTTGATCAAGCGCGCGCTCGATCTCGCAGGTGGCAATCAGGCCAAAGCGGCAAAAATCCTCGGCCTCGGCACGACCACTCTCAATTACAAAATCAAGGCGTACGAACTGTTATAGTTCACCGCGACCCGTGCGAAGTTCGAACCAGATAACAATCTGTGTCACTAGTTGACTGCCTGGGAGGTCTCTTCTTCCGTTGCGATCAATTGCTGATCGGAAACGACGAGGCCGCGCTCTTCGAATAAGGTCGAATCCACCAACGTCTGTACCCAGTACTCGCCGGCAATGGGAAATGTCACATTCACAAAAAAGCTAATGTTGTCGGCGGAGCCCTGATTGATTTCGAATCGCGCCGGTTGCGACACGACCAGCGCCTGTTTTCGATCGGGCATGAGAATGCGAACTTCCGAAAGGTGCGCGCCGTCGCCCCGCCAATGATTTACCACCGCCAGCTTCGGTAGCCACACCGGCAACTGCGGCACGATAATGCTCTGAAATACCCCCATGTAGGACAGTTTGTTGCCTACTTCCAGGCGCACATCGTCGCAGAGCAGGGTGTAAACCAGTTCAAGTTTGGGTTCGGCTTCGGATTGTTGAGTTGCTTGCATTTGCGATCAGTTTAGACTTGCGTGCGAACGGGCGCAAACGTAGTCATCACGAAAACATGCTTTTGAATTCGTTTTCGTCAATAACTTTCACGCCCAGTTGATTCGCTTTATCCAGTTTCGATCCCGCTTCGGCGCCGGCGAGCACAAAATCCGTTTTCTTGCTGACCGATGATGTCACGCGGCCGCCGCGCGCTTCGATCAAAGCGGTCGCTTCGTCGCGCGTCATGTTCGGCAGCGTGCCAGTCAAAACAAAAATCTTTCCTGCCAGTGTCTGCGCTTTAGCCCTGGTCTTCGATTTCTCCGCTTCGGTGCGCACTCCCGCAGCGCCCAGCCGTTCGCACAGACTCTTGTTTCCCTCATCGGCAAACCAATCGTGAATGCTCTCGGCCATTGTCAGACCGATTTCCGGAACATCGTCGATTTCTTCCACCGAAGCCTGCGACAGCTTGTCCAACGATCCGAATTCACGCGCCAGGATACCGGCCGTCCGCTCGCCCACATGACGAATACCGAGGCCATAAATTAGGTTCGAAAGATCGCGGCCCTTGCTCGCTTCGATCTGGTTCAGAACGTTCGTCGCTGACTTCTTCGCCATCCGCTCGAGCGAAACAAGATCGTCCAGTGTCACGCTGTAAATATCTGCCACATCCTTCACCATCTTCTTTTCGATTAGTTGATCGGCGAGCGCAAAGCCGAGCCCTTCGATTCGCATCGCGCGACGTGAAGCGAAGTGCAGAATCCGGCCGATCAGTTGTGCCGGACAATCGGCAGCAATACAGCGCGAAACGGCTTCACCTTCCGGACGTGAAACGCGACCGTCGCACACCGGGCATTTGGCCGGCATCTTGAACGGTTTCTCTTTTCCCGTACGTTTCGATTCGATGACTTTGAGAACCTTTGGGATGACGTCGCCACCCCGCTCGATTAAGACCCAATCGCCGATCTTCAAACCCAGCCGCCCAATCTCGTCTTCGTTGTGCAGCGTCGAGCGAGAAACCACCACGCCGCCAAGCGGCACCGGTTCCAGCATTGCCACTGGCGTTAACGCGCCGGTCCGGCCCACCGACACGATGATGTCATTCACGCGCGTCGTAGCCTGGCGCGCGGGATACTTGTAAGCGATCGCCCAGCGCGGCGCTTTGCCCGTCGCGCCAAAGTCTTCCTGCATCGCGGTGGAATTAATCTTCACCACGACGCCATCGATTTCGTAATCGAGTTCCTCGCGCTTCGTTTCCATTTCGTTACAAAAGTCGATTACGCCTTCGATGGAATCACACAACGCGCGATTCGGATTCACGTGCAGGCCGGCGCTTTCCAGCCAGTTCAACGCCTCCCAATGGGTGGCAAACGCTTTTCGTTCACCCGCGAGCACGTCATACGCAAACATGCCCAGTCGTCGCCGCGCGGTGATCGCCGGATCGAGTTGCCGCAGCGTTCCCGCCGCGGCGTTGCGCGGATTCGCAAAGCGCGGTTCGCCGGCGTCTTCTCGTTCGCGATTAATCTTTTCGAAGACTTTGCGCGAAAGGTAGGCTTCGCCGCGCACTTCGATTTCGTTGGCCACTTGTTTCGCCTTATCGCGCAGTTTCAAAGGAATGCTGCGAATCGTCCGCACATTTGAGCTCACGTCTTCACCGCGTGTGCCGTCGCCGCGCGTGACGCCGCGCACGAAAACGCCATTCTCGTAATGAACCGACAGCGACAGTCCATCGATCTTCAGCTCCGCGACATATTCGAAAGAACGACCGCCCGCGAGTTTGCGACAACGGGCATCAAAGGCGCGCAACTCGTCGAGGTTGTAGCTGTTGTCGAGCGACAACATCGGCCGTCGATGAACGAATTCCGGGAAGCCTTCCGCGGGCCGGCCACCTACGCGTTGGGTTGGACTGTCGGGAGTAACCAGCGCTGGATGCTGATCCTCGAGTTTGCGCAGCTTCTCGATTAGTGCATCGTATTCCTGATCCGAGATCTCCGGATTGTCCTGGAGATAGTAAAGTTCATCGTGGCGCTGAATCTCAGCGCGCAGTTTTCTGATTCTCTTTTCGACTGATTGTTGTTTTGGCAAGGCTCAAAATTGATTGCGTTTAGAGGCGGGCTACCGCCCGCCCGTCGGGCAGTAGCCCGACTCTAAACCTGACGAATGGGGTCATCATTCTCGATACAAGAAGTACCTGGGCCGCTGCTCGTCACGTTGAAACGCGCGACAAACGAGGCCCGCGCTAAATGCGCGCAAGAATTCGTCGCGCACGCGCAGCGCCTCAGCCTTCGCCGCTGCGGGGTCAGATTTCAGCAGCGCGCCAAAGTCGTTTGGTATTTCGATCGTCGCGTCAGGATTGCCGACGGAAAACTCTCGACGATCAGCCAGCGCTCTTACTCGCGGCGAAGTCAATTCCCAGGATGCGAACAGACGATCGCTATCCATGCCCAGAGGGCCTCCGGCTCGCTCGGCAGGATTCGTGGCGTAGTCAGTACCGTAAAAATTGACG
>Ga0114129_10017080_pt1 | contig 10333 bp, 11 predicted proteins | sample RhiMetdeltSRZDD1_FD_80071 | JGI IMG/M metagenome (GOLD analysis project Ga0114129, IMG submission 80071) | Populus rhizosphere microbial communities from Tennessee, USA - Rhizosphere MetaG P. deltoides SRZDD1 (version 2) (version 2) | ecosystem: Host-associated > Plants > Roots > Rhizosphere >... | reverse complement strand
GGCCGGCAGGGGCACGGCCGGGAGGCCAAGGTCGGCGGCAAGGAGCGCGTCGTTGCCGGCCAGGTGGCCGAGCACGCCGCGCACGTCGCCGTGGCGGGAATCGGCGCGGCTCCAGTCGGCCGGGGACATGTGCGCCAGCGCCGAGTCCAGGAGCGCCACCTGGTCGGCGTACGCGTTTGTCAAGGTGACCAACGTCGCGGGTCGGCGCCGCGCCCGCGCGGCGGCGAGCACTGACCGGCGCAGCTCCTCCGGAGCGGGCCGCACGCCGTCTATGCCCAGCCAACCGGCCGCTGACCGTAGCTGCCGGGCCCGGGCCGCGCAGTCGGCGCACTCCCCAAGGTGGGCCCGGACCGCAGCGGCCTCGGTGTCGCTGCATCCGTCAAGCGTCCATGCGCCCAACATGTCAGAAATGTCGGCGTGTGCATCCATCGCGGCCTCCCATTGCCGACCGTACTGCCGATCGACAGCGCCGGCAGAACCGGCGGCAAGGCGCCGACCGAACTCCAGCTGGCTCATGTCACCGTCCCGGTTCACGTAGGCGGGCTGCCCCTCCCGCGAGAGCGGCGGGCGCTGCCTCGCCTCGCTGCACGCGCCTCGGGCACCGCTCTGCCTGCTCGGCGGAGCGGACCGGGCGGGACCCGGAACGGTGACCTTCCGGGCGGATTCATCGTGACCCGCACGCGGTGGCTGGCGTGCAGACGTGGCACGCAGCGGCCGCCCGTAACCCACTCCGGGGTAGTCGCGGACGACGCGGCCGTGCTGGACGAGTTGATCCCCGCGCCGGGTAACGTTCGTGCGACGTTGCCGCAGACGAACCCACCGGCACGCCACAGCCGGGCTCTGCCACCGATGCCCCCGCGGACCTTGACCCTTGTCACGCGGCAACGTCAACTCGCGCGCGTCCAGGAACGATGCAGAACGCGTGCAGACGGTGTGGAGATCCGCCCGATGCATGGATCCGGGATCTGGCGCAAGAACAGGCAGACCGACCGGCGGCTGGTGCACTTCGTCCGGACGCGCGGGTCGGCGCGCGGCATCACCCGGCCCAGGAGAACGGGGCGGAGAAGCCGCTTTGGCCTTCGCGGCCCCAGTCGATCCCGAACGTCGACAGGTGCGCGGCGTTAGCCGGCGCGACCGTCAGCCTCGTGTTCGAGGGATGGAACACGTTCGTCAGCTGAACCGGGTCGTGGCCTTCGATGGCGACAAAGTCCTCGACGCCCATGTCGGTGGCGTCGCCGATCCGGACATGGTGGCCGCGGCCGCCCTCGCTGTACGCGATAGGAGCCTTCTCCACGCCCAGCATCTCGCTGATCAGCGGGCTCAGCATGGCGGGCGGACCGCCCAGCTGCCCGGACAGCACCGCCCCGAGCCGCTCGGCCTGGCTGTCGGACGCGCCCTCATCCAGGTAGACGCCGACCCGCCAGTTGCCCTCGCTCATCACCGGCGGCGTGTCCAGGAACAGCGCGAAGCTCAGCCCGCTGACGTCGACCCCATCGATCTCGCCTGACTGCACGTGATAGGCCAGAAGCGCCCGGCACCGGTCCAGCGTTGCCCTGGCCGTCAGCGCCGACCAGATACACGGGCAGACCGCATCGCATGAACATGACTCGAAATACGTCCCCTCAAGCCGCCAGGCCATGACCCCTCCCGAGTACGCAAATGAGCCTCCCGGAAAGACTTGCGCGCATGGCTTCGGCCGTCAAGTGCAAGATCCAGCCGGGCCTGTCGGCGGCGTGGCCGGCCCGTCCGCCCGGGCCAGGATGCGCTGGTCAGGTGTCACTCACCGGGCGGCGGCCCGGTGGGCGGGATGGCTGACGTGGTTCCAGGGTTCAGGTCGCGGTTGATGCAGCGAGGAGGGGGAGCAGCCCGGTGATGGTGGTGCCCTGGCTGGAGACGGACCGGACCTCGAGCCGGCCGCCGAGCGCGGCAAGCCGGTCGGCCATGTTCCGCTGGCCAGAACCCATGGGAGTGTGGCCCACGTCGTAGCCCGCCCCGTCATCGGACACGGTGAACCGGAAGGTTCCGTTCTGTACCTGAAGGCAGATCTGGGCGCCGGACGCGTGGGCGTACTTGACGGTGTTTTGCAGCGCCTCCAGGCAGCAGAAATACACGGCCGCCTCGGTGTCCTGGGGGAAACGCCCGATCCCGTCCGCCTCGACCGCTACGGGCAATGGGGACTTGCTGGCCTGCGCGCTGAGGGCCGCGGCGAGCCCCAGGTCGGCCAGCAGCGGCGGGTAGATGCCCCGGGCCAGGTCACGCAGGTTTTCCAGCGCGCCCGCGGCGTCCGCTTGCAACTCGCCGAAGATCTCCTTGGCTTGGGCCAGGTCCTCGGCTGCCGCCCCGAGGCGGACTTTGATGGCCAGGGCCACCAGGTCTTGCTGTGCCCCGTCGTGGAGGTTGCGTTCCAGCCGCCGCCGCTCCTCATCCTGCGCGGTGACGATGCGCTGTCGCGACGCCCGCAGGTCCTCGATCAGCCCGGCGTTCGACAAGACCAGGCCCGCCTGCGACGCCACATCCGCCACGAGCTGCTTGCCGGCCGGGCGCAGCGGCTCTCCCTTGGGCATCCGGATCGAGATCGCCCGCAGCAGCTCCCCCTGGTGCACGACGGGGACGCTCATGTCGCTGCCGGGCAGGTCCGGCAGCTCGCCGCCATCGACAGGCATCGGGCCCGCATGCGGGCTGCCGTCCGAGGACGCCTCGGGGCGGAGCTCGTCAGCTACCCGCAGCCACACGACCACGTGTTCGGCGCCGGTGCCGGCCGCTACGATCTGCGCCATCTGCGGCAGCACGTCCTGGCTGGCGTAGGTGGCTCCGATGCGCTGGGCGAACTGCGAAAGGACCTGATACGGGGTGGCCCGCTTGCCGTACACGACGCGGTTGGCGAGCCGCCCGGCACGCTGCCGCGCCGGCTGGAAGGCGACCGCCACCACCGCGGCCGCCAGCGCCGCCAGCAGCGGGCTGCGCTGATTTCCGGCGAGCGTCCCCACCCCCACGACCAGAGCGGCGTACACGGCGGTGATGAACACGGCCAGCGAGCCGTACAGGACGGCCTTGCTGATCACGATGTCGATGTCGTAGAGCCGGTACTTCAGCACCGCTATGCCGAGGGCCACCCACAGGCACAGGAGCGCCAGGCCCTGGAACACGTTCGCGGCCACGGAATTTGTCACACTCGACAGGCTTGTCGCGACGACAACGAGCAGCGCCGCCGCCGCGAACCACTTCAGCTGCAGCCGCTCGTCCCCCGACGAAAGGGCGAACCGAACCACGAGCGCGGCGACGCCAATCACATACGTGGCGGGTAGCAGGATGAGAATCGCGGTCAGCACCCACGGATACAGCCCGTCTGGGAACGGGCGGAACGGGTGTGCCCAGAACCGGGTGGCACGGACGATCAAGGTCAGCCCGAGAGACGTGTACACGACTGCCACGAACCACGCGGCCGGGCGCCACCGCCGCGAACGCAGCCGCCCGTTCGGGAACAGCAGCAGTAGAAAGGCCAGCATCGCGGCCTGAATCACGAACACCCAGTTGGACAGCCAGGCGACGGCCCGGCCCGCCGGCAAGGATCCGGGGGCCACGCGCACGGCATGCAGCCCGTACGGGCCCGCGAAGGCGTTCAGTCCCAGCGCCAGGCCCGCCGCCAGGAACAGCCAGCCCATGGGGTTCTCTGGCCGCCGGGAGGCAAGAGCGAAGCCCAGGACCGGTACGCCCAGATTCACCACGTTCTGGAAGACGTCGGCCAATCCCAGCTCGTCACGCCGGCGGGCAGCGGATGCCGGTCCACGTACGCCAGCACCAGCCCGGCGGCCATCAGTGCGACCGATCCGGCCGCGATGCCGCCGGCCACCCATCGAGCGGTCCGTGCCCTCATCGGGTCCCCCTAGCACGGGCTCTCCCCGCATCGTCACATGCAGTGTTGCCTGGCTGGCGGTGGCGGGCAAGGAGGCCACCTAGCATGGGACCGCTCGCGCCAGCACCCCACCCAGCCAGAGGAGGCGAGCATGACCCCGCGCAGACATGCCCGCGCACTGGCTGCCGCGCTATTGCTGGCGGCGATCGAAGTCCTGGCCGCTGTCCTGTTGGCCGCCTGCTCCGCGGCCACCACGACGCTGTGTCACTCGCAGGCTCAGTCCGTCAGCGGCGGTGCCTACACGATCATGAACAATGAGTGGCACTCGGGCGCCCCCCAGTGCATCACCACTGACGGAAACGCGAACTTCACGGTCGCGAACTCCTCGATCGCGACCACCACGCACGGCGCGCCCGGTGGCTACCCGTTCATCTACAAGGGCTGCCACTGGGGCGCGTGCACGCAGGACAGCGGCTTGCCGATCCGGGTGTCCAGCATCCGTACGGGTACGGTGATCACGAGCTGGGACACCACCCAGCCCCGGGGCGGCAACGTCTACAACGTCGCCTACGACATCTGGTTCAACCAGACGCCCACCGCGGGCGGCCAGCCGAACGGCGCCGAGCTGATGATCTGGCTGAACCACAACGGGCCGGTCCATCCGGCCGGCTCACTGGTGGCCAGCGACGTCAGCATCGGCGGCCACAGTTACCGCGTGTGGGCGCGGCAGTGGCGCTGGAACACCATCACCTACACGATGACTACCGGCACCACCTCGGTCTCCAGCCTGGACCTGCGGGCGCTCGTGAGCGACGCGGTCAACCGGGGCTACATCCAGAACTCGTGGTACCTGATCGGCGTTGAGGCCGGCTTCGAGCTGTGGCGCGGCGGCACGGGCCTGGCGACCAACTCGTTCTCGGTGGACGTGGCCGGCGGCCGCTCGCCCTAGCCGCTCAGGGAGCGTCCACCGGCCCGTTCCAGGACCAGGCCGGCAACGGCAGGTCATCGGGAACGTCGTCCGGGGACCGGGGGTAGGCGGCCATCGCGGCCGTCATCCACGCGAACCAGTCCATCAGTGTGCGCCGCAGCCGCGGGTCATCCGGCACCCCGGCGTCATCGAGGGCCAGGGCGAAGCACTGCTGCGCACGCCGGTCCATCTCGGCGTGCTCGCCGTTTCCGGCGTGCAACCGCAGCACGTGAGTGTGGTCGCCCATCCCGGCGGTGTAGCCCGCCGGGCCGCCCAGAGCCTCGCTCCAGTAGGCCGCCAGCCGCTCGACATGCTGCGGATGCAGGCCCGGATGGGAGAAGGCGTGGCTGACTACCGGGTCCTGCAGGCACCGGCGATGCCAGGCTGCCGCCAGCCGCCCCAGCGCCGCGGAACCACCGGCCGCGTCGTACACGCTGCGCTCCATCCCCCGACGCTCGCAGCGGCGCGCCCGTTCGGTCAAGCGGCCCGCGTCATCCGGTCACGTGCCCCGGCCGGTAGGGCGGCGCGGCGGGAGACAGTGGCGAGCGCAATTGCTCCACCACTGGACTGCTATTCTGATGGAGATGATTATTCACTTTATTTGCCGGGGCAACTCATTTAGGAGCATCATCGCCGAAGCCTATCTCAACTCACTCGAGTTTGGGTACCTCAAGGCTGTGTCGAGCGGGACCTCGGCGGCAGCGGATAGGGCAAGGAACCTGGCGGCCTACACCGCGACACTAGAGATTCTTGCGAAGAATGGCATTCGAGAGTTTGCCAAAGCCGGTTATGGAGACCAGCTTACCCGTTCCCGCCTGGCAGGAGCCGACGTTGTCGTCTGTATGAATCAGAGGGTTCGCGACGAATGTCAGCGCCTCGTCACCCTTCCTGCCAGCACGCGTACATGGTCGGTGGCTGATATAGGCGAGCCGGGCAGGATCGCTCATACTGGGCCTGGGAAAACCTTGTGCCGGGAAGAGGCTTACCACGAGATAGTTGCAGGTGTCAGCCAGCTGATCTCAGAGATTTCCTAGAGGACGTCGGCTCACTTCGTCACGGACCAGAATCATCTACCTGGTCCGCCCTCGGGCTCGCCTGGCGGACCTCACCTATGGCCATAGCTGACATGTGAACACCTGCCTCATGGCGCAGCCGACCCTTGGGACGGCAGCGGTTGCGGCCCTGGGGTTCACGGCACCGCCGGCACGGCGGATCGTCAGCGCGTGACGTTACCGTCGTCTCATGGCTGACTTCATTCGTGCCGATCTCCGTGGCTCCCGGTTCGAGCGCGTCGACCTCAGCGGCGCGCAGCTCCGCGCCGTCGACCTGAGCGGCGCGCGGTTCCGCGGTGTCGACCTGAGCGGGGTCGTGATGCGGGGCGTCGAGCTGGTCGGCGTCGATATCCATGGCGAGATCGAGAGCGTGACGATCAATGGCGTCGACATCGTGCCCCTGGTCAACGCCGAGCTCGACGCGCGGTATCCGGGCCGGGCCAAGATGCGCCCGGCGGACCCGGCCGGCTTCCGCGAAGCGTGGGACATCCTCGAGCGGCTCTGGGGCGAGACCGTCGAACGGGCCCGCCGCCTGCCACCTGAGCTGCTGCACGAGTCGGTCGACGGCGAGTGGTCGTTGATCGAGACGCTGCGCCACCTAGTGTTCGCCACCGACGCCTGGATCAGGCGGGCGATCCTCGGCGATCCGTCGCCCTGGGACCCCCTGGACCTGCCGTGGGACGAGATGCCTGACACGCCGGGGGTACCGCGCGACCGCGACGCGCGACCCTCGCTCGACGCGGTGCTCGAGCTGCGCCGCGACCGGATGTCCACCGTGCGCGAGGTCATCGACGGCCTGACCGACGCGTCGCTGGACGGCCACACCGAGCCGGTCGAAGGGCCCGGCTGGCCGCGGCCCCGCAGCTATCCGGTGCGTGAGTGCCTGCTGGTCATCCTCAGTGAAGAGTGGGAGCACCGGCTGTACGCCGAGCGGGACCTGTATGTCCTGGAAGCGCGCCGTGCGCAGGGGGATGCCGGGCCCAGTTAGCTGCGGGCTGACGCGGTGTGCCAGGCTCCGGCCAGGTTGGCCGGCCACGCGCACGACGGTAACGAGTCGTTCCCGCTCGCGCTCCCGCCGGCACCGAGCGACTGATATGCCTTGTCGAGGACCGCCGCGGAGTGCTGGAGCATCCGTTCCTCTTCTTCGGACATGCTCAGCATGAGCTGCCGGGCGATGCCACCGCGTCCGACGATGCAGGGCAGGCTGAGCGCCACCGGCCCGATTCCGTACTCTTGGCCGGCCAGCACGGAAACCATGAAGATCCGTTTTTCGTCGCGGACGACGGCGCGCACGATCCGGGCTACCGCCGCCGCCACGCCGTAGCTGGTGAATCCCTTGCGCTCGTGGATGCTCATCCCCCGGCGGCGGACCGCCGCCGCCAGATCGTGCTGGATCTGTGGCAGCGAGGTACCGTCGGGAAGGCCGTATTGCTCGAGCCTGATCGCTCCCACGGTCGCGCTCGACCAGACCGGAAACGAGCTGTCCCCGTGCTCGCCGATGACATAGGCGTGCACGGAGTCTTCGTCCACGTCGAGAAGCTTGCCGAGCTGATGCCGCAGACGCGCCCCGTCCAGGACCGTCCCGCAGCCGAAGATCAGGTGAGGTTGCCGGGTGGAAGCCTCGATCGTGATCCGGGTCAGCACGTCCACCGGGTTGCTCACCAAGATCACGACCGCCGCTGGGCAGACCCGGTCGAGTTGGCGCACGACACCGCCGATGATGCCCGCATTGACCCTGGCCAGGTCCAGCCGGGTCTGACCGACCGCAAGCGTCGGCCCCACCGTGACCACCACCACGTCAGAGCCATCCAGATCGGAATACTCGGCGGTGGGAACGACCACCATCTCCGACAGCAGCGGGACCGCGTCGCCGATATCCCAGGCCTGTCCCTCCGCCCGGGCCAGATCGCGATCGTAAAGGACGACCAGATCACACACGCGAAGCAGCACCAGCGCGTTCGCTACGGCCGAGCCGACACGCCCGGCCCCAAGAACCGACACCTTCGAACGAGCTTGACTCATGCGAGCAGACCACCCCCGCCCGGACTCACCACCCGAACCTAGACGCCCCCGCAGCACAGGTCGACCCGTGCCCGTCCCAGCCCGCCGTCACCGCCTGTCGCTACGGTGTGATCTCGATCCAGGACCGGATCATCTCTGGGGTCGCCATGTCAAGCAGCGCGGGGTGATCCGCGCGGATGTGGTCGCGGACCAGCGCCACGACCCGGTCCTCGTCGTCGTCACGGATGACGTACCCGCACTCGCAGGTCACCTGGTTGGCCATCGACCACCCCTTCTGCCGGCGATTGTCGGGCTCGGCCCTTGTCACTATCTTGGCCGGTAAGTTGTCGAAACGAACGCTGCGGGGCATGGTACGGATTCAGCTGTGCGGGCGGTTCGCCGTCGTGATTGACGGGCAGGCGACCGAGTCGCGGCTTCCGGGCCGGCAGGGCCGGCTGCTCGTCGCTTACCTCGCCGCACACCGGGCGCAGCCGGTCGAGCGGACCGCCCTGCTGGACGCCCTGTGGCCGGAAGGCGGCACCGGAGCGGCTGGAACGCTGACGGTGCTGCTGTCGAAGGTGCGCTCGCTCCTCGTGCCCGCTGAGATTCGGGGCCGGCGCACCCTGCAGCTGGCACTGCCCGCGAACTCGGTGGTGGACCTCGACATGGCCACAACTTCCCTGCATTCGGCCGAGTCCGCAGTGGCGTTGCGGGACTGGCGCCGCGCCTGGCCGACCGCGCTCGCCGCCCAATATGCCGCGCGCCGGCGGTTCCTGGCGGAGTTCGAGGCGCCCTGGATCGACGAGTGGCGTCGGCAGCTGGACGTGATCTACGAACGAGCGCTCGCCTGCTACGCCGAGGCATGTCTGGGCATCGGGGGGACGGAACTGCCGGCCGCCGAACGTGCTGCGCGCCGCCTTGTGGCACATGCTCCACTGGCCGAGACGGGGCACCGGTTGCTGATGCGGGCCCTCGCGGCGCGTGGTGACGCCGCGGACGCGCTCGCCGTCTACGGCCAGCTCCGCCAGCAGCTGCGTGAGGAACTGGGGGTCTCGCCGTGCCCGGCAACGCAGGCGCTGCACACCAGGCTGCTGCGCGGGCAACCGCTTGACGAACCAGCCAGGCCCGTCACCAACGCCGGGTGACCGTCGCACCTTCCGCTCCGCACGCTTTGTCAGCGCGTAGACGCGGCGCACTGCGGCGAGATCCCTTGCATCGCTCCCCAGGCTGCCGAAGCCGCCTACGCGCCGGCCGGCTGCGGCATCAGGCCCAACTGCGTGAGCAGCGAGACCTGGTCGTAGTAGAGGTCGCCGCCGACGACCCGCCCGCCCGAGTCGAAGTGCCACATCTCGCACAGCGGCAACGCAAACTCCTTGCCCGTGGCGGGGAACGGTCCGAGCGGCCCGTCGTGCGTGCCGATAACAGTGAACGTGCACACCACCGTCTGGCCAGCGTCGATGTAGCGGGGGCCGGTGATCCGGATGTCCGAAGACGACGCGACCCACCCTGGCAGGAAGTCGTCCTTGAATTCCTGGGGCGTCCTGAACGTCCGGCCCTGCGGGTGATCGGTCCAGGCGATGCTGTCTGCGTAATGCCTGGTCATGGCCTCGAAGTCCCTCTGGTTGAAGGCCTCGTGACCGGCGCGGTAGGTTTCGACGTTCCTGGATGCCATGGCTCCTCCTGCCCTTCCTCGTCGCGAGTTCGTTGCCTCCGGCGCCAGGGGTGGTGGTCACCTGGCGGCCAATCGGCTGCCCCTCTGCCGACGATTGTTGGGCCCAGGCCTTGTCACGACGTTGGCGAGCAGGTTGTCGAAACGTTGCAACGAGCGCTGCGGGGCATGATGTCGACTCAGCTCGCGCTAGGCCATGACGCGCAGCCCGCGCCAGGCAAGCTCCTCGCTGAAGTCGAAGTACCTGGTGCGCTCGACGGCCAGGCCGCCGGTTCCCGGAAGTGGGCCGCGAACCAGGCCCCGGTGCAGCCGGATGCAACGGTAGTGATGCGGCGCCAGCGCGACCGCGCGGGCATGAACCACATCACCATGCCAGCCCGGCGGCACTCCGTGCGCGCCGAACAGCACCAGGTTGCCGTGCACGCCGTGCTCCAGCTCGGCATCGTAATAGGCCAGCAGCCCGGCCGCGGCGTAGCGCCCCAAGCGTCCGACTATGTCGGCCTCGAGCTGGTAGATCGGCCCGTGGTCCACCCCGGGGCGCAGGTCACCGAAGAACCCCACCGCCGTGACCTGGCCCGCCTCCAGCAGGGCGCAGGGGCGTGGCACCACCAGCCAGTGCCGCAAGCCCGCCGCCGGGTACTCCAGCACCTCCACCGGGCCCGGCCCGTCGGACCAGGACCGCGCCTGGCCCCGTAGCCGCGTCAGCATCCGGTCCATGACGGCGACGTCCGCCAGCGTCCGCTCGGGGTCGGTGAACGCCCGGCCCGGCAATCGCTGCCGGGCCCCCAGCG
>Ga0114129_10017079_pt1 | contig 10333 bp, 10 predicted proteins | sample RhiMetdeltSRZDD1_FD_80071 | JGI IMG/M metagenome (GOLD analysis project Ga0114129, IMG submission 80071) | Populus rhizosphere microbial communities from Tennessee, USA - Rhizosphere MetaG P. deltoides SRZDD1 (version 2) (version 2) | ecosystem: Host-associated > Plants > Roots > Rhizosphere >... | reverse complement strand
GCCGCCGCGTTGACGCGGGTCATGCAGAGCCTGCTCTTCGGCGTGACGCCGCTCGATCCGGTCGCGTTCGCGACCGCTCCCGTGCTGCTGGGGCCGGTCGCGTGCATCGCGTGTCTGCTGCCTGCGAATCGAGCGGCTCGAACCGACCCAGCCGAAGCGTTGCGGGCGGAGTAAGAACGGATGGCGCGCGCCGAAGCTCGCGCACGGGTGCGAGCGAGCGGAGGCGAGAGGCTCCAGCCGAGCGATGGGATTGATGCTAGTTCGATCAGGCATGGCGGTTGCACCTCGGCCGTCCATGACGCCGACTCGACTGATCGCCGTACTCGTCCTGCTCGCGCTCGCTCGCGTGACCTCCGCGCAGACGCCGCCGCCGAAAGAACCGCCGCCGCTCTGGGACATGCAGATCGGTGCATCGTTCGTAGGCACGAGCGGAAATTCCGATACAGCCTCGACCGGCGCCGACTTCGCGGCACACCGGCGCGGCCTCGTCTGGCTGATCGACTCGACGGCGACCGTCGTTCGCACCAACAGCAACGACGTGACGACCGCCGAGCGCTACCTCGGAATGGTGCGCGGCCAGCGCAAGCTCACGAAGATCATCGGGCTGTCCGCGGGCGAGAAGCTCGAACGCGATCGCTTCTCCGGCATCGATTTCCGCAACATCCTCGATGGAGGCCTCAGTTGGGCGCTGGTGCGGCGTCCGGTGTGGACGCTCGACGGCGTCACGGCGCTGGCGTGGGACCACGAGTCGCGTACGATCGGGCCGTCCATCGACGATCCAATAGGCGTATTTCAACTCCTCAGCCGCATCCCGTTCGGCGGCGCCGGCGACACGACGCAGCGCTTCACGTACTATCCGGACTTCAAGGACTCGTCGGGATATCGAACCGAAGCGGAGCTGACGGCGCAGGCGGCGATGGCGGCGCACCTCGCCCTGAAGATCGGATACCTGGTGCGGTACGCGAATGCGCCGGTGGTCGGTTTCAAGAACACCGACATCACGACGACGGCGTCGGTCGTTCTGCGTTGGAAGGCCGCGACTCCCGCGCCCGCGCCGTAGCGCGGCGCGGGCAGAATCTTCGTACTCGCGTGCGATTCGGCGCGGCAGAAACTGCCGCATGCGCGCTCGCCTTCATCGGTCGATCGCCCATTTCATTCGCAGATTCGAAACTCAGCGGATGGGCATCATCGTCGCATTATGACGATGCTATGATTCGCCGCCTTCGCATGACGGTTGCCCAACTCAAAAAGCGGATGGACGGTCGGTTCACGCGCCTGGAGCGTCGAATGAACGCGCGCTTCAGCGACGTCGAGCACCGAATGGACGCGCGCTTCAACGACGTCGAGCACCGAATGGACGTGCGCTTCAACGACGTGGAGCACCGAATGGACGCGCGCTTCAACGACGTGGAGCACCGAATGGACGCGCGCTTCCGCGACGTGGACGCGCGGTTCGCCTCGCTCGAGCGGCTCATGATGTCGCTCGGCGACAAGTTCGATTCAATCACGCGACGCCTCGATACGGACGTCAAGGGCCAACGGCGGATGCTCGACGAACATGAAGAACGCATCACCGATCTCGAACGCGCCGAGCGGTCACGCCCGCAAGCTTGAACCCTCCGGCGCGACGAGCAAGCGTCGCCGTCGAACGCACGAGTACGACTGCCTTGCTCCACCGCGACCCCGTCGACGCGTACGCGAGGCGCGCCGATGGCTCGATGAGCTCGAGGCGGCGACGTCGAACGGTCTGCCGCGCAATCGATGGCCCGGGCAGCGTCTGTTCATGCCGAGCGAGGCGATTGAGATCTCCAAGACTGCCATTGCCGAGTTGAAGGATCGCGATCCGGAGCTGTGCAAGGCAGTTGAGCACGTGATCTTCTGGGACGTCACCAACAGCAGCGGTATTTCGGTCGAAGAGTTCAAGCGCCAGGCACTGAAGCGATGCGCCCACCTCGCCAAGATTCGAGCGACGATGCGCCCTCGAGAATTCAAGTGATCTTGTTGTTACGCTATACTGTGTCTTCCGATCCGCGAGAGTTTCACACCACTGCGGAAGTGGCGGAACGGCAGACGCGCTAGCCTCAGGAGCTAGTCGGGGCAACCCGGTCGGGGTTCAAATCCCCGCTTCCGCACCATCCTTCGCCCGAACCGCGTGAGCACTCGCTTATTGCGGCGTGAGATCGAGAACCGACCCGGGCCGCTGCACGCCGTGTTCGTCGCGCACGTCGGCAACCAGGTGCACCTTTCCGTCGGACTGTCTGTTAATCCTCACAAAGCCGAAATTGAACAGCCCGCCTTCCGCGTAAAGCACCGTTGGGTGCACCGACGGATCGAGCTGGGCCGCCGTTCTCGGTGGGGCCTTCGCGGCGTTGAGCGGGCCGCGCACGACTTCGTACAGCGTCAGGAAGTCGCCGTCGCCGTCGGCATCGACGGAGTAGGCGAGGTTCGTCGCGTAGTGCACGTCGGTTGCGACGAACACCACGTTCTGTGCGTTGATCCGGTCGAGCGCGGCAACCAGGTCGAGCAACTCGCGCCGGAATCCCGTGGGCGGCTCGCCCGGCAGTCGCGCCCATGCGTCACGACCGAACGTGAGGCTACCGGTCGGGATCGAGATCGGCACGTCGCTCGAGACGACCTTCCACGTCGCCGTCGACTGCTGGAGGCCGTCGACGAGCCACGCGATCTGCTCGCGCCCGAGCATCGCCTTCGGCTCGGGGAGCGTGTCGAGCGTGTCGTTGCGGTCGCGATACGAACGCGCGTCGAGCACGAACACTTCGAGGTCCTGACCCCACCGGAACGAGCGGTAAATCCGGTCGCGTTCCACCGAGTTCCGTTCGATCGCCGAGTACGCGAAGAACGTGTCGAGACCGGCGGCGACGATATTCGGATAGCCGGTCCGATTCACGTTGGCCGAGTTCCAGTACGTCCAGGACGCGCCGAAGTCGTTAATCACCTCGTGATCGTCCCACTGCGAGATCGATGACGTGCTGCGCAGCAGGCTCTGCGTGTACGGGTCGGCGCGGTTGTAGCGCCAATGCTGGAGATAGACATCGCGCACCGCGGCGACATTGTTCCAGTCGACGGCCGGGTCGGCAATGCTCGGGAAGGTGCCGGGGATGTTCACCCAGCCCGGTTCGGGTCCGATGAAGGGACAATCGCCGTCGGCGTAGATCGCATCGCCGTTGACGATGACGAACGTGGGATTCAGCGCTTCCATCGCGCCGAAGATCGCATAGCCGCCGGTCGCGGCGTTGCGGCAGTATCTCTGGCCGCCGACGTCGCCGGCCAGAACGAAGCTGACCGGACGGCTGTCCCCGGACGCCGGCGCGGTCGTGAACGTGCCGACCTGGTTGTCCCCCACGTGCGAGCGCCCGTCAGCGCCGGCGCCCGAGAACCAGACGCGGTACCAATACCGCGTCGCGGGCTGCAGGCCGTCCACGGTCAGATGAGCGGTGAAGTCGGCGTCTTCGCGCGCCGCGGCGCTGTGGCGCGATTTCGCGCGCGCGAACACCGGATCGGTGTCGATCTCGACGTGCATCTGTGCCTTTCCGCTCGCGCGCGCCCAGATGACCGCGGATGTCGGCGTGACGTCGCCGCTCGCAATGCCGTGAGTGATGACGAGGGGCTCGTCTGAAACGCCCGCCGAAAGCCCGGCTCCACCGATCGCGATGACAACGGATGTTCCGAGAGCAGCGACAAGCCAACTTTGTGAACGCATATCCCCTCCATTGGCGGCGCGCGGACAGTCTCACTCAATCGAGTCGATGTCAACGTCAACAGGCGATGCTCGATCGCGTGCTGACAAGGGCATCTGATCGAAGCGTGGGTTCGACTACCTAGGCAGGCTGCTATGCGCGGCGCTTTCCAAACGTCCTTGCGCGCGCATCGTGGAGTTCTTCACGAAGACGATCCTCGGCGCGCCGGCGTTCATGTCGATCAGACGAACGCTGTTCCATCGCCCGCCGGATTTCACGTAAGCGTTCGACTGATCGCAGTGGAACATGCGGCTGTTGTTCAGCGAAACCCGGCAGCGCATGCGTTGCGCGGGCCCCTTTTGGCACGAGCCTCGCCCTTTCGGCAACCGGTATGGCCCAACCTTCGGCGATTAGTAACTCGGCCTCGGCGCGTGTGACTTCCACGATGTCGCCGACCGCGTACCGCGACAAGTCGATACCGTCGAGCATCTCCGCGAGCTTTTTCGTCAACTGCACTCGCATTGCGTGACAACGAAGCAATCCACACACCATCTAGCTCCAATTCCATCAGTGGTGTGCTTTCTGCATCCGCGGCGAGGTAAACGCGCGCGCGCATCGCCACGAAACGCAGCCGGTGCGGCAATGTGGCCTGGTCGCCGGTGGCCCTCAGCAGGCGCTCGAGCAGCCTTCCCATCGCACCAACAAAATCTGCTTCAGAGCGTCCTGCTCGCGCGTCTGAAAGAGAGAGCGCAACCGTTCCGTCGGGCCGCAGCTCGACGTCTTCCGCGCACGCCGAGGAGGCGACGTCGTGGTTGGCCACGGCGGAGACGCGCCGGATCAGCGCGACAGCTTCATGGGGGCCGACGGCAATGGATCGATGAACGATGTCCGCGGCGGTCAGCGACTTGGCCACGCTGCCGTATTAAGCCAAAATCACGCCATCGCGGGTCGAGAATCGCTCGTGATTCGACTCGCGGACCGATCCGTTATAGATTCTCCGACCAGCCTGGAGGATCTATGAACCGCTACCGCATCGGCTATCTCATCTTCGCCGCGGCGCTCTTCGCGTCGCCGCTCTTCGCGCAGAGCAAGGCCAAGGCGGAGAACGTCCCCGAGATTCCGTACGACTCGGTTCCGAACTTCTTCAAGATGCCGCCGAATATCTATTTCGGCGAAGGCATCGGCATCGCGACCAATTCCAAAGGACACGTGTTCGTCTACACGCGCAGCGGCGACACGCGGCTGTTCGAGTTCGACGAGAAAGGGAATTACGTCCGCGAGATCGGTCAGGGCCTCTACGGCTTCGTGTTCGCGCACGCGGTGCGCGTCGACAAGGACGACAACGTCTGGGTCGTCGACGAAGGCTCGAACATGGTCATCAAGTTCAATCCGCAGGGACGCGTGGTGATGACCATCGGCCGCCGACCGGAGGCCGTCGAGGAACTGAACAACTTCACCGGCCAGGGCGGTTACAGCGGCGCGAACAAACCGTACTCGTTCAATCGTCCGACCGACGTCGGATGGGACGCGGCGGGCAACATCTTCGTCACCGACGGCTACAGCGACTCGCGCGTCGTCAAGTACGACAAGAACGGCCGCTTTATCAAGTCAGCCGGCACGCGCGGCAACCAGCCGGGGCAGCTGAATCTGCCGCACACGATGGCCGTCGACGCGCAAGGCAACGTGTACATCGGCGACCGCAGCAATGCGCGCGTGCAGGTGTGGGACAACGATCTGAACTTCAAGAAGATCTACGACAACGTCGGCAATCCGTGGACGGTCTGCATCTCGCCGGGACCGCATCAATACTTGTTCGTGTCGAACTCCGTGCCCGACAACGGCGACTCGCGCACGGCAGCCGTGACGGGTGAGATCTACAAGATGGAGCTCGACGGCACGATCCTCGGAAAGTTCGGCCGCGGCGGAAAGGCGCTGAAGGAGTTCAGCACCGTGCACGGCATCGATTGCCGCAATCCGAACGAGCTCTACGTCTCGGAGATTACGAGCTGGCGCGCGCAGAAAATCATCCTGCGCCCGCAAACGACGACGTCGAGCGGCAACAAGTAGGAGGCAGCCCCATGAAAAAAATGCCACGAACCATCAACGCCATTGTGGCTGCCGCGGCGCTGGCGCTCGGCGTCGGGTTGGGCGCGCAGTCGCCGGCGCCGGAGATCGCCTTCGACGCCAACGCCGATTTCCTGAAGCTGCCCGACTCGATTCATCTCGGCGAGGTCGCCGGCGTCGCGACCAACTCGAAGGGCCACATCTTCGTTTACACGCGGAGCGGCGCGGCGCACGCCGCCGTCGGCAGCTCGCGCACGTTCTACAAGTCGGGCTCGCGGCTGTTCCAGTTCGATCAGAGCGGGAAGTACGTGCGCGAGATCGGCGTCGGCGTCTACGGACTGAACTTCGCGCAAGCTGTGCGGATCGATCCCCAGGACAACATCTGGATCGTCGATCAGGGATCGAGCAACGTCATCAAGTTCGATCCGGACGGAAAAATCCAATTGGTCCTGAGCCGAAAGCCTGAAGCGATCTCGGTGCGCCCGGCGGGTGGGCGCGGCGCGGGCGAAGGGCGCGGCGGCGGCGGGGCTGAAGGTCGCGGCGCAGGACGCGGCGATGCGGCTCCGGCCACGACGAGCGCGCCCGGCGGGCAGGTTGCACCGCCGGCCGGCGGTGGCGGACGACCCGGTCCACCCGGACCGCCCGGGACCGGCATCCCCGGCGACAGCTTCACACGCACCGCCGACGTCGCGTGGGATCGCGCCGGCAACATCTACGTCGCCGACGGCGCAGCGCCCGGCACGGGCAACGCGCGCGTGGCGAAGTTCGACAAAGACGGACACTTCATCAAGTCGTGGGGATTCCGCGGCAGCGAGCCGGGCCAGTTCAACGCGCTGCACGGCATCGCGCTCGACGCGCAGGGCAACGTCTACGTCGCCGATGCCGGCAACAAACGCATTCAGGTGTTCGACGGCGACGGCAAGGTGAAATCGCAAATCGCGAACATCGGAACGCCGTACGCCATCTGCATTTCACAGGGCGCGCATCAGTACTTGTACAGCTCGAACTCGAACGATCCCGAAACGCTGGACAACGGCGAGATCTACAAGCTCGAGCTCGACGGCCGCACCGTCGGGAAGATCGGGCGCGCCGGCCATCTGCTGAAAGAATTCGGCACGGTGAATTCCATCGACTGCCGCAACGAGAACGAGCTGCTGGTCGGCGAGCTGCTCAACTGGCGCGTGCAGAAGGTGACGCTGCGATCGCGATAGCACGCCCGGACAACAGGAGTTTGCGATGCGACTCATGCCAGCGATCTTCGTCGTCGCGCAGGCGGTGGTCTCGGCGCAGTCGCCGGCAGCCACTGACGTTCCCAAGGCGGACCTCGACGCGACGCTGGCGCGCGCGCCGGCTGCGGGCGTCATGGATCAACAGATTCGCGTCGTCGACATCGGGAAGTACAACGTCGCCGTCGGCGTGCTGCATCGCGCCGCGAAGGCGAAGCACACCGCGATTTCGCACGCGCAGGTGACCGAGGTGTATCACATTCTCCAGGGCTCGGGCGTGCTCGTCACCGGCGGCGCGATCGTCGACGCCACGCCGGTCGCCGCCGACAGCGAGACGGCCAAAGTCCTCGTCGGACCGAGCACGACCGGTCCGTCGATCCGCAACGGGCAAACGCGCAAAGTCTCGCCCGGCGACACGATCGTCATTCCGCCGGGCGTCGCGCACTGGTTCAGCGCCGTCGACGCCGACATGAACTACCTCGTGGTTCGGGTCGATGCCGACCACGTGCTGCCGACGGGTTACGTCAACGCCGCGCTCAAAAAATAGGAGGCTTCGTGATACGCGTACTCTTCGCCACTTTCATGCTGTTCGCGACCACGGCGTTCGCGCAGCAGACCGTTCCCGAGATTCCGTTCGACGCGAACATCAACTTCCTGAAGCTGCCCGCGGACCTCAATCTCGGCGAGGCGTCCGGCGTCGCCGTCAATTCGAAGGGCGACATCGCGGTGTTCTCGCGATCGAACAGCGCGAACGGACCCGCCTACGCCGCGACCGCGTCGCAGGTGCTCCTGTTCGACAAGACCGGCAAATTCATCCGTGAGATCGGCAAGGGCCTGTACGCCTGGTCGTACGCGCACACGGTTCGATTCGACAAGGACGACAACCTGTGGGCCGTCGACAAAGGCTCCGACATGATCGTCCGCTTCAATCCCGAAGGACACGTGACGATGGTCTTCGGACGAAAGAAGGAAGCGTCGGACGAAGCCGAGCACTGGACGCGCGTGACGCCGCCGCGTCCGCCGGTGAACGGCCAGTTCCGGCAGCCGACCGATGTCGCGTGGGACGCTGAGGGCAACATCTACATCAGCGACGGCTACATCAACTCGCGCGTCGCGAAGTTCACGAAGGACGGCGACTGGGTGACGTCGATGGGCGAGCCCGGCGGCGGGAAACTCGGCAACCTGAACACGCCGCACACGATCGCGAACGACGCGAAGGGCAACATCTACGTCGGCGATCGCGGCAACCGCCGCATCCAGGTGATCGATCCGAAGACGAACCAGTTCGTGCGCGAAATAAAGATCGACGCGCCGGTGCCGCCCGACGCGCAGCCGTGGATGGGCGCGAAGCCCGACGTCGCGCGACTGCTCGCGGCGGACGCAGCGCCTGGCGCCGCGACGATGGCCCCTGGCGCGCCCTGGGCCATCTGCATCACGCCGCCGAACGCGCAGGGCCAGCAATTCCTCTACAGCTCCGACTCGTTTCCCGGTCGCGTCTACAAGCTGACGCTCGACGGCAAAGTCGTCGGCATGCTCGGCAAGACCGGCCACGTCGCGAAGACGTTCGGCTGGATCCACGAGATCGCGTGCCCGTCCGAGAACGAGCTGTACGTCGCCGAGCTCTTGAACTGGCGCGTGCAGAAGCTCACGCTGCATCCCGCGCCGCGTACATCGACTGCCGCGCAGCACTAGGGCAGGAAAGCTTCCCGCCCTTCCCACCAGTGTTCGGCTCGGCAGTTGCAGTCGAATCGGCGGAGGTCGACGCGCGCCGCCGCCCGAGCTCACGCTGCTCGGCAAGATGCTGTTGAATCTGGATTCGGTCGCGCGATCGCTCGCGCCGCGGCTCGACGTGAACGAGGCGATCCGTGAACAGACGATGTCGCTCGTCCGCGAGCGGATGATCAAGAGCCTCGCGCCCGGCGCGGTGCTCTCGACGATGATCGAGGCGAAGCATTTCGCCAGCCGGCTGCCGAACCGCGTGAATCGTGTGCTCGACTCGTTGTCGCGGAACGAGCTGAAGCTGAAGGTCGAAATGATCGACGAAGGCGCGGTCATCGACGGCCTGCAGAAGGTGGCGAACCGGATCGCCCTCGGCCTCGTGCTGGCGGCGCTGATCGTCGCGGCCGCGATCATCATGCAGGTGCCGACGAGGTTCCGGCTGTTCGGCTATCCGGGACTCGCGATGATCCTCTTCGTGCTCGCGGCCACCGGCGGCGCGCTGCTCGCCGCCCAAATCGTCGCGCACGATCGAACGGCCGAGCGAGACTAGACGGCACGGAACACCGTCGGCGCCGAAGCCGTCCCCTACGCGTATGCTCCTGCGCTACGCGTTTCGGACCCTCGTCAAGAACCCGGCCTTCAGCGCGGTCGCCATCGCCGCGCTGGCGCTTGGCATCGGCGCCAACGCGGCCATCTTCTCCGTCGTCAACACGGTGCTGTTGCAGCCGCTCCCCTATCCTGAACCCGAGCGGTTGATGCGCCTGTGCCGCCAGTATCCGAACGGCCAGGGGTGCGCGATCTCCATTCCGAAGTTCATGACGTGGCGGCGCGCGCAATCATTCGACGGGATGACCGCGTACGACTTCGCGGGACCGGGCCTCAATCTGAGCGGCGGCGATCGGCCGGAACAGGTGCGCGGCATCCACGTCAGCGCCGACTATTTCCGTGTGTTCGGCACCTCACCCGCGATCGGCCGCACGTTCGCGCCGACGAAGATCGTCCAGGCGGACCTCACGTCGCGGTGCTCGCACACGCGTTGTGGTCCACACGATTCGGCGGCGATCCCTCGATGATCGGCAGGCCGATGGCGCTCGACGGCGAGCTGTACATCGTCGTGGGTGTACTGCCGGAGCGATTCCGTCCCGATCCCGGAGCAGACGTCTTCATTCCGCTTCAGGCCGATCCCAACAGCGCCAACCAGGGACATTTCCTGAGCGTCGCGGCGCGTCTGAAGACGGGCGTCACGATCGACGCCGCTCGTGCGGAGATGAAACTGCTCGGCGAGGAGTTCCGCCGTGCGAATCCGCGCTGGATGGATCGAACCGAATACGTCAGCGTCGAGGCGATGCAGGAGCATGCCGTGCGCGATGCGCGACCAGCGCTGCTGATTCTGCTCGGCGCGGTCGCGCTCGTCCTGCTGATCGCCTGCGCGAACGTCGCGAACCTGCTGCTGGCACGCTCCGCCGCGCGCCAGAAGGAGATCGCCATTCGCGCGGCGATCGGCGCAGGGCGCGGCCACATCATCAGTCAGGTGCTCGTCGAGAGCGTGCTCCTGTCGTCGGCCGGCGCCCTCGTCGGACTCGGCGTCGGCGTCTGGGGCGCACGCGCGCTCCTCGCGCTGAGTCCCGG
>Ga0114129_10017077_pt1 | contig 10333 bp, 11 predicted proteins | sample RhiMetdeltSRZDD1_FD_80071 | JGI IMG/M metagenome (GOLD analysis project Ga0114129, IMG submission 80071) | Populus rhizosphere microbial communities from Tennessee, USA - Rhizosphere MetaG P. deltoides SRZDD1 (version 2) (version 2) | ecosystem: Host-associated > Plants > Roots > Rhizosphere >... | reverse complement strand
TTCGATTCGCTGTTTTGCCGCGAGCGCCCAAGATTGCAAGCCCTGATTTCTATTTAAACGGTGCGCAGGGCGCGGGCGTCATAATGGTATTTTCCTGCATGACGAGAAATTCTCGAGTCGCCGGCGGCCAGCCTTCCACCGTTTTACTCGCTTCGGCGCGCAGTCTCTCCCGTTCACCGGCATCTTTATACGCCCAAACGTGAACGTATTGATTGAGCGGACCAATCATGGTTTGCCCAGCGAATACCAGGGGTGAGATCTTAGTGCGCGCCGGTATGACTTTACCAAACCGTTCGAGCACAGTAGGCATCGTCCCCGGCTGGTAAGTGTAGGTGCGAAACTCATAGAGATTTCCCAGCTTGCCTTCGGGAAGCGGCGGCGAGAATGGCGCCGGCTGGATGATTTTGTTTTCCTGCGTGACGATAAATTCCTGAGTCTTGGGCGGCCACTTGCCGGTCTTTCTTGCTTCGCCACCGATTCGCTCGCGATCTTCAAAACTGTCATAGGGCCAGACGTGGGTGACGCGGTTGAGCCCGCCCACTTCCGAGCAGAAAAGTCCGAGCAACTTCGAGAATTGCAACCGCGCCGTCAACCCCTCGGCGAAGCGTTCGACGAAGTTGTTGGTCATCCCCGGTTTCAGCACATAAGTCCTCATCTCGAGAATCATGCGGCACCTCCGTTCATAGTTTTTCTATCCATCCCACAAACCGTGGAACGTTTGCAACAGGCCAAATTTTCCAATTCGCTGTGGACCATTCCTTTGCCGATTTTCAAGTCGACCTGTATCTGCTAAGACTCGAATAGCTCACTTCGTGAGCGTTGTAGCTCCGAATGGGAGCCTCATCGTCTCGAAAACCATCGACAGGAGGCGTTATGAAATCACGCGCGGCGATCGCGTGGGAAGCAGGCAAACCTTTAGTCATCGAGGAAGTCGAAGTCGCGGCACCGAAAAGCGGGGAAGTGCTGCTAAAAAATTCCGCCAGCGGCGTTTGCCACACGGATGCTTATACGCTTTCGGGAAAAGATCCCGAAGGTTTATTCCCGGCAATCATGGGACATGAAGGCGGCGCTACCGTTATCGAGATCGGCGCCGGCGTCACCTCGATCAAACCCGGTGATCACGTGATTCCACTTTATATCCCCGAGTGCGGCGAGTGTAAATTTTGCAAATCCGGGCGAACCAATCTCTGCGGCGCGATCCGAGCAACCCAAGGCCGAGGCGTCATGCCAGATGGAACATCGCGTTTTTCCCTCGGCGGAAAGACGATCTTTCACTACATGGGTACGTCGACGTTTTCGCAATACACCGTGCTGCCGGAAATCGCCGTCGCCAAGATCAATTCTGCTGCGCCTCTCGATAAAATCTGCCTGTTGGGGTGCGGCATCACCACCGGTATCGGCGCCGTGTTGAATACCGCCAAGGTCAGACCTGGCTCGACGGCAGCTGTGCTCGGCTTGGGAGGCATTGGGCTCAGTGTCATTCAGGGACTGGTCATGGCCAAAGCCGAACGGATTATCGCAATTGATATCAATCGTGCGAAGTTCGAAATGGCCAAAAATCTAGGCGCCACCGACTTCGTCGTGCCCCAACCAAACGGGCAGCCGGTTCAAGAAGTCATCATTGAGATGACCGACGGCGGCGTCGATTATTCGTTTGAATGCATCGGCAACGTCAAAACCATGCGTGCGGCACTCGAGTGTTGCCATAAAGGCTGGGGGGAATCGATCATCATCGGCGTCGCCGGTGGCGGTGAAGAGATCAGCACACGGCCATTCCAACTGGTTACGGGCCGGGTGTGGCGCGGCACCGCCTTCGGTGGCGTCAAAGGCCGCTCGCAATTACCCGGCTACGTTGAAAAATACTTGAGCGGTGAGATCAAGGTCGAGCCCATGATTACCCACACGCTGCCGCTGGAGCGGATCAACGAAGCGTTTGATCTCATGCATGAAGGAAAAAGTATTCGGACGGTAGTCAGATTTTAGTCGGTTCGCTGCAAACGGTACTACCAACTCTGGTGGTGACCAATTTATTGGGGCGCCAGATATAGATTGGTTAAACAGGCTCTCATGGAAAGGTAAAAACGGGTTGCAGTTTAGAAAATTTCTTTCTATAAGAGAGCCCTAGTGGTTTTTTCTAATCTTCACTGAAGATTCCGCGCGACAGATTCTAGAGAAAGGAACAGCGATGAACAAGAAGATCAAATTTCGCGTAAACGGCAAGAAGGTCGAGGTTGATGTTCCAACCAACCGCCTTTTGATCGATTGCCTGCGGTACGATCTTGGACTGACCGGCACTAAGGAAGGCTGCAGCGTCGGCGTCTGCGGCGCCTGCACGGTGCTAATGGACGGGGACATGAACAGCTCCTGTTTGACCCTGGCGGTCATGGTTGAAGGCCGTGATATCACCACTGTGGAAGGATTGGCGAAAAACGGCGAACTGAACCCCGTGCAGAAGAGCTTCATTAAATACGGCGGCTTCCAGTGCGGCATTTGCACGCCGGGACAGGTGGTCGCCGCGACGGCATTACTCAACGAGAACCCCAAGCCCAATGAAGAGGAAATCAAAGACTGGATGATGGGCAACCTGTGCCGCTGCACCGGTTACTACAAGATTATCGAATCGATCCAGAAAGCCCACCAATTCGCCAAATGAGGACGCAGCCATGATACCGTTTGAATACCGCACCCCAAAAAATCTCAAAGAAGTTCATGCGACGCTGAAAGAGTTTGGCGGCGACGCCAAGCTGGTCGCCGGCGGAACCGCGTTGGTGATCATGATGAAGCAGCGCCTCGTCCGCCCGAGCTGCTTGATTAGCCTGCGCTCCGTGCGCGGCCTCAATAGCATTGAAATCAGTGACGGCGGTTTGCGTATCGGCGGTCTCGCCACGCACCGCGAGGTGGAAAGCTCGCCCCTGCTGCGCCGCCGTTTGCCCATGCTCGCGGAAACGTACCACCATGTGGCCACCTTGCGGGTGCGCAACATGGCGACCGTTGGCGGCGGCTTAGCCCATGCCGATCCGAACCAGGATCCTCCTCCGAGCTTGATTGCCCTGGGCGCGACGGTGAAAGCGACATCAGCCAATGGCAGCCGGGTGATCCCCCTCGACGAATTCTTCAAAGACTACTATGAAACGGTGCTCAATCCGGACGAGATCATCACGGAGGTCTTCGTCCCAAAAGTCGCTGCCAATACCGGCGCAGCGTATATCAAGTTCTTGCCGCGTACCGCGGACGATTATGCGACAGTATCGGCCGCCGCTGTGTTGACACTCGACAAATCGAAAAAGAATATTGCCGATGTCCGGATTGCGCTCGGCAGCGTCGGCGTGACGCCGATCCGCGCCACCGCTGCTGAGGCGGTCTTGCGCGGTCAGCCGCTCAAGGCGGAAGCATTCGCTGCAGCCGGCGAAAAGGCCAAAGAAGCCGTGGACCCAGTGAGCGATTTTCGCGGTTCGGCGGCGTACAAAAAAGATATGGCCGCGGTATTTGTCCGGCGAGCGCTCGAGAAGGCCCTCGCTGGTATCCGCCAGCAGGCGAGAGCAAAGGCGGCGCCAAAGCCGGTGAAGAGGAAAGTCGCAAAGAAGAAAGGCCGAAGAAGGTGAAGTTTAGCCAGACTGCGCAGATTTCAGTCGCCCGCGAACCTCTGTGGAATTTTTTGATGGACGTGCCCAAGGTAGCCAAGTCGCTGCCAGGGGTTGAATCGGTAAGCAAGATCGACGACACGACTTACGAGGGCGTGTTGACCGTCCGAGTCGGACCGATCAAGCTCAACCTACAAGGGAAGATCATCCTCGAAGAGCAAAACAAGGATCAGTGGCGAGCGGCCTTGCGCGCGGAGGCCAAGGACCGCATGGCGGCCGGCGCGGTGAACGGCAAGACCAGTATGACTCTCAAAGATCTCGGCGCCGATCAGACCGAGCTGGTGGTCGAAACCGATGTGAATATTTTGGGCAAGATCGGTGAATTCGGCCAGCCGATCATTCGCAAAAAGGCGGATTCGATGCTCAAGGAATTCGTCGAAAACATCAAGAAGCAGTTAACTGGAAAGTAATTTCGAAGGCGGCTCCTCGGAACTTTCCTCGTCTTCTTCATCGACCGTTTCAACGATTCGGCCGAGGACGCGATTATAGCAGTCATCGGCCAGTCTTTTTCGGCCTGCCGAGCTATCTTCGTAGTGGAAGCACTCGATCTTGGGTTGGATCGTGACCAGCACCTCGACGTTGCGCAGCGCCAGGACCTTCCAAAAATGCGACACGAAGTCCATATCGCCGTACCAATAGATCAAATCCCGATTGGCGGCGGTAACCGGCGCATCGTCGATATTCTTGTAGGCAATAGTCGCGGGAACGATGATCGAGCGGCTACGCAGCGGGGCCGCCAAGGGGACGGTTTGAAAAGGCAGCAGCTTTTCACCGTTGGTCGACGTGCCTTCTGGAAATAATAGAATATTCGTTTCCTGCTTGAGCTTTCGCGTCATCTCATCGACGAGGGAGCCCACTTCTTCCTTTCTTTGCCGGTTAATGAAGATCGTGCCACAGAGAATGTTCCATTGGCCGACGATAGGCCACCTTTTGACCTCGCGCTTGGAGACGAACAGGATCGGGAAGATGCTGCCGAGCACGATCCCGTCAACGTAACTGACGTGGTTGGCAATGATGACGTATCCCCCCCTTTCCATCTGGCCCTCGTCACCGGCTACCGTGACTTTGATATTGAGGATCAGTCGGAGCAGCAAGGTAAAGTTTCGATTCAGCCGGCTGATGATCTTCCAACGATTGGGGAGCCCCAGAATGGAGATCCAAAGATGAACGGTCGCCACCAGGGCAAAGAAAAACACCCACAGCGAAAGAAAAGCGGCTAACTTAAGCAGGCGCATCGCTCACCTTCACATCCGTGAGACCCAGGCGTTTCAGATACTCGTCCCTTAGCGAACCGAAGTCTAGCAACAAGAAAAAATCCGCAGTGCCGAATTCGGCGTCCAGCGCCGGCGGACCGCAAACCAGCGCGCCAATACGCAAATAGCCCTTGATCAGACTTGGTAATTTTTGGAACAATGCCTGTTCATCGGAGATCCACGCATCGTCGGCCAAATCCTTGAACCTACCCCCCTCGAGTGGAAACACTCGATACGCATCCGGCGCATAGTATTTGTTCTTGAGCATGGAGAACATCGCACTGACCTCGCCGACCTCTGTCGTATATAAACTGCCGCAACCGAATAGATATCTCACCTGATGCTTTTTCACCTGCTCGGCGATCGCCTCCCACATGAGCGGGATGAGCGCTCGATCACGGAAGTCCTTGCGCGCGCAGGAGCGGCCAAGCTCCATCAATTCGCCGTCGAGCAATTTGATTCTGGATAAATCGAATTCCTTCTCGGAATAGAAACCGATGTGTTGGCGCGCTGTAGACCCGCGCAGCAACCGGTAGGTTCCGACAACGTCTCCGCTCTTGAGATCACGGACCAGCAGGTGATCACAAAAAGTGTCGAATTCATCTATGTCCAAACCCCGCTCGTAGGACGACTTCAATCCTTTATTGAGTTCTACGTTAAAGACTTGAAACCTGAGCCGCTGGGCCTGCTCGATCTCGCTCGGCTCAGTGGCGATCTTCACTTCGAAGTCAGCCATTCAAGAAAAGTTAACACATGAACGATTATTTGGAAACTAACTCAGCTGCGAAAATTTAGATATCGACTGGGCAGGACTAGCGATGGCTCCATTTAGGCGACCGCTTCTGGAGAAAGGCCGTGACTCCTTCGCTGACGTCTTGGGTCTGCAGCAGCTCGCGGCAATAAATTTCTTCGGAACGCTTGAGTGTTTGATCAAAATTTTGCCGCGACAATTCCCGCAAGCCCTTGATAGTAAGCCGCAGGACTGCGCCGCTCTTTCCCAGGAGTTCGTCCACGAGCGCTTGCAGACCGTTGTCAAATTCAGGCGCGCCGAACACGCGATTGATCAAACCCATCGCTCGCGCCTCGTGGGCTGGAAATCGGCGACCGGTGAGAATCATTTCGGCGGCGCGGTGATAGCCGATCAAAGAAGGAAATCGCGCTAGAGCAACGGGCGGGTAGCATCCAACAAAAATCTCCGGTGTGGCAAACGAACTTTCCTCGGAAGCGACAATTAAATCACAGGAGCTTGCGATCTCACAGCCGCCGCCAAGGCAGACACCGCGAACCGCGGCGATCGTTATCTGCGGCAAGGTTAACAACTTGCGAACGACCCCGTGGACGACATCGAGCATTTCTGGAACCTTCTCTGGCGTATGATCCCGAATATCGACGCCGGCGGAAAACGCACGCTCGCCGGCCCCCTTGAGCACGAGGACATCAACTCCGGGGTCGATCGCGCAGTCTGCGAGACCCTGGTCCAGTTCGCGCAGAAGCGTGACATCCAAAACATTCAACGGCGGACGCTCCCAGGTAATTCTTACGACCCGCTCCTCTTTCTCGACCAGCACTCCCATGTCACACCAGTCCGGTTTTTTAGCCCACCAACTGACAACGAGACAGTTTCAGGCAAAAGTTGACTCTTCTCATAAACCATGCATCTTTCACTTACAAGCAACTCGGCAACAGATAAGTTTGACAAAGAAAACGGCAGCTCGTAAGCTTAGGTTTTACAAGCTCCTTAAGGAGGGTTTATGCTATCACGGTTATTGATCGTCGGGCTTATTTTCACTTCCACGTTGAGCGCCAAAGCAACTTTCGCGGCGCCGGACGAATATGACGACAGCCAGTCGAATCCGTTTAGGATTGCCGCCTACTTGATGCATCCCGTTGGCTGGCTGGCGGAGTGGATCGTGTTTCGGCCTTTTCACTTCATGGTAAGCGCAACGGAGCCTCAGGAAGCATTTTTCGGCCATCGGCCGCACCCGCCTGTGATGGCCGAACCCCAGCCGTTACATAACTACGGCGTTGCCAAAAAGGTCCCCACCAAGGAAGCCAATCTGGAGCCCAAAGCGCCGCCGCCGCCCGCCCCTCAGGAAACCGTCAGGGTGGTCGAGGTGCCGGTAGAAAAGATCGTCGTCAAAGAGGTCCAAAAGGTCGTTGAAGTGGAAAAGATTATTTTCCCGGCGGTAGCTTTTCGCTTCGGCTCCGCCGACCTTACCGACCTCGGCAAGGGCCAGGTCTACTTGGCCGCACAGCGACTCAAAGACAAGACCGATTTGACCGTCGTCATTGAAGGTCATACGGATACAGTCGGCAATGAAGACTACAATGAGAAACTGGGACGGCGCCGCGCCGAGACCGTCATGAGCGAGCTCGCGACTCAAGGGATCGATCGTGGTCGCATGTCGGCCGCAAGTCTGGGCGAGACCCAACCTTTAATTGGGCAGGATACCCAGTGGGCACGAGCGGTCAATCGCCGCGTCGAGTTTCAGGTGAAGGGAGCGCGCTGAAATAAACTGATGTTTTTGCAAAAAAAGCCCAGCCTAATCGGAAGGCTGGGCTTTTTTTTCGCTCTTGCGCTCGGCACAATGAACTAGCACCCTTGTTATTTTTCACCTATGGCCTACACCCCTCACGATCGCTATTTCAAAAAGGCCAAGCAGGAAGGTTATCGTTCGCGCGCCGCTTATAAACTGCTCGAACTACAGCAGCGCTATCGTCTAATGGGACCCGGCGATGCCGTGGTCGATCTCGGCGCTGCCCCGGGCGGTTGGCTGCAAGTGGCGGCAAAAATAGTCGGCCCGAACGGCAAAGTGATCGGGGTCGATCTGCAGCCCATCAAAACTCTGAACGAGCGCAACATCATCACGCTCGAAGGCGATATCGCCACGACAGAAATCCAACAAAAAATCAAAGAACTGATCGGCGGGCCGGCAGACAGCGTGATTTCCGATTTGGCGCCCAAGCTTAGCGGCATTCGCGACGCCGACATGGCGCGCTGCTTGGAGCTCAATCAAACGGCTCTCAATATCGCGGTGAATTTACTACGTCCCGGCGGCACGCTGCTGATAAAAAGTTTTATCAGCAGCGATCTGCATAGCTTCACCGCCGGACTCAAGCGGTATTTTTCGCTCGTGCAGCGAACCAAACCCGAGGCGACGCGCCGGGGCTCGTCCGAGTTTTATTTCTGCGCTAAAGGCTTTTTCACGAACACCAACGGCCATACGTGAACTGGGGCGGCCCGTCTCTCCCATGTCTGAATTTAGAAAAGACCCAGTCACAGGCCGCTCGGTAATCATCGCTCCGGAAAGAGACAAACGGCCGCGCCAACCTGGCGCTCGGAACCATTTGGCGCGATCCGATCTCTGTCCGTTCTGCGCTGGCAACGAAGCCATGACACCACCGGAAGTGTGGGCACGGCGGGATAGGAACACACAACCTAACACGCCGGGTTGGCGCGTGCGCGTCGTTCCAAACAAGTATCCCGCTCTCGAAAATCGTGGCACCTGGACCGGTTGCCATGACGGCATTTATGAATTATCGAATGGTCTCGGCGTCCACGAAGTGATCATCGAAAGTCCCGATCATTTGGTGAACCTCGGCATGCTCAGCGAAGAGCAATTCGCTGGCATTCTGAGCGCCTATCGCGATCGGATGCGCGATCTACAACAGGACGCCCGTTGGCGCTATTTGCTCCTTTACAAAAACCAGGGCAACCTTGCCGGCGCAACCCTGGAACACATTCACTCGCAGCTGGTCGCGCTACCGGATGTGCCGACGCAAGCCGCCGACGAGCTTAGGGGTGCGAAAATGCATCATGAATTGACCGGATGTTGCATTTATTGTGACGTGATCCAGCGGGAATTGGAGTATGGCGAGCGCCTTTTCTCGGCTTCAGAGAGCTTCGTGGCCTTTTGCCCGTTTGCATCGCGCTTCGCGTATGAAACGTGGATTTTGCCCAAAAATCACAAAGCGGCTTTCGTGGAAAGCTCCGAACCAGATATCCTTGCCCTCGCCAACGCCCTGCGAGATGTCATCACAAGGCTAAACCGCGCCCTCGAAAACCCGCCCTTCAATTATTTTATTCACTCGACGCCGGTGCATGAAACCGCAAGCGCGCACTTCCACTGGCACATTGAGATCTTGCCGCAGCTCACCCGTGCCGCAGGTTTCGAGTGGGGCTCAGGCTCACATATGAATTCAGTGGCGCCCGAAGACGCTGCTCGGTTATTGCGTGATGTGGCGCTTTAGGCTCTCCGCCGGTTGGCTCGCCCGCGGCTGTCTTTGCTGGTAGAGCAGCGCCGTGGCCGCCATAGCGCAGGCGGCTCCGGAAATTGCGATGGCCCGCGGCGTCCCGACGACATGCGCGATGCTGCCGATGAACAATGTGCCGAAAGACCAAAGTCCTTTATCCATGAAGTACAAGCTCAGCATGCGTCCGAGTAAGTCGGGCGGCGTCTCCATCTGGACCACGGTATTCGCTACCGAGCGAATCGCGATGTTGCTGGCCCCGACAAGGATTAAAGACAAAATCGATAAGGATAACGAGCGGGAAAAGGAAAACAAAATCAGTGAGGCGGAAAACGCGTAGACGCTCATCGCAACGAAGTGCATGCGGCGGCGCAATCTACCAAATGAAGCAATGCCCAGGCCGGCGATGACCGCGCCGATGCCGGGAGCCGCAAGCAGCAAGCCGAACGTGGACGGCCCGGCGTGCAGAATGTCCGTGGCGAACACCGGGAGAAAACGCGAGTAGGGTGTACCGACCAGCGCTATGCCATAGGTCAACAAAATGATCGAAAACAAGCGCCGTTGGCCGAGCAAGAAGTGGTACCCTTCACTGACTTCTTGCCAAAACGGCGCTTCAACATTTGCCTTGGCTTTGATTTGGGGGAACTCCATGACGATCAAGGTCGCGATGATCGTGAGAAAACTCACGGCGTTGAAAAATAAACACCCGGCGATACCGATGATGCTGATCAGTATGCCGCCCAAGGAAGGTCCGATGATTTTGGCCAGATTCGCCATCGAAGAGTTCAGGGCGATGGCGTTCATGAGATCTTCCCGGGGTACTAGATTGTTGATCAGCGAGTGACGCGCGGTTTGATTCACCGTATTCACCGTGCCCAAGAATAAGACCAGAACCAAGACGTGCCAAAATTCGATCCAACTAAAATAGACCAGCGCCCAAAAGACGAACGCCTGGACCATGGCTAATACTTGGGTGGATACAAGCAGCCGGCGCCGGTCCACGCGGTCGACAAAAGCACCGCCGACAGCACCCAACAGCAGCCGCGGCAACGCTTGGCAGAAACCGACCAAGCCGAGCAAAAACGGCGACCCGGTCATCGTCCAAACCAACCAGCTTTGCGCCATGGCCTGGATGAAATCGCCGACGTGGGAAAGGCTCGTGCCAAAGAACAGCAGGCGGTAGTTGCG
>Ga0114129_10017076_pt1 | contig 10333 bp, 8 predicted proteins | sample RhiMetdeltSRZDD1_FD_80071 | JGI IMG/M metagenome (GOLD analysis project Ga0114129, IMG submission 80071) | Populus rhizosphere microbial communities from Tennessee, USA - Rhizosphere MetaG P. deltoides SRZDD1 (version 2) (version 2) | ecosystem: Host-associated > Plants > Roots > Rhizosphere >... | reverse complement strand
CGCTCGGGTCCGTTGCTAGAATCGGCGGACTCCCGTCGGAGTGGCGGAACTTGGTAGACGCGCTAGGTTGAGGGCCTAGTGGCCTTATGGGCCGTGGGGGTTCAAATCCCCCCTCCGACACGCAACAAACTGCCCCCACCCTTGAGTCCGACCTCATCGAGCGTCACGTTCAGGCGCGGCGCGCCCTAGACGGTGACCTCCAGGTGGTCGGGGAGGATGGCCAGGACGCCAAGGAGCTCCTCCACGAGCACCCGCCGTTCCTGATCGGTCGCCTCCGCCCAGATCTCGTCAACGTTCCGCTCGCTGAGGATGCCGAGAACCTCGTCGAAGTGCCGAGAGACCTCCGCCTGGCGAGAGCTTTCCTTCCGGGCCCGCTCGTCATCGTCGCGGAGGGCTCGGATCTCGTTCGCAAGCCGTCCCTCTTCGTCAGCGAACAGCTCCGCGTCGATCCTCCCGGCGTAGTAGAGGTCCAGGAGCTTCCGGCGCCGATCGGCCAGATCGGCAGGCGCGCCCTCTACTTGTCGACGGTGCGGAGTCCCTGTCGCCCCGCCGGCTGCACGCCTTAACTGCCGGCGGATGGCGACCTGGAGATCCTCGTCCTCGGCCAGCAGGCGCAGACCGAGGAGTGCAGCGCGCTCGAGACCGCTCGCCGCGCGAGAGGGCTGGGCGCACCCACGGCCCCGGTGTCGGCACCGATAGAGGACGGCTCCGTCGCGCCCATAGCGGACAGAGGCCACTCGGCCGCACAGGCCGCAGCGGATCCTCCCGGAGAGCAGGTGGCGGCTCCGAGGACGTCCGGGCAAGTGGCCGCGGTGGGCGGCGGCGAACTCCTGGGATGTGATGAGCGGCTCGTGGTTGACGGGGTACCACTTGCCGTTCAGGAGCACCTCTCCGAGGTAGATCCTGGAGTGCAGGATGGCCCGGACCGTTGAGTACTTGCCACGCATTATTCGCCCCTTGAGCTTCTCTTAACCGCCATCTTGTTCTGATCTGAGTGCCTGCGATCCCCGTTCAAGTCGGGGTTGATCGGGGGTGGTACACGTGAGCGGGACAAGGCCCCTGGAGGTACGGCGCCGAACGCGCGATCACCGTGAGCGGCGTTGGTATTGCTGCGAACGATGGTCGCGGGACAAGGATTCCGGGCGATATGGCCTACGAGGGAAGCGGCAACAACGGTTGAAACGGGTGACCCAATACCCCCCTGCGGCGGGATTCCGGTCTTCGAGGCGGCCAGACACGATGGTGGATGGACCCGATCGTGCAGCTCCAAGTTTGCTGGATCCCGAATCGGCTATGGGAGTGTTGTTGATGTCGAGCTTCGTTCTTGCCCCTCTCCCTCGAGTTGGCGATGCGGCGAGGCCGGTTCATCGAGAGCCTGTTCGCTTGTGACCGGGGGGCTTCCGGATCGCATGGCGATCCGCCCCGATCATCGGGGCCTGCCCCGAGCAGATGACGTCGCAACCGTCTGCGTGGTCGGCAACGGATACGTCGGAACCGTCGTCGCGGCAAGCCTCTCCTGTATCGGGCACAGCGTCGTGGGACTCGAGATCGACGCGGCTAAGCTGGCGGCGCTCCGCTCGGGGCAGGCCCCGTTCCACGAGCCCCACCTCGACGACCTGCTCAAGCGAGGCCTCGAACGAGGCAGCCTTGCATTCACAGATGCTCCCGAGCAGGCGGTGGCGAGTGCCGATGTCGTGTTTCTCTGTGTCGGCTCGCCGTCGAACCCCGACGGCTCAGTGGATCTGCGACCGCTCGAATCAGCCGTCTGGGCAATCGGCCGCTGGCTCTCGTCTCGCCAGGTCGTCGTGATCAAGACCACGGTTCCGGTGGGCACGAACGCCCGGCTGCGCGCACTCATGAGACGGGCGAGCAGCCTTGACCAAGGTCAGGCTCCCTCGGTGGTCTCGAACCCCGAGTTCCTCCGCCAGGGCAGCGCGGTGCAGGACTTCCTCCGTCCGGACCGGATCGTCCTCGGCGGCGACGATGACCCGGCGCTCGATGCCGTGGTCCGCGTCTACCGCCCAATCCTCGAACAGCCCCTCTGCGGAGCCGGCGGATGCCGCGGGCCGATCCTCGTTCGAACCACCCCGGCGGTGGCGGAGGCGGCGAAGTACGCGGCGAACGCCTTCCTAGCTATGAAGGTGAGCTTCATCAACGAGGTCGCGAACATCTGCGACTTGGTGGGCGCCGACGTCGAGGAGGTGGCCAAGATCATCGGGCTGGACTACCGAGTCGGCCCCGAGTTCCTTCGAGCCGGGTTGGGGTGGGGTGGATCCTGCTTCGCCAAAGACCTCGATGCCCTCATCCTGGCGGCCCACGACCTCGGGTACGACGCTCAGCTTCTCCGGGCTGCGCGAGACGTCAACCGGCGGCAGCTCGAGGCGGTCATGGGCAAGCTCCGGCGACACCTCACCCTCTCCGGGGCTCACGTGGCGCTGCTCGGGCTGGCCTTCAAACCGGGGACAGACGATCTGCGAGGTGCGCCGGCGGTCCAGCTCGCGCAGAGGTTGCAGCTCGGCGGAGCCCTGGTCACCGCGTTCGACCCCGTCGTTCGCGACATCACCGACATGCCGGACATCTGCGTGACGGACGATCCGTACCAGGCCGCGGCGAGCGCAGATGCAGTCGTCTTGGTGACCGACTGGCCGGAGCTTGGCGCACTGGACCTGGTGGAGTTGCGGATTCGGATGCGGGGGGACGTCCTGGTGGACGGGCGGAACGTGCTCGATCCACGCGCGGCCGCCCGAGCAGAGTTGGCGTACGAGGGGATGGGACGCGGGGCTCTCCGCGAGAACCTGCCTGAAGCCGCGGCGGCGCGCAACCTCAGCGACGTCGCGAAGGGAAGCGTTGCGGCCCATGCGGATGCGACCCTCGAAGCCGCAGATGAGGATCGGGCCGTGGACGGGAACGGTCGGCATGCCGCCGCAAAACACCAATGGAACGCGAACAACGACGAACGGGAAGCGGTCACCCGCCGCTGGGTGTCGTGACCGTCGTCGGACGCTACCTGTTCTTCTCACACGACGGCTACGGGTTGGGGCACGTGCGGCGCAACAGCGTCATCGCGCGGGCGGTGGCTCGAGGCGAGCCGGACGCCTCCGTGACCATAGTGACCGGGGTCCCGAACATGCCCGGGTGGCTCGAGCGGTGGGGCAAAGACGTCGTTCGCGTTCCTCCGTTGCTGAAGGACGGTCACGGCCGCTACCGTCCGCTCGGGACGAGCTTCGAGGAGGCGGTGGCGCGCCGTGCGGCCATCTTTCTCGAGACCGTCGATCGGGTCCGTCCCCACGTCGTGGTCGTGGATCGCCATCCTTTCGGCACCGCCGGCGAGCTTCGGGAAGGCCTGGAGCTGGCAGCCCGCCAGGGCTCGGCGCCCGTGCTCGGGCTTCGCGACATCCTGGACGACCCCTCAGTCATCGCCGATGAGATGAAAGGCCGGGCTTGGGCCGAGGTCCCCGATCTGTTCGAAGAGGTCCTCGTCTACGGGGCCCGTCGGTTCTGCGACCACCAGGAGGAGTATGGCCTTCCGGTTCGACCCACCTACTGCGGGTGGGTGGTCAAGGCCCCGGTCGGCCGAGTGCGGGAGCCACGTCTGCTGGCCGCCGCGGCGGGCGGCGGCGCAGACGGGGAGGCCGTGTTTCGCCTGGCCACGCAGGCGCTTCATCGTCGGCCGGATTGGCGGGGCGAGTTTGTAACGGGGCCGTTCGGCGATGCCGACGCGGTCCGGCGAGCCGCTCGTTCGCTGGATGGAAGGGTGAAGCTTCACCGGGGGATGAGCGAGTGCGGCGCGCTTTACGCGCGGGCCGGCGCGGTAGTCCAGATGGGCGGATACAACTCCACTTTCGAGGCCCTCCTTGCCGGACACCGCCCCGTGCTCGTCCCGCGGCGGTATCCCCGCCTGGAGCAGGCGATCCGAGCCGAACGGCTCGCCCACCTGGGGCTCGTCGACGTGGTCGAGTGGGACGCCTCTGCGGAGGACCTGCTGCGGGTGCTCCGCCAGCCGAGGAGCGTACGAGCGGCGACGATTGCGCGATGGGGGATCGATATGCGCGGGGCCGATCGGGCCGCGGTGCGCATCAGGCGCCTCGCCGACCAGGTGGGCGTGGCGTGATGCCGGCGGTGAGGGGAGCGAGCGAGCCTTGATCCGGGTCTTCGCGGCGTTCCGCATGCACCTTCGCCCCCACCGGTGGGTCCTGGCGCTCGGCGCCCTTCTGGAGATCGTCACCACGGGCCTCGCCGTGGCACAGCCGTGGCCACTCAAGGTGGTGGTCGACGACGTTCTGAAGGCACCGGGTCATCAGGCGAGCGTCGGCCTACCCCTGCTGAATCAGTTCGAGGGCTCGCCGAGGGTTCTCCTGGCCGGAGCCGTGATCATGCTCTTGCTGATCGTTGGGCTGTCGGCTCTTACGGACTACTGGTCGACCACGCTCATGGCGGGGACCGGCGAACGTCTGGGCAACGACATCCGTGCGTCCCTGTTCGCGCACCTGCAGGCCCTTCCGCTGCGATACCACGGTGAGCATCAGGTCGGCGATCTCACATCCCGCGTCAGCGGTGACGTCGACAGGGTCCAGGACATGATGGTGCAGACCCTGGCCATCCTGCTGCCCAACATCCTGCTCATCGTCGGCATGGTGACCGTGATGTTCGTGGTGGATCCGGTGTTCGCCGCGCTGTGTCTAGCGGCGTTTCCCTTCCTCGCCGTGACGGTGTACCGGTCGACCCTCCGGCTCAAGCAGGCCACGCGCGCCGCGAGGCGCCTGGGGGGCGAGGTGGCCGCGGCCACGACGGAGACGCTGGGCGCGATCCAGGTCGTCCAGGCCTTCTCGCTCGAGGAGAAGTCGCAGTCACGGTTCCAGGACCTGAACGATGCGAGCCTCGCGGCAACGCTCGAGGCCGTTCGGCATCAGGCGAGGCTCAGTCCTGCGGTCGATGTGGCCGCGGCGGTGTCCACCGCCATTGTGTTCTGGTTTGGAGCGAATCGCGTCCTGTCGGGCACGCTGAGCCTGGGTCTCTTGCTCGTGTTCATGTCCTACGTAGCGTCTCTGTACAAGCCGGTTCGAAACCTTGCGAAGCTCAGCTACGTCACCAGCCGGGGCATCGTCTCGGCCGAGCGGGTGCGGGGCATCTTGTCCGAATCCCCGGATATCCGGGACGGTCCCCACGCCTTGCCAGCTCCCGCGTTCCGGGGCGGCGTCCGATTCGAGGCCGTGTCGTTCTCGTACGGCGACGAGCCGCTGCTCAAGGGCATCGATCTTTCCATCGACCCCGGGGAGGCGGTCGCGTTGGTCGGCCACACGGGTGCGGGCAAGACCACGATGGTCTCGCTCATCCCGCGCTTCTACGATCCCCAACGCGGAGTGGTGCGGATCGACGGGCGGGACGTCCGTGACTACACGCTGGCGTCGCTTCGGCGCCAAATCGGGCTGGTGCTGCAGGACACGGTGCTGTTCCGAGGGACGTTGTGGGACAACGTGGCCTGCGGCAGGCCGGGGGCCACGTGGGACGAGGTCGACCGCGCGATCGGACTCGCCTTGGTGGATGAGTTCGCATCGCGGCTCCCGAGCGGTGTGGCGACCATGCTCGGCGAGCGCGGTGTCAACCTGTCAGGCGGTCAGAGGCAGCGCATCGCCATCGCTCGCGCGATCGTTCGCGGCGCGCCCATCCTGATCCTCGACGAGCCGACCAGCGCCCTGGATGCGGGCGCGGAGTCGCTTGTGGTGGACGCCCTGCACAACCTGATGCGCGACCGAACGACCGTGGTGATCGCCCATCGACTGTCCACGATCCGGCGCGCCGACCGGGTCGTCGTGCTCAAGGACGGCGAGATCGTCGAGGAGGGATCTCACGCCACACTGGTAGGGGCCGGCGGCGAATACGCGCGGGTGGCCGCGCTGCAGAGCCGGCTGGGGCCGGGGGGTGGGGACGCGAGCGGCGCGTCCCTGAACGGGTCCCTCCCGCGTCGGACGAAGAATCCGAACCTCGAGCACACGCTCACGGTGCCTGAGGACCACCCACGGGGGTTCGACCTGCCCGACCCGCCGCGGCGACCGAACCTCTACCGCGAGCACATCCCGCCCGCCCCTGTCGACGATCCACACGAGGAGGATGGGCCCCGGGCGACCCCGTCCGTCGGTTCCATGATCGGATGCCTGATCCTGACGATGGTGGGCTGCGGGCTCCTGATCGTCGGCGCCATGTGGGACTGGGTGCACGGGGTCGCCGGCACTTCGATGAGCTGGGAGGCCTTCTACCGACCCGAGATGGCCGGAGGCTACCGGTTCATCACATCTGCAGGCGCCATCGTGATCTTGGTCGCGATCATCGCCCTCCTCGGATTGGCGACCGCGTCCAGGTGGCCGACCCGGCTTGCCGGGGCGCTCGGCGTGGTGGCGTTCATCCTTCTCCTGAGCCAAGCGATCCGGGGAGACGTCGTGGGTTCCGTTGACGAACTCCGGATCGGGATGTGGCTGATCCTGAGCGGCGGGATTCTCGCCGTGACCGGCGGTTTCCTCGGTGGAAGGCGGCGCGGTCGGGCAAGGCAGCGCGCGATCGCGGTGAGGAGGTAGGAGGTGCCGGAGCGCGGGTGGATCGAGAAGCGCGAGAGCCAGTACGTGCGCATCAAGGAGGGGCTCCTCAGGCGGGGCGAGTCCGAGGAGCGCGCTGAGGAGATCGCGGCCCGAACGGGCAACAAGGAGTCCCCGACGAAGCCGGGGTCACTTGGCCTCCCGGAGGTCATCCGGTGATGGGGATAGCAAACGGTGTGGTTGGTGCAGACGCGAGCCGAGGGGCCAGCTCCGGGCCGGTCCTCTACGTGTTGAAGCGATTCCCGCGGCTATCGGAGACGTTCGTCCTTCGAGAGATCCTGTCGCTGGAGGTCTTGGGCGAGCGGATCGTCGTCGACTCGCTGCTGGCGGCCGAGAAGGGGCCGTGCCATCCCGACCTCAATCGGCTGCAAGCTGAGGTGCGATACCTTCCCCGCCACCCACGCCTCCGCGAGTGTCCTGTGTTGCGTGCTCACCTCAGGGTGGCTCTCAGGGCGCCTGTGACGTGGGGGCGGATGGCGTTTCGGGCTGGTCGTGCGGGCACATGGCGGCGGTTCCTGCAGGCGGGCCTAGTCGCCGACCGTGCCTGGCGCGTTGGAGTGCGTCACATCCATGCCCACTTCCTCACCGCGGCGGCCGAGGTGGCCCGGGACGCCTCGATCCTGACCGGCATCCCGGCGAGCGTCACCGCGCACGCCAAGGACATCTTCCAGGTCGACAACGCTCCCTTGATCCGTGCGCGGGCGCTCGGCGCATCGGCCGTGGTCACCGTGTCCGAGTACAACGCCCAGTACCTGCGTGGCGTGATCGGCAAAGGACTGCGGATCCACTGTGTCTCAAACGGGGTGGAGGTGGCGCCGACGAGGGCCGACCGGCCGGACGGTCCGGTGCTGTGCGTGGCCCGGCTGGTACCGAAGAAGGGCGTCGACGTGGTGATCGATGCCACCGCGGTACTTGCGCCCAGAATCCCTGACCTCCGGGTCGAGATCATCGGCGGTGGGCCGATGCAGGACTCGCTCAGGAGACGGGCCGAGGCGCTCGGAGTCCTCGGCCAGATTCGGTTCCTGGGCCCTCAGACGTCGGACCAGGTCGAGGCGGCGTTCCGGCGGGCCTCTATGGTGGTGCTTGCATGCCGCATCGCCGAGGACGGGGATCGAGACGGCATGCCTACGGTCCTCACCGAGGCCCTGGCTCGGGGCCTGCCCGTCGTCTCGACGACCGTGGCCGGGATACGCGAGTTGGTCCGGCACGGCGAGACCGGATTGTTGGTACCGCCGGAGGATCCTGCCGCTCTCGCCGACGCGATCGGGCTCCTGCGCAGAGACCGGGAACTGGCCCGGCGGCTCGGTCGGGCCGGCCGGGAGCTGGTGGGGGAGCGGTTCGATCCGGAGCGGAGCGCCCGGCGGCTGCAGAGGCTATTCGAGGGAGCACTGACGTGAGGATCGTTGTGCTCTGTTCCGACACGGGGATCCGCATCCCGGACACAAAGGGGGCCTCCCTGCACCTGCGGGCCATCGCCACCGCGCTCGCCACGGTCGGCCACGACGTGATGCTGGTCGGGCTGGCGGGCCACGGCGGACCCCCGCCCGCAATGGAGACCCTTCTGGTCCCCCACCCAGGGTGGTCGAAGGGCATCCGTCGCGAGCTGCGGAAGCTCACCACGATCGAACGTATAGTCCGAGTGGCCGGCGAGCCGCTGACGAGGTTCGCGCCGAATGTCGTGTACGAGCGGCTGTCGCTGTTCGGGACGGCTGGCCGTCGGCTGGCCGCGGCGGCCGGATCCGCCCACGTCGTCGAGGTGAATGCCCTGCTCGCGGAGGAGGAGGGTCGGTGGCGTGGGCTGAAGCTTGCCGGTCTTGCTCGCCGTAGGGAGCGCGCTGTGCTCCTGGGGGCCGACCTCCGTGTCGCGGTCAGCGAGGAGGTGGCGGCGGCAGTCCATGATGTGGCTCCAGGCAAGCCCGTGGCCGTCGTTCCCAACGGGGTGGATGGGCACCTCTTCGCCGAGCTTCCCGAACCAAGCGAGGCCAGGAGGTTCCTTGGTCTGCCCACTTCGCGTCCTCTGATCGGCTTCGCTGGGAGCCTTCGGCCCTGGCACGGTCTGGAGGTGGTCATCGAGGCACTGGCCGAGCTGCCCGCCCCTGCCCTGGCCGTGGCGGGGGAGGGAGCCGTCCGGGCCGGGCTCGAGAAGCGGGCCGGTGAGCTCGGGGTCGCCGATCGCGTGCTCTGGACCGAGCAGCTCCCCCATCACCTGATCCCTGGTTTCCTCGCCGCCTTGGACGTCGCCGTGCTGCCGTACCCAGCGCTGGCCGGCTTCTCCTTCTCTCCGCTCAAGCTGTACGAGTACCTTGCGGCCGGAGTCCCGGTCGTCGCCAGCGACCTCGGCCAGATCCGTACGGTGCTAGACGGTGGGCGGTTGGGAACGTTGGTCCGGCCGGGAGACCCGTCCGCCCTGGCCGAAGGAATCCGCCGCGTCCTCGCGGACCCCATCGGCGCGGGGGAGGTGGCCGCCGCCGGGCGGCGGGTGGCGCTGCGGGAGCACTCCTGGGAGCAGCGCGCCCGCGCCCTGAGCGACTTGCTGGAAGGAGATCGCGTTCGTGCAGTGGCCGGCTGATCATCCTGCGCTCACGGATCCTGCCCTTGCGCCGTGGGCCGGAGAAGCGGATCGGTTGTGCCCAGAGGCAGAGGTGGTCCGCGTGCTTCGCCACCTTCCAGGCCGGCGGGTCACCACCTTGGTCAGTACGAGCGGGGGGCTCGCCGTGCTGAAGCTGTTCGCCACATCCCGGGCCCGGGGCGGCCATCACCGGCTCACCGCGTTCCGGGAAAGTCCGGCCCGTTCGCTCGTTCCCCGCCCGCTCGGATACCGCAAGGGGCACCTCGCTCTGGTGGAGTTCATCCCGGGTACCCCGCTGGATCAGCTCGCGGATGATGCGCTGACGCCTGCGGCAGAGCTGGCCGGTCGGGCGCTTCGGCGGCTGCATGACAGCGGGGTCGAGCTGGATCGAACGTGGGGATCGGGCGACGAGATCGCTCAGCTCCGCCGCACGGTGGGCCCGGTCACGCGAAGGGCGGTGGAACGCGCCGTCGCACGGTGGTCGCTCCCGGCCAAGGGCCGGAGCGTGCCCTCGCATCGGGATTGTCATCCGGCCCAGGTGGTGTGGACCGGAGACGGGGTGAGGTTGATCGATCTCGATGACTCCGCGATGGCCCCACCGGGGCTCGACGTTGGGAACTTCCTCGCCCACCTGCAAGCGGACGCCATTCTGGAACGCCGGGCTGAGGATGCCATCAGGGCGGCTGTCGAGGCCTTCGCGAACGGCTACGGATCGGAGCCTCCGGCGCTGCGAGCGTGGACGCAGCTCGCCCTGGCCCGGTTGGCGGCCCTGGCGGAGAGACGAAACGGGTCGGTGGAGCGAGCCACGGTGCTGTGCCGGGCGCTCGAGCGGGTCGCGCCCGTGTCGGCCGGATACCGGAGGCGTCTCCTGAACTAGAGGAAGCAACTCGCCACGGAAGTCGCGAAGATGTACCGTCCCTCCTCTTCATACTTCCAGCCGTCTCACGAATCTTGGCCGGATGTGGAGAGCCATTCATCAACGTCGCGCAGGCGGCCACGGCTTGACCCTCCACTCCGGGTGGCACTCCGGTAACGTCGGCCCTCCGACACCGGTGTGGTGTGTCGGCGCATCGTGGCCGGATGTGTCGGCGCCCACCTGCTTCGAGTGCGTTGTTGATCGCTCGTGGCGGTGGTGGAGTGATCCCGCGAGCAGTCACGCGCGTACCCTTATTGTCGG
>Ga0114129_10017075_pt1 | contig 10333 bp, 7 predicted proteins | sample RhiMetdeltSRZDD1_FD_80071 | JGI IMG/M metagenome (GOLD analysis project Ga0114129, IMG submission 80071) | Populus rhizosphere microbial communities from Tennessee, USA - Rhizosphere MetaG P. deltoides SRZDD1 (version 2) (version 2) | ecosystem: Host-associated > Plants > Roots > Rhizosphere >... | reverse complement strand
GGCTGGGTGACGCGGACGGGGGCGGGGGAGGCGTGGTGGTGGAACATCCGCCAGCCCTCGGGGGTGCGGCGGAAGAGGTTGGTGGCTTGCGCGACCGCCACCCCCACGTCGGCGTCGCGCGACGCGGTGATGTTCTCGGCGCAGGCCACCATCCCGATGTCGCCGAAGACGTGGACGTCGCACTCGGTGGGCGTCACGCGCATCCAGCCCGTGCCGGCGAAGATCTGCTCGAGCGACTCGCGCACCCGCTCCCAGCCGACGAGCACGTCCCAGCCGGGGTGGACGCAGCGCACCCACGGCGCGTGCAGCCACAAGCGGTCCATCTCCTCCAGGTCCAGCTCCTCGAGCGCGCGGTAGAACCGCTCGTTGGCCGCGCGCAGATCCTCGACCTCGTCCATGAATTCATTCTAGCCCGCCCCGCGTCCGCTCGGGTCCTCCGAAGCCGCGCGGTAGAATCGGCTATGGCCGCTCCTCGGCCGGCCGCTGTCCCGGCGGACCTTCCCGTTCACCACTCGTGGATCGCGAACCGGCCGGTCGAAGGGCGGGCCGGCCTGCGCCCGGTGTTCAACCCCGCCACCGGGACCGCGTTCGCGCGGACCAGCCTCCTCGACGCCGAGCAGGCCGGCTCCGCCATCGCCGCCGCTCGCGCCGCGTTCCCGGCCTGGAGCGCCCGTTCCTTCCGGGAGCGCGCCCGGGTGCTGCTGGCCGCGCGCGAGGCCGTGCTCCGCCGCGCCGACGAGATCGCGCGGCTCATCGAGCAGGAGCAGGGCAAGCCCGCCGTCGAAGCCCACCTGGTCGAGGTGTTCCCCGCGCTCGAGGCCCTGAAGCACCTGGCGCTCCACGCCGAGGAGATCCTGTCGGAGCGAGCGGCCGAGCCCCAGGTCCTGCTCTTCGCGCACAAGGACTCCCGGGTCCGCTTCGAGCCCTACGGGGTGGTCCTGGCCATCACGCCCTGGAACTACCCCTTTGCCATCTCGCTCTCCGGCGTGGCCACCGCCCTCGCCGCCGGCAACACGGTCGTCCTCAAGCCCGCGCCCGCCACCACGCTCGTCGGCCTTCGCATCGCCGAGGTCTTCCGCGAGGCGGGGGTTCCCGACGGCGCCGTCAACGTGGTCGCCGTCGACGACGCGCTCGCCCCCGCGCTCGGGGAAGACCCCCGCGTCGACAAGATCGTGTTCACGGGCAGCCCGGCCACCGGACGCCGGGTCATGGTCTCGGCGGCGAAGAACCTCACCCCGGTGGTGCTCGAGCTGGGAGGCAAGGACCCCGCGGTGGTCTGCCGCGACGCCGATCTCGATCGCGCCGCCCGCGGGATCGTGTGGGGCGCCTTCGTCAACGCGGGCCAGACGTGTGCCTCCGTCGAGCGCGTGTACGTGGAGGCCGAGGTGGCGGACGCGTTCCTCCAGCGGGTCGTCGAGCTGACCCGCTCGCTGAGGGTCGGCGATCCCGCCTCCGGCGACGTGGAGCTGGGCGCCCTCACCCTCGAGCGCCAGCGCCGGATCGTGGAAGAGCACGTGGCCGACGCGGTCGCCAGGGGCGCTCGCGTCCTCACCGGCGGCCGGCCGGGGGCGGGGCCGGGGTGGTTCTACCCGCCGACGGTCATCGCGGACGTGAACCACACGATGCGCGTGATGCGGGAAGAGACCTTCGGCCCCGTCCTTCCCGTGATGGTCGTTCCTTCGCTCGACGAGGGCATCCGCCTCGCCAACGACAGCGAGTACGGCCTCACCGCCAGCGGCTGGACGCGCGACCCCGCCACCGCGCGCCGGCTCGAACGGGAGCTGCAGGCGGGGGTGGTGACGATCAACGACTGCGTCTACACGTTCGGGGAGCCCTCCGCGCCGTGGGGCGGCTTCAAGAGGAGCGGCCTCGGGCGCGCCCACGGCCCCGCCGGCCTGCGCGAGATGGCCCAGGTGAAGTACGTGGCCCGGGACGAGGGGTCCGCGCCGATGCTGTGGTGGTTCCCCTACGGGGACGAGCTGCGCCGGCTGGTGCCCGCCACCGCGCGGGCCGTCCACGCCCGCTCCTTGTGGGCGCGGCTCGCCAGCGCCGCACGCCTGCTCGGCTCCTCCCGCTTCCGGCGCCGGGTCCGGCTGGCCTCGATCCTCAAGCGGGCCGACCGCCTCTTTTAGGCGGACAATGGGCGCATGCCCGTAGCCGGCTCCCAGCTCTCGGCGGGCAAGCGGCCGAAGTGGCACTACATCACGGTGGGCGTCACGCTCATCGCGGTGGCGGTGGCGCTGACGGTGGGCTGGCAGATCATCGGCTTGTCCGACGCGGCGCGGGCCAAGGAGATGACGACCCTGCGCTGGGTCGTGTATTTCCTCGGCACCGTGCTCTTCCTGCTCCTGATCGGGGGCCTGGTCCTGGTCGTGTACCTCCTCGTGCGCGAGGTGCGCCTCAACGAGCGGCAATCCAACTTCGTGAGCGCGGTGACGCACGAGCTGAAGACGCCGGTGGCCTCCCTCAAGCTCTACCTCGACACGCTCCAGATGCGGAGCCTGCCCGAGAGCCGGCGCGAGGACTTCTACCGGACCATGCGCGACGACCTCGACCGGCTGAACACGACCATCAACAACGTCCTCAACGCCGCCATGTACACCGATCGGCCGGTGGTGGATCCCCGGCCGGTGGACCTGGCCCGCCTCGTCCGGCACGCGATGGACCTCACCCGCACCCGCCACCAGCTCCCGCGCGAGAGCTTCGCCTACTTCGGGCCCGAGAGCCTGCGGCTGCGCGGCGACGCCTCCGCCCTCGAGACGGCGGTGCTGAACCTGCTCGACAACGCGGTGAAGTACTCGAAGGAGAAGGTCCAGGTGGAGGTGGAGGTGGGCGCCGACGGCGACGGCCAGGCCCACCTGCGGGTAAGGGACCACGGCATCGGCATGAGCCGCGCCCACCTGCGGCTCATCTTCAACCGCTTCTACCGCATCGGCGCCGAGGTCCGCCGCAGCCACACCGGCACCGGCCTCGGGCTGTTCATCGTCAAGTCGGTCGTGAAGGGCCACAAGGGCACGGTGGGCGCGGAGAGCGCCGGGCCCGACCGCGGGTCGACCTTCACCGTGACCCTGCCCGGGATCATCGAGGCCGGCGCGGAGGGCGGCGCGCCGGAGGAGGTGGCGGGTTGACGGCGCGCATCCTCATCGTGGAGGACGAGGCCCACCTCGCCGCGGGGATCCGGTTCAACCTCGAGGCCGAGGGCTACGACGTGGAGGTCGAGCCCGACGGCGGGCGGGCCCTCTCGCGGCTGGCCGCTTCCGATCCCGTCGCGCCCTTCGACCTGGTGATCCTCGACGTCATGCTCCCCGGCGTGGACGGGTTCACGGTGGCCGACGGGATGCGCCAGGGCGGCAACTTCACGCCCGTGCTCATGCTCACGGCCAAGAGCCTGGCCGAGGACGTCGTGCACGGCCTGGAAGCGGGAGCCGACGACTACCTGGCGAAGCCCTTCGACCTGGCGGTGCTGCTGGCGCGCGTGAAAGGGCTGCTCCGCCGGCGGGACTGGGCGCGCGGGGACTCGGGCAACCTCGCCACCGCGCGCGTCGGCGACGCCGAGGTCGACTTCCGCCGGTTCGAGGTGCGGGCGAGGGGCCAGACCTTCCGCCTGACGCTGCTCGAGGCCATGCTGCTGAAGCTGCTCGTCCAGAACGCGGGCCAGGTGGTCGGCAAGGGGGAGATCCTGCAGAAGGTCTGGAACCTCAGCCCCGACACCGAGACGCGCGCCGTCGACAACTTCGTGGTCCGGCTGCGCCGGTACCTCGAGGCCGACCCGCGATCGCCGAAGCACCTGCAGACGGTGCGCGGCGCCGGCTACCGGCTGGTGCTCGAGGGCTGAAGACGGCTACATCGGGGGCAGGCCCGAGCCCAGCGCGCCCCGCCCGCGCTCGCCGGTCTTGAGCCGCAGCGCGTCCAGGACGTGCAGGACGAAGACCTTGCCGTCGCCGGCCCGACCCGTGTGCACCGCCTTGTAGAAGCTGGCGAGGATGTCCTCGACCTCGTCGTCGGTGCAGACGATCTCCACCCGCAGCTTGCGGACGAGATCGACGCCGGGGTGGTCGCGATGCTCCGGATGCGCGGGGTCGTGCTCCTGCCCGAAGCCGCGGACCTCGGAGACCGACAGCCCGTGCACGTGGTGATCGGCCAGCTCCTCGACCAGGGGATCGAGCCGGTTCGGGGGGATGAACGCCAGCAGGTACCTCATGGGGGAGACCTCCTTCATTCATCGCGACAGGCGGAGCCCGCGCACGCCTTGAGGGCGGCCAGCCGGCGCGCGAGGCGGTCCCGTCGCGCCGCGGTCGCCGTGGCATACGCGTTGTGCATCTCGAAGGGATCGCGGCGCAGGTCGTACAGCTCCCGCTCGCCCTCCGGGTACTCGACGTAGAGGGAGTCGTCCGACCGGAGCGCCGCGTAGGGCGGGATCCCTCCCTCGTCCGCGGTCCAGTGCTCGACCAGGAAGTCGGTGCGCCATCGGCCCGGCGGCGTCCGACCATGGAGAAGGGGAACGAGGGACCGGCCGTCGACTCCGGCGGCCGCCGGCGTCCCCGCCAGCTCGGCCAGCGTGGGCGCGAGGTCGATGTTCAGGACCGGCTCGGTGCGCTCGCCGGGAGGAACGCCGGGGCCGCGCACGACGAGGGGCACGCGGATCGACTCCTCGTAGGCGTCCCCCTTGCCGTGGTCGAGCCGGTGGGCTCCGAGCTGGAACCCGTTGTCGGAGGTGAGCCACAGGTAGGTCGAGTCCAGCTCGCCGCGGGCGGCGAGCGCCTGCACGAGCCGCTCGACCATCTCGTCGACCGCGAGGAGGGTTTGCAGCCGCCGCCGGTACAGGTCGTCGATGCGCTCCACCACCTCGGGTGACAGGCGGGGCTGGGCGCGCACCCATCCGGGCTTGGCGCTCACGTCCTCCTCGTCGAACGAGGGCGGCCGCGGCGCGCGCAGGCCGGCGAAGGCCGTGTCGTGCCTCGGGGCGGGACGGTCGGGCTGGTGCGGGGCGTGGGGCGCGAGGTAGAGGAGGAAGGGCCGGCGCTCTCCCGCCGGGGGCCGGGCCACGAAATCCGCCGCCCGGGCGGCGAGGACGTCGGTCTGATAGTCCTCGGGCTCCTCGCCGTGGCGCTCGAGCCGGCCGCCGTGGTTGGCCAGGTAATCGTAGTAGGGCTCGGGGAAGAAGAGACCGAACCACTCGTCCCAGCCCGGCGGGACGTACCGCCGGTCCGGCCCCGGGTATCCGTTCAGGTACTTGCCGACGAGAGCGGTGCGATAGCCCGCGGCCTGCAGCCAGAGGGCGAAGGTCACGGCCTCCCTCCCGTCCTCCCGGAACTTCTTGAAGCCGCCGAGAGGCGGCACGTTGTCGAGGGCCCCGTGGTTGTGGGCGTAACGTCCGGTGAAGATCGAGGCCCGCGACGGGGTGCACACCGAGTCGGTCACGAACGCGCGCGTGAAGCTCAGCCCGCGGTCGGCGATGAGCGATCTCACGCGCGGCATGTGGTCCAGGTCGGCCGCGGCCATGTCGTCGGTGACGATGAGGACGATGTTCGGCCGTACCGCGGGCGGCGCGGGGGGGATCGCCGCCGGACGCGCCCGGGCGCAGCCGATCCCGCCGAGAAGGAGGGCGAGCGCGCGGAGGCGGGACCTCATCGAGGCACCCTCTCAGTACTCCGGGCGCTCGGTCTCGAAGGTCCCGTAGAGCACCGGGAGCACGACCAGGGTCAGCAAGGTGGCGGTGACCAGGCCGCCGATGATCACGATCGCGAAGGGGCGCTGGGTCTCCGCGCCGACCGCGGTCGAGAGGGCGGCGGGGAGCAACCCCAGCTCCGCCATCAGGGCGGTCATGAGGACGGGCCGGAAGCGCGACGTCGCGCCCTCCGAGACCGCCTCCATCAGCGTCTTGCCCTCCCGGCGGAGGTCGGCGATGCGCTGGACGAGGAGCACCGCGTTCATGACCGACACGCCGAGCAGGGCGACGAAGCCGACCATGGCCGACACCGAGAGCGGGAGCCGCGCGAGCGCGATCGCCCAGATGCCGCCCACGGCCGCGAACGGCACGTTGAGCAGCACCAGCAGCGCCAGCTTGGTGGAGTCGAAGGCGGCGAAGAGCAGGAAGAAGATGGCGACCAGGGTCACGGGGACGATGACCATGAGCCGCCGCCGGGCCCGCTGGGCGTTCTCGAAGGCGCCGGACCATTCGAGCGTGTATCCCGGCGGAAGCGGCACCGCCTTCGCCACCCGGGCCGAGCCGTCGGCCACCAGCGAGCCGAGGTCGCGACCGCGCACCGAGAGCTTGACCGCGATCCGGCGGGAGTTGTCCTCGCGATAGATGCGGGCGAATCCGGGCTTGACCGCGACGTCGGCCACCGAGCCCAGCGTCAGCTTCTCGCCGGAGGGACCCAGGACGGGGATGCGGCGCACGCCGTCCACGTCCAGGACCGACCCCGGGTTCATCTTCACCACCAGGTCGAAGCTGCGCTCCCCCTCCAGGACGCGGCTCGCCACCGCCCCGCCGAGGGCGGTCTCGATCACCTCCTCCACGTCGGCCACCGAGAGGCCCACCCGGGACAGCGCGCCGCGGTCGATCGCGATCTGGACCTGGGGCTGCCCGGCCAGGCGCTCCGGCGCGACGTCCTTGGCCCCGGGCACGCTCTCCAGCACCGACGCCACCTGGTCCGCGAGGCGCTGCAGCACGTCGGGGTCCTCCCCGAAGATCTTCACCACCAGCTCGCCCTTGACCCCGGACACCGCCTCGTCGACGTTGTCCTCGATCACCTGGCTGAAGCTGACGGCGATGCCCGGCAGCGCGGACAGCGGCGCGCTCATGGCCTGCACCAGGCCCTCCCGGGTGTGCGCGGTGCGCCACTCGTCGCGGGGCCGCAGATCGGCGTAGATCTCGGCGGTGTCGAACCCGTTGACGTCGAGGCCGTCGTCGGGCCGGCCGAGCTGCGAGACGACGGTGACGGTCTCGGGGAAGGAGTGCAGGATCGCGCGCGCGCGGCGGACGGCCGCGGCCGCCTCGGTGGGGCCGATGGATCCCGGCAGGATCAGCCGCACCCACAGCGCGCCCTCGTCGAGCTTGGGCAGGAACTCCGATCCCATCAGCGGCACCACCGCGCCGCTCACGATGAGCACGGCCAGCGAGACCGTGATCACGCTCCGGCGGTGGCCGAGCGCCCACGACAGGACCGGCCGGTAGAACCCGAGCAGCGAGTGCACGAGCGCCGACTCGCCGCCCCGGGTGCCCCCCCGGAAGATGAAGCTGGCCAGGGTGGGGATGAGCGTGAGGGCCAGCGCGGTGCCGCACAGGAGCGTGAAGCTCAGGGTGAGGGCCACCGGCCGGAAGATCCGTCCCTCCACGCGCTGCAGGGTGAAGAGGGGGATGAAGGCGGTGACGATGATCGCGGTGGAGAAGAGCTGGGGCGTGCCCACCTCCGTCGTGCCCTGGACGATGAGGGTGAACAGCGAGCGCACCCGCGTTCCCCGCTCCAGCAGGCGGAGGATGTTCTCGATCACGAAGACGGCGGGGTCGACGATGATCCCGAAGTCCACCGCCCCCATCGATATCAGGTTGGCGGGGACGTCCCGCGCGTCGAGGAGGATGAACGCGCCCAGCAGCGACAGCGGGATGATGAGGGCCACCACCGCGGCCGCGCCCAGGTTGGACAGGCCCAAGAACGCCACCAGCACCACCAGGACGAGCAGGATGCCCTCGGCCATGTTCTTCAGCACGGTGTGGAGCGTCCGGTGGATGAGGTCGGTGCGGTCGTAGTGGGCCACGATCCGGACGCCGCGGGGCAGGGACCGGTTGATCTCCTCGACCTTGCGCCGGACGCTCTTGAGCACCTCGAGGGCGTTCTCCCCCTTCCGGAGCAGGACGATGCCCTGGATGACGTCGTCGCTGTCGTCCTTGCCCACCAGCCCCAGCCGGACCCTCGGCCCCACGACCACGGTGGCCAGGTCGCGGACGCGCACGGGCGTGCCGCCCTTCACCGTCACCGCCACGTCACCGACGTCCCGCTCGTCGCGGACGAGCCCGAGCCCGCGGACGATGTACATCTCGGGGCCGTGCTCGATGTAGGAGCCCCCCGCGTTGCGGTTCCCGGTGGAGAGCGCGGCGAACACCTGCTGGAGGGTCACCCCGTAGGACTTGAGCTTCAGCGGGTCCACCAGCACCTGGTACTGCTTGGTGGGGCCGCCGAACCCCGAGACGTCGACGACCCCCGGCACCTGGCGCAGCTTGCGCTCCACCACCCAGTCCTCGAGCGACTTGAGCTCGAGCGGCGAGGTGCCGGGCGGGCCCACGAGCGTGTAGCGGTAGATCTCGCCCACGGGCGTGGTGTCGGGGGACAGCGAGGCCTGGGCCCCGGGCGGGAGGTCGACCTGGGGGAGGCGCTCGAAGGTCTGCTGCCGGACGTAGGCGCGGTCCGCGTCGTCCTCGAAGACGATGGTGACGACGGAGAGGCCGAAGATCGAGATCGAGCGCATCGAGGCCCGGTGCGGGATGCCGTTCATCTCGTTCTCGACCGGGATCGTGACCAGGCGCTCCACCTCCTCGGCCGCGTGGCCGGGGAAGAGCGTGATGATCTGGACCTGCACGTTGGTGACGTCGGGATAGGCCTCCACGGGGAGGCGCCGGTAGGAGGCCACCCCCACCGCGACGAACAGGCCGAGCAGGCCGAGGACGAGCACCCGCTGCCGGAGGCAGAAGGTGACGATCGCCCTCAAGGCTTCCGGGCCTCCGCCCACGCCGCTTCGAGGAGGAGGCTTCCCTGCGTCACCACCCGGGCCGATTCGTCCAGGCCGGCGAGGACGGGCACCGCTCCTTCGCGCTCGGGCCCGGCTGACACCGCCACGCGCCGGTAGCGGCCGGGCCGCTCCTCGACGAACACGTAGCGGCGGCCGCCGTCCTGGATCACCGCCCGGGCCGGCAGCATCAGGCGCGGCGCGGCGGAGCGGATCACGTCCACCGTGACGTACATCTCCGCCTTGAGCAGCCCGTCCGGGTTGCGGACCCGGCCGCGGGCGCGGGCGGTGCGGGTGGCGGGATCGAGGGCCGCGCTCATCCGGTCGAGCCGGCCGGGGAAGGAGCGGTCGGGATACGCGGGGGTGCGGATGGTGAGGTCCGCCCCCGGAACGATGTCGCCCAGCTCCTTCTCGGTGACGTCGAGGAGGACCCACAGCCGCGAGGGGTCCGAGATCACGAACAGCGGCGTGCTCGCGTCCGGCCGCACCTCCTGCCCCGGGTTCAGGTTGCGCTCGACCACCCTCCCGCGCACCGGGCTCGCGAGCGGAAACGACTCGTCGACGACCGCGGAGTGCGGCCGGCCGCCCCAGAGACGCAGGCGGGCCTGCGTCCTCTCCGACTCGGCCTTCGCGCGCGAGGCCTCGGCCTCCGCCTGCTCCACGTCCTTCCGGGGCGTGGCGCCCCGCTCGTACAGCAGGCGCGCCCGCGCGACCGTGCGCTCGGCGGCCTGGAGGTCGGCCTCGGCCCGCGCGCACTCGGCCTGGGCCTGGCCGAAATCGGGGGAGGCGAGGACGGCGAGGACGGAGCCGGGCGCCACCGACGTCCCGAGATCGGCGGCGATGCGGGCCACCCTTCCCGACACGGGCGAGAAGATCCGGGCCGTCGCGTCGTCGTCCCAGACCAGGCGGCCGGTCACGCTCACGTGATCGTCGTCGGCGCGGGCCAGGGGCTCGACCGCCAGCGCCGCCGGCGCGGCGGGATCCGCGAAGGCGACCACGTCCCCCTCGAAATGGTAGGGCGCGGGCTCGGCGGCGCGTCCTCGCGCCTGGCAGCCGCCGAGGAGCGCGGCCAGGGCGAGCGAAGCGAGGCGCCTCACGGGAGCACCTCGCCCCGCGCCGCGGCCAGGTCGGCGGCCGCCGACAGGGCCTCGGCGTCGGTGCCCACCGCGGCCAGGCGCAGCTCGTTCAGGTTGCGCTCCGCCTCCAGCAGCTCGAGCAGGGAAGCGGCCCCGTTCCGGTACGCGAAGGCCACCATCTCCTCGACCTTCTCGGCGCGGGGGAGCAGGTCGCCGCGGACGCGCCGCCTCCGGTCGAGCGCGGCCTCCCACGCGGCCCGCGCCGTCGCCACCTCGGCCCACGCCCTCGCCTCGGCCTGTTGCAGGTCGCGGCGCGCGGAATCGCGGGCGGTCTCGGCGGCGCGAATGCCGCCGCGGTTGCGGTAGAAGAGAGGCACCGGCAGCGAGACCGCGACGCCGACCGTGTGCGGGTGGTCGGGCAGATCGCTCTCGTACTGGGCGAGCACCGTCGGGTCGGGGACGCGGAGGGCCTTCTGCAGGCTCAGGTCGGCCTGGGCCCGCTGCACCTCCTCCGTCGCCGCGCGGACGTC